>Ga0181520_10000902_pt1 | contig 63663 bp, 49 predicted proteins | sample PEATcosm2014_Bin_29_FD_132451 | JGI IMG/M metagenome (GOLD analysis project Ga0181520, IMG submission 132451) | Peatland microbial communities from MTU Mesocosm Facility, Houghton, MI, USA - PEATcosm2014_Bin02_30_metaG | ecosystem: Environmental > Terrestrial > Soil > Wetlands > Peat | place...
CAGATTTTCGAGGTGGTTTGGATGGGCATGGTGGGGTTCGATCGCTCCTTGGACTGCTGTCAGCGCGTATGTATGAGGGTAACGCGAATCTGAGCGGGCTGTCACGGAAATGGGAGCGGGGGCAATGGGATTTGACGAAAGCAAGTATGGGGTTTGCCCGATCCGCAAGCTGCTGTTTGTACTGGCCTCTCTGTCGGCAGACCAAAGTCTTGCCCTGTGACAAAGCCTACCTGCATTGAGTTTTTCCGAAGCCTGTGAAGCCCGTATCCCTCAAGCTTGGCGCCTGTCGTCTGCCGGACGTAACTCGCCGACGCGTATGAGGATGCTCAGCGATGACAGGGCTTCTCATGCTGCGCTTCCTTAAAGACTTCCTGCTATTCGAAAGGTTCCTGTTCAGCCATTTTCATCGCGGGCTTCGCCGAGGATGAGTTTGAGGGTGATCTGGCGGCGGCCGCGGAAGATGGTCACACTGACGGTGTCGCCGGCCTGGTGCTTGTCCATGATGGCGCTGATGTCCTGAGGATCGGTGACGTCCTCGCCATCGATTGCAACGATGAGGTCGCCGCCCAGCATGATGGGGGTGTTGCCGACGTAGGCCTGCTGGTTGCCGCCGTGGAGGCCGGCGCGCTCAGCAGCTTGCCCGGGGATGACACGCTGAATCAAGACGCCTGAATCAGCGGCCAGGCCCATTTGCGAGGCCAGATCGGGACCGATACCAAAGGAGACGATACCGAGCGAAGGACGCTTGACGCGGCCGTAGCGGGTGAGGTCGGCAAGGACAGCCTTTGCGGTGTTGATGGGAATGGCGAATCCGATGCCGGAACTCTGGTCGGCTCCATTGGAGGCGATCATGGTATTGATGCCAATGACATCGCCATGAGAGTTGAGCAATGGGCCGCCGGAATTGCCGGGGTTGATGGCGGCATCCGTCTGGATGGCATCTTCAATGGGTGTTCCATCGGCATTGCGAATGGAACGAATGGAACTGATGATGCCGGTGGTCATGGTTCCACTGAGTCCGAAGGGATTGCCAATGGCAAAGACTTTCTGCCCGACGGCAAGACTGGAGGAGTCAGCCAGCGTGACCGGCTCCAGGTTGGGCGCGTCAATTTGCAGGAGGGCCAAGTCGTGGACCTTGTCAGTGCCAACGACCTTAGCCTGGTAGCGGCGCTTGTTGCTGAGCATGACCTCAATGCCGCGGTTTGCGCCTTCAACAACATGAAAGTTGGTGAGCACGTGGCCGGCCTTGTCGAGAATGAAGCCGGAGCCCTGGCCCTGCTGGGGTACGGTTCCATAGAAGAAGTTGAAGACCAAGGTGGTGGACGTGATGTTGACCACAGAAGGCAGCACCCTTTTATAGACAGCGATATTGTTCTGTTCATCGACGTCGAAGGCGGGCGCGGCCTCGGCCTCAGTGAGTTGGAGCGGGGAGTTGGAACTGCTCGCATTGAGCAGAGAGAAGTGACCCCAATGTTGGGCGAGATGGCTGGTGAGGTACCAGAATCCACCCACAAGCAGAACGATCAAGACAATGCGGCGCAGTCTCATAGTTCGAAGACTCCAAAACTTAGCTGTCAAAGATTCGGTGCACGGCGCACCGATTTACAGACGATGGCGCGGCCACCAAGCTTTTTCTATTTTAAAGACAAGTTTTCAGGGGATTTGTTGCTCTCGTCTTTGAGGCGCTGCCAGAGGCTGGCGACTTTAGGATAGAGATCCCCTTTATCACCTGAATTATCAATTACATAGTCAGACATTGCCACTTTTTCAGGATCGGAAATCTGGTGAGCGAGACGGAGCCGTGCATCGGCGTGAGCTACCTCGCGGGCCGGACCCGGCGGACTGATGCGTGCGGCATAGCGGGCGATCTTGAGCTCGTCCGGGGCGATGACGAGCACGACGCGGTCAAATCGGCGGCGCCAATCGGCGAGCACACCCTCGTTTTCACCACGAATGCGGGCGTCACGGACCACTTCGAAGATGAGCGCGGACTCGACGACGGCAAGAGCGGCGGGATCGTGGGAAAAAACCTCCTCCATCCAGCGCTGCTGGGCTTCAATCACGGCTGGGTGCACGATGGCGTTCAACTGATTGAGGCGGCCGTTCTGAAATGCCAATTGGGCGAGGCGAGCGCGGTCGAGGCGGCCATCCGGCAGGACAACTTCAAGACCGAGTTCGCGCACAATTTGATCGTAGACGGGCTGACCGGGCTCCATCATCCGGCGGCCGAGCGCATCGGCTTCAAGAATCTGAGCGCCGAACTCGCGCAAGTAGCCGGCGACCGTGCTTTTGCCGCTGCCGAGGCTGCCAGTGAGTCCTATACGAAACATGGGCTAGAGGCCTCTCCTCATTTGAGCAGCACGCACGGTATTGGCCATGAGCATGGCGATGGTGAGAGGGCCGACGCCGCCGGGGACGGGGGTGTAGGCGCCGGCGCGGAGGAAGGCTTTGGGATGGATGTCGCCTACGATGGTGGAACCGCGCCGGGCAAAGGCGGCCTCGCGCTTTGCGTTGCCGGCGAAATAGTGGTCGAACTCTTCTTGCGTGGCGATGCGGTTAATGCCGACGTCAATGAGGGTTGCGCCGGGCGAGACCATGGATTCAGTGATAAAGCCGGGGCGGCCGATGGCTGCGACGAGAATGTTGGCCTGGCGGGTAAGGTCCGCGAGGTTCCGCGTTTTGGAATGACAAATGGTGACCGTTGCATTCTGGTGGAGCAGCAGCAATGCCACGGGCTTGCCGACAATGTCACTGCGGCCGACGACGATGGCGTGCCGGCCGGCGATGGGAATACCGCTGCGCTTGAGAATCTCAAGAACACCCGCGGGAGTGCAAGGCGCAAGCGCGGGGCGGCCAGCCAGCAGGCGCCCAGCATTCACGGGATTAAATCCGTCAACGTCCTTGGCTGGATCCACGGCATCAAGGAGGGCTTTCGAGTCAACGTGAGCGGGAAGCGGCAACTGGATGAGAATTCCGTCGATGTCGTCGCGGCTGTTGAGGGCGGCAACCAGATCGAGCAGGGCTTCAGTGGTGATCTCAGCCGGCGGGGTGATGAGATCGCTGTAAATGCCAAGTTCAGCGCAAGTTTGCACTTTGCTGCGGACATAGATCTCTGAAGCGGCGACGTTGCCGACCAAGACCGCTGCAAGGCCGGGACGAATTCCCTTTTGTGCGAGCGCGCGAACTTGTTCTGCAACTTCCTGCTTAATTGCAGCGGCAATTGCGACACCGTCGAGGATTTCCGGCATTCTGCCCCCCTGAATTCATCGTATCGCCTGATGCCGGGCCTTTGGGGATGGAGAGGGTTCGCGACAGGATGGGAAGTGGATCGGAGGCTGAATGCGATCTACGTCACATGGATGCGGCCTCTGTCACACCGATGGGTGATCTGTCTCACATACCTTACTATCGCCATTTTTGTAGGGTTGCGAACAAGGAATGTTTTGGGTCGCATAGAAGAAAGTCACAGAATGTTCCGTCGCTGGGTCAACGGAGACAGGTTTCATGAGCAGATTCAAGGATGCAGGACATCTTTTCCGGTTTGCGGGGCTGTTTGTCCTCGCCTTCGTGGTGTTCCTGGTAGTGCGCCATTTTGTTGTTCCGAAGAGCTTTGGAGAGTACGGGCACTACCGCGGGGCCGCGATGGGCGAGATTGCCGCACACCCGGCCAAGTTTGCCGGGCACGAGGCGTGCGAAGCCTGCCACTCAGATGTGGCGGACAAGAAGGTGAAAGGGAAACATGCGCATGTGAATTGCGAAGCGTGCCACGGAGCGCTGGTGATGCGCCTTCCCGCGCCTGCGGCTCCCAAACCGAGCCTCTACGGGCGCCTGGTTGCCCTGGTGACTCGACCGATGCCGCCGGATCCCCCAATACTTCGCCATGCGGACGATCCCGCGTCAGTGATACCGGTGTTGCCGGATACGGCAGTGCTATGCGCACGCTGCCACACGGCGAGCGCCGCCAAGCCGAAAGATTTCCCGCAGGTTGTTCCGGCAGATCACTCGAATGGGGTTGCCTGCCAGACCTGCCATGATCCACACAATCCGGCCATTGATGCGGGAGGTGCAAAGTGAAGATTAATCGGCGACAGATGCTGATTCTTATGCCCGCGGCGGCGATTGCATGGAAGGCCGTGCTGGCGGGAACACCGGAGCAGGCTTCCAATTACACGATGAGCGATCACTGGTGGGGCATGTTGATCGACATTCCCAAGTGCATCGGGTGCGGCAACTGCGTGCGGGCCTGCGCAACAGAGAATGACGTTCCGGACGGCTTCTTCCGCACCTGGGTTGAGCGGTATCACGTATCGGACGAGGACATGGCAAAGCCGGAGGTGATTTCGCCGGACGGAGGCAAGGAAGGCTTCCCGGTTGCGGAAGAGGACAACAAGAAGTATTTCTTCGTTCCGAAGATGTGCAACCACTGCGCGGACTCGCCGTGCACACAGGTGTGCCCGGTGGGCGCAACTTTTATAGCACCTGACGGCGCGGTTCTGGTGGATCAGAAATATTGTCTTGGTTGCGCCTATTGCGTGCAGGCCTGCCCCTATGGATGCCGGTATATCCATCCGCAGAAGGAAGTCGCGGACAAATGCACGCTCTGCTACCACCGGATTACCAAGGGATTGACGACCGCGTGCTGCGAGGCCTGTCCGACGGGGGCGCGCCAGCTTGTGGACTTGAAGAACCCGAACGATCCGATCCATGAGTTCTTGAAAACGCACAGCGTGCAGGTGCTGAAACCACAGATGGCGACAGGGGCGAAGGCTTTCTATAACGGGCTGGATGGCTCGGTGCGGTAGGAACCCAGGGGTCAGGGAACGGGGATCAGAAAATAGCCGGGGATGGGTGACGAATTATGAGCGGTGTTGAAGGTTACATGTATCCAAACGAGGTGACGCTTTATTGGAGCGTGCTGATCGTTTTGTATCCCTATATTACGGGGCTGGTTGCAGGGGCATTCATTCTGGCGTCGCTGGAGAGAGTGTTCCGGGTTGAGGCGGTGAAGCCGACGTACCGGCTGGCTCTGCTGACGGCGCTGGCCTTTCTGCTGGTAGCGCCGTTGCCCCTGGTGTTGCACCTGGGGCACCCGTTCCGCTCTCCCGAGATGTACTTTACTCCGCACGACACGTCGGCGATGGCGATGTTCGGGTATGTGTACCTGTGGTACCTGATGGCTGTGCTCTCGTTTGAAATATGGCTCGACTACCGGCGGGATATCGTGCTCTTGTCGCAGTCGAGCAGAGGCGTGCTACGTCTGATTTACAAGGTGATGACGCTAGGGTCGACCAACATCAGCGAGCGCTCTCTGGCGATTGACGAGCGGGTGGGCTGGATTGTGACATTGATCGGCATTCCATCGGCATTTCTGCTGCATGGGTATGTGGGATTCATCTTCGGTTCAATCAAAGCCAATCCGTGGTGGTCATCGCCGCTGATGCCGGTGGTGTTTATCTTTTCGGCAATGGTGTCGGGTGTAGCCGGGGTGATGCTGCTGTACATGCTACTGACCAAAATGCGCAAGAAGGTTATCGATATGCGCTGCGTGGACACGATTGCGATGTACATGTTCTATATCTTCATTATCGATTTCAGCCTGGAGATGCTGGACCTGATTCATCGCATCTACGAGGCAGACGAATCGTTCAGCAGCCTGAATTTTATGGCCCACACCAAGCTGCTCTTCTCACAGATTGTGCTTCAGATCATCCTTGGCACGCTTGTTCCGCTGCTTCTGCTTTTCCTTACGCAGGTGGTGAAATTCACGGAGATCACGCGTAAGAGGATCTACGCACTGTCCGGCTGCCTGATTCTGATCAGCGTTTTTGCAATGCGCTGGAACGTGGTGATCGGCGGACAGCTGTTTTCAAAGAGCTTTCTTGGATACACGACCTACAAGATGCACCTGGTATCGAGAGAAGGACTGCTGGCGGCGATTGGTTTGGAGATTCTGCCATTGTTTTTCCTGTGGGTGTTGGTGAAGCTGCTACCCCCATGGCCTGATGAGAACATTCACGAGGCCGCGGCCGCGGACTGATAAGACCAAAGGCGTAATTCGGTTGAGTGCACAGGATCGAGTGAACGAAATCGGGTGGAAGAGATGAACGATCTTCCCGACGTGATGGAACGGTTGAATACGAGACTGGATGCGCTGGAGCAGCGGGTGTTTGCGCTGGAGCATCCGGCTGATTCGGCCCTTGCGGAGCCTGCTGCGGGTGTTGCGGACCTGATGCCGATGACGGCGGGAACGAGTTCATCAACCCTGGCGGCCGCGGAGAGGGTCGACGAGCTTCCGGTTTCGGTGAGCGGCGGAACATTCCCTGTGCTGGGCAGAGCCATGCTGGGCATTGCCGGGGCTTACCTGCTGAGAGCGGTAGCCGAAACGAGTTCGCTGCCGAGGGCGGCGGTGGCGGCAGTTGCCATTGGATATGCGCTGGCATGGCTGGTGGGGGCGTCGCGAGCGAAAGTTGGCGATTGGCTTACCGGAACAGCCTACGCATGCACTTCAGCCTTGATCCTGGCGCCCATGCTTTGGGAGCTTACACTGCGCTTCAGTGTGCTGACGGCGCCCGCGACCGCGGGGGTGGTTTGCGGTTTTGTGATTGCAGCGACGGCGCTGGCATGGAAGCGCGAATTTGCGCCAGTATTGTGGGTGGCCAATGTTATGGCTGCGGCACTTGCCCTGGCCTTATCGATTGCCTCGCACCAGATGATCCCGTTCATCGCTTTGCTGCTGGTGATGGTGACTGTTTGCGAATACGGAGCGGGAAAGGATCGGGAGACCGGCGTGCGGGTACTGGTGGCGCTGGCGGCCGACGCTGCGATATGGGCGCTGATTTATATCTATTCCGGCCCGCAAAGCGCACGGACAGATTATCCATCGATGGGGACGGGCGCGTTGCTGGCACCGGGACTTCTGCTGTTTCTGATTCTGGGAGCCAGCCTGATTTACAGAACAGTCCTGAAAGGAAAGACCATCACCGTCTTCGAGACGATCGAGACGATGATTGCGTTCCTGCTGGCTGCGTGCAGCGTGATCTACTTTGGGCCACCGGCAAGCGCAAAGGTTCTGGGTGTTTTCTGCATCGTGCTTTCGTGCGCAGGGTATGCAGCCGCGTTCACTTACTTTGACCGCAAAGAGGAAAAGCGCAATACGGTGGTGTTTGCGACCTGGAGCGGGGCACTTCTGCTGGCCGGCAGTCTGCTTTGCCTGCCGACGCCATGGCAGTCGACGTTGCTGGGTGGAGCGGCGATTGCCGCGACTTTTGGCGGAGCACGAAGGAAGCGGTTGGCACTGGAACTGCACGGCGTGATTTTCCTGCTGGTTGCGGCCGCACTATCTGGATTGCTTAACGAGGTGGTCAAAGCCATGGCCGGGACACTCGCCGGGACCCCTCCGGCAGTGGTATTCGTGGTTTCAGCTTGCTCCGTTCTTTGCTATGCAGCGATTCGGCCTTGCTCACCAGAGCCGTGGAAAGAGCAGGTTGTTCTGCTTATCTTCGCGGCATTGGCGGTTGGAGCGGTGGCGGGGCTTGTTGTGGAAGGGCTGACGGGACTGATGGCGTTGAGGATGATTCCGGAGGCGCATCATCTGGCGTTCATTCGCACCTTATGTGTATGTGCGACAGCGATTGCGCTGGCTTTCAGCGGGGCGCACTGGCGGCGGATGGAATTGACCCGGATTGGCTACGCGACCGTGGCGCTGATTGGCGTGAAGCTGGTTTTTGAGGATCTGCGCCACGGGCACCTGGCGTTCATTGCGGGTTCGATCTTTCTTTTTGCGATGACGCTGATCGTGGTACCACGTGTGGCGCACATGGGGCAACGAATTCAAGCCATGCACTAGAGCGGTTTCAGGATAGGTATGCCCGATTGTGGTTCGTGCCAGGTCGCCCCTCCTTGGGGTCGGGTCGACCTGAGTGCAATGCCTCTGGGTACAGCAATCCTGAAACCGCTATAACCGCTCGCCGGTGGCGGGGTTTCGCCCGAATCGGCGCGCCTGTGAGCGTGCCCCACTGGCTGCCGATAAAGGATTGTCGCTGAAAGCGACGTGAAGGAAGCTCCAGAAATATCTTATGGGGCAAACGGCGTACTGGCGACGGCGACGGCGGGGCGATGGGTCAAGGCAAATTTATAGGTGTCGCGGGTAGCGGCGAGTTCCTCTCCAACCAGCTGGAGGCGGGGCGCGCGGACGTAGGCCGAGCCGGCACCGGCTTCCTGCTGGATCTGCTTGATGAGCTGGATGAATTTGGGCACGGTGTCCAAGCGCAGCAGCGGCAGGAACCAGCGGTAGAGTTCGAATGTCTCTTTCATCTTGCCGGCGCGGGCCAGGTTGAACAGATCAACGGACTCGCGGGGCAGGGCATTCACGAGGCCCGCGACCCAGCCCACGGCGCCGGAGGCGATGCCCTCGACAATGACGTCGTCGACACCGACCAGGACGGCCAGACGGTCGCCTACGAGGGCGCGAATCGCGGTTACACGCCGAACGTCAGTTGAGGACTCCTTAACGGCCGCGAAGTTGGAATACTCCTGCGCCAACTCGGCAATCTGCTCGGGCAGAAAGTCAGTGCCGTAGGAAATGGGGTTGTTGTAGAGCATGCCGGGCAAGGGCGTGGCCTTGAGAACAGCCGCCACGTGCGCCTTACTCTCGCGCCAGTCGCCCTTATAGACATAGGGCGGCAGAATCATGAGACCGGAACAGCCGCTGTCGCAGGCGGCGCGCGCGATGTCCACTGCCTCATTGGTGGAGAGTGCGGAGACGGCTGCAACAACGGGTGCCTTGCCGCCGGCAGCGCCAACGACCGTCTTGAGCAAAGCGACTTTCTCTGCCATCGTCAGCGTACCAGCCTCGCTCAGCGATCCCAGGGTAATGATGCCATCACAGCCGTTTTCAATGAGCCACTGTGCATGGCGCGCCACTACTGGATGGTCGATGGTGAGATCAGGTTTGAATGCGGTGGTCATGGCAGGCAATACGCCTCTCCAGTTCATAGATCCTCCTGTGTTGCAGATTCTGATTTTGGGGTTGGTGCGAAGCGTGCGGGAAGATAAGGCTCGGGCGCAATAGCGGGCTCGCAGTTTGTGAAGGCAGAGGCGACAAGTTCGGCAGTGGCCAGCGAAGTGGTGATGCCCAGGCCCTCGTGGCCTGTGGCGAGCCAGACTGTGGGGTCGCCGGGATCGGGTCCGATAAGCGGCAGCTTGTCAGGAGTAGCCGCTCGAAAACCGGTCCAGACGCGAATGGCGCTGAGGTGGTTGACGGAAGGCAGATAGAACGCCGCCCGGGCCAGCATGGCGCTCAGGATTTTCTGATCGACAGCGCTGTGGTCCGCATCAAACTGACGCGAGGAGCCAATGAGCATCTGGCCGGTGAGGCGCGGCTGCACGTTGAATGCGACCGAGTCCGCAGTGGTGCTGTGAGCGCTCTTGAGGTAACCGAGCTCGATCAGTTGATGACGGACAAACCCGGGATAGCGATCGGTGATGACGAGATGGCCTTTGCGTTTGCGGATGGGAAGATTCGGCGACAGATCCGTAGCATTGGCACCAAGAGCTTGAAGGAGGCGGCGCGCACGTATCTCTGCTCCATCGTCAAGCAGCAGATGCCCATCGCCGATGGCTTTGACGGCGCGGCCGACGAACAAGCGCGCACCGAGGCGCTCCGCGCGGCGCGCCAGCTCGATGGCCGCGACTGGCGGGTAGACGACGGCGTCCTCTGAAACGAGAAGCGCACCCGCCAATCCGGTGCTGAGATTGGGCTCGGCAAGCGCTAATTGACTTGCGGTGAGCAGGCGGCAAGGTACGCCGCGATCGGAGTACCATGCGTGCTTGCGCTCTGCGCCTTCCATCTCTTCGCGGTCGGCGGCGATCCACAGCGTTCCGGTCTGAACATATTCCGCCGCCGCAGGCAGCTCCAATTTATGCCATAGCTGCTGTGAGTAGCGGGTGAGGGCAAACTGCGCCTCGGAGTCGTCCATAACCACAATGTGGCCCATGCCTGCGGCAGTGGCGCCACTGCCCAGCACGTCGCGCTCGACCAGCGCCACATGAAGACCGCGCTGCGCGCAGGTCAAGGCACAGGCGCAGCCAACAATGCCCCCTCCGGCGATGGCCAAGTCGAAAGTTGAGTCCGCACTCATCCCAGCTTTCCGCTCCATTCGGGAATTCCATCGCGAAATGGATCGTTGGATTGGAAGATGAGGGTGGCCGCGGAGGTAACAAATGCGGAGCCGGTAATGTAAGGCAGAATCCTGTTGCCTTCGAGTTGAATGCGGCCGGTAAAGACGCTGTCGAGGATGCCTTCCTGGCGCCACATGTGGCCAGGCGTCAGCTTGCCGTCGGCGAACAGGCAGGCCATCTTCGCGCTGGTTCCTGTGCCGCAGGGCGAGCGGTCATACTCCTTGCCGGGACAAAGCACAAAATTGCGACTGTGATTTGCGGGGTTGTGCGGGGCGCCGAAGAGCTCAATGTGATCGATCTCGGCGCCGTTGGCGCCGGTGATACCGTTGGCCGCGAGGGCATGGCGCACTTGCCAGGCGAAGGCCGTCAACTGTTCTTCGTGCTCCAGGCTCAAAGTGAGGCGATGATCTTCGACCAAGAAGAACCAGTTTCCACCCCAAGCCACGTCGCCGTGAATCACGCCGTAGCCGGGCAATTCAACCGGAACGCAGGCGCTATAGCGGTAAGCTTCGACGTTGGATATGGTGACCTCGTCTTCTTTTCCGAGAGTGATGGATACGTCTCCCACGGGGGTCTCGATGCGATGCTCCCCTGGACCGATCCTGCCAAGATAGGAGAGCGTCGCAGCGACACCGATCATGCCGTGGCCGCACATGCCCAGATAGCCCGCGTTATTAAAGAAGATGACGCCTGCGGCGGCCGCGGGATCGACCGGCTCAACCAGCAGAGCGCCAACCAGGACCTCGGAACCCCGCGGCTCACAGAGAATTGCGCGGCGGAAAATATCATGTTCGTTGCGCAGCTTCTCTAAGCGGGAGGCGAGCGAACCTGCACCCAGGTTCGGCCCTCCTGAGAGCACACAGCGAGTCGGCTCGCCGGCGGTATGGGAATCGATCACGCCGATGCGGAGTGGCAGAGAAGTGTCAGTCATAAGATTGTCTACAAAATTGCATACTTTGAAGAAATCTTACCTGAAATCGCCGCTGCGCGACAGCCAACTGCTAGAAAACCGAGAAAATCGCGGTTCGGCTGGTGAGAATCTGAGCGGCCGGAGATGGATACAAAATCCCGGTCGATCAGCATACGAAAATGGATACAATAGACTGCGCGTTGTCCTACCTGACCATTGCGGCATCTGGTATGAAATCGGCTGGCTTCTCCAGTAGGCCTTGTCGAAATGCGCGAGAGGTCAAGGTGCCATGACAGCACCCGAGCATGTAACGTACGCGCAGCGGCGAACCGGGCGGAATGCTGCGCAACTGACCCGGGGCCTGGGGTTGTTCAGCGCCACCGCGCTGGTTGTCGGGTCAATGGTGGGCAGCGGCATTTACATCGTGGACAGCGAGATTGCCCGTGAAACCGGCTCGCCCGCGCTCTTTCTGGCGGCGTGGGTCGTGACGGCAATCATGACCATGATCGGGGCGCTGAGTTACGGTGAACTTGCGGCCATGATGCCCAATGCCGGTGGGCAATACGTTTATTTGCGCGAGTCGCTCGGGCCGCTCTGGGGCTTTCTCTATGGGTGGACGTTCTTCCTGGTCATTCAAACCGGCTCCATCGCGGCGGTCTGCGTCGCCTTCGGCAAGTTTGCCGGCGTCTTCTTCCCGACCATCTCGGGTACGCACTGGCTATGGCATATCGCCCATGTCCCTCCCATCCGGGTGGGCCCGATGGTTCTGGGCAACATGGAGATTGGGGTCAACACCGCGAATCTTGTGGGCATAGGCGTGGTTGCAGTTCTCGCGGTGTTGAATATGTTCGGGGTGGGTCTGGGCGCGCTCGTACAAAATGTTTTCACCGTCGCCAAAGCTCTGTCGCTGGCTGGTTTGGTGGTGCTCGGCTTCACCATTGGGCGCAATGCGCAGGCCGTAGCCGCAAACTTCGGGCCCAACTGGTCTGCTTTCTGGCAGAATGCCGGCTGGTCAACGCTCCACCCCGTACAGATCGGCTTAGGCGGCCCCACCGTCATGGTGAATCTGCTTGTGATTCTGGCCATCGTTCAGGTGGGCTCGCTTTTTTCTTCCGACTCCTGGAACAACGTTACATTTACCGCCGGCGAAATCAGGAACCCGCGTCGCAATATTCCGCTCTCGCTGGCCTTGGGCACCGGCTTTGTGCTCACCGCGTATTTTTTGGCCAGTACGGCGTACCTGTTAATACTTCCTCTTCACGGCGATCCGCACGGCGCGACCACAATGGCGCGCGGCATCCAGTACGCCACCGAGGATCGGGTTGGAACGGCGGCGCTGACCGAAATTTTTCCCCACGTGGGCGGCTCCCTGATGGGGTTGGCGATTCTTGTCTCCACATTCGGCTGCGCCAACGGACTCAGCCTGGCGGGAGCCCGGGTTTACTATGCCATGAGCTGCGACGGGCTCTTTTTCCGGGCCGTAGGCAAGCTGCATCGCCGTTACAAAACCCCGGTGGCCGGACTAGCGATCCAAGCCGCCTGGGCGATCGTGCTGTGCATCTCCGGAACCTACGGGCAACTGCTGGATTACATCATCTTCGCAGTCCTGCTCTTTTATATCCTCACGATCTGCGGGCTATTCGTCCTGCGCCATAAGCGGCCGGAAGCGGAGCGTCCCTACAAGGCGCTCGGCTATCCGTGGCTCCCCGCACTCTACGTGGTTCTGGCTTCAGCCACTTCGCTGGCCTTGTTGCGCTACAAGCCGCAGTACACCTGGCCCGGGCTGGTGCTGGTTCTGCTGGGCATTCCCGTCTATCTGGTGTGGACACGGATCGGAAAAACCGCACGGGGTTGAAGCGGCTCGCCGCACGCGCCCGGTTCGGTGCAGACGACGGTGAGTTTGACCTTCTCAGGCAATTGCAAGCCGAATGCTGTATCCCGCAGCAACTCTGCATTTGCTCTTAATGGTTTGACTCAAGCAGAACCAGGTGCGAGGTGACGCAGGTACACCGAATAGCGCTGGTCCATGATCTGGTTGAGCGGTACCAGCGTGTGGGTGGGGCCGCGACCCCTGGTATGGAACTGCAAGGGATAAAGCCGCGATGCCTCCGCCTGCTCGAACCACACCTCATCCGCATTGGGCGGCGGAAGAGCTTCACCATTCGCGTTGTGCGGCGTCATGGGACGCGTATCGATGGTAGGCATGGGATAACCATCGTCAAAGCCTCGCGGACCCAAATCACCGTAAATCATGGATGTCGTCAGTCCTTCGGTGCCGAGCAGGGCCGCCAGCACCAGCGGACCAAACATCGCTGCCTGAACCGCGTTATCGTCCGGCGCGACATTGGTATGAAGCGTCAGCGGCACATCGACCGTGATGACATCGGCCGCCTTCCAGTTGTGTTCCAGAGTGAGATACGTCGAGGGAGCCGCGGTCACACTCTGCAGACTTCCATTTACGCTGACGGTAACGCCCTTTGTCGCCCAGTAGGGCACGCGGATCTTCAGCGCCAAGGGGCTCGACGGTGCGGCGTCGATGGTGAAAGTAATGCGCTCATCTTGAGGAAACTTTGTTGTCTGGCGCAGCTTCAGGCCGCGTTCTTTCCAGTCAAGGACAGACGGAACGAACAGGTTGACAAAGACCGAACTGTCATCGTGAAAGTAGATAGAGTCGGTGAGCTTGGAGTATTCTTCGGATCCCGTGCCGGTGCAGCACCAGAAAGCGTCGAAGGGCGTGCCAAAGGTCTTGTACTTGCCCGGCTGTAGGGGCACGTAATACATGAGCATCCCATTGCGGTCCTGGGTTCCGTAGCGCACATTCATGAGCAAGCGCTCATAGTAGTCGAACAGCTTTGCGTCCGGCTCCTGGCCGAAGAGATGACGGGTCAGTTTCATCATGTTGTAGGAGCAGCAGCATTCTTCAGCGGCCGGGCCGAGTTGCGACGCAGTGGCGTCGGGTGCATGCCACATCTCATCGTCGCTGGTGCCGCCGGTGCAATAAATGTGGTGCTCGGTGATGATGCGATAAAAGTTCCTGGCGATCTCCCGGTAACGGGTGTCACCTGTCAACTCATAGCCGCGAATAGCACCAATGACTTTGGGAATATTGGTATTGGCATGGTTGCCGTCGAGCTTGTCTTCGTTGGCCGCGAGCGGATCGAAAATCCGGTGGTGCTCGAAGCGGTATCCGAGATCGCGGTATTTTGAATTGCCGGTAATCGCGTACAGATTGAATGCGGCCTCGTTCATGCCGCCTTGCTCCTCCAAGAGGACCTTCTGCCAGTCTTCATCGGTAAAGGAAGCTGAATAGCGAGCGGCCCAGTCTGCCATGCGCTCGGCCATTTGCAACGCCAACTGGTTGCCGGTGTGTTGGTGCATATCGATGAGGCCGGCCATGATCTTGTGGTAGGTGTAGAAAGGCGCCCAGACTGCCTGGTGCTTGCGCAGCCGCTCGAAGAACTCGGTTGGAAAGGCGCTGAGATAGCCGTCCTTTGCCTGGCACTCGGCGAGCATGCCCACCAGCGCGCTGGCCTTGCTTGCGATGACTTCGTCACCGGTGCTGGCGTGCATCAGCGCGCAGGCGGAAAGATAGTGGCCGACGTAGTGGCCGCGCAGCTCGCAGTCCGGCGCTTCCCAGCCTCCCAGAGGATCGGCGTCGGAGGGAATGCCGGCGTTGACACGAAAGTTATGCGCCAGGCGCTCATTGGGCAGGGAATAGAGGTAGCTTCGATTCAGCTCCATCGTGTCTTTCCAGAAGCTGGGCAGCAGGCGCACTTGGGGCATTGGAAACGGTTTGGCCTTCCACTGCACTTTGGCGATTGATGCATTCGTCAGGTTCTGATTGGCGGTGTCATCTGCAACGGCCTGGGCGGCTGCCTGTTGGCTGCGGCTGGCGGCAAGGACAGTCTTGGTGGAGGGGAGAAGCGTGGCCGCACCCGCGGCGGCCGCTGCACTCATGAACTTTCTGCGACTCAAACTGCGATTCATCGATTCACCTCATGCGGCCGGCGCCTATCGAGCCGGGTTCTGCTGCGTTGCGTAAACGTTTGCTCAATCCACACCAGCACCATTCGTATTCCAATCCGGTCTTGCAGTCAACCCGCCTGCGATGATCTCGATTCCGGTGCGGGCCTCATGGATGCACCGGATGCGGGCCATAGAATTTCCAGCTTGTCTGGAAATCGCGCGTCAGCTTCTGACCCTCAAGATCGGCCCGCAGCAGTTCGACCGGCATGAAGTTTTCATGCAGGACGGCATCGTGAAATTGGCAATCGGTCATCTTTCCGGGCTTCACCAGTTCCGCGTGCAGTGTGCGAAACTGCAGCGCACCGAGCAAGTACGCGCTTTGATAGAGCGGCCCGACAGAGCCGTCAAACGAGCGCCGCACTTCGGCGGTCGCGTTGTCCGGCTCGAAGCCGACATTGTCGATCAAATATTGGACGCACTGCTGGGGAGTCCATCGCCCCAAGTGAAAATTCATGGTGAAGATGACGCGGGCAGAGCGGTGCATTCTCCACACAAGTGCGCCCACGCGCTCCTCCGGTGTGCGCTCGAAGCCCTTGTCCCAGTAGAGCATCTCCCACCAGAATGCATTGCCTTCGATCCAGAAGGGCGTGTCGAAGATGCGCCGGTAGGGGCGATAGCGATCGGTCATGTAAAACTGCAGAAAGTGGCCGGGGATCATTTCATGAAACGCAGTCGCGTGCGCAAAGGGGATGTTGTTGCCTCTCATGCTCATCTCGCGCTGATCGTAGGTCATGGTATCAGTGGGGTAAGAAACGCTGATCTCATCGCCGCCGGTGAAGAACGGGTTCACCAACTGCCGCTCCGGGGTCATCATGATCATGCGCCACGTCTCTTCGGCCAGGGGCGGCACGGTTACCAACCGATTATTCTTAGCAAAGTCGATACCTTCAATTACCAGCTTGCGGATCAGCTCCGGCTGTTCGCCTGGCGGCACGTGCATCTGCTTCACCTTTTCGACCGCGCCGTGCCAATTGTCGCCGAAACCCATCTCGCGCGAGGCTTTCAGCATCTCGCTCATGGACCAGTCGTATTCGGTCTGGGCAATGGCAATCAGTTCTTCGGGGGAGTAGGGAATCATGTTGTCGGCCAACTCGTTGAGCAGCGCTTCACGGCCCACCGGATCGCCAATGATGGTTGTCTTGTCGCCGGGGGGGATACCGGCCAGCTTCTCCCTGAGAAAGATGCTGTAATCCTTCAGAGCGTCCTGGGTCGCTTTGTAGGGCAGATCCACCCACCATGTGAAGGTGGGGTCGTAGCCGGTGTACTGGTCGAACCAATCATGCAAATCGCTGCTCAACTGCTCCGTGGCAAAGGCCGCGCGGTTGGCCACGGCGGGATCGAACTTCGTTTTTTGGCCGGCATCGGCAAGTTGCGCGCGCTTTTGGGCGATCTGCTTCACCATTTCGCTCAACACCGCCGCGTCCTGCTCCGCATCTGGACGCTGCATCAGCCGCTTCTTCTCCAACAGGCTTTCAATCGTCTCTGCGAAAGGCAGCAATGGCTGCATCTCGTCGACCTGCCTTGTTTTGAGCGCGAGCCAATGCTGTCTGGCGGTAACGTGATTTTTCAGCAGAAGATAATCGACCTTATCTTCCTGTGAGAGCGCGTCGAAGTCGATCGCGGCGAGTTGCGCCTGGGTATCGGCATAGAATTTTTCGAGTCGCGCCAGCCTCGCCGGCGATATAGCCACCGAGTAGGTGAGATCAAGGGACATAAAGTTGGCGGTGAACTGCTCAATCAATGCCGGCATGACAGGCTGAATCTGTGGAGGGGTGGCCGGCGGCGTGGTTGGAGCGCCGTACATCATGCCTGCCGTGGCGATCCAGGCACAGAGAACGACGCTCGACTTCTGCAAGATGTTCATTGATATCCTCCCAATCCGGGACAGAAACAATGTAGCGCAGTACCCGCCCGCCCGATGGACATATGGATGGAGTTATACATCAACGGGCCAATGTATACAACATCGCATTTTTGCAATGCCGGACTGCCCTGCGAGCGAAGATGGAGGAGAAAATCCGCGGATACGATCCATTTTTGATATACAAAATTGTACGCAATCCTGCGGTCGGAGTAATAATCCATTGTGTCCAGTGCCAGCTTCTGCGGCCGGGCGCGCGCAAGGGGGAGCGGTTGGAAAGCGAAGAGGTATCCATTACGGTGAACGGCAAGCAGATGCGCGTGGCTGCGGGCACCAATGTGGCCGTGGCGGTGATCATGTCCGGCGAGCCGTGCCGGTTTTCTGTGCAGGGAGAAGCGCGTGCGCCTCTTTGCGGCATGGGCATCTGCATGGAGTGCAGAATGACGGTGAACGGCGTAGCGCATCTGCGGAGTTGCCAACTGCTTTGCGCCCCCGGCATGGAGGTGGCCTCAGAATGAAGGCGGGCTACGACGTAGTTGTGGTGGGAGCCGGCCCCGGCGGAATGGCGGCGGCGGTTGTTGCCGCGGAAGCGGGCGCGAGCGTCTGCCTGCTGGACTCGAATCAGTCTCCCGGCGGACAAATCTGGAGAGGATTCTGCGCGGAGACGGCGCGGTTTTTGCCGCACGGGAAAAAGTACCTCGAATGGATAGGACGGTTGCATGCGTCCGGCTGCAAGGTGTCGCCTGGCCATCAGGTAATCGATTCGCCTGCGTCCGGGCTCTTGCGTCTGGAATCAGACAACGCGTGCAGCGATGTGGAGTTTAAGCGGCTCATCCTGGCCACCGGTGCTCGAGAGCGGTTTCTGCCTTTCCCTGGCTGGACTTTGCCCGGTGTGATGGGCGCAGGCGGGCTGCAGGCGTTGGTCAAGGCGGGGCTCGATCCAAGAGGCAAGCGCGTGGCGGTGGCTGGCAGCGGTCCTCTGCTGTTGGCCGTTGCGGCTGGACTGGCGGACCTGGGCGCTCAAATAGCAGGCATCTTCGAGCAGGCGACCTTGGCCCGACTGGCTGGCTTCGGCTTGCAAACATTGTTTACGCAACCCGGCAAACTGGTTGAAGGCGCGCACTACCGGCTACACACGCTCTCTGCCAGATATCACCTCAACTCCTGGGCATTGCGGGCCGAAGGCCGCGGCCGCGTGGAGCGTGTGGTGGCGACCGATGGAAACAAGGAACAGACGCTGGCCTGTGACTGGCTAGCCTACGGATTCCATCTTGTGCCGAATCTGGAGCTGCCTCGGCTGCTCGGTTGCCGAGTCGATGGCGGCTATACCGCCGTGGATGCCTTGCAACAGAGTTCGGTTGCTGGCGTGGCCTGCGTGGGGGAGTTGACTGGCATCGGAGGCCTGGACAAGGCGCTTATAGAGGGAGAGATCGCCGGATGGGCAGCCGTCGGCCGCGAGTCACGGGCTCGCGTTTTGGAGCGGCAGCTTCGCCGGCAGCAGAGTTTTGCTTTTCGTCTCGATCGTGCCTTCGATCTGCGCCGGGAATTGCGGGGTCTGCCGGCAGCCGAAACCGTGATCTGCCGTTGCGAAGACGTGACGCACGGCGCGGTGGCGGGATGCGCATCCTGGCGCGAGGCCAAGCTGCATACGCGCTGCGGCATGGGCGCTTGCCAGGGGCGCGTTTGCGGTGCGGCAACAGAATTTCTCTACGGTTGGGGACCGGCGGAAGCCAGGCCTCCGGCCTATCCCGTCAGGACCGCAACGCTGGCCGCTGAAACGGACGCGGTTGACACTGCACGATCCTAAGGGGCGCTCTGAGCCTGGGCGCGACATTTTTTCGAAAGGACCCTCCGCGATGCAACAGCACAAATTGAAAAGGAGTGTATTTCCCTCTTTTTTTTGCATTTCGTTCCGGCAGTTCATGCTGGCCCTGGTCGTGATTCCTGGGCCTCTGGCCGTGCTGCCCTCGGACCTGCATGCGCAACTGACACCGGCTGACTACGAGCGGGCGCTCAACCTCGAGGAAAAATACCACGGCCTTGCGCTCCACGTGCCTGACCAGCTTGAGTGGATCGAAGGCACCGGTCGCTTTGTCTATCGCAGGACGATACCCGGCGGGCACGAATTCATTCTTGTCGACGCGGAAAAGCAGACGCTGAAACCGGCCTTCGACCATGCGCGGCTGGCCGACGCGCTCAGCAAGGCCTTGGGCGAGCCGGTCAAGCCAGAGGCGCTGCCACTTGAGGGCCTGCATTTCGAGGCGGACGGCATGGCCATGAAGTTCGTGCACGGCGGGGAGCACTGGCGCTGCGACCTGGCGGCTTACACCTGCGCCAAACAGCCCCCGCCACAGGACGAATCTGGCCTTGCAGAGGACGATGGCGGCTACGACTCAACGCCTGCGGCCGTCAACGGCCCCGCGCATGGCATCGCGTCTCCTGACGGCAAATGGCTGGCGTTCGTGGAAAACTACAACGTCGCCGTGCGTCCGGCTCATGCCAAGCCGGATGAAGCCGAGCGGCAAACCGTGCTCCTGAGCCAAGACGGTTCAGAGGGCAACTACTATGCCGCCGAAACGCTGGCCTGGTCGCCTGACTCGAAGCATTTGGCGGCCTATCGCATCCGTCCAGGGTATCGGCGCGTGGTCAACTATATCGAGTCTTCGCCCTCCGATCAGCTGCAGCCCAAGTTGTCGTCGATGGTTTATCCCAAGGCCGGAGATGTACTGGCGCTTTATCAACCGGTGCTCTTCCAGGTCGACACCCAAGAGGAAGTTACGATCAACGATGCGCTTTTTCCCAATCCCTATGAGATGTCTGCTTTCGGGTGGTTGAAGGACTCGCGCGGCTTCACCTTTGAGTACAACCAGCGCGGCCACCAAGTCTATCGCGTGATCGAGGTCGATGCAAAGAGCGGCGAGGCACGCACGCTGATCGAAGAGGCCAGCAAGACATTCATTAACTACGAGCCACTGACGCGTAATCAATTCGATCACGGAAAGTACTATCGTCACGACCTCGATGACGGCAGGGAGATTCTCTGGGCGTCGGAGCGCGACGGTTGGGAGCACCTCTATCTCTTCAACGCCCATACGGGGGCTATGGAGCAGAAGGTTACTGACGGCGACTGGGTAGTGCGCGCTGTGGATCGCGTGGATGATGCCAACCACGAGATCTATTTTGAAGCGAGCGGAGTAGATCCGGACGAAGACCCGTATTACGTGCATGGATACAAGATTCGTTTTGACGGCACGGGTTTGACCCCGCTCAGTGCTGCCAAAGCCGATCACACGCTCAGCTATTCGCCAGACGGGAAGTACTATGTGGATACCTACTCGCAGCTCAGTCTGCCGCCGTTGATGGAATTGCACCGCTCGACTGACGCCAGCCTAGTGATGACCGTCGACACGGCCGACGATACGCAGTTAAAGGCCGCCGGCTGGCGCCCTGCGGAGCCATTTCACACGGCGGGGCGCGACGGAAAGACGCAGATATGGGGCGTGATCTACCGGCCCGCAAACTTCGATCCGCAAAAGAAGTATCCGGTGGTCGAAGACATTTATGCCGGGCCGCAGGGCTCGTTTGTGCCCAAGAGCTTTTCGTCGCGGGCGGAGCCGCTTACCGAGCTTGGTTTTGTCGTGGTGCAGATTGACGGCATGGGCACCAACAACCGCTCGCGCGCGTTTCACGACGTGGCTTGGCGCAATTTGAAGGACGCCGGCTTCCCCGACCGCATTCTTTGGCACAAGGCTGTGGCGGCGAAATATCCGTGGTACGACCTCTCCCGCGGGGTAGGCGTCTTTGGCACATCAGCAGGCGGGCAGAGCGCAATGGGAGCCTTGCTGTTCCATTCTGAGTTCTACAAGGTGGCAGTGGCCAACTCCGGGTGCCACGACAACCGGATGGACAAAATCTGGTGGAACGAGCAGTGGATGGGCTGGCCGGTGGGCCCCTGGTATTCCGAGTCGTCGAATGTGGACAATGCCTGGCGGCTCCAGGGGAAGCTGCTGCTTGTGATGGGCGAGATGGACAAGAACGTCGATCCGTCGACGACGCTTCAGGTGGTCGACCGGCTCATCAAGGCAGGTAAGGATTTTGACCTGCTGGATGTTCCCGGCGGGGGCCACGGGGCCGGAGGCCGTTACGGAGAGCGCCGGATGATGGACTTTTTCGTGCATAATCTGCTCGGCGAGCCGACGCCAGACTGGAACGGGCTTCCGGAAACAGCTTGGAAAAATCCAAGTAGCAACTGACACGTCAATTAGATGAGTTGACGCTCCGGGTGCTCGATCCGGTGATGGGTCGTCTGCAGGAGATGAGCAGAGGACCCAGGAAGGATTTGCTTGCTACAAATACGAAATTGCCTTCATCCTTCGACGCCGAATCGGGTTTGAGAATACGTTCTGCCCGCTCCTCGCTGGAGCCAGTGAAGAAGGCTGTTCTCTTTCCCCAGCTGCAATCGCGCTGCGATCTGCTGATTGAGCCCCTGCCCGGTCACGCCCATGCGGTCGTTACTCACCGTTTTGTGTTTGCCGGCGTTCACTTTGATCCTGTTGCCGCGGAGGGCTATGCGAGCCGGGCCTCGGAAGCGAGACCTGGGGCGCCTTCCCAATTTTCAGCGGAAGCGCTCGGGAGCATCGGTCATCTGCGGCATGGAACGATATTCAGGGGTGATGAGCTTCATTTTGCAGATATGGACGTCGTAGCCAGTTCGGGGCAGAAGCGACTGGAGGATGAAGGTTTCGGTTTTTGAGTTATTGAGCTCGCGATAGCGGTAGACGCCCACATCGCCTTCGCTGAATTCAATGCCTTCAGTGGGCGCGTCGAGAAAATGCTGCGCATCTGCCATGGTGGGAGCGGCATTCGTTTGGCCGCGGGTGAGACTTTCGGCGGCATAGGAACGGACCAGTTTGACCCAGTAACGGGAAAGAAGCTCAGTATCAACAAAGATGTCCGCCCAGACGATTTCGCCTCGAACCGCAACGACCACACCGACGGCATGCTCCTCGCGCAGCCGGGCGAGGACCAGGTCGCGTGACTTGATGATGGGCGAGGCGGCCTGGTCGATTTTTTGACTGACGGCATCATTCTGCATGACACGCGCATAGCTGGTGGTAGGCGTGGGATTCGGTGAGGCGCCGGCATACAGGCCTCCATGGTTTATGGAGCCGAAGGCTGGAGGTGCAGCCGCCATCTCCATCTGTGAGATGGCGCCATGGACTGAATCCCACACCTGTTGCTGATCCTTCTGGACCATGGCGCGCTCGCGAACGGTGGGCTGAACCATGAAGCCATGCGCGAGCGCCTTGGCAGCGGCACCAAAGTCTGGAGAACTCTCAGTCCAGCGGCCCGGCTCGATGCAGAAGACCGACAAGTCGATGGGATCGGCGCCGACGGGCACGATGCGATCCTTTGCGATGACACGGTCCTGCTTGCCGCCGGTGACGATTTCGCCTGCAAGCAGCAGGAGGGGTTTGCTGGAGCGATTGACGAGAACGAGAGTGTTCACCTCGTCTCCGCGGGCGGAATTATCGGGAAATCGGCGGTCGGGTTCGGGAAGGAATCGGGGCGTGTGGCTGCCGTCGGAGACCGGACGACGAGGACGCACAAGACCCTGTGCCCGGCCTGCCTCGGTGACTTCAACTTCTCCACTTCCGATGCCTTCGTCGAGGGTGATGAATGGGGTTTCTCCGGGAAAGTTGCCGGCGACCCGAATCACCGGGAACAGGAGCAGATTGCCACTCTCGATGGGCGCCAGAACCCGGAAGGTCCCGTTTGCCGCTTCAACCGGTCCACCGGCCGCCTTGACCACATGAGTTCGCTGCTGAAACGCTGCCAGAGCAAGCAAAATCGCTGACGCCACGCCGAACCTGCCTAGATTGTTCATTGCTCTCCTCCACCGACGCCTGAGTCGCCGGCCTTTGACTGAGGAACGAAGGTTGATGGGTTTCTTGCGGGAATTTTTTGGCTGGGTGCAGGGTTGGAGAATTTGCGTGTCGATTTTGAGAATCGAATTCGCGTATTGTGAGGGCGTGGGGACTTCGCCAGCCCAATCCGTTGAAAGCAGTGTAGCCGGGGATACCACCCGGGGCTCAAACGGGATCGACGACAATCTGCTTGAGGAGCTTTGGGACGAGTGCGAAGGGGCAAATTGCGGGCTGGAGCGGGGTGAGTTCAAGCAGATATTGCTGAATGTGGGATCGGCGGGGAACTTCGGGCCGGCACAGGGACTAACCGCCTCGCGGCAGCAACAGTCAGCATACTTGCGGGGGCTAAAACTGGGCGACCTGGTACTGGCGCGAGCGTGCGCCGCCGGGAAGGAGCGCGCCTGGGAGCGGTTCCTTGCGCTCTACCGGCAACCGCTGGCGCGAGCGGCGATAGCAATTACGGGTAGCGAAACGCTGGGTCACGACCTGGCCGATCAGCTCTACGCCGAATTGTTTGGAATGACAACGCAAGATGGCGAGAGACGTTGCCCATTGCAGTCTTACCGGGGGAGGGGGTCGCTGATCGGCTGGCTGAGGACGACGCTTGCCCAACGGCACGTGGATCATTACCGGCGCAGGCATCGGGAACAGGCGCTGGAGGAGTATGACGCCCCGGCTCCGGACCGCGAGCCGGAAAAGCCAGCCGCTGAATTAACTTTGCTGCAGAGAGCGGTGGAGAGAGCCTTGCAGCGTACGGAGCCGGATGACCGGTTGTTGCTGGCAGCCTATTATCTGGATGGGCGAACGCTGCTGCAGATTGCCGGTGTGTTCCACATTCATGAGGCGACGGCGAGCCGCAAGCTACGGCGCGTGTGCCAGGATCTGCAAAAGCAAATTCTGAAGAATCTGCAGGGAACCGGCCTGAGCAGGCGGGCCGCAGAGGAGGCGCTTGGAACGGATCCGCGCGATCTGGATGTGAAATTGCAAAGACTGCTGCAAAATTCTCAATCGGAGGCGTTCCAAGAGCAGCCTGAACGATGAATGCAAACACCCAATTCGATCTTCATCCGGACGCGGAAAGCCTGAACGCCTTTGCGGAGGAGGCGCTTGCAGAAGAGGAGCGCAGGCAGGTTATGGGGCACCTTGCCACGTGCGAGAGATGCAGGCAGGTGGTGTACCTGGCGCAGCAAGCAGCCGATGAGATGGAGGGGGCTGTTGTCGAAGAGAAACATTCTGCGGTTGGGAAGAGGCCATGGCCCAGGTACTGGTGGTTTGTCTGGGCTCCGACGGCAGCGTTGGCCGGCCTGGTGGCGATGACGATTTTTGTTCACGTCCGACGCGAGGCGACAGGCGCGGAGATGGCGCGAGTTACGAGGCAAACGGCAACGCAAGCGACACTACCGATGGAATCGGGTGTCGCGAGGAGCGCTACACCGGCGAGTGCGTCTGGCGCCGCTCCGGTTCCCGAAGCGCGGGCTGCCGGAAAGCCTGCACCGCAAAGCAGGAAGGTGGGCAACGAGAACGCAGAGGCTGCGCTTTCAGCAGCGCCTCAAATGCCTGCAGAGAGCGGGAGGAGGGAGGCGGATTTGCCAACGGGCTCACAAGGAGCAGGACCTCCGGCATTGGGCGCGGCCGGCGAGTTCAAGCCTGCGCCGGCGGACGCGAGCGAAGAGAGAGAGCCGCGGCTCGCGGCGTCTGCCGCGCAGGTTGACAGGCTGGGGACGAATCCTGCGCTTGAAGCCAAAGACAATGGATCTGCCAATCGCGAACTCTCGGAAGGGATGGTCACGGCGGGGACGGCACGACCGCGGACAAACTCCGCGCCACCTGCCAGCTTTGATTCCGGAGCTCGCCATGGTGTAGCAGGGACTTTTGCTGTTTACAGGGCGAGGGCCGCGGAGTTGCCGAGCGGGCTGCCTGCAGTGTCGACAGTGACGGGAGCCCATTCCATGCTGGCTGTCGACAGGGCGGGCTCGCTGTATATTAGCGAGGATGCGGGCGTCCATTGGGAGATGGTCGAGCGGCAATGGAGCGGGCAAGCGATGATGGTGCGCCTGCATGGGGAAATGTCTGCGAGTACCGGCACGGATACACGAAGTTTTGAGATTGTGAATGATCAAGGCCAGGTTTGGGTTAGTGCCGACGGTCGAACCTGGAAGGCTAAATAGACACAGTGTTTTAGCGGCAATCCACCAGGGAAGCGCGATCCTAATATGAGTGTTTACTAATTTGCTGAGTCTCTCTTAGGGCAATTCAGTTCGATTTCAAATCGTAAATGAGGCCAAATGGAACGGGGCGGCATGGGTGGCGGTCAATTCCGCTGTAGTAAGCGCGGTCACCTGCCGACATAGTAATCACCGGGATAGAAGCGGGTGTTGTCGCCATGATCCCGTCGATGGTGGAGGGGCCGTGGCGGTGCAGATCACAAGGGAAAGCAAAGAAGCTGTGAAACTGCCGTGGGCTCATCTACGCCTGCCTCCATTTCCGCAAGTTGCCATCCGCGTACTGCAACTGGCGAATGACGAAAATGTTCAGCTTCACCAACTGTGCGAGCTTGTCTCATCCGATCCGGCTTTCGCAAGCGAAGTGCTGACGGTGGCGAACTCAGCCATGTATTCTCCCCGCTATCCGGCGAGCAGCATTCTGCAAGCAATAGCTGTGCTTGGCGCAAACAAACTCCAAGGGATGTGCATCACGGTAGGCGTAAGGGCTTACCTTGGCAAGTCAATGAGTCATCCGGCGATGAGAGGACTGTGGCGCCACAATCTAGCATGCGCGATCATTGCCGAACGGCTGGCATCGCCGGGATTTCTCGACAGGGACACGGCGTACACATCCGGAATTCTGCACGATATTGGGCGCATGGCGCTGGCGGTGATTCAGCCTAAAGAATATGGCACTCTGCTGAGGACACATCAAGGGAGTCCGAGCAGCATCCTTGAGGGCGAGCGGGCGCTGTTCGGCTGGGACCACTGCGAGACGGGCCGTCTGCTGATAAAGAATTGGAAGCTACCCTCCGACTTCGAGGCCGTTGTCGCGGAGCATCATTGCGCCCATCGACCGAATGGAAATTGGGAAATGGCCGAGTTGGTAAAGGTTAGTTGCAGGATGGCCGACGCGGCGGGTTTTCCAGCGTTCACAGGATGCGAGGTGACGCCCTATTCCGAGTTGCTGGATGAGCTGCCCGCGAGAGAGCAACGGCTCTGGAATGCCGACCTGCAGGTGCTGGCTTCAGAGATAAATGAGAGCATCCACGCGATCGAGTCCGTCTGAAGGCGGGGGGTCTATCGGCCAAGAGCGAGTGAGGGGTCGGCCGAGAGGTCTGCTGATGCAAATTCTCCTGCCTGGAAGCGGGGCCATGCGGCAGCAGCGATCATGGCGGCGTTGTCAGTTGAGAGAGCAAGCTTGGGGAAGGCAACGCGGAGGTTGCGGCGGGAGGCCTCGGCGGTGAAGCGGGCGCGCAGCTCGCGGTTGGCGGCCACTCCGCCGGTGACAAGGATGCGGGTAGCGCCAAGCGACTGCTGGGCGGCAAGGGTTTTTTTAATGAGGTCGCCGACGACAGCGTGCTGGAAACTGGCGATGAGGTCAAGGGTTTGCGGATCGCAGGCGGCGAGTGCATCTTCGACGGTGGGTTGCGCCGGAACGCCGGGGCCGGTAAAGAGCGCTTCACGTCGGGCTTCGGCTTCAGGGCGAAGGTTGTGGAGCTCGACGTAGCGGAAGACCGCCGTTTTGATCCCTGAGAACGAGAAAAGGAAATGAGGGTCAAGACCGGCAATGGGAGCGGTTTTGGCAGCCTTGGTACGGGGCGGTTTGCCAGCCAGGTGGAGCTTGGTCTTGATTTGCGAGAAGGCAAAGGGCACGGCGTGAGGATTGCCGTACTGAGCGAGCGCGTCGATCCAGGGCCCCCCGGGATATCCCAGGCCGAGAAGCTTGGCGACCTTGTCATAGGCTTCACCGGCGGCGTCGTCGACGGTGCGGCCGATGAGTGTGTAGTGCCAGGAGCCCTGGGAAGACCGCGCGAAAAAGAGATGAGTATGCCCGCCGGAGACAACCAAGGCTAAAGCTGGTTCGAAGGCTGGAACGGCTAGGTTGAGACTTGGGGCGGTGGCCGAGGAAGTGCCTTCGATTGAATTAGAGGTAATTGGACTGACCTGAACATTGTCGGAGGGCTCTAGCGGCTCCGCTTCATTGAGCAGGACTGCGTGAATGTGGCCTTCAAGATGGTTGATGGCGATGAGGGGGATGTTTTGCGCGAAGGCCAGCGCCTTGGCGTAGGTAATGCCGACGAGGAGGGCTCCGGCGAGGCCGGGCCCGGAGGTGACGGCGACAGCATCGAGGTCATCCAAGGTGATGCGCGCCTGGGCGAGCGCGGCACGCACGACGGGGACGATGGCGCGGAGATGCTCGCGGGAGGCAAGCTCGGGTACGACACCGCCATAGCGGGCGTGGGTGGTGATTTGAGAGGCGACGACCGATGAAAGTGTGCGGCAGCCGCGCTGAACGACGGCAGCAGCGGTCTCGTCGCAGGAGGACTCGATGGCGAGGATGAGACCGCTGGCTGGCATATGTCCAGTTTAGCGGGTGGGTTGAGCGCGCGGTGGTCGTGGCTCGCCATCAACTGGGACGCAAGAGAGAGAATGGAAGAAGTGACGTTGCAGTCTACGCGCCAGCTCGAAGCGGCTTTGAGGATCGTGGGAGAGCTGCGGAGGGCGGGGTATGAGGCGTACCTCGCAGGTGGATGCGTACGGGACCTGATGCTGGGACGGGAGCCAAAGGACTACGACGTGGCGACAAGCGCTACGCCGGACGCGGTGTTGGAGCTGTTCGAGCAGACGGTTGCGGTCGGGGCACATTTCGGGGTGGTACTTGTGGGCACCAGTGGTGTGGTTGGTGATGAGGCAGTTGGCGAAGGACGGGTTTTGACGGAGGTGGCGACGTTCCGGTCGGATGGAGTTTATTCGGATGGGCGGCATCCAGACGCGGTGCGGTATGCGAAGAGCGCTGAGGAGGATGTGCGAAGGAGAGATTTCACGATTAATGGATTGTTGCTGGATGTGGATCGCGTGGGGCCGGCAGAATTGCGCAGCGCCGGGCAATCAATTCCCTCTTCTCTTCGCTCGGGCGTGATTGATTTCGTCGGCGGAATCCCGGATTTGGATGCGGGAATATTGCGGGCGATTGGGAGGCCGGAGACTCGATTCGAAGAAGACCACTTGCGGATTCTGCGCGGGATCAGGTTTGCGGCACGGTTCGGATTTGAGTTGGAAGGCGAAACCAAGCGGGCGATGCGCGCGCAGGCCTCGCGCGTGAATGCGGTGAGCCGCGAGCGAGTGCGGGATGAACTGACCAAGACGTTGACAGAAGGACGGGCGCGAAGAGCATTTGAACTGCTGGACGAGACCGGTTTGCTTGAAGAGGTGTTGCCCGACGTGGCGCGGATGAAGGGAGTGGAACAGCCGCCACAGTTTCATCCCGAGGGGGATGTGTGGGTGCATACGCTGGGGCTGCTGGAGCAGCTGGAGCGGGGCTGCCCGATGACGCTCGCCTGGGGGGCGCTGTTGCATGATGTGGGCAAACCGCCGACGTTTCGGCGCGCGTCGGACCGCATTCGATTCGATGGTCACGTGGAGGTAGGCGTGGCGATTGCGGCGGAGATTTGCAGGCGATTCCGGTTTTCAAATGAGGAAATGCGGCAGACGCTGGCCTTGGTTGAGAATCACATGCGGTTTATGGACGCGGGACTGATGAAGGCATCGACATTGAAGCGGTTCTTCCAGCTGGAGCGATTTGAAGAGCATCTGGCGCTGCACCGGATGGACTGCCTGGCGGGAAGCGGGCACCTGGAGCACTGGGAGTTTGTGCGAGACCGATGGCAGGCGATGCCGGAAGAGATAGTGAGGCCGAAACCGCTACTTACCGGACGGGAGTTGATTGCGGCGGGATATCGTCCAGGAGCGCGGTTCAAGGAGATGCTGCGGGCTGCGGAGGACGCGCAACTAGAGGGAACGATTGGGACGGTGGATGAGGGGCTGCGGCTTGTGAAGGAAAGGTTTGGAGACGCTTCAAGCTAGGGCCTGTCAGCACCACGGGAGTGGGCGGCGACGGGCACACACTTCAAGCGCAAAGTCGAGCGGGTCTGAGCGCTTTGCGTGTCTCGCAGGAGCAATCCGAACCGTGCAGCCCGGCGCGAGCCAGCTCGGCTGCTCAGGCGGCTCTAACGAACTTGTGATCCTGCACGATGATCCGCCCACTGCAAGCGTGGCAGTAAAAGCCGGGTGCGTTGACAACGTTGCTGACCGCGGCCCCGCACCAAGGGCATTTTCCTTTGGGCTCGCCAAGGCCGATCAACGGGCCCAGAAGAGGAGCAAGGATGCCCGCAATAATCATGGGGACCCCGAGAACCGCGCCCAGCCCGGTGAGACAAAGCATCACCCCAACGATGATGCACATGGGCGCCACAATCACTCCGAAGAGCAGCCCACCGAAGGCGCCTTTAACGGGCGCTTTTTCAGGCTCGGCCTGAGGTTCCTGCTCCTGTGCTCGGCGCGGGGCTGCTTCTCCGCAAGCAGGACAGAAGCGCCATAGGGAAGAAAGAGGAGCTGAGCATTTTGGACATGTCTCTTTCATTTGTTGGTCCCTCCCTGATGGAGACGAAGCATAGCACTGGCGATGGGTACAGAGGATAGGACGGGCATCACAGAACCCGCGCAGCGGGCATGCTGGCTGAGCGACAAGAGGGAACTTGTTGAGTGCCAATGAGATGCTGAGGTGAGTGGATAGCGTTGAGGGAAGGATATTCCTTTCTCTCAATTTTTGGGATGCCTGCAGGGCTATGCTGAACGGAAGCTATGGCCGCTGATTTGCGCCAATTCGATGTGATTGTGTTGGGAGCGGGGGCTGCGGGCCTTATGTGCGCGGCGGTGGCCGGGCAGCATGGACGGCGGGTGGCTCTGCTGGAACATAACGGACAGGTGGGACGAAAGATTCTCATCTCCGGAGGCGGGCGGTGCAATTTTACGAATCTGCACTGCGGGCCAGGAAACTTTATTTCAGAGAACCCGCATTTTGCGAAGTCGGCGCTGGCGCTCTATGAGCCGCGGCACTTTATTGAGCTTGTTGAGCGGTATGGGATTCGATGGCACGAGAAGACGCTGGGGCAGCTCTTTTGCGATGACTCGGCACGGGCGATTGTGGAGATGCTGTTGGCGGAATGCGCGCTGGGTGGGGTCGAGATGGTTTTGAATGCGCGCGCGATTGAGGTGGAAAGCGCGGCAGGTGGAGGGTTTCAGGTGGCAAGCTCGCAGGGCAAGTTCACTGCGGGGGCCCTGGTGGTCGCGACCGGGGGCTTGTCGATTTCAAAGCTCGGGGCTACCGGGCTGGGATATGAACTGGCGCGACAGTTCGGGCTCAATGTGGTGAGCCCGAGGCCGGGACTGGTACCGCTTTTGCTGGGCGGGGATGAGGCTGTGTGGACCGGATTGGCGGGCGTGGCTGCCGAGGTGGCGGTGCGGGCGAATGGGGCCGGTGGCGAATGCTGCTTCAGGGAGAAGATGCTGCTTACGCATCGGGGGCTGAGCGGGCCGGCGGTTTTGCAGGCGTCTTCATTCTGGCGAGCGGCCGAAGAACTGGTGGTGGACTTTGCACCGGGGATCGATGTGCTGGCGAGGTTGACGAAGCCCCGTGCGCCGCGAGTTGAGGGAGCTTTGAGGCAGGCTTTGCGGGAGGTGCTACCGCAGCGGCTGGCGGGGATAATTGAGGAGAAACTGGGTCGAAACGGGTGGTCGAATCCGGCATTGGAGGCGTGCGAACGAAGGCTGCATAGCTGGGCGTTTCATCCGGTGGGCACAGAAGGTTTTGAGAAGGCCGAGGTAACGATTGGAGGCGTGGACACTGCGGGGCTGCAGGCGCGGACAATGGAGGCGCGCTATGTGCCGGGATTGTTTTTTGTCGGCGAGGCCGTGGATGTGACGGGTTGGCTGGGTGGATTTAATTTTCAGTGGGCATGGGCTTCGGGAGTAGCGGCGGGAAGGACTGTATAACGACAGACCATCGGTACGGAACCTGCACCTCAGAGTTACCTTTGCGGGGTATTGCCGGAATTGAGCTTTTGCCTGGACTGGTCCGCAGACTTTGCGTTCGTGTCAAAGAAGCGTTGAGTTCATTTCTTCATAACTTATTGAAAACAAATGAGAATGTGCGGAAAAACGATTGCATGAAATATCCGCAGGTTCCAGTAGGCTTAAAGCATTCATGCAGCTAAGTGCAGACAGGGGGAAAGTTGAGAAGGCTTTCTCCGATTTTTTGTGCGGATCCTAAGGAATTGCCGGCTCTGTTAGGTATGGGTTTAGATCCAGCTTTCTGAGATCTTCTTTGTCCCTGCACGAACATGGTTCGCGAAACGGGACCGCGTCATTTTGCGCTTTCGGTCTAACACCAAGGGAGCAATCAGGCCGCGAGAATGGGACCCAAAGCTCTCTCCAGCCGGTCAGGCCAGAACTGATTGCCCATCCGTCTTTGGGCATGGAAGAAGCAACAAAAAGACGGCAAGAGTGGGGTTGCCGCTTGCGGGGGCTGCGACAGATGGTTGCCGAAGCGACGGGCAGGCAACGCCCGAGGAACAGGACAGGATAGCGTCGAAGAGCCAGATGAACTGAATCGGGCTCTCGAAAAAGGAAGAGACAGGAATGAAGCTCACGAGAATCGAGTGGTTGCGCGGCGCAAGCAGGTTTCTGAGACTAAACCGGGTCGGGGTAGTCCTGGTAGTGATGGGACTCCTGGGAATGGCGCATGTGCGGGAGGCTCAGGGACAGGCGATGAGCACGACGACGGTGCAAGGGACGGTGTACCTGGCGAACGGGCAGCCCGGATCCGGAACTCTTCGGGTGAGCTGGCCGACGTTCACAACGGCGAACGGGCAAGTGGTGGTGGCCGACAGCACGACAGCGCCGATTGGCCAAGACGGATTTGTGAGCGTGAACCTGGCGCCGAATCTTGGAGCAACGCCGGCGGGGCTTTATTACACCACGATTTTCTATTTGAGCGATGGGACCACGAATACCGAATACTGGATTGTGCCGTTAGCAGCCCAGGCAAGCCTGGCGCAGGTGCAGTCGCAAGTAATGCCTGCTGCACAGGCTGTACAGGCAGTGACAAAGGCATACGTGGACCAATCGATCGCAGAGTTGAGTCAGAGTCAGAGTCAGTTGGGGGCGTCTGGTGGGACGTTGAGCGGACCGCTCTATCTAAACGCGGATCCAACGCAACCTCTGCAAGCATCGGACAAGCATTATGTGGATACGTCGGTGAGCCAGGTAGTAGGCTCGGGAAGCCTGGGACAAATTGCCTATTACACGGGCAGCGGCACATCGATCGGCGGCATGAGCACAGTGCCTCTTGCTTCAGGCGGAACAGGATCGAGCACGGCAAGCGGAGCGCTCCAGAACCTCGGAGGCATCTCGGGGACTTCCATATCCCCACAGACAATGGCCGGGCCGCTGAACGGGACAAGTGCCAATTTCTCTGGAAACCTTGGAATTGGGAGCACGGAAATAGGAACCGCACAAGGTGTAGCGGTTACGGTGGCGGGCGCGGCCTGCAATGGGACCACGGACGACACGGCCGCAATCCAGGCCGCGCTCAATACCGCGGGATCGCAGTCAGCGCCTCCCACAGCGCTGAGCGTGTGGGGTGCGACGCAGAACCTTCCGCAGGGCACGGTTACGTTCCCGCAGAGCTACAGTGGGGTGGGGCAGAAGGTGTGCAAGATTTCATCAGCGCTCAACATACCTCCAGGCGTGAGCCTGGATCTGGGTGGAGCAGAACTTGACCAGATTAGCGTCGGCGCGGATGCTATCGCGTCGATCTGGACGGCTGCGGGCAGCTCTTACGGTTATGGAAACCAGGAGGGCATCATTAAGCACGGTGCCATTGTCGGCCCCGGCCAGGGAGTATCGACCGGCGCGGGCATCCACTTGTCCGGCGTTAACCATGTGCATGTGGAAGACATGCTGATCTCGGGGTTCAAGTATGGGTTGAAGCTGGAGAACTCGCAGTACAGCCTTTTCGAGAACATCATCGCTTCGTTCAATATGGTTGGACTCTACATGACTTCCGGGCCGACTGACTATGGAGTTGGCAATGGATTTCAGCCCACAGGCGACGATACATTCATCGGAAATGCCATGCGACAGAACGCCAAGTACGGAGTGTGGCTGCAAGCGGCAAATAACAACACGTTTTTCAAGCTGGACTCCAACTCGAATGGAGAGGCGGCTTATCTGCTGGGTGGTCCGCTAACGCCATTCGCGGGCAGTTATCTGGTTACGGCTGGCGGCTCCGGCTATCCGACCTCGACCACTTTCCCAGTGACCGTTACGGATGGCTACACGAACGGCATCTTTAACGTCTATGCGGTGAGCCCCGGAATGCTTCAATGTCCAAGCAGCACTCCGACAGGAACCTGCACACAAACGATCACCGGCTCAGGCGGAGGTTGGACGACAGAACCGACCATTCGTGTTTCTATCGTAGCTGGCGCAGTGCAGCAGGCATCAGTCCTCACGCACGGTACATGCGGATCCTGCACGGCGGCTCCCACATTCACAGTCACAGAGCCTGTAGGTTCCGGCGGTTCGGTGGGGACGATCACACTTTCAGATGGGTCGGGGAACTATTGCACGAATGCAGAAGCGATGGCGCAGACCAACGCATCGGGCCAGGTGACGAATGTGTGGTCGCTGGACGGCGGCCAATACTGCAATCACCCGCAAGTCAGCTTCGCAGGGCATACGGGGACGGGCGCGGCGGCTACGGCTGAAATTGTGAATGACTCCGGCATTGGCAACTTCGATGGGCAGACCGGCGCGTTCTGGAGTGGGAATGTGTTCAACTACCCCAAATCAGAGAATGAGGGCTATAACATCGACACGGTCACAGCGGCCTCGACTGCGGGCGGAGTGGCAACCATCACGATAGGTAACAATCCACCCCCGCAAGTTGGACAGCCGGTTGTGATTACCGGGGTGAGTTCCGCCGCTGTGAATACCTCAGATGCGATTGTGACGAGCAACGCCACGATCAGCCAGAGCAGCAGCAGTTTCACCTTCAATCTGTCGGGGTACGAAACAACTTGCTCAAGTGGCTGCACCCCGCAAGTAGAGGCTCTTGGCCGTCCTACGAGCGGCTACGGAGCAGTTATTCAAGACCACGGTGGTCCAGCACAGTTCAACGATGCAAACTTCTCTATGGATTCAGGAATAAATTACCAGAGGTGGATGCTCAATGATGGATTCGGCGTCTCAGTTCTGAACCCGAACTTGGGGTTGTCTGTAATTGTGAATCCCGCCAACGCGAACGACTATTCCGAGTTCAGAAGCCTGCAAACACGCGGCCTGACGTTCCAGCTCCCGACTAACTTCTTTTCTGGCGGCCTGACAAATGCCTGGGCACTTCCGAATGCGATGTCTTTCGTGATTGGCTCTGATTCGCAGACTTATCCGACTTACGTTGGATCAAACACTGAGATGATAACGTCTGCCGAGACCGGGGCAACACAAGGTTTCGGTTATCGTTGTTATGAGCCTTATGGCACTTGGTGCTTTCAGGCCGGGCAGCTTGGCTTTGCTTACCCGGCATGGGAGCAGGACGCCAACGGTGTGATGAAGTGGGGTTCTGGTTCCGCTGCATACGATGTGAACATCCAGAGGACCGGCGCTGGTGCGCTGGCCGACTCCGGCTCCTGGTCGGCCGCGTCCTATCTAGTGGGAACGAACACAATCATCCCTTCGACGGTGACCGGCTACCACGGCACGGGAGGAAAGCAAGTGCAGTTGAGCGACGGATCAGGCGCCACTGGAAGCCTGCCAGCGTTTGCAGCAGACGGCAGCCTGACAAACGGGCCAGCTCCGCCGGCTGGAGCGATTGTGGGCGCCAGCGATACGCAGACGCTGACGAACAAGAGTATCGCGGGCAGCGAAGTGAACAGCGGTGTGCTCCCACATGCTCAGTTGCCGACGCTGCTGAGTGCCGATATACCAAACAACGCAGCGAACACGACCGGCAGCGCAGCTAGCCTGAGCGTGGCCTCGGCCCTGCCCTCAGGGACTTCGGTCCCCGGCTACACTCTCGCACCGGTTGCTATCGGCAGCAAACTCCTCGGCACGCCCACAGGAACATTCACCGGCCAGACGCGCAATCAAATCTCGAACCGCATCCTGGAGACGCTGCCATTCGCAGTCAGTTCGATTCAACTTGGTTATTGCAACCTGGTAAACCCTGGAGCAAGTTATAACCAGAACGATTACAACGCTAATCCAATCTCTATTGATGCAACGGTAATGCCGAACGCGGCAATTGTCGCCGATACAAACAGTACAGCCACCATCGCGGCAGCGTTCCATGGCAGGTCGCGGGCATGGATTTCTCCAGGACAGTGCATCTATTCCGATCCAATCCCCATGAACGGCAGTGCAGGGGAGCACTACTATGTGCGAACAGGTGTGCAGGCCAACCCGCTTCCAGCCCCTGCCGCCCCAACCCTCACCGGCACAACAGGTGGCTCTCTCAACGCAACTACGACATATTACGTGTCGGTCGTTTATGAGACCCCATTGGGGGACATATCGCTTCCAGGTATGACTTCGCAGACGCCTGGAACCGGGAACACAGCCTTCATTGTGACCTCACCCGCAGCTTACGCGGGCTCAACTTGTTACGATGTGTTTCTCGGAACGACTTCGACTTACCAGTACGAAACTGGTTACGACTGCGTTCCTCTGGGTACAAACGCCACACTGGCGATAGGTGTACCAAACGGGCTGCAGGCACGGTGGGTCAATGGCTCCATAACTTCCAGCGCCACTATGATTCCCTCTGGAATGGTGGTAACAGGAGCCGTGGGGAATGCTGGGAATCCTCCAGTGAACTCCTATGAAGGCGAAATGGCTGGAACAGACCAGGGCTACACGGGCGGTTCCGTGAGTGCCAACTCGACCGGAAACGGCGGTTACGGAACTTCAACAATTCTGGGAGTGCCGATTGCCAGGTCAATCTCCCTTGGCATTATTGGCGATTCGATTCTGAACGGCCGGAATGACTGGGCTTACTTTGGTCTTAACTCGACTGGAGCGAACTTTGGTGGATGGGCAAACCGGGCCGCCGACAACCAATTCACAAATACGATATGGGACCCGAGGATTCAGCCGCAATGGGGAAAGGTGAATGTCTCTTATTCGGGAGAGACCGGTAGTACGTTCAATAGTGCCTGGTCAGGACCGCGCCGTAAGCTGGTGTCAAACGGCACAACAACGATTCTCGACAACTACGGCACAAACGATCTGAATAACCCCACATCGAGCACGCAGACGCTCAACACGCTGTATCAGATTGGGCAGTATTTCACGCAGCAGGGAAAGCATTACATTCACACCACGATTCTTCCCCGCCTGTCGAGCCTCGATGGTTTTCAGACACTCGCCAACGAAATCTTCACCAGCTCAACTTTCGAGGGGCGACGGAGGCAGGTAAACAACGTTCTCCTCGGTATGAAGAACGGCGGTACGGTGATGGGTGAGGCGATGTTCGCGGAGAAATCCGGCTCATCGCTTGCATATAACACGAACTTCTATGCAGGCGGCGATGGTGCGACAACCACGTTTCTGACAGCCTATCCGCTCCCATGTCCAAACGCTGTAGGGAGCAACACAGAGACGGTTCTAGTGAACGGAGTGGCGACCAACGCTTACACGTACTACGACCAATATGCCTTCGGAACCGGAAGCACTTACTGTGGCGGAGTGACGTTTACTGCTGCTCCAACCAGCGGCTACACGGTAACGATCAGCTACACGACGATGCCTTCGTTCTGCGCCTTGGTGGGCGGTGATTGCAATATCTTTGACGCAGCCAACGTGGTTGAGGTGAACTCGACCGGCGCATCAGGAACGAACGGAGGATTGTGGGGTATACCAGGCGCAACAACCATTGCCACCGGGCAGACTCTTACAACCTGGTCAGCTTCAGCCTTAACCAACACGAGCGGGTTTAATGGCGGGATAGCTATAGATGCCTGGCGTGGATATACAGCGATTTTGACCGGAGGAGGTTGCTCGTCTTCTTACGCTGCGACGGATATTTATGCCAATAGTACGACCGTTCTAAGCGTTGATCCGCAGACTGGATGCACACCGAACGCGACAAGCACGTTCAAGGTCCTTTCGGCGACAGCAACCACGGATGGAACGCATCCTTCAAACTATTACACGAAGGCGCTGGCAAGTGCGCTGGTGAGTTCCGGGATGGTGAGGTAACTGGGGGCGTTGCCGGATCGAAATCCGCAGGTATAGGTACGATCCCAGCCAACTCAACGAACACGGCAATTTCCAAGACCTAGAGCGGTTCCACAGTACTATTAGCCTCTTCTGGCGATCTCCGAGGCGGCTTTTTCCTGATAAAAGGCCACTTAGCCTCATCGCTTCGGGATACAGCCACTGTGGAACCGCTGTAGAGGCCAGCTGCAGCCACCACGAGATACAAGGATGAAATTGCTTCTCATTGCGGATGGGAGCGCCAAATCCAGGCGCTCATCATTTTTGCGGAGTCAAGTTATGCAGAGTCAGGCAGATCTTCCAACACGTCATCTACCGACGCTGGAAGGGACTTAGAAGGGGTGCGACAAACTTTGGAGTCGATCGGGGGCGAATGGGTAAACCTGCCTCTGGCGGGACCGGCCGACCACCAATGGACGCATTCCAGATGGAGCGCAAGGGAAATGGGAGGAAATGGAGCGGATGAAGCGGGGAAACTGAGCCTGGAATCGCCAGACCTGGAAGAACTGCTACGGCTGGGGAAGATTCTGGATCGGCGTCCGGCAAGCCTGCGGGGACAAACGGTGAGCATGGCGCTGGCGGAAAAGCTGCTTCTGGTGAGAACACGGGAGGGTGGGACGGCACCGCTGATAGCGAACCAAGCGCAGCAGGCCTTTGAGCGGCGGCGGGGAAGGCGGAATATCGTGCTGAAGGCACGTCAGATGGGGCTGACGACCTGGGCGGCGGCACGGTTCTTTCTGAAGACGATAACCCAACCGGGAACGCTGACGCTGGAGGTTGCCCATACGCAGGAAGCTGCCGAGGAGATTTTCAGGATCGTCCACCGATTTCTTGACTGGCTGCCGGAAGAGCTGCGCCTTGGACCGCTGAAAACATCGCGAGCCAACGTGCGGCAACTTGTGTTTCCAGAGTTGGATGCTCAGTACCGGGTTGTAAGTGCCGGAGACAGGAATGCAGGGCGGGGATTGACGGTGCAGAATCTGCACTGCTCGGAGTTGGCGCGCTGGCCGGGCGATCCGGCGGAGACGCTGGCAGGATTGCGGGCGGCAATGTCTCCCCGGGCCGAACTGATTGTGGAATCGACACCTGAGGGAGTGGGTGGATGTTTTCACGAAGAGTGGATGAAGGCTGGCGAGCAAGGGACGGTGCGGCATTTTTTTCCCTGGTGGATGGAGGGGCGCTACCGCTCGGCCGCGGTCGACGAGCACAGCTTGACGGACGAAGAGCGGGACCTGAGATTACGGCACGGGCTGGATCTGGAGCAGATTGGCTACAGGCGGCAGATCCGCGCGGATTTCCGCGGGCTTGCCCGGCAGGAGTACGCGGAGGATGAGGAGAGCTGCTTCAGAGCCAGTGGGGACTCAGTGTTTGAGCTCGAAGCGATCGAACAGCGGCTCGTCGAGGTACCTGAACCAGTGGAGCGGAGACGAAACGGCGAGTTGGAAGTTTGGCTACCACCGGTGCCGCGAAAACAATACCTGGTTGCGGTGGACCCAGCGGGTGGCGGAAGCGAAGGCGACTACTCGGCAGCCCAGGTGCTGGAGGTGGAGACGGCCTTGCAATGCGCAGAGTTTGCCGGACACACGGGGGGATTGGAACTGGCAAGGCTGATTGCGAAGCTGGCATGCGAGTATAACGATGCCTTGCTGGTGGTGGAGAGGAATAACCACGGAAGCGGGGTGCTGGCGCACCTTGAAACAGGTTGCGTGGGCGCACGAATTTACAAGCAGGGCGGGCAGGCGGGTTGGCTGACGACGACTGTGAGCCGGCCCGCAGTACTGGGGCGGTTGGATGCTGCCCTGGTGGAGGCGCCGGGTTGCTTTATGAGCAAACGTCTGCTGGGCGAGTGCAGAAGCTTTGTGCGCTTGCCCAATGGAAAAACGGGAGCACGGGCGGGGACCCACGATGATCGTGTGATGGCTATGGCGATCGGGCTGGGAGCGAGAGCGGAACTACTGGGACAAACAGTTCTGAGCAACTAGCCTGTGGTTTGCAGATTGGACTTCTCAAGGAGAGCACAGACCTTTGGCGGATGCAGATTAGCTGTGGTGGGCAGAAACGCAAAGCTGAGAACCAGAAGCTGAAGACTGGAAGCCGTTCTTACGCTTAGAATTTGAAGAGGGCACTCAAAAAGGCGGAAACGGGCTTGGCAGTTCTGGCGGTGCAGCAGATCCGGCGTATGCGGGGCGGGGCGCAGGGCCAGTTAATGCTGGGCGCGGACGGGCATGTGTATGTGGTGAAGTTTCAGAACAATCCCCAACACATGCGCGTGCTGGCAAACGAGTTTCTGGCCTCGAGGATCGCGGTGGCCGCAGGATTGTCGGCACCAGAGACAGAGTTAGTGGAGGTCTCAAACTGGCTTGTGGAAAATACACCTGAACTGGAGATAGACCTGGGGCGAACCCGGGTGAAATGCCAGGCTGGGCTGCAGTTTGGGTCAAGGTTTGTCGGCGGGCTGATGCCGGGTCAGGTGGTGGATTACCTGCCCGAGGAACAGCTGGCCGAGGTGAGGAACCTGGGTGAATTCGCAGGAGTCCTGGCGCTGGACAAGTGGACAGGAAACGCCAATGGGCGCCAGGCTGTATTCACACGTAAGCAGCGTGAACGGCGATATAAGGCCGTGTTTATCGACTTTGGATATTGTTTTCACGCCGGGGAGTGGAGGTTTGAGGACGCGCCGCTTCGCGGAGTTTATTACCGCAACGAAGTGTATCGCGAAATCACAGGATGGGAGTCATTCGAACCGTGGCTGAGCCGGATGGAGAGCATGGCGGCGGAGACGGTGTGGGCGGCGGCGGGCGAAGTGCCTCCCGAGTGGTATGGAGGCGACCTGAGCGAGATGGAAGCTCTCGTCGAGAAGCTATTGGCGAGGCGAAGCCGGATAAGGGAATTGATTGAGGGATTCGGGAAGTCGGACCGGAGGCCGTTTCCTAAATGGGGAGGGGCGAAGGAAAATTATGAAGAAGATTGGAAGGGGATGAGATGGGGGTCTAACATGACGGGGAGAGTGAATTAGAGAGAGGGAGAGCAAGCGCTTGACTGGGGAAAAGACCATGGGCGGGAACCGTCTTTGAAATCGGCGCTGTGCGGGATGAAGATCGTAAGTCGGCGAATGGGTAAGGGCGATGAGGAGTAAATACAGGTTGCACGTGGAATGAGGAGTGTAAACGATCGGCGGGCATGCGAGTTCCAACTGCTTCGGTATGTGCCGGACGCGGTGCGGAACGAGTATGTGCATATCGGGGTCATCCTGCGGGAGCAGGATAGCAGCGAGGGCGCTGAGGTGCGTTTTACCCGTGACTGGCGCCGGGTGCGCTGCCTGGACCCTGATGCGGATACTGCCTTGCTGGAGGGAATGGAAGGCGAGTTGCGCCGGCGTTTCGCAGCCGAACCGGATGGAAACCTGATGCGGCTGCTGAGCGAATCGCTCTCGTTGAACGTGCAAATGACGGAGCCGAAAGCTTACCTGGCGGAGAGCCTTCCCGCGGGTTTGGAAGAGCTGATGCGCCTGTACGTGGATCCACCTTTGCGCGAACGGACCCCGAGGTTGAGCGGGCGGGCGGCGATTCACTCCAGGATGCGCACCGAGTTTGAACGGGCGGGAGTGTGGGAGTTGCTGAGAAAGCGGATCGCGGCCTCGGAGTACACGCGGCCGGGAGACCCGCTGCGCATTGATGTTGGATACCGGCCGAATGGATTGATCAGGATGTTTCATGCCGTAAGCCTGGAACCGGGCGTGGAGATGGCCAAGGTGCTGGCATTCTCGGCGGCGAGTTTGCGCACCGGGGTGGAGCGCGTGGAGAAGGCAGAACTGGAACTGACCGCGGTGATCGAGCCCGCTGCCAGGCTGGGAGCAAGCGACGAGAATCCGGATCGGCTGGCCTTGTACCGGTTTGGTGTGGAGACCATGGAAGAGCACCAGATCCGCGTTCTGACCACCTCAGACCTGGACCGAGTGGCAGAAACGGCACGCCGCGAGTTACGCGTTTGAGAACTTAGTGCCCGGCTTCGAGTCGTTAACTTCGACTTATTCTTTTTCTTGCCCCAAGTTAAAGCAAAATTTTTCTCGCCTCAGTTTGCATATAGTTTTTGATGTTTGCGATAGGATTGTTTTGTTGGTAAGAGGGATTGGTAAATGACGGCTTCCGGCTAGACGCCGGAGGCTGTCTACAGTAACTGAAAAGGCATGGCCCATAGAGCCGTGCCTTTTTTTGTTTTCGAAAAGGAAGGTGCACATGAAGGTAGGCGAGCAGTTACGGGAGATCTGGCGGCAGGCGACCGGGAGCGGCACGATGCAGAATGGGTCGGCTTGCGCGGCGGATGCCGAAGCAGAACGCAAGACACTGGCACTTCCTTCGATACTCAGCCCGGTCCAGTTTCCAGGGCGGCACTTGCCCAAGCCGACACCGGTGAATCTTCGCCGATTCGCAGAGACGCCGGTTGTGCGCCGCGCGATCAATGTAATCAAGGATCGGATCGCGGCCATGGATTGGCAGGTGCGGGTTCGGCGTGGAGTGAAACCGGGGGATCTGGCTTTCACGGCGAAGAAATTGCGGGCGCTCCGCCGCGTGCTGGAGGAGCCCAATGCGGTGGACAGCTTTCGAACCCTTATCGAGCAGGCGATAGAGGATGCACTGACCGGGGGCTTCGGAGCGATCGAGATGGAACCGACAGGTGACGAGGACCGGCCGGCGATGATGTGGGCGGTGGATGGAGCGTCCATCCGCATCAACGGGCGCTGGGACGGTCAAGCGGAGACACCCAGGTATGCACAAGCCCTGCCCGGGCAACTTGAGTCGAGTGCGGTGGAACTCAAGGACAGCCAGCTGATGTACATCCGGATGAATCCGCGCAGTTTCACGCCTTTCGGGCTGGGACCGCTGGAGGTAGCCTTCGAAACGGTGAACCAGTTTTTGAGCGCGCACCGGTTCGCCGGCAAATTAGCGGCCAACAGTGTGGCCCAATATGCGCTTTGGCTGAACGAGGCTTCGCCGGCGCAGCACGACCGGCTGATCCGCTGGTGGCAAGACGAGATTGAGGGAACAGGAAGGGTGCCGCTGATCTCGACCGAGCAGAAGCCGGAGGTGCTGAGGTTTGCTCAGGGAACGGATGCGGATCTGCGCCTGGCGTGGCAGGAGTTTTTGATCCGAATGGTCGCGAATGCGTTTGGCTTGCCGCCATTGATGCTTGGTCTGGAGGCGGACGTGAATCAGTCGACCGCTTCGGAGATGGCTGACGAGGCGTTTCGCGGGGCCATTTCCCCGCTGGCCATGCTGCTTGCGGGCCACCTGACCCGGGATCTCTTCGCGAAGTGCATCGGGTGGCGGGAGTTCGAGTTTGCCTTCAATGAATTGAGCGCGCGGGACGAGCAAACGGAGTTAGCGGTCCAGGTGCAATTGCTGCAGGCGGGCGTGTTGACCGTGAACGAAGTGCGGGCGATGCGGGGACTGGGGCCGCTGGAAGACGTTGGGACTGCACAACTGGCAGGTGGGGCGGTGGAAGAGACCGATTGATGGAAAGCAGCCCGGCGCGGAAGCCGGGAAGAATACAACTGGCCGGGCAAGCAAATACAGCAGATGGGTGGGAAGCGGATGCGATTGGAAGCGATGGCGGTAAAGATTCCCTCTGTAGACGGGCACCCCAACCGGGTGGCGTTCGAAGGGGTATTGACGGTGGTGAATGCAGCCAGCGACAAGGCTCCGGCGGGAGCGCGCGGGCACAGAGTAATGCTGACTCGTGAGGCGGCGGAGAAGGCGCTGCCCTCGCTACTGGGTATGGCGGTCGATTATCGGCCGGGTTGGGATGGACACGACGCCCGGCGCAAAATCGGGCTGTTGACCGAGGCGAACCTGGTCGGGCAGAGGCTGGTGGTGAGCGGCTATCTATACGCGCGGGACTTTCCGGAGGCGGCGGCGGCGATCCACGCGCATGCGCCCGAAGCGCTGGGGATGAGTTATGAACTCGCAGATGCGCGGGTGGAAGATATCCGGGCCGAGGTGTGGAAGCTGACCCGTGTAACATTCACCGGCGCAGCGATTTTGCTGAGGGAAAAAGCGGCCTACAGGGCGACGAGTTTCCGGATGGCTAGTTAACGGGAATGGTGGGGATAGAACCATCAGCAGAGGAGCTCCGCGTTGCGGGGCCTTTTTCTTGAGCAAGCCTTCCAGTCAACCATTACGAGCGAATTTCACTCGAAATTCAAAGCAAACATGAAAGGAATGTTATGGAAACTAAAGAACAGGAGATTGCGACGCGGCTGGAGGCTGCGACCGCAATGCTGGAAAGAGCGCTGAGCGGGTTCGAGGAACGACAGGGCGCACTGTCCGGTGAGGTGGAGAGAATTTCCGCCACTGTGGAACAAACCCGGCGGGAAGCAGAACTTGCCGAAAGGCTTGAAGCGGCCGAGCGCGAACTGGCCGAGGTAAAAGCGGCGGCAACGACGGCGGTGAGTCCACAGCGCAGGACGGTGCCCGCCGCCACGTCGGAGATGCTGGCCAAGCACGGGATCAGCGATGGTCCTGTCGACGTGCGCACCCTGGACGCTGCGCTGGCCGGCTTGAGCCTGGAGCAGCGCATTGCGGTAAAGACCCAACTGCTGCGAGCGGGCGCGATCGCCTAACGGCGGTTCGGAACCACTCGCCAGAAGGTTCTGGAGGCCGGGCAAGCAGCCTGGTCGCAGGCCGACAAATGCGTCATGAGATCGATCGGGGTTTGGGTGAACCCGGATAGCAATCCTGCCGGCAACGTGCAGGTATTACCGCCCGGATTGAATAAGTCGACAACTGGAACTTGGCAGTCGACATTTCACATTCGAGCAAAGACTGGCCCCATGGAGGGGGCGGAAAGAGCCTATGAACGCAACCTTTGCAGACATACACGCAGCAGCGGACTTTATCGGGCCGGGCGCAATTGAAGTTCCTCTGTATCAGACCGAGATATTCGACATCTGCCGCCGTTCGAGCCCCTTCGGGCAGCGCATCAAACAGGTTCCGGCCACCGGACATCCGTCGCGGTTTTTTGAAGAGACGGCACTTCCCACACCGGGGACAGCCGGGTTTGTGAATCCGCGCAGCATTGTGGCGTCGGTGGTCAGTCCGACACGGGTGGAGCGGAGCGTGCCACTGAAAGCGATTGTGGCGCAGATCAACTATAACCTTTTCGATATCGAACTTGGCGATCAGCAGAAACAATTCGCCTATCTGCAGGCCAAGGACCTGGTGGATACCGTGAGCTGTGTGATGGTGGCTCACGACGTGGCGTTGTGGAACGGGAATGACACCAGCCTGAGCTCGCCCACGACCACTCAATACATGGGTGCGGCCGCACAGATCGCGGGCGGCGGCAACACGGTGACTGTCACCACGTCGATGAAAATCGTCGACACGCTGAAGACGACGATTGCGCAGATGGTGGCCAACAACGGCTACTTTGTGCGCCCCACGGCAATCTACGCGAACCCGGTCCTGCTGGATTTGATCGACCAGGAGATGAAGAGCGAGTACAACGTGGTGCTGAATACCGACCAGATCACGGGTGGATTCCGGGTGAAGATGCTTTCAACGCAGGCCGGAGATGTGCCCTTGATTCCGGACTGGAGTCTGAGTTACACAGGCACTCCGGGAACTGGGAATGCGGTGCTGCCGGCTTACATCGTAACCGAGGATCTGATCGAGTATCACTGGCTTGGCGATCCGACGCCTCGCATCTTCCAGCTTGGGCTTCCGAACTCACTCACTTACCAGTATGTTGCAGTGAAATTCGGCGCTCCCGTTGTGAAGGGCGCCAATTACGCACACTACCAGGTTCTGGTAGATCGGTAACAGGCAGCCAGGTAAGCCAATGAGCTGGCATCTGCTGCGCTTATTGGCGTCGAAGCGGACGGACGGAAGTCGTCGGTTGATGGCTTCTGTCCGTTCCGCGTGCAAGACGAGAGGGAAGGATGAAGTATGGCATATCTGCAGCCTGCGGATTACCTGGATTATGGATTGCCGGCCGGGACGACGGCGGACTGGATAACGGCCGCGACGGCTCTAATCAATAGTTTCTGTAGACGGCCTGACCTGAACGTGATTCAGTACACGGAGCGGTTGCGGTTGACCAGGGGAGCTCAAACAGTGCTGCTGAGTTATCTGCCCCTGGCGCCGTTCGGAACCGCGACCAGTCCGCTGGTGAACATCGAGGGGCGCTATGCAAGGCCGCGCCGCGGAGAGATTCCGAACGAACCGTTGCTCGAAATTGCGCTGACATTTTCATTGCCTGGCCAGTGGACGTCAATCGATCCGAGCTCAGTGGATTATGACCCGAATACAGGGGAGTTGACGATGCCGTGGAATGTGCTGGGGCTGCCCTACAACGAAGTTGCAGTGACTTATACGGCGGGTTTGGCAACCATCGGCGACGACGTAAAGTCGGCCTGCGCACAGATTGTCCGTAATGCTCAGTCGACGCCGGCGCTGAATGCCAGCAAAACGAAGATAGACACAATGCAGATGCAATATTTTTCGAGCTCGCTCTTGGACGAAACAGTGCAGGCATGGCTGCGTCCTTACGTAGCGAGCAGGTTGGGGTGAGCGATGAGCGATACCGCACCCCGCGACCCGGTGGGGGCTCCACAGATGCTGGCAGATGCCCTGTTGCGAAGCATGACCGGAACCGTGGCCCTGCTCAGAGTGACGGGCACAAATACTGATACCAGCGGGTCAGAAGTCGGATTGGTTGCCACAACTTTTACTGAGGTGGCTGTAAGTCCCGCGGTCATGCGCAAACTAAGGCCGACCTGGCAAGAGGGCGGACAGTCCAAGTGGGAGCTGATCGTATCAGCGACAAGTGTGGCGCAGCAGGTCAGTTCGCTCGCACTTTCGTCGGCCCAATCGTTGTTCTCCATGACGCTTGCAGTCACGGTGGCGGGGCAGGACTACCTGATCGAGTCGATTGCCTCAAACGAGGCATTTGGCCAGGTATATCTTTACCGGCTCCTCTTGCGAGAGGCACACCAGCAGGCGGTTTGAGCGGCGGGCACACTCGATCTTCCTGGCCGGACGACTTCCGCAGATGAGCCCTGCTCCAACTAAGTTAAGAGCAGTTCTGTGTAAGACGGAAAACATTTGATTGCGGGTAAGTCGACGGCTGATCACTCGCGACGTTGTTCAGGAGCAATACTCCATGCAAAATGCGAAAGACTCGTTTTATATGGCGCTGCGCGCGAGGCTCACGACCATCAACCCGGAGCGAACAATACTGCTACGCGGCTCTGTCAGACCAGGCATTCTAGTGGAGGAGGCGGAGGCGCCATTCAGCCAACTTCCAAATGATGTGTTTGTGCTGCGTTGGCAGGGACTGGGTGTCGATATGGATCTTGGAGCCACCATGGCGGCCGAGGAGTGTGAAATTTTGTATCAGACCTGCGGGACGCAAAGTTTCGGCGGACTCGATCGCGGACGCGCGTTAAGCGAAATGGATGAGGAGTTGGTAGCGATGCTTGCTCCTTTCTACACGGCTAAACTCAACTTCGTGGCAACCCCGCCGGCAGCGATGCTGACGAATGTGTTTTGGGATGAGCCGGGTTTTGGACCGGTACTGGCGCAGCGTGACCGTTTGAGCCGTTCGGCCAAAGTGATGGTCTATTGCTACCAGGAGCAGGGGGAGTGATGACGCCAAATTGGTTTTCAGCCCCTGCGCCCGTGGCGCGTCAGGTTCGAGGATATTTCGCACCTGTGAATCGCGCAGCACAGACGCCTGTTCTCTTCGATGCGTCAGAGCAGGGTAGATTCAGCCTGGATTCTCCACCGGCGCCGTGGATCAGCCTGGGTTGGATTCAGGATTTCTGCCGCACCGCGGCCGGCAAAACCTCTCAACTGCTAACCGGCATTCCAGCCGCGCCGCTGGAACAGGTTCGCGAAACGCTTGGGGCGCAGGTCAGTCTACAGTTCTTGAGTTGGACCAAGCTGACAATGGCGCTGGCCACAGGATCGCAGCATATGAATCTGTTGGCGCCCGCAAGTGAGCCCGTTTCTTCACCAGACGGAGCTTCCGCGGTCCCCGCAGTTACCGCCCAAAGCGGATCGACAGCGACCTCGATTGTTCTGGCGAGCGCAGATGCGGCGAAGTTTGAGGCAGGCTCAATTATTGCGTTGGATGTGGACTACACGGGACAGACGGGCTTTGTGGGTACACCGATTGCGGGTGCTTATGTGCGTCAAGCCGTGACAGATGTGGATTACGTCCGGCGTGTGACCTTCAATGTCGCACTTGTATCTCAGACAAGCTCGACTGGGCTTGCATTAGCTGAACCGCTGCCAGGCGGAACTCCGGCGGTTGGCGCCAAGCTGCAGGCCGTGACAGGATTTGTGGACCGCGAAGGCGGGTGCTTTTACCAGGAGTGGTCGGCGCTGTTTGTGATGCAAGGGAGCCAAGGAGAGAGGATCTTTTTCCACTATCCCAGGCTGCAGACGCTAAGCGGTGCAGAAGAGTCGGTTGTGCCGTTGGACGGCAAGAACAAGAACGGCCAATCGCGCGTATTGCTCAAGGGACAGTATCTTGCCATGCCGGTTACTGATCCGCTCGATGGTGAGCGGGTCGTCTGTTATCGCAGCTTCTTGCCCGCACCGAATGCGCTCGTCTAATTCGAACTTAGTTCACTAAGTCACTAAGCCAGAGAGTCATAATGAAGATATTAATCAAGGGGCAAGACTACAGTTCCGCGCTTGACGCCGCGCAGCCGGTTACAATAGAGCGCAAGTTGAACGAACCCTCTATGTGCCAGCTTTGGCTGACTCTGCCCACAGGCAGCGGCCTTGCGGCGCCCTCCCGTAACCAGGCGATAGCCGTTACGGGCGATGACGGCACACCCTACTTTACAGGTTACATCGCGGTGAGCCCGCTACCAGAATATGCCGGCCTGGCTCTCGACGGCCCTCACTATCGCACTGCCATTCAGGCGGTGAGCGACGAACTGCTTCTTGACCAGTTGCTCATGCCTCCCAGCACCGGAGCGACGGGGGACACCGTTGGTGAACTGTTGACTGCACTGGTGACCCATAGCGGCTCGTCGGCGTTGTCAACACAGGGACTTTCACTGAGCACGGCTGTGAGTAATTTTGTTCCTAGTCCGGGGGCGCCGTGGAGCAAGAGCGCAGGCCAGGCAGCGAGCCAGGCGCGGGCAGCCTATCGCGCAGTCAACGGCGCTTTGACGCTCGCGTCAGTCCAGTCCACAATTCATCCGTTGAATGAAAGCGACGGCAGCCTGACGCTGGGCAACCTGGCTTTCACGGCCAGCGTCGCGCGCGCTCTTACAAACGATGTTACGGTATGCGGCGAACACGAGCCTGTCGCTTATGTTACCGAGTACTTTCTCGGTGATGGCGTAACAACTCAGTTCTATCTTGCCCAGGATCCGCACTCCCCGACAGCCTCGAAATCCACCATCATCAGAGAGTTATTTAATGAGCCTCAAATCAATCAATGTCTCTGGGGCAACACCGGGGGGCAGGGCTATCTCTCACTCGGTGCGGGCGGCTTGGTGATGAACGGTGGCAACGGGATCGACGGGCAAACGGTTCTGAGTTGGCTTGATTCAGTAGAAATGGGCGGGACTTTGCTGCTGGAAGCCTCCGGCGTAACTCTTTCTCTGGGCAGCACGGGAATCCTGGCCGGCCTTTTTTGCGGAGGGGCGCAAGCCGGCGACTGTACCACAGGATTTCAAGTAACCGCTCAGCAAGGAACGGGCGCCGTGAGTTTGCAGCCCCTGGTCCAGGGCACGCCGTCTGGAACAATCTTCGCCGTGAACCCGGCAAACCAATATACGCTTAGACTGAGGGTGCACTGCCCGGAGTGTGAGCGGGTGCAAGCGATCTATCGCTCGTTCGGCGATAGCGGGGCAATTGCGGCAGGAGGCCAGTGGAATCTGAGCCCAGCCAAGTTACAGCTTGAGATTGAGGAGTTTGTCAACGGCGTTGGCGCCACCCCGGTCACTCTTTACGACGGCGCCATCGCAAACGCGCCTGGATCATGCACCGTGGTCGCCGCCAGCAGCATAAATTTGGTGGGAACCATGCGTGCATTGAGCATGAACAACCTGGGTTCGGGCTGGGTGGTGAGCACACCTCCGAGCGGAGCTCCTTACACACGCCGCATAGGCACGACCGCGGAAGCTGCTGAGTGCTATTTGGAGAGCACCGGCAAGGTCGTCTTCTATACCGGCTATGTGCCAGTGGCTGGGGAGCAGATTGCGGTGAATTACCGCACCATCGGCAGGGCGGTGGGCCGCCAGGTGAATTCGGCCAGCCAGCAGGCGCTGATACAAGCCGGGTCGCCATCGGTGGCTGCCTGGATCGGCTCGGTTACAGATCCCCCGGCGCGCTGCTCTGCGGACTGCCGCAACGCTGCGCTGGTGATGGAGCAGGCCGCGTCTGGAGTTAGCGCTTTATGGAGCGGAACCTATAAGGGGACAAGAGCCAGCTTTGCGAGCGACGTTTGGCCGGGCGACGCGCTCCTGCTGAGCGCACCGTCGATGAACATGGACGCACAGGTGGTCGTCAGGACGGTTAAGGTAAGTTATAGCGCCAGTTATCCCGACCTTGTCGAGTACGACATAACTTTCGCCAACGACTGGGCTGACGATCTGGCCATCAAGAGCAGCATGACGGTTCCTGTTGACACGTGGCTGCCGGCACTTATCGGTCCCACTTTCCTCAACAATCTCAATGCTCTGACAGTGACGACATTGAACGGGACGTCCGTGGGGATCAGCACAGGGTTAACGCCGCCGTCAGGAGGCGGCTTTGAGATCAGGCGGCGCGATTTCGCTTTCATGGCCGGAGAGGACCCCGGTTTGGTGGCGCGTACGAGCCTTTCGAATTTGACGTTTTCGCGAGAGACCGCCAACGACCGGTTCTATATAAGGATGTATGACGCCGCGACGCCGCCTAACTACTCTGAGTTTTCAACGGCATTGTTTATCAATCTGCCGTTAAGCTCGTGAGCTACGAAGTTTTCTGGACGGGTTGTCCACTGGAGTCCGGCGAATGCGGATGATGAATGAATTCGAAGCACAGGTGCTGAGCGACTTGAGCGTGCTCAAGACGCAGATGACCGGTCTAATGGGGGACGGCAATGGCGGCCGGATCGCTGAGCTGGAACGTCGTTTGGAACGCCACGAGCAGAACTGGCAGCGTGCCAAGGGCTTTTTGGCGGCGGCCAGCGTGGTGTTTGCAGTGATTGAAGTGGCGCTCGATACCTGGCACCGGCACTGATGGGCGGAAACAAACCGCAAAGAGGAAGTGTTGCCGGTTTTCGGTCTCGGATTGCTTCTCGAAGCCTCGTATAATCGGCTTTATGAGCGAACAGCCGTTGGTAGGCGTGGTAATGGGCAGCAAGAGCGACTACGAGACGCTCTCGGCGGCCGTGGACATTCTCAGCCTCCTCAAAATCCCGCATGAAGCGAGAGTCGTTAGTGCGCATCGAACGCCTGATCGGCTCTTTGAATACGCTGAGACGGCCCGGGCACGTGGGCTGCGCGTGATTATTGCGGGAGCTGGCGGTGCGGCGCACCTCCCGGGGATGCTGGCGGCCAAGACGCTGGTTCCCGTGCTGGGAGTGCCGGTGGCGGCAACGCAGTTGAACGGCATGGATTCGCTGCTATCCATCGTGCAGATGCCGAAGGGTGTTCCCGTGGGCACGTTGGCCATTGGCAAGCCGGGAGCGGCCAACGCGGCATTGCTCGCCGCGGAAATTCTGGCCGCGACGGATGCCGCGCTCTACGAACGGCTGGCCGCGTGGCGCGCGGCGCGCACCCGGGAAGTGCTCGATCAGAAGCTGGAGCAGGAGCTGCCGGGTTGAGCTCGGGATCTAAACCAGAACGAGAAAAAATCCTGCCCGGCGGGCTCATTGCCATTCTGGGTGGCGGGCAGTTGGGGCGAATGACGGCGATGGCCGCGCGCACCATGGGCTATCGCGTGCGCGTGATGGACCCGGAGCCACGGTGCCCGGCCAGCTTCGTTGTGGATGAAACCATCACCGGGCATTGGGACGACGTGGCCGCGGCCAGGAGACTGGCCACTGGGGCGGATGTCGTCACGCTTGAAATTGAGCAAATTGGAGTTGAAGCTCTCACGCAGGTAGCGCGGATTGCTCCGCTTCGTCCCGGTGTCGAGCCCATCCGAATCATCCAGGACAAGACCCTCCAAAAAACATGGCTTGCCGAGGCTGGCTTCCCGGTGGGGCCGTTCCGCGTGGTGCGCAACGAGGCGGAATTACACGATGCGGTGGCCGTCCTCGGAGGCCGAGTCTTCCTGAAGATTGGGCGCGGAGGCTACGACGGGCGCGGCCAGGCGCGCATTGGCCTGGAAGGGACTGCCACCGAAGAGGCCATAGCTTCCGCGTGGCAAAGTCTGGGCTCCCGCGCCGCCGTCGCCGAGCAGGCTCTTGATCTGGACTTTGAAATCAGCGTGATGGCGGCACGGAATCCCTCCGGCGAGGTGCGCAGTTTCCCAGCCGCGCGCAATCATCATGAGAATCAGATTCTGGCCTGGAGCGTGCTGCCGGCAGGCATCCCCGCAGAACTCGAATTGCGCGCCGAAGCGCTGGCTGCGGCCATCATTGCCAAACTTGGCCTTGAAGGACTGCTTTGCGCGGAGATCTTTGTCACCCGCGCCGGCGAGTTGCTGATAAATGAGCTTGCGCCGCGCCCCCACAACAGTTATCACCAGAGCGAGCGCGGATGCGCCACCAGCCAGTTTGAACAACTCGTACGAACAACCTGCAATCTGCCTCTGGGTTCAACGGAGCTGATTACACCGGCAGCCATTGTCAACCTGCTCGGCGAAGTGTGGCTTAATGGAGTTCCAGATTTTGCTGCGGCTCTTGCCGTGCCGGGTGTGCGTTTGCATCTTTACGAGAAACATACGCCGCGTGCGGGCAGAAAAATGGGGCATCTGTCGGCGATTGGAGCAACGGCAGAACATGCATTGGAACGAGCACTGGAAGCGAAGCGGCGTCTTTAACACAGCCGGTTCGCTCGATCCGGTTCCATTCAACCCAGACTCCGGAATCGCCTCTGAAAGAGCACCAACACCGCTCCCTAACCTTGTTCGCCTTTTTCCCAGCGCTTGGGCCGCCGGTTTTGCTGCAATATCCTCTTGCGCAGACGCAGTGACTTGGGCGTGACCTCAACCATCTCATCTTCAGCGATGAACTCGATCGCCTGCTCCAGGTTGAGCGCCCTCACCGGCACAAGACGGATGGCCTCATCGGCGCTTGATGCGCGCATGTTGGTCATCTTCTTTTCGCGGACCACATTCACGTCGAGGTCGTTATCCCGCGAGTGCTCGCCGACAATCATTCCTTCGTAGACCTCAACGCCCGCACCAACAAACAGGGTCCCGCGCTCTTGCAATCCATTCAGCGAATACGTCGTCGTCAAGCCCTGGCGGTCGGAAATCAGCGCACCCGTGGGCCGCTGCGGAATCTCGCCCTGGTAGGGAATGTAGCCGTCGAACAGCGCATTCATCACGATGGTTCCGCGTGTCTCGGTCAACATCTCGCTTCTCAGGCCGATGAGTCCACGGCTAGGCACACGAAACTCCATACGCACGCGCCCCGAACCGTGGTTATGCATCTTCGTCATCTCGCCCTTGCGCGGTCCCAGCTTTTCAATCACCACCCCGGTGTGTATTTCGGGCACATCGACCGTCAGGTGTTCCACGGGTTCCATGCGAACTCCGTCCACCATCTTGGTCACAATCTCCGGCCGGCCGGCCATCAGTTCGAAACTCTCGCGCCGCATCATCTCGATTAGAATGGCCAGTTGCAGTTCTCCGCGGCCCAGCACCTTGAAGCTGTCGGGCGAGCCGGTATCCTCCACGCGAATGCTCACGTTGGTCAGCAGTTCCTTTTCCAGACGCTCGCGAAGATTGCGGCTGGTTACGTACTGGCCTTCGCGGCCCGCAAACGGCGAATTGTTGACGCTGAACTGGATTGCGATGGTTGGCTCGTCGATTACGATCAGGGGAAGCGGAGAAGGGTTCTCAACGCTGGTGATGGTCTCTCCGATGGTGATGCCTTCAACACCTGCAACGGCCACAATGTCGCCCATCGTGGTTTCGGCGGTTTCGGTCCGCTTTAGCCCCGAGAAGGTGAACAGCTTGGTGATGCGCGTCTTCTGCAGGCTTCCGTCGCGCTTTGAAATCGTCACGTCGTCACCTGCGTGCAGCGTTCCCTGAAAGACGCGGCAGATGGCTATGCGGCCAAAATAATCAGAGTAGTCGAGATTCGTCACCAGAATCTGCAACGTGCCTTCCGCATCGCCGGTGGCTGCGGGAATGGTCGATACGATCGTCTCGAAAAGCGGCTGCAGGTCCACGCCGGGCTTGTCTGGATCGAGAGTCGCCGTGCCCGCCTTGGCCACCGCATAGAGCACCGGAAAATCCAGTTGGCTCTCGTCCGCATCCAGGTCGATAAATAGATCGTAAATTTCGTCCAACACTTCCTGGGGCCGCGCGTCGGGGCGATCGATTTTGTTGATCACCACGATCGGCAGCAGCTTGGCCTCCAGCGCCTTGGCCAGCACGTAGCGTGTCTGTGGCAGGGGGCCCTCGGCTGCGTCAACCAGCAGCATCACCCCGTCCACCATCTTCAGCGCACGCTCCACTTCGCCGCCGAAATCGGCGTGCCCCGGCGTATCCACGATGTTGATTTTTCCGCCGGCAAAGTTGATGGCCGTGTTCTTGGCCAGGATGGTGATGCCGCGCTCCCGTTCCAGCTCGTTCGAGTCCATCACGCGGTCGGCTACCTGCTCGTTGGCGCGGAAAGTGCCGGACTGCCGCAGCATGGCGTCTACGAGGGTTGTCTTGCCGTGGTCAACATGGGCAATGATGGCGATATTGCGTATCGTCTGGGTCACAGGTGCAACGTACCTTCTCTCGGGTTCGGCCAATTGAGGCCTGACGGTTGGGGGGCTCAGGAGGGAAATCACCGCACAGCGCGGCATGCTCCCATTTTACCAGCAGGACAGCTGGGAGCGCGCCGCCACCATGTGAATACTGGACGAACTTGCTCGTCTCACCTGCTTTCCTCCCACCGGCCGGGTCGAATACAATCCTCCGCAAATGCGAATTCCCGTCGTTGGTTCATCTGCTGCTTCCCGCCCGCTTCAACGGTGCTCTTCTCTTGCGCTGCTTTTCCAGCTCCTCGCTCTCCTCCTGCTGGTCGTCGCTGCACGTCCCCCCGCGTTGGCCCAGGCAAGGCCGGCAAAACACCTGCTCATCTATTCGATTGACGTCGAAGGCGGCCAGTCCACTCTGCTCGTAGCCCCATCCGGTGAGTCGATGCTCGTGGATACCGGCTGGCCTGACCAGGGTGGCCGCGACGCCGATCGCATCCAGACGGCAATGAAAGACGCCGGCGTTACGCGCGTCGATCACCTGCTGATTACGCACTACCATACCGACCACGTAGGCGGCGTGCCCGAACTCGTCACCCGCGTTCCCGTTGGCGAATTCCTCGACCACGGCCCAAACCGCGAAGATTCCGACATCACCCGCCATGATTTTGCGGCCTATCTGAAGGCGATCGACGGAAAGCCCCGCCGCATCGTTCATCCGGGCGACACCATTCAAATTGCCGGCCTTCGCGTAGTCGTTCTGGTCGCGGACGGCGAGCACATCTCCCAGATTCCCGGCATCAAGTCCGAGCCCAACCCATACTGCGCCACGGAGCGCCAATGGCCTGACGACCCCAGCGAGAACGCCCGCTCGGCCGGCATCCTGGTCACCTTTGGCAAGTTCAAGTTCCTTGACCTTGGCGATCTCACTGGAGCCAAGGAAGTCGCGCTCGTTTGCCCCCGCAATCCCATCGGCGGGGTCGATCTCTACCTGGTCGATCATCACGGCATGGATCTTTCCAATGCCCGTGCCCTCGTCGATGCCATTCACCCGGTCGCGTCCATCATGATCAATGGCGCCCACAAGGCCGGCATGCCGGCCGCCTGGCAGACTGTCCATGACAGCCCCGGCATGCAAGACCTTTACATGCTTCACACCGCCGAGGGTTCGGACGCCGCGCATAACAGCCCCGAAGCTCTGATCGCCAACCCCAAGGGCAGCACCACGGATGGCGCGTACTTCAAAGTTGTCGCTTCTGCCGGCGGCAGTTTCACCGTCACCAACTCGCGCACCGGCCAAACCAAACAGTACGCACAGAGATAGGCCGCGCCGGGGTTCCGTTTGATTTCGCCCCGGGGAATCCCTGCGGAGGAAGGTCTATAATCGTTCGCGCACCATGTGCCGGTTCGCCGTCGATCTGAAAATGGAGGAAAAATCTATGACTTCATCGCGCCGGAAATTTCTCGCCGGCCTCGCCGGTGCGGGGGCAACCGCAGCTCTGATGTCTGCGCCCGAAATTCGGAGTGAAAGCGTCGCTTGTCCCTTCCGCCTCTCCGTCATCAACGACGAGATATCTGCGGATTTCGACCACGCCTGCTCGGTCGCCGCAAACGACTTCGGGCTGCAGTGGATCGAGCTCCGCAGCATGTGGAACAAGAATGTTACGGATCTGAACGCCGATGAGGTGGACAAGGTCCGGCACATTCTTGAGAAGCACAAGCTGCGCGTCACTGACATTGCCAGCCCCCTGTTCAAGGTCAACTGGCCCGGTGCGCCGCAATCGAGAGAAGGCCCCCAGCGGGACCAGTTCCACGCCGACTCCGACTTCAAGCGCCAGGACGACGTGCTCGCCCGCTGCATCGACCTGTGCAAATCCTTCCAGACCGACCGCATCCGCTGCTTCGACTTCTGGCGCCTTGAAGACCAGAAGCCTTATCGCGACGCCATCAACGATAAGCTCCGCAAGGCAGCGCAAACCTGCGCCGAACACAACCTCATCCTTCTGCTCGAAAACGAGATGGCCTGCAACACCGGCAGCGGCTCCGAGGCCGCTGAAGTGCTCAAGGACGTCCGCGAGCCCAACTTCATGCTCAACTGGGATCCTGGCAACTCGGCCACGTTCGCCGGCGATGTGCCTTACCCCGACGACTACAAAAACCTGCCCGTGCACCGCATCGGTCACTGCCACTGCAAAGACACCATTCGCAAACCAGGCGGAGGCTTCGAGTGGGCGCCCGTAGGCGGTGGCATGATCGACTGGGTGGGTCAATTCAAGGCCTTCATGCGAGACGGCTACCACTACGCCGTCAGCCTTGAGACGCACTGGCATGGCGGAAAGCCTCAACCGGGCAGCGGCATGGGAATCCCGGAAGCCTCAACACGCACCAGCATGAAGGGCCTGAAAGAAGCCTTGGCCAAAGCCGGAGCCCGCTGCTAGCGCTGCGGATGTCGATATTGATGATCTATCGATTCTCTGGTGTTGACGTTTGTTCGCGGCGCACATGCGGTGTCGACTGTCCTGCGAGCACGAAGCAAAACGACACACCCGGCCAGGTCCCTCTCAGCGTGCCCGAAGTGCGCCAACCGCTCACGCGGGTGCCTTGGCGCGGGCAAAAAAGTGGCCGCCCTGCTGACGGGCAGCCACTTGCCGCTTCCTATCGATAGAGATCAGAGTCCTTTGACGCGGTACAGGACAACCCCATGCGATGGGACAGTCGCACTGATGGCGCCGCCCGTTTTCGTCATCTCGCCTGTCCACAGATTCTGTAAGGAAAGGGCGCTTTCATTCCCGGGCAGGCCCACGGCAGATGCTTGTACCGAGACCTTCTCTGCCGTTCCGCCCGTGTTGAACAAACCGACGATCGCGTCTCCATTCGGTTCCATTTTGGCGAACACCTGCTGATCCCCGCTATTCACGACCCTTTTAGCAGCGATCAAATCCTGGTCCGCAGCCAGAACCGCGGCGTTCTTGAGGTATTTCTGCAGATCCGGCTGGTCGAGATGCGTAAGATCGACGCCGAGGATCAGGGGCGCCGACCCAAGGGCCCACAGGCTCATCTGCGTCTCACGCTCTGTCGGAGTAAGCCCGTCGTTGTCGCCATTGCCCACCTCGACGGAGTCATAGTCGTTGTACCTCCCCGAACCGGAGTAAGGCTGCCACGCGGCCACAAAGTTGAACCGTTTCGCAATATCTTTCCAACTGGTCAGCGGGTAGCTGCTGCCGCCCTTTTCGCAGTCATAACATTCCACATCGGGTGCGAATTCCCATTGATCGGCGAACTTCATCAGTGTCGGGGCAAGGGCTTGCGTATAGCTCCCCTGTGTGACGTCGAGCAGCATCGGCCGCCCGCTTTGCCGTATTGCTTTCGACCACGCCTCAACGTCAGGGGCGTTGCTGTTTCCCATGCCGTCGATCTTGATGTAATCGATGCCCCATGTCGCAAGCATATCGGCCCATGAATTGATGAACTCCTGCGCTCCCGGCTTGCTATAGTCAATGCGGACCATGCCCTTGCAGTTGTAGTTGGCTTCCCTTACTGAGGGCTCCGCGATCTGGGCAGCCGTGTACGCCGTGCCTTTAATCGGTGTGTTCTTGCTGACTGCCTGTTTTGAAATACCCGGTGTCACGTAGATTCCAAATTTCATCCCGAGACCATGGACGTAGTCAGCGACTACCTTCATGCCGTTTGCATCTTGCTCGGCCGGGAATTTCGACGGGTCTGTCACCCAGCGGCCATAAGGCCCGACGTCGGGACCCTGAGGGCCTGGGCACTGATACCAAAAGTCGTCAAGATTTATATAGTTGTAACCCATTTCCTGCAAGCCGGACTCATGCAATGCACTGGCCTGGGCTTCCATCTTCGCCGCCGTGGGTTGCGCGCGGAGAAAACTCCAGCTGCTCCAGCCGAGAATAGGTGTGCGCTCGAGGCCATTATTCCCCGCATTGACGTTCTGCTGGCTCCCCGCAAGACGCCCGCCCACCAACAAAACGACTACAAGCGCAGCCGTTAAAGCATGTGTCAATTTCGTCATAAAAATAATCCCCTTTCACTGTCGACAAGAGAATAGCACATGAAAACTCATGTCGGATTCTTGCCCTTGAGGGCCAAAAAGAGCGTTGCCGCGATGCTGCCCGATTTTCCGCCGATAAGCCGATTTCCCACCGATAAACCGGGTTCCGATCCGCCCTGCAGGCGGGATCACGAGAAAAGCAACATACGAGGGCAGGCGCGCCTCTGAGAAAGGCGATTCCCTCCTGTCCATCCTTGTCCATCATGCATCGATCCATCGCAAGGTGCGCTATCATTCTGGCGAACGCCAAATGCCAAAAGGGTGACCGCTTGGATTCTTTCCGTAATACGGCCTGGAGCAGAAGTAGCCTACGGTTATTGCCGTGGGTGGTTCTGCCGTTTTTCAGTTTCTTCGCGTCCGCGGCTGTCGCGCAGGTTGAATACGTGGATCCGACCATCGGAAACGTCGGAATCCTTCTGGAGCCGACGCGGCCGGCCGTTTACCTGCCCAACAGCATGGTGCGCGTGTATCCCATTCGTGCCGACGCGATGGACGACCGCATCAAGTCCTTTCCTTTAACCATCAGTTCCCATCGGCAGCCGGAGTTGTTCAGCATCATGCCGGGACGCGACGGAGCGCCCGCGGCCTACGATCAGGAAAAGACCACGCCCTACTACTACTCCACGCGCTTTGACGACTCGTTGATCCGGACCGAGTTCACTCCTACTGAGCGCTGCGGCTACTTCCGGTTCCATTTTCCCAAGGGAGATGCCGCGGTGGTGATCGCGAACCGGCAGCAGGGCACCGTGCGGATTCAGGCTGGCGGCGCGGTAAGCGGGGAGGAGGCCGTCGGCGATCTGCATGCGTATTTCTACGGAGAATTCAACACACCGGTCAGCATCGAGACGGGGACGGAGGAGGGCCGCAATCGCCTCATTGTGACCGCCAAAGGAAATGCGCTCGAGTTTCGCTACGGTGTTTCCTTTATCAGCTCTGAGCAGGCTGAGAAGAACCTTCGCCATGAGATTCCGGAGTGGGGCTTCGATCGCGTGATGCAAGCCGCAAAGGCGCGATGGAACCAGGCGCTCGGCCGCATTCAAGTGGAAGGTGGAAGCGAACAACAGCGCAAGGTGTTCTATACCGCTCTCTATCGCTGCTTTGAGCGGATGATCAATATCAGCGAAGATGGCCAATACTACAGCGCCTTCGACCATAAGGTTCATCGCGACCCGCGGCCTTTCTACGTGGATAACTGGCTATGGGATACATTCCGCGCGTTGGAACCGCTGCAGACGCTGCTCAATCCCGACGTCCAGGCAGACAAGATTCAGTCCTACGTGCGGATGTACCAGCAGTCGGGCATCATGCCCACGTTCGCGGTCGCCGCGGGAAACCTGCCCTGCATGAACGGCAACCACGCCGCACCCTGGTTTGCCGACGCATGGTTCAAAGGCGTGCGCAACTTCGATATCGAGACTGCCTATGAAGGTGTCCGAAAGCGCTCTCTTGAGGACACGCTTCTTCCCTGGCGCCTTGGTCCCAGGGGCCCGCTCGATGACTTCTACGCAGAGCATGGATACATGCCGGCTTTGCGGCCTGGAGAGAAAGAGACAGACCCGCGGGTGCATCCATTCGAAAAGCGCCAACCCGTTCCGGTCACCCTCGAAAACAGCCTGGACGATTGGGAGATTGCGCAGTTGGCACGAGTCCTTCACAAGCCGGAGGATGAAAAGCTCTTCCTCGGCCGCGCTGCCAATTACAGGAATCTGTTCCGCGCCGACAAGGGACTGATGTGGCCTAAGGATTCTGACGGCGGGTGGATTGAGCCGCTCGATCCCAAGTTCGATGGCGGCATGGGCGGACGCGACTACTACGACGAGAACAATGGTTATACCTATGCGTGGGATGTGAATCAGGACTTCAATGGATTGTTTACCCTGATGGGCGGAATTGCCAAGGCCCAGGCAAACCTCGACCAGCTCTTCCGCGAGCCGCTGGACCGCTCGAAATATGAGTTTCAGGGTAAGTTTCCCGATTCGACTTCCATGGTCGGCCAATTCTCCATGGGCAATGAGCCGAGCCTCGCCATTCCCTACATTTACAATCGCCTCGGTGCGCCATGGAAGACACAGAAGCGCGTCCGCATGCTGCTTGAATCCTTCTTCACAGGTACGCTCACGGGCATCCCCGGGGACGAGGACGGCGGCGGCATGAGCGCATTCGTGGTCTTCTCGATGCTGGGGTTCTACCCAGTCACTCCTGGCATTCCCACCTACGACGTGGGCAGTCCGATCTTCGACAAGACGATCATCCGCCTCAAAAACGGAAAGGACTTCGTCATCATTGCTCACAACAACTCGCGTGACGATAAGTACGTCGAGAGCATTCGCCTGAACGGCCGGTTACTCAACCAGGTTTGGTTCCGCCACGCGGATATCGTCAACGGAGGCACCCTGGAATTGACCATGGGCAATACGCCCAACATGGCCCTGGGGGCGGATCCTGCCACATTTCCTCCGGATTCCATTGATGTCAAACCAGAAGATTACGTGCATTAGATTACGTGTATTGCCTTGAGCGCCCAGCGGGGTGCTGGGATTGCGTCGGTTCGAGTCCAGCGGGGATGCGCGAGCCTGCCGGTACAGCGCGTGATTCCTGGTGCATCGCGTGATTCGTTGACAGAAATCGGGAGATCAGAAATCGGGAGATCCTGGAGAAAACCGCAGCCGCAAGAGCGGCCGAAATGCGTGCCACCGGCCATGCTCATTTATCGAAATAATTTTAGACTCAGGATACTCGGGGTTTCTCTTCGGCTTACGGCAATGCGGGAACCGCTTTAATCCGAAAACCGCGCCAGCTGTTCCGGCGCCGGCGCGCGCGTGAACAGGCTTACGGCCACCATGGCGGCCACGGCCGCAAACAGCGCCGGGAAGATGGCGTCGCGCTGGGCCAGAATCGCGGGGAACAACGCCCTCACGCCATGCACGTCCCAGAGCAGCGTAACCAGCGTGCCGGCGCAGATGGCCGCCACCGCACCCCAGGCCGTCACCCGCCTGGAGTAAAAAGCGGCCAGCACTACGGGCGTAAGCGCGGCGGAATAAATGGTGTAGGCCCACAACATCTTTGCCAGGATGCTGGGAGCATAGATGGCCTGGTAAAGCGCCCAGCAGCCGAGAAGCACAACTGCCAGCCGGGAGACAATGAGAACCTGCTTGTTTGACGCGCCGGGCGCCATGTAGCGCACAAAAACGTCGTTCACCAGGTTGGTTGCCGGAGAAAACAAGTAGTTCGAAGCGGTTGATATGACCTTGGCAAAGACTGCGCCGAGCAGCAGTGCGCCCATCAACGCAGGAAGCCCATGGCGGGCCGTGTAGGGAATGATCTCGAAGGGTTGGCGGGCTGCTTCGCCAGTGGGATAGAGCGCCGAGCCAATCACGGCGATGGCGACGATGAGCGTCTCAAGCAGCACGGTGCCGAGAATCCAGCCGATGACCGAGATGCGCGCGTCTCCCTCGCTGCGCGCGGAAAAAAACTTCTGGTACATCACCTGGTTGCCCAGCATGAGCAACAGGGTCGGCACCAGGAATTCGAAGGCATGGACGAGCGTGAAGTTGCCAAGTACCTGAAAGTGCGACTCCGGCAGCACCGCATGCAGACCCGTCCATCCGCCCGCCTTGAAGAAGAGCATAGGTGCGGCAATGATGCAAATTACGGTAACCAGGAAGCCGATGGCGACGTCCATGTAGGCCACCGATGACATGCCCGCCAGGGCCGTCGTGAGAATGACGAACGCCGCGATGAGATAAGTGCCCAACTCCGGCGTCACCGTGTCAGGAAAGATGAGGTGCAGCACGTTGCCACCGCCCTTGAACTGGTAGCTCGTGATGCCTACATAGGCAAAGAGAATGGCAATGGTTCCCAACACGCGCGCTGTCTGGTTATAGCGGGCTTCAAGCAGGTCAGGCAAAGTGAATTGCGCAAACTTGCGCGCGCGCGGAGCGATGAAGTAAATGAGCAGCAGTCCCAGCCAGCCGCCTGCGGCCAGCCACAGTGCCGCGAAACCATTTCTGTAGGCGCTTTCTGCACCCGCAAACAGCGATCCGGCGCCGATCCAGGAGGTCAGCAGCGTGAGCACCAGAACCAGGGCGGGCAGCGAGCGGCCGGCAACCAGGTAGTCGGCCTTGGTCTTCACCTGGGAGGTGCGGTAAAGCGCCACCGCCAGCAGCGCGACGGCAATCACCACCAAGACAGCAACATACAGATGCGACATTCGCGGGGTTCCTCGCTGGCATTACTGGGGTTCTCAGCAGTGTATCGGATGGAACGCATATTCTGCGCAGTCAACTATTTGACCCGTATAGGCGCTGTTGGTAAACTGTAAATGCGGGGTGGAGCAGCCCGGTAGCTCGTTGGGCTCATAACCCAAAGGTCGCTGGTTCAAATCCAGCCCCCGCAACCAAGAAATCCTAGATTCTAAACGGCTTCCGTGAGTGACTCGGAGGCCGTTTTTACGTTTGGCGTCAATTTAGGCAAATCTTGGGCAAAGAATTCCTTGTCAAGAAGTGCTCCAAGCTCTCCGGCAATCCGAACATCCTCTGGCGCCGGTCATGAATTGGATCAGTTGAGATACGTGGTTCCACGGATACTGCCGTCTATAAGCCAGAAATTGCAAGTATTCGGTGATTTGTAGCGGTGATCAACTCGTGGATCACGTCTGAACATTTAATCCATTTTGCTCAGGCTTGCCGTGGCCGGTAGGCTAAGTAAAAACCGGCTCGAACCCGAAAGATGGTCGGAGCGACGGACAAAGCCAGGCCGTCGATCAGCGCCTGCGCCAGCGGTGCATATATGTCGATACGGCCTGGTCATTAGTAGTGCGCAATTCCGGTTGCGACCCCTAAGGTATGAGCGGCGATTCCAATGATCGGCGAAAGAATCCACAGTTTTCTTTCGTCCTTCTTTAACTTGTAACTGGCGAATGTGCCGGAGCCAACGAGCGCAAATACTACGCCTAACTGCCCTGCTTGCGAAGAGGGCATCAAGGGTTTGCTTCTCGGCAATGGTGATCAGCAATGCAATGCTGCGTCATCTCAATATCGAGGATCGCCACACCGAGGTGAAGGCCATTGAGCACAAAGAAGCCCGGGCTCAGCGTCCGCGAGGGCTTGGGAGCCATTGGCGGTGCAAGGACAAAGCCCGAAGAAGAGAACGGCTCACTGGACGTTCCTGCCTCATGGTTGATCGCGGCCTCAGTCGCTGGAGCATCCACGCGCGCGTATAACTGCGCTTGATGTTCAATCCGTCCGAAAGGAATAACTGGATCTTGCGCAATGCACGCAGAACTACCCGTCGCGAACATGATCCCCAAGACTGTACCTGTTATTGCATTCATGGCTTCCTCCAACCGCATTGCATTTGCGTGTTGAGGCCCTCGGTGATCGGGTTAAATCCGGCCATACGTGATCGGGTTAAAAGCGGCCATAGAGAGAGGCAGAAGACGTGATTGTTTTACCTTGCCGAGGTGTATCTTTGCAAGGCGGCCAGTTGC
>Ga0181520_10000904_pt1 | contig 63563 bp, 41 predicted proteins | sample PEATcosm2014_Bin_29_FD_132451 | JGI IMG/M metagenome (GOLD analysis project Ga0181520, IMG submission 132451) | Peatland microbial communities from MTU Mesocosm Facility, Houghton, MI, USA - PEATcosm2014_Bin02_30_metaG | ecosystem: Environmental > Terrestrial > Soil > Wetlands > Peat | place...
CGATCCTGTTTGCTCAACTCGACATGCACACGATGGTAGCTAGGCATACCTCCAATCTCTGACACTCAACGCACGCTGCCAAGTACCTGATGAGGTTCATCTTCATACGGTCGGAGACCTAGCCGGCGCGAGATGCAGAAGCGCTCACCCCTAATGGAGAGAATTCCCCTTTCTTCGATGATGGATAAGTCAACGACCCTCTCGTTCGCCATAAGACCGGCTGTTACCTGGAAGATTGAGCATCGATACAGCGGGGTTGGCTCGGAAATGCACGGTCGCCAGGGGGCAGGAGCAAATTCGGAACGGTAAGTCGTCTTATCGCCAACCGTAGAGATTTACGCACGGTTTGTCATTTGCTTAGTCTGGCAGGTAGCGCGAATGAACGGCACTGGCCCTATTTGCCGGAACTGTGCTTCAGGTAACTGATCAAGTCATGGCGCTCTTGAGGCTTCGAAACCAGGAAATCCATCTCGTTGCCGGGGATAAATGCTTCCGGGTCGGTAAGCCATCTTTCCAGAGACTTCTCGTCCCAAACGATGCGAGCCTTCTTCAGCGATGAGGAGTAGGCAAAACTGGCCACTGTGCCGGAAGTCCGTCCGTAGACTCCCTGCAACTGTGGACCCTCGTGGTTCTGAGTTAGCGCATGGCATCCTGTGCATCGCTTCTCGAAAAGAGCTTTGCCCCTTGTGGGGTCGCCTTCGCCATCCATCGCGGTGCCCGCCTGCATGGTCTGCGACGCGCGCGCCCACTCGCCGAATGCTTTTTGATCATCCGCCGTGATTCGCGCGTTCCAGTGAATTATTCGATACTGCAAGAGCGGCATCTCTCGCGACTTCATCTGCTGCGCTATCTTGGCGACCAGCGTCTGCTTGCGATCCGCGGAGTAGGTGTCCCACAGGGAAAGATTCATCGCTTTCCGGGCCTCGACGATGTCGCGATCCATCAACCACGAGATGGGCGCAAAATGGCCATAGAAGGGCGCATGCACCTGATTGGAGTGGCAGTCGGCGCACTTCTCGACCAGAATGGAGCGTACTCCCTGCGGTACTTGAGCGTTGTTGAGCATTGGCGTGTCCGCGGATATCGCCGCATACATGCCCGCGTTCCCAAAGGGGTGTACACGGGCAAGAGCGAACGAAACCGCGAAGGCAAGTGCGGCAAAGGTCAATGCGGCCCGAACTCGAATCACGAACGCTCCTCCAGAGAGGCATCGACAATGGCCAGGTGGGAATGCCTGGCTATATATCGGACTTCGGTGATGCCCAAAACGCTCTTCAGCTTGTCGGCTGGAACCACCATGGGACCCGCGTGCGGGGCTGTGCCAGGCGCAGGCTGTGGAAATGCTGTCGAGGTCGCAGTATGGAACGCGAGGTTGCCCTCGACCTTTTGCACGACTTGGTGAATGTGTCCGTTCAGCACCGTCACTGAGCCGAATCGCTTCAGATAAGTGAGCGCCTCTGCTGCATCCGGCGTGCCCCAACCCCACTCCGGATACACCATCCAGAGTGGAATATGAGCAAAGATCACGATCGGCGTCGACGCCGAAAGCGAAGCAAGATCGCCTTTGAGCCAACTCAGTTGGTCGGCGCCCATTTTCCCCATTGCATCCACTTGTTGACAATTGTTGAGCCCGATGAAGTGAACGCCTTTATGCGTGAAGCTGTACCAGCCCGTGCCTTTGGTGCCCTTGCCGAACCGTTCCAGATACATTGCGCCGTCGTCGGCTGCAATGTCGTGCTCCCCCGGAACATAAAAGGCTTCGCCAGCTTTGACTCCCCTGATAAGCTGCTGGGCGGCATCGAACTCCGCAGCTTTCGACGAGTGGGTGATATCGCCGGTATGCAGAAGCAAATCAGGCTCGTGAGGAAGCCCGTCTATTTTGTCGAGGGCAAGTTTCAGCGTACCGGTCACATCCTGATTCGCTGCCTTGTTGAAGCCGATGTGGCTGTCGCTGATTTGAACGAAGCTGAAGCCCGAGCCTTCATGGCTTGTCGAGCCACTCGCCCCGCCAGATGTGGCTGCAAACAGTTTCGATGTCGGAACGCCGCCTGCCATGGTCCACAGTAAGCCGGTGCCAGCCCACGCCATGCAGCTTAGAAAGTTCCGCCGGTCGATTCCGTCGCTTGCAACCGGGCCTGAAACCAGGTTGGGTTGTGCCGCTTCAGCCGCGCTGATTCGCTGAACCTCTGTCTGCACGGGGTTAACGCGATTCGCATCCTTCATAGGGAGATCCTCCACCTATGAGAACTGCGATTCCTGCAATTTATTCCCGGCATCGGAGAAGAATTCTCTGCGATCTCAATTCTCACCCCTGGACAGAAGATGAGAAAGTGCGGATGTGACGATGGGGTTGGGTATCCCGCAAAGCGTCAGGCCTCAAGAGGAGGGTGGCAGGCGGCCTTGGGCGCTGACGCAATAGTCGCAGCGGTTGAGCGAGGCGGCCAAGTGGCGACCCGTTCTTTGTACCAGCCGGGGAGGGTTCACTCGCCCATGATGGGCTTGAGGAACTCGGCGATGCCCAGCACCAGCCGCGGCAGGTTGGAGAGTGACTTGAACATGTTGGGGACGACGCCGCGGGTGGCCAGCAGCGTGTCTCAGAGAACGGCAAATTCAGAAGGGACCTGGTCGCGTTCGAGCAGCGGGATACGGGATTCAGAAGAGGTCATGGCAGCCCCGAAAACGGGTGCAGCCAGTGTGATGCCCCGAGCCAACCATTCAGATGAGAGGATTCCCATCGAGTGCCAGGTTGGGGGGAGCGTGGTTTGCAAGGTAGCTTCCCAGAGAGCCGACGAGGAGTAACTGATTGGGGACGAACGCCGACATCGCTGGAAATGCCGCAGCGCCGCAGAATGCCCGGAGGCTCGAACTGGAAACTCCGAGCATTCTGGCGGAGGTGGCGGCGGGCTACCAGCAGATGTTGCAGCAGAATCCGACACAGCCGGTGGCGCTGGTGGGCATGTGCCTGGTGGCGCTGGCCAGCCGTCAGATGGAAGCTGCCGTAAGGATGGCTCAGGCGGCGGTGCAGGTTGCGCCGGGGATGATTCCGGCGTGGGTGGCGTTGGGGCAGGCGCAAAAGGCCGCGGGGCGCTGCGACGAGGCCGAGCAGGCCTACATGCAGGCCATCGGTCTGGACGGGATGGATCCGCTGGCGCGGATGGGGCTGGGCGAGCTGAAGATCGCGCAGGACCGGCCGCAAGAGGCGATCCGCGAATACCGGCTGGCGCTGCAAAAGAACCCGGCGCTGGCCAGTGCTCACATGGGACTCGGCCACGCGCTGGCCTGCATGAGCCGGCACGAAGAGGCATTGGAATGCTACCGGAATGCGCTGGAATTGAAGCCGCGGCTGGCGGAAGCGGAGTTTGCCTGCGGGTTCGTGCTGGTGAGGATGGGGAAAGCCAAGGAGGCGGAGGCCGCCTATCGCCGGGCGCTGGTGGCCCGGCCGGACTTTGCCGCCGCGTGGTTGAACATGGGCAGCCTGCTGCGCGAACAAGGGCGCGAACTCTACGCGGAGGCGGCGCTGGTGAAGGCGCTGGAACTGCGTCCCGACCTGGTGGGAGCCTGGCTGAACCTGGCCTGCATCGAGCGCGACCGCAAGCAGACGGAGAAGGCCAGGACTTATCTGCAGAAGGCCTTCGATCTGGAGCCGGGCCGGGTAGACACGCATGTCACGTGGGCGCAGTTCTGCTGCGGCGAACAGGACATGGCGGGGGCCTGGGGCTGGCTGCGCTGGGCGCTGGCGCGGGACCCTGAAAATTCTGAAGCCGTGAACATGCATGGCATCCTGCTGCACACGGAAGGCCGATTTGCGGAGGCTGTGGAAGTGTTTCAACGCGCGGAGGAGCTGGGCAACCGGGCCGCTCCGTCGAACCGCGGCAACTCGCTGCTGGACATGGGCAGAGTGGACGAGGCGCTGCTGGCGCACGAGAAGGCCGTGGAACGCGACCCGGATTGCCCGGGAGCGAACTACAACCTGGCCATGACCCGGCTGCGCACGGGGGATTTCAAACGCGGGTGGGTGGGTTACGAAGCACGATGGAACTTCCGCTCGGTGCACCGGCTGCCGAGGGTCTTCAAGCAGGCTCGCTGGAAGGGCGAGCCGCTCGAAGGGCGGCGGGTTCTGCTGCACGCCGAGCAGGGACTGGGTGATTCGATTCAATTCTGCCGCTATGTGCAACAGGTGACGGAGCGGGGCGGGACTGTGCTTTTACAAGTGCAGAGCGGCGTGAAGCGGCTGCTGCGAAGCCTGGAGCCGGTGCGATCCGGAACGGCGGAGATTGTGGAACTGGGAATCAAACCGCCGGATTTCGACCTGGAATGCCCGCTGCTGAGCTTGCCGGCGGTTTTCGAAACAATGGTGGAGACGGTTCCGTGGCGCGGCCCTTACCTGGAGGCCGAAGCCGAGTTGGTGACGGAAAAGTGGTCGCAGTTTCCCGACCCGTGCGCGGAGGACTCTGCGCTGCGGGTGGGCGTGTGCTGGGCTGGAAATCCGGGTTACAAGGCGGACAAAAACCGCTCCACCAAACTGGAAACGCTGCTGCCGCTGCTGCGCGTACCTGCGACGACGTGGATTTCGCTGCAAAAAGGCGAGCCGGCCTTGCAACTGGCGAGTTTGCCCCCGGGCGTATGCGTGCTGGACGGCTCGAGTCAGGAAGCCAACCTGGCGGAGACCGCGGCATTGATCGAAACGCTGGACCTGGTGATCACCACCGACACCTGCGTCGCGCACTTGGCCGGAGCGATGGGCAAGCCGGTGTGGATTCTGCTTCCCCACTACGCGGACTGGCGGTGGATGCGGCATATCGAGACCACGCCCTGGTATCCGACGGCGCGGCTGCTGCGGCAAAGCGCGCAAGGCGACTGGGCAGGGCTGATGCAGCGTGTGGTGAGCGAGTTCGAGGGCTTCCGCGATGAGCTTGAGCGGTTATCCAATTCTCGCAGCGTGACCGCGTAGATTCGTGCTTTCCCAGGTGCCCAAAAGCGAGGCATCTCCACCCCACGAACGAAGACCTGTTCGTGGGGACCCCATTCCTGGGGCACCCATCTCGATTGTCACGACTGAACATCTGAAGTCGTGCCCTATGCAAAGCCAGACAATCTTGAGTTCTGCGCAGCCTGCTCAGCCTTGCTGCGCGGCGAGACTACCGCGCACCCGCTCCATGATGCCCAGATAGTAGGCCAGGTTGTGGATGGAGTTGAGCGCACCGCTGAGCGCCTCGCCGGAATGCATCAAGTGCCGCAGATAGGCGCGCGTGTAGCGGCTGCACACCGGGCACCTGCATTCGGGATCGAGCGGTCCCTGGTCTTCGGCGTACTTTTTGCCCTTGATGTTGATGCGGCCTTCGCTGGTGAAAAGCAGCCCGTGACGCGCGGCGCGCGTGGGAAGCACGCAGTCCATCATGTCCACGCCGAGGCGTGCGTATTGCTCGATCTCGTCGGGATAGCCAACGCCCATCACATAGCGGGGCTTGTCGGCGGGCAGCAGAGGTAGGACTTCGGAGATCATTTCGAGGGTCAAGTCGCGCGGTTCGCCGACACTCAGGCCGCCGATGGCATAGCCGTCGAAATCCATCTCAATCAAGCGCTCGGCGCTCTCGCGCCTCAGGTCGCGGTACATGCCGCCCTGGACGATGCCGAAGAGGGACTGCCTTTGAGGTTCGTTCCCTGGTCCCCAAGTGCGAGGGACCAGGGGCACCCGAAATTCCTCAAACCAGGGAACCTCGTGACAATGAGCGCGGAAGTGGTTGAGCGAGCGCTCGGCCCAGGCAAGGGTGAGGCGGAGACTGTCTTCGGCGCGCGCGCGGTCGGCGGGGTACTCGGTGCACTCGTCGAAGGCCATCAGAATATCCGCGCCGAGGGCGATCTGGACATCGATGGAGTGCTCGGGCGTGAAAAAGTGGCGGCTGCCGTCCAGATGCGACTGGAAGCGGACGCCGTCGTCGGTGACCTTGCGCAGCTGGGCGAGGCTGAAGACCTGGAATCCCCCTGAGTCGGTGAGCAGGCCGCGCGGCCAGCTGATGAACTTGTGCAGTCCGCCCATGCGGCGAATGGGTTCGTGGCCGGGACGCAAATAGAGGTGATAAGTGTTGCCGAGAATGATCTCTGCGCCGAGCGACTCCAGCACGTCCTGGGGAACAGCCTTGACCGTGCCCAGCGTGCCGACAGGCATGAAGACCGGCGTTTGCACGGTGCGATGAGGCAGATGAAGCTGGCCGCGACGGCCTCCGGATTCAGCCGTTGCGAGAATATCGAATGTCAGGCTCACTCTTCGATTCTAGTGCTACGCGCACGGCGGACACGCTTCGCGGTTCTGCGCGGACAGTGAACGTGGCTCCGGAGAGATCGGCGATAGTGTGTGAGAGCAGCGGGATCCAACCACTATTCCCTAACCGCCTTGGCCGCGCCTACAATCCGAAACGTGACTACGAGTCTGTTTGACCTTTACAAGATCGGCGTTGGCCCATCGAGCTCCCACACCATGGGACCGATGCGCGCGGCCTGCCTTTTTGCACGGGAGCTGGGCGAGCAGCTTGTGCGGGTGCGACGGGTGCAGGCGGATCTCTATGGATCGCTCGCGCTGACCGGCGCGGGACATGCGACCGACCGTGCGGTGCTGCTGGGCCTGTCTGGTTATCAACCGGCGACGATGGATCCGGCGCAGATTGAACCGGCGATGGAGCAGATCCGCAGCGAGCGGCGCATCGCGCTGGCAGGAACACATGCGATTGAATTCGATGAGGCGGCCGATCTGATTTTCAACAAAGACGCGATGTTTCCGCCGGGTGCTCAGACGCAGCATCCGAATGGACTGCGGCTGACAGCGCGCGATGCGGACGACGCGGTGGTGAGCCAGCGAACATTCTTTTCCATCGGCGGCGGCTTCATCGGCGAAGACGGCATCATGCAGAGCTCAAAAGAACAGCGCGGTCCGGTGCCTTTCCCGTATCACACCGCGGCAGAGTTGCTGGCCGTGGCGCATGAGCATGAACTCTCGATCAGCCAGTTGATGCTGGAGAACGAATGCGCGCTTACCGCACAGGAAGCCGCGCACGACGGCGCATTGGCGTCCGTGCAGTTGGTGCGTGAAGGTATTGAAAAGATTTGGATGACGATGCGCGCCTGCATCCAGCGCGGGATTGCCACCGAGGGGATTCTTCCCGGCGGACTGAAAGTGAAACGTCGCGCGCATCGGCTGGCGGAGCGGTTGCGCGAGAAGGAAGGCGAAGGGCTGAGTTGCGATCCACTTGCTCCGTTGGACTGGCTGACGGTTTATGCAATGGCGGTGAACGAAGAGAACGCAGCGGGCGGTCGGGTGGTGACCGCGCCGACGAATGGCGCAGCCGGGGTGGTTCCGGCGGTGCTGGCTTATTACGAGCGCTTCATCCCCGATGCGGATCAGGAAGGGATCTTCCGTTTCTTTCTGGCCTCGGCGGCGATCGGCATTCTGTATAAAGAAAACGCTTCGATCAGCGGCGCGGAAGTGGGTTGCCAGGGCGAGGTGGGCGTGGCGTGCTCGATGGCCGCGGGCGGATTGACGGCGGCCCTCGGTGGCACGAATGGGCAGATTGAACATGCAGCGGAGATCGCGATGGAACACAACCTGGGCATGACCTGCGATCCCATCGGCGGACTGGTGCAGATTCCCTGCATCGAGCGCAATGCAATGGGCGCGGCCAAGGCGGTTCACGCTTCGCGCATCGCGATGAACGAGACGGAAGGGCACAAGGTGTCGCTGGACCAGGTGATCCGCACTATGTATTTGACGGGTCTGGATATGCAATCGCGCTACAAGGAGACGAGCCTGGCGGGGCTGGCGTTGAACGTGATCGAGTGCTGAATTGAAGGGCGCCGCGCCTGCTGCCGCACGCACAGCGCGACACGCATTCGGTGATTTCGAATCGGCGCTTGAATGCGGAATCAAAAAGTTAATGTCTCTTTTTCCACTACACATTCTTTTTTCTCTTGACACCGATGAACAGCGAATCTATACATTCTTCAACTGCAATTGATATTGCAGCCTCGATGTAAATCCGTCGACAGGGAGAATAGTGAGAATGGCAACCAAGAAAGCAGCCACCAAGGCCCCCGCAAAGAAAGCGGCAAAGAAGGCTGCAAAGAAGAAGTAGCGGGGCTTTCCAACCAAAAGGCAACAAGCGAGGGGGCGCATTCAGCGTCCCCTTTCTTGTTGCGCGGCATTCTTTTTCCCGCCATGAATTCGGGAAGCGATTACACTTGCAGAGGAATTTGTATCGCGTACTGGAGAAAGCCCGATGACACGCCGCCGATGGATCAGCGAACACTGGGATGAGGCCACCGCCACGCTGACAGGCGCGCAGGCCGAACACATGGTGCGCGTGCTGCGCGCGCAGCCGGGGATGGAAGCAGACGTGGTGGCCGGCGGCCATGTGTTTCTTGCGGAAGTGGCCGCGGTGTCTGTGCAAGAGGTCCGCTTCAACCTGATCAGGGAGCTCGAGGCCGACCCGGCCATGCCGGTGACGCTGGTAATGGCCATCTACAAGTTCGACCACATGGAGTGGGCGATTGAGAAGGCCACGGAGTTGGGAGTGCGGGTCATTGTGCCGGCCATCGCGCGGCGCACGGAGAAGCACCTTGCGCAGGCGGCGGAGAAGCGCGTGGAGCGCTGGCGGCGCATTGCGCATGAGGCGGCCAAGCAGTCGCGGCGATGCGATATTCCCATGGTCTACGATCCGGTGGCGCTGAGCGCGCGGGTGCGGGAAACGGCGGAAGGCATCCGCATTGTGCTTGCCGAGCAGGAGCGCACCACGACCCTGCGCAACGCTCTGGACGAAGCGATTGCCGCAGCGGGAGCGGAGATGCCGACACTGGAGATCGCGATCGGCCCCGAAGGTGGATGGGCGCCGGAGGAAGAAGCGTTGTTCGACGCCAATGGCTGGCGGGCGGTATCGCTGGGGCCGCGCATTCTGCGCGCAGAGACGGCGGCGATTGCGGCGTTGTCGGTGGTGGCGTCGTGTCTGGAGTAGGGAGTAGGGACCAGGGATCAGGGAACAGGGAACAGAAAAAATGAAATCTTCGTGCCGCTGCTTTCTTGCAGTTGATTCTTAGAGAGAAGATAGAAGACATCAAGTGAAGATCAAACGCCGTATCTCTATAGCGAGACGCCGCGCTTCCACGGAATGAAGTCGTGTTGGCCGAGAAGTTCGGCTCTCGTCCTGCGCTCTCCGCTGGCCACTTCGATGGTGAAATCGAGAAGGCGCTCCGCGCAATCAGCGATGGTTTGTTCCCCGGTGAGAATGCCGCCCGCATCGAAGTCGATGATGTCGCTCATGCGTTCGGCGAGCGAGGTGTTGGCGGCGATCTTGAGAACCGGCGCGATGGGATTGCCGGTGGGCGTGCCCAGTCCGGTGGTGAAGAGGACGAGGCTTGCTCCGGCGCCGACCTGAGCGGTGACCGATTCGACATCGTTGCCCGGCGTGCAGAGCAGATTGAGGCCGGGCGCGGTGGCGTAAGCTGGAAAATCGAGCACATCGCTGATGGCTGCCTGACCGCTCTTGCGCGCTGCGCCCGCGGACTTCATGGCGTCGGTGATGAGCCCGTCGCCGATGTTGCCAGGAGAAGGGTTCATCTCAAAGCCCGATTGCGCGGCGCGGGCTCGCTCCGCATAGCTCTGCATGAGCGCTGTAAAACGTCGGGCAAGCTCATCGCTTTTGCAACGATCGATGAGCGACTGCTCAACACCATGCAGTTCGGGAAACTCGGCCAGCAGGGTGCGCGCACCCAGGCCCACCAGCAGGTCGGAGAGATGTCCCACAGCCGGATTGGCCGAGATGCCGCTGAATCCGTCGGAGCCTCCGCACTTGAGGCCTACGGTCAACGCGGAGAGCGGCGCGGGCCGGCGCACGGCTCGGTTGGCTTCGGCAAGAGCAGCGCAGGTGCCTTGCAGCGCAGCGCGCAGCAGAGCGTCTTCGCTGCCCGCTTCTTGCTGGTCGAAGATGAGCACCGGCTTGGTGCGTTCCGGGTCGCGCGCGGCGAACTCGTCCAGCAGCATCTGGGGCTGCGCGTTCTGGCAACCCAGGCTGATCACGGTTGCGCCGGCGACGTTGGGATGGTGAATGTATCCGGCGAGCAGTCCGCAGAGCGCCTGCGCATCCTGGCGTGTGCCTCCACAACCGCTTTGATGGGTGAGGAATCGAATGCCGTCTAGATTGTGGAAGACGCGCGTGGCAGGACCGCGCATGGCGGGAACGAGCCCGTTGGGAACCGTATTCCTCCCATGCCGGTGCACCAGCTGGCGCACCAGATCGCGATAGCCGCGTTCGGAAGACCGATAACCGAGTTCTTCTTCGAGCGCTTCTTTCATGCGCTCGACGTTGCGGTTCTCGCAGAAGACGAGCGGCACAATCAGCCAGTAGTTACGCGTACCCACCTGGCCGTCGGCGCGGCGGTATCCCATGAAGGTGTGCGCAGCCCAGGGCAGTGGATCGGGGAGCGCTGCCTGGACCTCGTGGCGCGCGGCGCTATAGTCCGCGGCGCGATGACGTATATTGCGCGTGGTCAGAAGGCAGCCGGAACGAATGCTCTGGATCGCTTCGCCGACCACCGCGCCATAGAGAAAGACCAAATCGCCGGGATGCAGATCGGCGATGGCCATCTTGTGCCGGGCGGGAATGGCTTCGACGACGCGGCAGGAGCCGCCTGCTCTCCAAGAAGCATCTGGAAACGACACGACTGTGCCCGCCGAGAGCGATCGCAACGCCACCAGCAAGTTATCGCGCGGGTCGAGAAGGAGAACGTCGTTCACAGGTTCCCGCTTTGAGTGAAGTCGAAGTACAGCGGGCGCATTGCCGACAACCGCGCTGCTGACAGCAAGAATACTACGCAGCAAGGGAACCAGTCCGAAGGCCGGCTCCGACGCGGATGGTTGCAGGTTTGGGGAAAATCGTTTTATCTTTATTCCGCTGCTCCTACGAGGTGTTTCATGGTTTGGAAGTTCTCTGCTGCTGCTCTTTGCCTGGTTGCCTTCACCGTAACGGCCGGCGCGCAAAGCGTTCCGGTTCGCCCCAAGATCACCGGAATCTCTCACCTGGCTGTTTACACATCGAACCCGGCGGCCACGGATCACTACTATCGCGAAGTGATCGGCGCAGCCAAGCTGCCCGATCCCGAGAATCCGCTGGGCGTGAAATATGCGCTGAGTTCGACGCAGTACATCGAGGTTCTGCCGCTGCCGGCGAACGCGGGCATCAATCGGCTGGATCACACGGCCTATAACACCGAAGACGCCGAGGGGCTGCGCAAGTATCTCGCAGCAAAGGCGTGGAAGACTCCGGCCAAGGTTGAAAGAGGCGCGGACGGCAGCCACTGGTTCACGGTGCTGGATCCGGAGGGCAACAAGGTGGAGTTTGTGCAGCCGCCGCACATGCCGAAGGATGTCGCGGCTCCCAATGCAATCGGTCACCACATCATTCACCTGGGCATGCTGGTGCACGACCGCGCAACCGAGGATACGTTCTACAAGGATTTGCTGGGCTTCCGGCCCTACTGGTTCGGCGGCATGAAAGAGGGACGGATTGACTGGGTGAGTCAGCAAGTGCCGGACGGCCACGACTGGATGGAGTACATGCTGAGCGGCGGCAAGGGATCGCGGCCCGACGGCTCGGGGATTGCGCCGGACCTCAATCAGCACGATCTGGGAGTGTTGGACCACCTTTCGGTGGGCGAGGTCTCGGTGGACGCTGCGTACAAGATTCTCAAGGACGCCGGACGGCTGCAAGGGACGGTCAACGACGGACATACGCAGATTGGCAAGGACGGCAAAGGCCAGTTCAACCTCTACGATCCGGACGGGATACGACTGGAGCTGATGAACTTCCACGCCACGGAAAAGCCGTGCTGCTCGCCGTTTACGGCGACCGATCCGGCGGAGTAAGGCTGTAGACTTCGGGTGACGATCAGAACATAATGGGTGATGGGGGGAAATATGGGATACGTAGGACCGATTGGAAGCTCCCGGTATCGCGGCCCAGGAACCGGGGAGCAAGGGAATAAGACCGCTTTCCGAGTCCCTGTCAAGCTTCCGCCGCCTGTGAAGGTTCCCCCACCACGCAGCCAGTCAAGCGCGCCAAAGCAGTAAAGGAAAAGAAAGGAATCGTTCGGGATGCCCCTGACGCTTCTCGCTCTGCAAGTTTTCCTGATTCTTCTGCCCGGTTTTTCCGCTGCATATTTCGTTCAAGCCCTGGCCACCCGCCGTTGATTTTCATTTGGAATCAGGCAACTCGCTAGTTGCGCTCGACAGCAAATGCAAAGTGCAGGAAAATGGAGAGGGGAGGGATACTATGGGTTACGTTCTACCGAAAGGAAGCTCGAAGACAACGGACAGGAAGAAGCCTATCGTGGCGGGTAAAAGATCTGTTCGCCGTCCTCTCGTTAATATGCCCCAACCTGTCAAGATTCCTCCGCCGCTTTCACAGGTTTCCAGCCAGTCTTAATCCGTGTGTTGAACTGAACGACGCTCTGCCCCAGAGCGGGAGTTTCAACCATGCCCACGAGCTTGATGGCACTTCAAATCCTGCTGATACTTCTCCCCGGTTTCGCAGCCGGTTATATCGTTCAGTTTTTAGCCACTCGCCGGCCACAATCGGACTTGGAACGAGTGATTGAGGCACTGCTCTTCAGCTTCGTTATTTATGTCGTTTACGTTTGGTTGAATCAAGGGCAGATGCCTTTCCATCTGGGCCTTGATCCGGTTTCCAAAACCGATACGATCCTTTGGGATCGCGTGCAGCTTGCGGAACTGGCCGGCATCACATTTATTTCCAGTTTGGTATTGGTTGCTTATCTAAGATTTGACGGAAACCGGATATTTCGTCTAGGTGATACCACACATGCTGGGCTTCTCCGATGGCTCGGGTGGTGCAAGCTCACGGAGCGCACTACCCGGAGCTCGATCTGGAACGATATTTTCGAGGGCGAAGCAGAGTCGAAACAGGTTTTGCAGGTCGAACTAGGAGACGGGCGAAGTGTGCTTGGAGTTCTGATCTATTACTCCGACCTTGCCGAAGACAGTTCCATCTATCTAACTGATGCCTCGTGGGTATCCGCCGACGGAAAGAAGACACCGATCCCAGGCCCGGGAATTCTCTTGACTAAAAACAGCATCATCAAGAGCATCAGCTTGCTGGATTCGCTGGATGACGCCGAAGAAGGGGAAGCTGGCGCAGAGGAAGATTAGCCCCTCCTCTTCCCGCATGTCTGAAGTTGGATCGCTGCTAGAATCGTAGACAATATGTCTCCTGCCCTGTTATCGCCCGCAATCATGGCCAAGTACGAGCCCGTCATCGGACTCGAGGTTCATGTGCAGTTGTTGACCGCCTCCAAGGCCTTCTGCGGCTGCGCCAACCGCTTTGGCGCGGCGCCCAACAGCAACGTATGCCCGGTGTGCCTGGCGCTGCCGGGAGCCTTGCCAGTGCTGAACGCGCAGGCGGTGGAATTTGCCACCCGCGCTTCGCTGGCCATCAACTGCGAGGTGCGCGAGCGGTCGATCTTTGCCCGCAAGAACTACTTCTATCCCGATTTGCCAAAGGGCTACCAGATTTCGCAATACGACAAGCCGATCGCCGAGCATGGCTGGATCGACGTGCCGGCCGCGGACAGATCGACCAAGCGGCTGGGAATCACGCGCCTGCACATGGAAGAGGATGCGGGCAAGAGCATCCACGACGGGCTGGTGGATTCCGGCAAGTACACAAGTCTGGATTTGAATCGTTGCGGCACGCCGCTGGTGGAGATCGTGTCGGAGCCCGACATGCGCACCGCCGACGAGGCCTACGAGTACCTGACGCGGCTCAAGGAGATCCTGCTTTATTGCGGCGTGAGCGACTGCAACATGGAAGAGGGTTCGCTGCGCTGCGACGCCAACGTGAGCGTACGCCTCAAGGGCGCTCCCAAGTTCGGCACCAAGGCGGAAGTGAAAAACCTGAACAGCTTCCGCCATGTGCGCCTGGCCATTGATTACGAGATCGAGCGCCAGATCGACGTGCTGGAGTCGGGCGGGACGGTGAAGCAGGAGAGCCGCCTGTGGACCGCTGCCGAGGGACGCACGCACTCGATGCGCTCCAAGGAACAGGCGCACGATTACCGCTACTTCCCCGAGCCGGATCTGCCGCCGCTGATCATCGCGCCGGAGTTCCTGGAGGCGGTCAGGGCCAAGCTCCCCGAGCTTCCGGAAGCGCGCCGGGCGAGGATGATTGCCGAATACGAACTGAACCCCAAGGACTCGTTCACGCTAACGGCAACGCGCGAGTTTGCCGACCGCTTTGAAGCGGCAGCCAAAACCGCAAAGAATCCGCGCCGCGTGGCCAACCTGCTGCTGAGCGAAGTGGGTGGACGCTTGAAGGCGCTCGGACTGGAGCAGGAACAGTCGCCGGTATCGATGGCCGGGATTGTGCTGGCCGCCGATCTGCTGGACGACGGCGCCATCAGCTCGCGGCAGTTGAAGGACCTGTTGGACATCTGCTTTGAGAAGAACGAAGACTTCGCGGCAGTCTACGAGCGCGAGAAGCCGCAGCAGCTCACGGACACTTCGGCCATCGAGAAGATGATCGACGAGGTGATCGCCGCCAATCCTCAACAGGTGGCTCAGTACAAGGCCGGCAAGACCAGTCTGGCGGGGTTCTTTGTGGGCCAGGTGATGCGGGCGTCCAAGGGTCAGGCCAACCCGGCGCTGTTGAACGAGCTGGTGACGAAGAAGCTGAACGGATAGAAGAGGCTTTAAGAGTATGGGATGTGCGCCTCGTCCGGGGCGCACATTTTGTTTTTGATCGGGTTGCTGCTCTTGAAAATGGTCCGCAGGGTCACTTCCGGTCTTCAGTCGGCTCCGCGTAGCTCTCGCCGAAGGATTCGTCGGGCGATGTGGCCGGCCAGCCAATCAGCACAAAGAAGAGATCGAGCACGAAAAGCGCAATGGCCAGATCGTTGAGCAGCGTGGAGCAGGCGGCCAGCGGCCACAGCTGATTACCCGCCCAGAAGAAAAAGGCCAAGGCCAGCAGAACAGCCTTGAGCACCTCCGCCTTGCCCGGTTTGCGCGCGGCCTGGTAGGCGAGGTAGGCCACAGCGATCAGCGCGAGGGGAAGCGCGCCAAGAATGTCGTGCGCATGGACGGGAAACCAGTTCGGAAACAGATCCCATGCCAGCAGCGCGACGACAGAGGCCAGTGTGATTGCGCCGAGAGTCACCGGGAAAGCGCGATGCGACCAGTCCAGATGTGCCTTCATGGGGCGATTCTACGCAAGGCCGGGTAAGCAAAGCGTAAGGTTTTTGCCGTCTGCTCGATGAGGGGCGAGAAATCTGTTGGCCCGCGCGGAACTGAAGGCGGCGTTTTTCCGTATTGCGAGACAGGCCCGCAAAATCAAAGGGAGATCCACGTTATGGCGATGCGCATTGGCATGGGAATGCTCGGTTTGTTCACAGCGGTGATGGCAGCGGGAACGATGACCGCTACACTGGCTGGTTGCGGGATTCATCCCGCGGAGGCCGCTTCGGAATCCGGAACGGTCAGTATCCACAAGATGGGCGGCGATATCGATGTGGCGGATGCCCCGGAGGGGGCAACCCTGGAGACGATGGGCGGAAACGTGCGCCTGGGCAACGTTACAGGACACGCGAAGCTGCATACCATGGGCGGTAATATCACCGTGGAACGCGCGCATGCGTCGATCGATGCCAGCACCATGGGCGGCACCGTCCGCATTGAAGACACCAATGGCGCCATCTCGGCATCGACCATGGGCGGAGATGTTTCGGCGCGCGAGGTGGGCTCTTCCTCGGAGCGCAGAGACATTCACCTGAGCTCGATGTCAGGCACTCTCACGCTGGTGGTTCCGCAGGATTTCCCCATGGAGATTCACATCAAGTTGACCTACACCAAGAACCACGAGGGACAGTGCCGGATCATCGACAAGCTCGGCCTGAAACAGCAGGAGACAAAGGACTGGGATTCGTTGCACGGAACGCCTCGGAAGGTTATCCGGGCCGACGGCCAGACCGGCAACGGGCTGAACAAGGTGACCCTTGAAACCATCAACGGCGATGTGATTCTGAAGCAAGAATAAGCACCACTGGCCGTGGGGGCGTACCGCTTCGGCGCCTGCCGCACCTCAGCCGCTTCGGCACCTGCGGTGCGGCAGCCGCTTCTCGCGGCCCGCGCTCGAAGGACGCGCGGGATTGAAGACAATGCGGACGCGAGAAAGACGAACAGGGCTCAAGCTCTCCCACCCTGGCCGCAAAGACAGGTTCCCTTCGGCTTCGCGCAGGGCGGCCTTCGGCTCCGCGCTGCGCTTCGCTCAGAAGGACAGACGAGGGTGGAGTGCCCTCAGAAAGAGATAGACCCGGCGAGCAAGAGAGGCTTGAAACACTCTCTGCTGGCCGGGTCTTTTTGCGTTTCTCGGATGAGGCGGGTTATTTCAGCTTCAGCTCGGACTCAAAATCCTTGCGGGTATCCCATGTGGAGACGGTCTTGACGGCACTTTTCTTGCCGTCCTTCTCGGCCCACAGCTCGTGATCTTCCGCCATGTTCACCTGGGCAAAGCGAAAATGCCCCCTGTCGTCGGTAGAATAACTGCGAATCGCCTTGGTTTTGAGGTTCTTGAGGAATACGGTGGCCCCCAGAACAGGAGCATCGCCGGGGCCCAGCACCGTTCCCGCCACCAAACGCTGTCCGAAATTCTGAGCCTGCGCCACCGTTTGGCCGGCAAAGCCGCCAGCGGGCGCAAAAGGGATCAAACCAGCGGCCAATGCCACCAGCGCTACTCCGGCCTTCCAACCTCGCCTCTTGGGGCTCGCGTGTTTAAGGCCAGCGCGTTTCAAGCTCACTCGTCCTCCTCTTGGTCCTCGTCAAAAAGCTCATCGTCGTCCTCTTCATAGTCATCGCCCACGCGCGTCAGCTCCAGCGGTTCAACGCCCACCACTTCGTATTCAGTGCCGCACTCGTCACAGGCGACGACATCGCCTTCTTCCAATTCGTCCACTTCGACGTCTAGATCATTTTCGCATTCAGGACAGCAGGGCATGTCGGTCTCCTCTCGTTCCAGGCCTTTCGTCTTATTTGGACGACGAAAGTGCGCAGTTTGACTTCGCTATTCTTTGGTAGAACACGGCCTCAGGTCAAGAGGCAAGGAGCACATCGGCAGCCTTGACGAAGATCAACAGTACCACACGAGAACATCTTCAATATTTTCCGCAAAATGGATTGCGGCTCCTGGGAAGCGTTGGAACCCTCGTGAATCCAGCTCCCGTGGCGCAGAGGCGCGAAACGATTTAACCTGTGAGAGATATGGCCAGGCTTGGGTCCACACCGTTTTCCTTCCCCGAATTCCGCGGCGCTACGCGACGGATGGTTCTCGTCAACCTGAGCGCCTACTTTATCCTGCTTCTGCTCGGCCTGGCGCTTCCCGCGCAGGCTGACTTGCTGGCGGGGGCCTTCCGGTTTGTGCCCAGCGTGTTCTTGCACGGCTGGTTCTGGCAGCCGCTGACCTACAGCCTGGTGCATCCATCGCTGCTGGGCACACTCTTCGAACTGCTTTCGCTGTGGTTTTTGGCGGGCTTCCTGGAGAACATGCACACCCCGAATTGGGTGATGGGGCTGTTTACGGTCTCGGTGCTGGGAACGGTGGCCGCCGCGACAGCGATCTATGCCTGCAGCGCGGTGCTGGGCTTTCGGCTGATCGAGGTTCCGCTGTATGGCTGCGCCGGGGGCATCTTCGGGCTCCTGGTGGCCATTGGCACGCTCTATGGGGACATGGAGTTCCTGCTCTTCTTCACCATCGGGATCAAGGCCCGCTACATTGTGGCGATTTACGGGCTGATTTCGCTGGCGATGCTCTTCGGCGATCAAAGAGCCTATGCCTTTGCGCAGCTGGGCGGGGCGCTGGCCGGGCTGCTGTGGGTGAAGATGGCCCCGCGGCGCGGCTTCAAACTCCCGGTGGCGTCGCTGAGCGAGCCGTGGTACGGCCTGCGCAACAAGTACTACCGCTGGAAGCGGCGGCGGACGGCGCGCAAGTTCGAGGTGTACATGAAGAAGCAGGGGCGGACGGTGCGCTTCGACGGCAACGGGCGGCCGATCCACGACGATCCGGACGACAAGAGCCGGTGGAACTGAGTTTTCAGGGATCAGGGATCAGGGAACAGGGGGCAGAGATCGGAGACTGAGGGACTGGGAGCCAGGGCGATCGCATGAAGATCCTCCAGTAGCGAGATAAGGGCTTTGAAAGGGCACGACTTTAGTCGTGCCGGACAGGCACGAGGATTCTGGGCTTCAGCCCCTGCGGGAAGGTTTGAAATCGCACCCAAATGCATCCCTCGGCGGCTAAAGCCGGTACTTTGGGGGGCTCGCAATCGGCACGGCTAAAGCCGAGCCCTTTCAAAATAGTTGCTTTTTCTGGTCCACAAGCTTCATGCGATTGCCCTGTACTGGGAGCTGAGAGCTGCGTTCAGGACGCTCTGACAATTTACAATCCTCCTTGAAATGTCCAATAAAATAGCTTTCCTCTTTCCTGGGCAGGGTTCGCAGGCGGTAGGCATGGGCCGCGAACTGTCCGAGCAATTCCCCATCGCCGCGCAGACATTTGCCGAGGCCGACGAGGCGCTTGGTTTTTCGCTGAGCGGGCTCTGCTTCGACGGGCCCGACGAGACGCTGCGGCTCACGGAAAACACCCAGCCGGCGATTCTGGCGGTGAGCGTGGCCGCGTTGCGGGTGCTGGCCCAGCACGGGGTTGAGCCGGCGCTGGCGGCGGGGCATTCTCTCGGAGAATGGTCGGCACACGTGGCCGCCGGCACGCTGAGCTTTGCCGACGCACTGCGCGCGGTGAAGGCGCGCGGGCGGGCAATGCAACTGGCGGTTCCGGCCGGGGAAGGCGGAATGGCAGCGATCCTGTCGCTGAGCGCCGAGCAGGTTGCCGAGGCTTGCCAAGAGGCATCCGCCGAAACCGGTCTAACCGTGGCTGCGGCCAACATGAACTCCGCCGGGCAAACGGTGATCAGCGGGGCCCTGGCGGCAGTGGAGCGGGCTGCGGCCATATCAAAGTCCAAAGGCGCGCGTCGCGCCGTCATGCTTCCCGTGAGCGCGCCCTTCCATTGCGCCCTGATGCAACCGGCGCAGGAAGAAGTGGCGCGGGTGCTGAGCGGCCTGAAAGTAGCCGATCCGAGGATTCCCGTGGCGGCCAATGTGAGCGGCGGGTTGGTGACGACGGCCGTTGAGGCGCGCGATGCGTTGACCCGTCAGGTGACCGGCGCGGTGCGCTGGGTGGATTGCGTGAAGACGCTGGCTGAAGCTGGAGCGGACCTGTTCATCGAGGCCGGGCCGGGCAAAGTGCTGTGCGGATTGCTGAAGCAAATCGATCCGGCGCTGAAGACGCTGAACGTGGAGAACAAGGCCAGTTTGGAAGCGACGCTGGCGGCCCTGCAGGTGGCACAGTAACGGAAAGAACATACTGTTGCACCTGGTTTCGTGCTCTCCCTGGTCCCCAAATGCGAGGGACCAGGGGCGCCCATTCATCGTGCAAGAAGTCGCGTCCCTTCGTCCGCAGAGGCGGCGGAAACTCAGGAAATGCCGCCCGTGCCCTCGAGGAACTGCTCGTCGTCGGGGGCGAAATGGAGCGTCTTGTCGGCCGGGTCCCAAACCAGGTTGGCGGCCTTGCTCTTGCGTCCGTTCAGGAATGTGGCGGTCAGCAGATGGTTGCCGATGACCCGGGTGGCTGCGATGCGATGGCTCTTGATGGGGCCGTATTCGTTATCGGGGCTGTCGGCGGACCAGTCTTTCTCAAAGCGCTCGAAGGGATAGCCGCTATATTTGGCGGCGTGCTGCTGCCAGTCCTTGTCGTGGTTCCAGATGCCGTAGGCTGCGGGCATATCGTTGCGTTCCAGGGCCTTGAAGAAGGAATTGACGGCCATCTTTCCCTGTAGATGCTCGTTCCACTTCCACGGCCAGTCCACGGGGCGGCCGGCGAGCATCCAGAATCCCAAAAAGAGAGCAAGAAGCGCCCCGGCAGTAGTCCCCAGAATCATGCGGTTGCGGCGGTCGCGTGCTTCGTTGAATACGGGTGCGTCGAGCAGGGTCATCGTTCGGTTTCCTCTTAAGTACATGAATCAGGGAACAGAGATCAAAGAACAGGGACGAGAGGTCAGGGGCCAGAAAAGCTTGAACATCCCCGTTTGTGCCCACCCCTGGCACAAACTTGATAGCGCCAGGGGCGGAAAGGATCCTTACCTGTCAGCGTCAGCCAGACTGCGGCAGGATTTCCTATTCCTTTAGACACCCGCGAAGGTCAATTTGTTCCCTGTTTTGTTACTCTTCGCGACTATAGGTTGTGCGGTTCTTCTCGATCTGGCGTTCCAGCGCCAGTTCGATCAAGAGAGTGATCAAGTCCTTGTATTTGACGCCTGTAGCCTCCCAGAGTTTGGGGTACATGCTGATCTGGGTGAAGCCGGGCATGGTGTTCACTTCGTTGAGGTAAATGCGGCGCTTGCCCTCCGGTTCCATGAGGAAATCGACGCGGGCCAGTCCGGACAGATCGCAGGCGCGAAAGGCGTCGACCGCCATCTTGCGGATCTGCTTGCTCTCGGCGGGCGAGATCTTGGCGGGAATCACCGGGATCGATCCCTCGGAGAGGTACTTGGCCTCGTAGTCGTAGAACTCCTTGCCGGGAATGATCTCGCCAACGACACTGGCCTTGGGGTCGTCGTTACCAAGAACGGCTACCTCGAACTCGCGAGCCTTGGACTTCTTTCCGCCGACGCCCTGCTCGATGACGATCTTGCGGTCGTATTTGGCGGCAAGGGTGAGCGCGGGGCCGAGTTCCTTGCGGTCGTGGGCCTTGCTGATGCCCACCGAAGAGCCGAGATTGGCGGGCTTCACAAAGACCGGATACTTGAGCGCGTCCTCGACCTGGGCGACGGCCTTGCGGGGCGTCTTCTCCCACACCGAGCGGAGCAGCGTGACGTGTTGCACGATGGGCAGTTTGGCCTGGGCGAACAGGCGCTTCATCAGGTCCTTGTCCATGCCCGCCGCGGAGCCCAGAACGCCGGAACCTACGTAGGCGATGCCGGCCAGCTCAAAGAGCCCCTGAATGGTTCCGTCCTCGCCAAAGGTGCCGTGCAGCACGGGAAAGACGACATCCAGCGCCTGGCCGCGCAGAGCCGTGTGCGGATGGATCTCCGCTGCTTCGGCGGTCGCGACGGTCTTTGGTGCGGGGTCCTCGATGACGCCGGTTGTCGAGATCGGGCCGTCTTCGTTGGCCAGGGTCTCTGCTGGCGTTTCCGCAACAGCATCGAGCACGGGGGCCAGTGGCTTGCCTTCCAGCAGGCGCTGCGCCTCATCGGCGATGAGCCATTGGCCGCTCTTGGTAATGCCGATGGGCAGCACTTCGAATTTGCGGCGGTCGATTGCCTTGAGGATGGAAGTGGCCGAAAGCAGCGAAACCTCATGCTCGCCGCTGCGCCCGCCAAAGAGGATTCCAACGCGTAGTTTTTTTGCCATGTCGTATTTGATTCTCTTACTTCGAGCGGATGTGTGCAAAGTCGGCTGCCCCGGCCCACCTGTTTTCGCAATATTCCGGCACAACTCGAAGACTGCAATAATGGGGTTGGCATTATTAGCCAACGGTTATAGTCTTGGATTCGATCCAGCACAGTTCACCCAAAAGGGCTGTATACGCCTCCTAAAGCAAAAGCAAAGGCTTGCCATGCAAATTGAATCAATCGAGATCAAGAACTACCGCGCCCTAAAAAACGCAAAACTCGATGATCTCCCTTCGCTTGTCGCCCTTATTGGCGCGAATGGAACAGGAAAGTCCACAGTCTTCGATGTCTTCTCCTTTCTCAAAGATTCCCTGACAGGCACGGTTGGCAAAGCCGTGATGAAGCGGGGCGGCTTCAAAGAGCTTGTGAGCAGGGGATCCGATGGTCCAATCCAGATCATCCTGAAATTCCGCGAATCTGGCGGAAGGCTCGCGACCTACGAGCTTTCCGTAGGACAACTTGAGGGCCAGGCCGTCGTTGAAAAGGAGATCTTGAAATTCAGGCGCGGACAGTATGGGCGTCCCTGGCATTTTGTGGAATTCTCTCGCGGCAGAGGCAAGGCGATCACCAACGAATCGGCATATACGAGTAGCGAGGACGAGGAGGAGAGGGGCGAATACGTGCTTGATGCGCCAGATATTCTGGCAATCAAGGGCCTTGGGCAATTCAAGGAGTTTCGCATTGTTTCCGAGTTTCGAAGCCTCATTGAGAACTGGCACATTTCCGACTTCCATATTGCAGACGCGCGGCCGAGCGCCGAGGAAGGGTATTCGGAGCATTTGTCAACTCGTGGCGATAACGTCGCTCAGGTTGCACAGTATCTCTTTACATACCACCATGACCGATTTGACAAAATACTGAAGGCGATGGAGGACCGTGTTCCAGGTGTAACCAAGGTCGAAGCAAAATCGACTGAAGATGGCAGGCTGGTCTTGCGCTTCCAGGATGGGGCGTTCAAAGACCCATTCATCGCCCGATTCGTCTCTGACGGAACAATTAAAATGTTCACCTACCTTGTATTGCTCAACGACCCAAAGCCATTTCCACTTCTGGCAATCGAGGAGCCTGAAAACCAGCTTTTTCCCGATTTGTTGCTTCTTTTGGCGGAGGAGTTTCGAGATTATGCCACCCGCGGGGGACAGGTGTTCATTTCGACACATTCTCCTTACCTTCTGAACGCTCTGAAGCTCAACGAAATCTATTGGTTGAAGAAGACGGAAGGGTTCACCTCCGTCGAGAAGGCGGGCGATTCAGCTCAGTTAAGGGCATTGGCCGAAGAGGGCGATCTGCCTGGGGCCATTTGGAAACAGGGTTTGTTTGAGGAAATCGGACGGTGAACGGGCGAATTGTTTTCCTCCTTGAGGAACCCTCGATGAAGCTATTGCTAGAAAGTCTGCTCCCTCGATTATTTCCAGGATGGGCGGTCCGAGAACACTTTCTATGCGTCCCGCACGAAGGCAAGAACGACCTAAGGATTAGCATTCCTAGAAAGCTACGCGCTTGGCAGGAGCGCAGTGACCGCTTTGTTGTCGTTCAAGACCAAGACAGCTCAGATTGCGTATTGCTAAAACAATATCTTGTCGGTCTTTGCTCGGACGCGGGACGCCCGGATAGCCTTGTACGAATCGTTTGTCATGAGTTAGAAGCGTGGTACATCGGAGATCTGGATGCTCTGTCGCAAGAGTATGGAACCGCCTCCCTGAGACACAAGGATTCGCGACGAAGATTTCGGGATCCAGACTGCATCGACAAGCCATCGCGCATTTTGGAGAGGCTCCTCCCCGGATTTCAGAAGCTTTCAGGCGCACGGCGAATGGGGATGAAGATCAGCCTGGAAACAAACGCATCCAAGAGCTTTGCCACATTCATTTCTGGCGTCCAGCGGGTCGCCGCCGAAATGGGCTATCTGACACCACAAATTCCGTCGTAAGGCCCCCTGCCTCACAGAATCTTCTTCCCAAATGCCGAGCAGGCGAGCTCGACGGCGAGGTCGGCGGTGCGGTTGTGCTCGTCGAGGATGGGGTTGACCTCGACCATCTCGAAGCTGAGCAGGCGGCCGTCGTCGGCGAGGATTTCCATGGCCAGGTGGGCTTCGCGGTAGGTTGCGCCGCCCCGAACCGGGGTCCCGACGCCGGGGGCGTCTTCCGGGTCGATCCAGTCCATATCGAGCGAGACGTGATAGCCCGCGGTTCCATTGCCGGCCAGGCGAAGGGCCTCTTCCAGGACCGTGCGCATGCCGCGCTCGTCGATGTCGCGCATGGTGAAGACCCCGGCCACTCCGGCGCGGAGGATGTTTTGGCGCTCGGCGAGGTCGATGTCGCGCACGCCGATCAGAACGGTGTTTTCCGGTGCGATCTTGGGAGCGTAGCCAAAGATCTTGCTGAGCGCTTCGGGCCCGAGGCCGAGGAGGGCGGCCAATGGCATTCCATGAACGTTGCCGGAGGGCGAGGTGTCGGGGGTGTTGATGTCGGAATGGGCGTCGATCCAGAGAAGGCCGATCTTCTGGCCCTGGCGGCGATAAAACTCGGCCACGCCGGAGACAGACCCGACAGCCATGGAGTGATCTCCGCCGAGCAGCAGCGGGGTCAAGCCTTCTTCGAGGGTACGCACCACGGCCTCGGCGGTGCGAGTGCAGGTTTCGGCAATTTCGGTCAGGTAACGGGCGTTGCTGCTGCCGGCGGTCTGGGTTTCGGCAATTTCGACGCGGATGTTGCCGCCATCTTCGACTTGGCAGCCAAGCTCTTCGAGGCGCTTTTCGAGTCCGGCGACGCGCATGGCGGAGGGGCCCATGTCGACGCCGCGGCGGCTGGCGCCCATGTCGAGCGGCACTCCGATCACCCGGATCTTTCGCCCCGGTGAAGGCTGCGCCCCACTGGGCGAGGGCGAGTTGGAAACACGCTGAAAACGATCAGTCATGCAAACGGCTCCCTGCCAAGATATTCAACCCCGAAGGCGGGATTCGTAAATGCTGGCGCTGACGGAGCATGCGGGAACAGGAGTTGGTTCGCATCGGGCACTAAAGTACCGGCGATGGAAAAAGCTTGCAGGCGTAAGATGGTCGCGCCCGAGTTTTCAAGAAGCCGGCTCACAGATTCCAGCGGGTTGAGGAATAGGTCCCAAGGGGCTAGGCAAATTGCGGCCAAGCAAGCTGCGAAAGGAGGCTCTCCTTCGAGTCAATCGCTGAATTGGGCCTTGGTTGGGACGAAACCCAGTTCATTTTATTGGCTTTATCGGCACGGATAAGCTCGCGCCCCGATACAAAGCCAGACGGCTTTGAGCTTTCCGCAAACGGTGAAGCCGTGCCTTTTCAACAAAGTTCGATGAGATGGCTCCGTGCCTTTTGTGCACTGAAACTGCAACTTTCTTCTCCAGAAGATGATTCCTGGGATGGCGGAGCCGATAGGGTAAGCAGGGTCAAATTCACACGCTCGCCGCGCGGGCGGAATGTTGGCAATGAAGAAGTTCATTTTCGCATTTATCTTTGTTTCCGCCTCTTTTCTAACCGCCCAGCCGGCCGGGCGCGCTCCATTGCTTTCTCTGCGCGCTCTTCATTCGCTCAGCAACGAAGAGGCCGCCAAGGGTCTGCCGGTAGCTTTCGAAGCTACGGTGACCTATATTCGCAGCTACGAAAGAACGTTGTTTGTGCAGGATGGGGACCTTGCCATCTTTGTTCTGGCGCCTACCGACACAGCGGTGGCCCCGGGCGACAGGGTTCTGATCAAGGGGACGACGGGGGGTAGCTTTCGGCCGATCGTCCTGGGCAGCAGCATCGCCGTACTGCATCATGGACCGCTGCCGACGCCGGTCGAGGCCAGTTACGACGATCTGATTCATGCCAAGCTCGATTGCCGGCTGGTGTCGGTGCGTGCCCGGGTGCGCGCCGCCGACCCGGTATTGAGTTCGAACCGCAAGAGCACCAGCCTGGAAATCTCCGAGGACGGCAACGACATCGACGTGGTGGTGGACAGCGACAACGCCGCGGCGCTGGGCGGCCTGCTGGACGCAGAGGTTCAGGTTACAGGCGCGGTCTCGGGAAGATTCGACGGCAAGATGCAGCAAACCGGCGTGTTGATGCACGTGACCTCGCTGGCCGGCATCAAGATCCTGAAGCCCGCCCCCTTTGATCCGTGGTCCTTGCCGATTACGCCGATGGACCAGATCATCGGCAACTCGCGCCTGAAAGATCTTACCCGGCGGGTGCGGGTGCAGGGGACGATCACTTACTATCACCCGGGGACGTCGATTGTTCTGCAGAGCGGAGCCAAGAGTCTGTTGGTGATGACGCTGACCCGCAACGACCTGCATGTGGGCGACGTGGCCGACGTCATCGGTTTTCCGATGGTGCATGACGGATTTCTGGGCATCGAGCGCGGTGAGGTGGACGACAGCCACATTCAGGCGCCGGTAGCGCCGCTGCCGGCAACTTGGCGGTTGCTCTCGTCAAGCAAGAATATTTTCGACCTGGTCAGTGTCGAAGGCCAGGTGGTGATGGAAGTTCGCGAAGCCGGGCAGGATGAGTATGTGCTGGTGGAGGACGGGCAGCTATTTTCGGCGATCTACCGGCACGAGCAGCTGAACCCCAACTCTCCCTTGGTGCTGGCGCCGATGAAGCAAATCGCCATCGGCTCGAAGGTGCGGGTGACGGGCATCTGCATCCCGGAAGACTCAAATCCGTTCAACAGTCAGGTGCCGTTCAATATTCTGCTGCGCGATTTCAACGATGTTGCGGTGATTGCCAACCCTTCCTGGGTGAATGTGCGCAACCTGCTGATTCTGGTCAGCATTTTGCTGCTGCTGGTGATCGCGGTCGGTGTATGGATTTGGCTGCTGGGCAGAAAAGTGCGCCGGCAGACGACCGCGCTCTCTGCCAGTATTGAAGCCGAAGCCGCCATGGAGAGGCGCATGGCGCAACTGGAGTTGCGGCGGAGCCGGGTTCTGGAAGACATCAATGGCTCGGTTCCCCTGGCGGAGATCATCGAAGAGATCGCGGAGATGATTTCATTCCGTTTGAATGGCGCGGCCTGCTGGTGCGAGATCGAAGACGGAGCGCGGCTGGGATGCTTTCCGCCTGAGCCGAACGATTTGCGCATCGTCCGGGGTGTGATTCCATCGCGAACCGGGCCTCCGCTGGGGCACATTTTCGCGGGAATTGCGCCGGCAATCCCGTGCAGCGAGATGGAAGAAGAGGCTCTATTGGTTGGCTCGCGGCTGGCCTCGCTGGCGATAGAGACGCGACGCCTTTATTCCGATCTGCTGCACCGTTCGGAGTTCGATCTGCTGACCGACATTCACAACCGTTTTTCGCTCGACAAGCACCTGGACCAATTCATCGAGGAGGCGCGCAAGGACGCCGGGGTCTTCGGCCTTATCTACATCGACCTGAACGACTTCAAGCAGGTGAACGATCTATATGGCCACCATATTGGAGATATGTACCTGCAAGAGGTGGCCCAGCGGATGAAGAAACAGCTTCGCATGGGAGATCAGCTGGCGCGGCTGGGTGGGGACGAGTTCGCGGCGCTGCTTTCGAATGTGCGCAACCGGGCGGATGTGGATGAGATTGCGCAGCGTCTGGAGCGCTGCTTCGACACCGCGTTCGCGGCGGAAGACTATCAGTTGCGTGGCTCGGCGAGCATCGGAATCGCCATGTATCCGAACGACGGCATTACCAAGAACAGCTTGCTCAGCGCGGCCGATGCGGCCATGTATGCCCGCAAACACGCGATGCGCAAGGGCGACAGAACGGCAGACAGCCCTGGACACCGCATTCACAAAGTGGTGGGTGAAAGCGTTTAAGAAGGACGCGAGCGGCGGACCGCGGATTGTGCAATTGCTCCATCGAACTGCCTCGTGGTGAGGCGAAGGAAAGTGAGAGTAAGATGGACACCAAAGCTCCAAGGCCGAATTGCTTCGATCCGGTTGCGGCGTGCATGTGCGACTCAATTCAAGAGACCTTCAAGGGCCCCGAGAATACCACTCCGGAATCGATGGCTCACCTACAATGAATAAGTCAAGGTATCTGGCACTTCTCGTTTGGGGAGGACTGGTGGCCGCAGCGGCGGCAGCGCCGGCTCCCCTGAGTTCGCTGCGCGACATTCATGCCCTTACCAATGCATCCGCCCAGGCTGTGCCTGTGGAGTTCCAGGCTACAGTCACCTACTTCCGGTGGTACGAGAAGACGATGTTTGTCCAGGATGGCGAGGATGCCATCTACGTGCAGGCGCCGACCGACCTTCGGTTCGTTCCCGGCGACCGGATTCTGATCAAAGGGACGGTACAGCCAAGCTTCCATCCTTTTGTACTCCCTTCGCAGATCACGCTGCTGCACCACGGCGCGCCGCCAAAACCGCTCGCCGTGACGTACGACGACCTGCTGAAGGCGGAGAATGACTGCAAGTACGTCCAGGTAAAGGCTGTGGTTCGCTCAGCGGACCTGGTCCTCAGCTCCGAACGTCACAGCGGGGTGCTGCGCCTGCTGAGTGACGGCGGACCTCTGGAAGCAGTCCTTGACAGCGACGACGAAGACGCGGTGCAGGATCTTCTGGACGCGGAGGTGAGCATCACCGCCGCAGTCTCGGGAAAGTTCGACGGCAAGATGCAGCGAACCGGGGTCCTGCTGCATATCGCTTCGCTTGCCGACCTCAAGGTGCTGAAACGCCCGGCAGTCAGCCCATGGTCGCAGCCGGTAACCCCGATGGATGAGGTTTTGACCGGCTACCGGGTGTTCGACGCCACGCGCAGGTTCCACGTGAAGGGCACAATCACGCTTTACCGTCCAGGCTCTACGGTGGTTTTGCAGGACGGCGCCAAGAGCATCTGGATTTCCACGTCGACGCGGGCGCCGCTGCAAGTGGGCAATCTTGCGGACGCAACCGGATTTCCGGATCTTCGCGCCGGCTATCTGGCGCTTATCGGAGGAGAGATACGGGACAGCCATATTCAGGCGCCAGCTATCCCATTGGCGAGGAGTTGGAGGCAACTGGCCTCCAGCGGCAATATCTTCGACCTGGTGACGGTCGAAGGGGTGGTGGAAACCGCGATCCGAACCGCTTCCCGCGACGAGTACGTTCTGTCCTCGGACGGGCGTTTGTTCACGGCGCTCTATCGCCATCCGGCGGCGACCAGCCTGCAGCCTCTGCCGCCGATGCGGCAGGTTGATCCGGGCACGCGGGTCAGGGTAACCGGAGTCGCCGTCCCCGAGAATTCAAACCCGTTCGATTACGATCGCAGCTTCAACCTGCTGATGCGGAGTTATACCGACATTTCGGTGGTTGCGGCGCCGCCCTGGCTGAGCGTGCGGAACTTGAGCAGAATCGCGATCATTTTTTTGCTGTTGGCGATTGCGGCCGGCGCTTGGGGGTCGATTCAGTCCCGGCGAGCGGAGCGCCAGAGCAAGGCGCTGGCGGCCCGCAATGTGGAAGAAGCCATGCTTGAGCGCAGGCGCAGCCGGATTCTGGAAGACATCAACGGGTCGAGGCCGCTGCCGGAGGTTTTGGAGCAGATCTCCGCGCTGGTCAGTTCAAAGCTGAGCGGCGCCCCCAGCTGGATCGAGACGGAAGAGGGAGAAAAGCTCGGATCTTGCCCCGTGAATCCAAATGAATTCAGAGTTGTGGAGACGCAGATATCCGGCCGCTCGGAACCCCGGCCCTGTGTGCTGCGTTGCGCGATGGGATTGCGCACGAAGCCTTCGCAGGCAGAGGCGGAAGCGCTGTCGGCGGGAGCAGGACTGGCCTCGCTGGCGATCGAGACGCGCAGACTTTACCGGGATCTTCTGCACCGCTCGGAATACGACCTGCTGACCAACCTCCCCAACCGCTTCTCGCTGGACAACCAGTTGGACGCGAGGATCGGAGGTGCGCGCCAAAACGCCTCGGTGTTCGGACTGATCTACATCGACCTGGACAAGTTCAAGGAGATCAACGATCGACTGGGTCACCGGGTGGGGGATCTGTTTCTTTGCCAGGTTGCCGACCGGATGGCGATGCAGATCCGTTCCGTGGACATGCTGGCGCGACTGGGCGGAGACGAGTTCGCGGCATTGACGCCGGAAGTGCACAACCGCGCCGACGTGGAAGAGATCGCAAATCGGCTGGAGCGCTGCTTCAACGAGCCGTTCCTTGTCGAAGGCCACTCTCTGCGCGGAACAGCAAGCATCGGTGTTGCATTCTACCCGGAAGACGGCACCAACAAGGACGCGCTGTTCAACGCGGCCGATGCGGCAATGTACACGATCAAGCACACGAGGCGTCAAGAGTCGGCCTGAAAGGAGTGCCGGAGAGCCAGGTTGAAGCCGTTTGCCGCAGCCCGAATTCACCTCCGAGGATCCTGAGATCGTATCGGAAGTCCTTCGCAACGCGGTTGCGGGTACTGTACGCGACATCGACGGGGAACGGCCGGAACAAAGCCAGGCAGTTTTGAAGCGGGCCCATCCTGCGCTTCCGCATGGTGCTGAAGCAATGATTACCAAATGAATGATCACCAGATTGAAGTGCCTCGAATCGAGCTGTGGATTCTGCTGAGAGGAAGATGAAATGCCAATCGTCGAAGAAGCAGGAATGGACAAGGGAGAGATTCTGGCGGTTGACGACATGCCGGCGCTTCTGGCGCTGCTGTCGGAGTTGCTGACCGGCGCAGGCTACTCGGTGCGCCAGGCGCCGAGCGGCGAACTAGCTCTGTGGACGGCACAGATGCGCCCCCCGGAGCTCATTCTGCTGGATGTGCGCATGCCCGGCATGAACGGGATGGAGGTGTGCCGGCAATTGAAGGCTGATCCGGCGACAGCGGATGTGCCGGTGATCTTTCTCTCGGCACTGAACGAGTCGGTGGATAAGGTGCAGGGTTTGGCGCTGGGTGCGGTGGACTACATCACCAAGCCGTATCAACCGGAAGAGGTGCTGGCGCGCGTCAAAACGCACATTACACTGGCGCGCTACCGGAAGGCTCTGGAGGCTGAGCGGGCCAATCTGGAACAACACGTGCGCGAACGGACGGCGGATCTGGAGGCGGTGGCCAAATCTCTGCGTGCCAGCGAAAGGGAGATGTCGGAACTGCAGGAAGCGCTGATCGTGGCTATGGCGTCGCTGGCCGAGACGCGCGACAACGAGACCGGCGCGCACATCATGCGAACCCAGCATTACGTGCAGGCGCTGGCGGTGGAACTGGCGCACCATCCGAAGTTCGCGGAGGTGCTGACAGAGGAGATGATCGATCTACTGTTCAAGACCGCGCCGTTGCACGACATCGGCAAGGTCGGCATTCCCGATCACATTCTTCTCAAGCCGGGTAAGCTGACAGCCAAGGAATTCGGGATCATGAAAACCCATACCACCCTGGGGCGCAACATTATCGCGGCAACCGGAAAACGGCTTCATACTTCGAATCAATTCTTGACGATTGCGGAAAGAACGACGCTGAGCCATCACGAGAAATGGAATGGAACCGGATATCCGCAAGGGCTTTCAGGAGACGAAATTCCGGTTTCGGCGCGGTTGATGGCCATTGCCGACGTGTATGACGCGATCATCAGCCGCCGCGTGTACAAGGAGCCAATGGGACACGATAAGGCATTGGAGATCATCCGCGAAGAACGGGGGATTCACTTCGACCCTGAGATGGTGGATGCGTTTCTGAAGATCACCGAGACCTTCCACGGAATCGCGGAGACGTTTGTCGACGAGCACCTGCTTACCAACTGAAGGCCGCGGCCGCCCGCAGCCTCCGATAGGAGCTACGGAGCAGGACTGGTTTGCGCTGCGCGCTCCAGCACCGGAAGAGCGGCCCGCTGAAAGCTATCGATGCGGCTGCGCAGTTCAGTCAGCAGAGCGGCAACGGTGTCGTCGGTGGCCAGGCGAAGAGTGATGGAGCCGGCATAAGCGGAGAGTTCGCAGCCGAGCTGGAGCGCTTCGCGCAGATCGGAGTTCAGTTCGGCGGCAGCTTTTCCGTCGGCGATTGCGGCTTTGATCTTCACCTTGATGACTTTGGTCAGCATCAGGATCTGTGCGGCATCCAAAGGCGATTCGTTCTGAACGACGCCAAGATGACGGGCAATATCCACGATTTCATCGGCCAGAATCTCACTGTTCTTCATATCTGCACCTTCGGAAATACTCTGCGAACAGATTGAGAGCGGCGCCACCAACCGCAGCAAAATCGCGCAAATTCATTGTACTCATTCTTAGGCATGCGGGCGACGCGGGTCCGTGGAAAGAACCTTTTACCAGCCGAGAGTCTTGCGAATCGCAGGCTCTAGATCGTCGGCAATCCGCAGGTGCTGGGCCTGGGTGGGATGCCCATTGCATCCATTTCCGGGATAGTGGCTGGAGGGGACGAATTGTGCATTCGCGTCCGACAGCGCGTCATGCAGCGCGACGACCGTCTGTTGCACCAACTGGCGCAGCAGCGGATCGGTAACGATGGACCCTTCGGTCAACAGGAGGGCCGAGCGAGGGTAGTCCTTGCGCAATTCACGCAGAAAGGCGACGTATTCGGCGACCCACTTCTTTTCGTCGAGCGGTTTTGTCTTCTGCAGATTGAAATCGTTGGTGCCGAGCGAGACGACGATCGCGTCCGGTTGCCATCTCTTGGCATCCCATGGCGCTCGCACTTCGGGCGCATCGGAAGCAATCGACAAACGAAAAAACTGCGGAATATTGAGCACACCGTCGGCCTCGCCAAGACCTCGATAGTCGCGCTCAAGACCACGACCGCCATAGCAGACCAGATGCGCTTGCGCATCGAGCTTGCGGCCGAGCAGCATTCCATACGCGTCGTAGGCATCGCTCGATGGATGCGCGGGATCGTCCGTGCATTTGTCATCGAATTGGAGCCCGGCTCCGCAAGTGACGGAGTCGCCGACAAACATCAACGTGCGCGAGGGAAGCGGCGGCGGAGGAAGCAGTGTGCCTCCGTCCAGCAACTGAATCCCCTGCACGGTGAGAATTCCCTGCCAGGATTCAGTGCGCTTGTAGATTTCAACCGTGTGTGAGCTGTTCTGCAATCTGCCTGTAAGATCGACGTCGTTCGCGCCCTTCTGCAATAACTGCAACTTTGGGACACCGTGATCCAAGACCACGGTGAGCGCGCTCTTGTCGGAATCGCTGGAGACCTGAAGGCGCGCGGATGTGCCCTGAAAGCGAAAGATGATCCCCGTGCCCGGGTACCCAAAGCGCGGGTGCTGCGCGTCGCGCATATCGTATCTGCCGACGATTTGCAGGTTGGGACTATCGGGGAGAATCGGAATGTTTGCGGCCTGTGCGCCACTTGGCGATGGAAAGCCGGCAATCGCAAAGAAGAGCGCGAGCGAACCGGCAAGTGAAGCCCTGTAATGAAATATTGTGCGCAAACTTGATCGGTTCATCGTCATTTCTTCTAAGGCATCCGGGCGTCGGTTGGCGTTCTTCATTCTGCATTCCTTCCTCTTCAAGCAGTCGAAGAACCCTGTCTTCGACATCGCGACATTGCACATCCTGCGCCGCAGGCAGACCTTCAATTTCTTCCGCAATGCTGCCGATTTTCTTTTGCAGATGAGGCGACCTCTCATCTTCCTCGCGCTACGGTCGCGATCAATATCCTTCGACAGAGCGCGCTGCGCCAGTGGATGCGATGGGAGACAGGCCGAGCCGTGCGCGGCAATCATCAAGTTGAGCCTTGGTACGCGTGGAGCCGATTCTGCTGACGCCAAGACTGCGCACTTTGAGCAAAGTGTCCAGATCGCGCACTCCGCCGGCAGCCTTGACCTGAACCTTTGCGGGAGAATGTTTGCGCATCAGGGCGAGATCTTCCATGGTGGCTCCGCCGCCCGCGTATCCGGTAGAGGTCTTTACCCAGTCGACTCCGATTTCTCCGCAGATCTCGCACAGTGCGATCTTTTCCTGATCGTTGAGATAGAAGTTCTCAAAGATGATCTTGATCCACGCGCCGCTTGCGTGAACAACTTTGGTGAGTTCATGAATCTCGTTGCGCACATACTCCCAGTCGCCACTTTTTGCCTTGCTGATGTTGATCACCGCATCGAGTTCCTTGGCTCCATCCTTCAGGGCCTGCGCAGCTTCGAAGAGCTTCACAGAGGTGCAATGACCACCATGCGGGAAGCCTATGGTAGTGCTGGTGTGCACCGATGTTCCAGCCAGCAGCTTGCTGCAACGGGCCGCGTAATAAGGGAGAATGCAGACGCTGGCCGTGTCGTACAGAGTCGCGAGTGCACACCCAGCCTCGAGCTCGGGCACGGTCAACGCGGGATTCAAGAGCGAATGATCGATCATCTTTGCGATGTCGAGATACGTATAACCAGGATCGGACATGTTTCCTCCAACGCGCTCCCCGCCGAAACATCTGATTGCAGGCAAGGTTGCATCGCGCGCGCAGGTGGTTTGGCCACCGAGGGAATTTTATATCATGGCCCCGGGTAATCGTTTCCCGCAATAAGGAAGATGAAGTGAAGGCGCCTACAGCGAAAGCGGAGTTGGTGTATCCCGAAAGCAAAGCACCAAGGTTGACGCGACCATCGGGATCGAGGTCCCCACGGACAGGTCTTCGTCCGTGGGGTGAAGCGAGCGGCGACCTTGCACGAAACTCACCGGGTTACGGGAGCTTTGGTTTCGCTCGAAAGGGCCTGTGCTATCTGCGCAGCGCGTTGCACACAGAGCGCAATGTGAACTGCAGCGACTCGCGCGGCACACTCTCGACAAAAGGACGAACCGCCCATCCGGTACCGTAGGGAAGTGAGCGGGAAAGCGAGACCGACTCAACCTGCATATAAATCCCTCCGTCGCGCTCTTCCCAGGTCCAGTATGTATGCTGCCGCCACAAGAAACCATGCTCGTCCCGATCGTTCAGGACATGCTCGGAGCCGGTTCCGGGCGAGGCGATCTCAGAGATTCGCGTGCTTCTAGAGATGCTGTATCCGCGCTGTGCATCGACGTTCTGAAAGGCGACATCGTAAGTGGAGTCCATCACCACCGTGATCACGTGCTGCTGGCGTACGCGCATGGACACTGCGATAAAAGCCGACGAGCCCTGCTCCCGTTTCTGAATCACCTTCGCTTGAAGCACCTGCGGTGAAAACAACTGGGGATAAGCGCCGAAATTCTTTAACAGCCGATCAAGGTCTGTCGCCCTTGCGCCGGGGACAAATGCCGTGGCCCGCCAATGGTGCAGCAGTGCGTGTGGCAGGTCCGCACCGCTCGCGGGCGTGAGTTGCTGAACAATCAGCTCGCCGCCGCGCAGTCGCGCGCTGCCGTTTGGTCCGGATGCGACGGGCGCGAGAAAAGTCTGCTGCTGAGAGTGCTGGCGTGCGAGGCGCGATTCGACTTCTGCAACATATGCGTTGAACGCCGACGCCGCTGCTGGCGAGGGCTGCGCATGTGCGCGAAGCGGAGCCGCACAGCAAAGCGCGATAAGAAAGCAGCAAATGGCAGAGAAGGCGGGCAAATGTGAAAGCACCTTGCGCATCGAATTGATTACCTTCCCGAAGGATGTCGAATTCTGTAACCTTGATGAGGCGAGCTGTCCCGTGTCGGGCAGCGTTCACAGGATTTAGACGCGGAATAACAACGGCCGTTTGCCTCAACGGCACAAATCATCCAATCGTGTAGGTCCCATCGCTTACATCTTGCGTGGCCTGCAGGATGCTTTCGGGACGGCCCACATCGCGCCAGTAGAATTCGTCGGCGCGAAACGCAATAACCTTCTCCGCTTGCGCGGCAAGGCGCAGATAAACCGCGATGATGGAAAAGGATTTCCGCTCTTCTATCTTTTCAAAGATACGTGGCGAGAGAACGTGGACGCCGGAAAAGGCGAGCGCGCTGAAGTGCGCGGCAGGGCGGGCGATTTCAAGTGCGCCGTCCTGTCCAGCGCGGCGGCCGCATAGTTCGCCGCGTTCATCGAAGAGCAGATAACGCGAAGTTGCGCGGTCCTGAACGGCAAGCGTGGCCAAGACCTTGTGCTCGCTGTGAAAACGGATCATGCGGGCGAAATCGATATTGCTGAAGACATCGACATTATGCAAGATGAAAGGCTCATCTGGATCGGAGCCAGGGGCGCGAAAGAAATGCGCTGCGTGCTTGAGGCCGCCGCCGGTGTCGAGCAAAACATCTTCGTGCGAGATCTCGATACGCATGTCGAAGTCGCGGGCGCGGAGATAGCTGTGGATCTTCTCCGCGAAGTGATGCGTGTTGACAATCACATCGGTGACGCCGAATGCGCGCAGACGGCGCAGCGCGATTTCAAGCAGCGTGTGCCCCGCAACCTCGACGAGGGCTTTGGGGCGATCGTCGGTGAGCGGGCGCAGGCGCGTGCCCAGGCCTGCGGCAAGAATCATGGCCTTCATTTTTCTTCCTTGGAGACCGGGCCCATCTTGCCCATCTTTTCGAGTTCGATGTGGCGCAGCACAACTTCGACGCCGCCCTTGGCACGGAGGTGCCTGGCCAACTGCTCGGCAAGAAAGACGGAGCGATGCTGACCGCCCGTGCAACCGAAGGACACCATGAGGTTCTTGAATCCGCGCTGCCGATATCCGTCGACGCTCGCATCGACGAGCGAGAGCACGGCGGCGAAATACTGATGCACGCTTTCTTGTTGATTCAAGTAGTCGATGACCGGCGCGTCCCTGCCGGTCAACTGCTTGAATCGCTCTTCCCTGCCGGGATTGGGCAGGCTGCGCGCGTCAAAGGCAAATCCGCCGCCGTTGCCGGAATCATCCACGGGCATTTGCTTGTGATAAGAAAAACTGAAAATGCGTACCTTCAAGCCGTGCGTGGACTCCGCAAGCGCGAGCAACTTGTCCGATGTGGTCATGCTGCGGAGCGCGTCCATCAGGGCTGACAACGCAATGGGAAGACGAGCATTGTCTGCCAGCCAACGGAGATTCTTCAATGCGTAAGGGACGGACTGCAGGAAGTGCGCCTTGCGTTCGTAGAAGCCGCGAAACCCGTACGCTCCCAGCGCCTGCAGAATGCGCACATACACAAACGCGTAATAGTGCTCGAGGAACCGCTTGCGATCCACGGGAATAAACGCGGCGAGAGAATCCAGATAGTGATCGAGCAACTGTTGGCGCGCAGCAGGCGGAAGATCGGCCTTGCCATCGAAGAGCAGCGAGGCAATGTCGTATTGCAGCGCGCCCTTGCGGCCTCCCTGATAGTCGAGGAAGAAAGGTTCTCCATCGCGCAGCATCACATTGCGCGACTGAAAATCGCGGTAGAGGAAATAGTCGTGCTCGGCGCTCAGCAGGAAATCGGTGAGCGTATTGAAATCGTCTTCTAGAGCCTGCTCGTTGAAGGGAATTCCGGCGAGGCGAAGGAAGTAGTACTTGAAGTAATTCAGGTCCCAGTTGATGGACTGACGATCGAAGCTGTCGCGCGGATAGCACACCGCGTAATTCAAGTCGCGGCCGGCCTCAATTTGAAAGCGCGGCAGCGCGGCGACAACCTTGCGATACGCCAGCATTGCTTCGGGTGCGATGTTGTCGCCGTCGCGATGTTCGCCCAGGTACTCGAAGAGGGTGGTGTCGCCGAGGTCCTCTTCGAGATAAGCGCCCTGACTCAGATCCTCGCCATAGATCTCAGGCACATTGAGCCCATGACGGCGGAAGTGGCGGCTGAACTCAAGAAACGCGAGATTCTCTTCGCGCACCGGATAAAGAATGCCAATGGCTGAGTGCCCACCGCCGGACAGACGAACGATGATGCGCCCCGAACCGCCAAGCTGTCCCTGAAGCGGCTTTACCTCCTCTGCCGGCAAGTGGAAGTGCTGCTCAAATAGTTGTTTCAGTACGTCCATCGATCTCTTTCCGCGGGTAACCGTTGCTGAATAACAACGATACGCATCGGCGGATGTGGACGCAAGACGGCGTGCGCCATGCGCTATGCGTCCCGCTGCCGGTGGTCGCGGGCAGGATGCGGTTATTCGTAGCGAATCGCCGTCATGGGATCGACGCCAGCCGCGCGACTCGCGGGCAGGGCGCAGGCCAGCGCCGCAACCATGGCCATCAGGCATGTGGCGGCCAACAACAAAACTGGATCGCGCGAGCTTTCCGCGGCCCAACTGGCCAATACCCTGTTCAGCGCCAAGGTCAGCGCGACTCCCGCCGCAATCCCCCCGCCGACACTCAGCACCATGGAACGGAAGACAATCGCCAGCACGTGACGCCGCGACGCGCCCAGCGCGATGCGGATGCCGAACTCGTTGGTGCGCTGCACCACGGTATACGAGACGACGCTGAAGAGCCCAACCGCGGCAAGCAGAAGCGCCAACAGGGCGAACGCCCCGAAGAGCCAGGTGACCAGCCGTCCCCGCGCCCACTCCGGCTGGTCCTTGATCCATTGCTCCAGATCTTCGACCTGGCCTTGCGTCTGCTGATCGTGATCGACTGCGTTGACTTTGGCCTGCACGGCGTGGAGCAGCGAAAGCGGCGGGACCTCGGAGCGCACCAGGATCTGGGTCCACATGCGCATGGCGAGCGTATAGGGGACAAACGCTTCGGGCAGGATGGGCTTGGCCAGGCCGTCGTTGCGCTTGTCGGCTGTGACTCCGACGATTTGCAGCCAGCCGTCCGCGCCCGGCGCCATGGGGTTAAAGGGCAACTGCTCCCGGATCGCCGGAGTCTTGAGGAAATGGCCAAGGGCATCGCCGTCGGGGAAGTACTTGCGGGCGAAGGTCTGGTTGACCACGGCAAGCAGCGCACCGCGATGATTCTCATCCTGATCCCAGATGCGGCCTTGCAGCAGCGGAATACGCAGCGCTGGAAAATACTCGGGACTGACGAAGTTGAGTCGCGCAGGCTGGTTCTGCTGGGCAGTCAGACCCTGGATTTCGAAGGTTGTGCCGTTGCCGTTCGAAGGCGGCGTGGCATTGGTGGAGATGCCGGCCAGTGAGACGCCCGGCACTTCGGCAACGCTGGAACGCAGCTTTTCGAAATAGGCCGAGCGCTCGGCCCAGGTCTTGTAGGTGCCCTCGTGAACCGGAATCCCGACCGACATGATGTTGTGCGGGTCGTAGCCGAGCGGAATGTTGAGCAGGTGAATGAACCCCTCCAGCGAAGCGCCGGCGCCGGAAAGCATCATCAGGGTGAGCGCGATTTGCCCGGCGATCAGGCTATGGTGCATGCGGCGTCCGCTGACGCTGCCGGCCACCTTGCGGGTAGCCGACTGAAGCGCCTGGCTGGCGTCGACGCGGGCCAACTGCACTGCGGGCCATAAGCCGAAGAGTATCCCCGTGAGCACGGCAAGAGCGACGCTGAAGCCCAGTACGGGCAGATTGATGCGAATCGCGGCCTCGTGGGGAAACGAGTACTGCGGCAGATTGGCCACGATCAGATCGAGAGACTTATAGGCAAGAAAAATACCCAGCGCAGCCCCGGTGAGCGAAAGCAGCAACGACTCGGTCAGGAGCTGTCGAACGATGCGGCCTCGGCTTGCGCCAACCGCCGAGCGCACCGCGAACTCATGCTGCCGGGCTGTGGCGCGCGCCAGCAGAAGGATCGACACATTGCCGCAACCAATGAGCAGCAGCAGCGCCACCGCGCCGAAGAGCAGCGCGAGTGTGCCTCCGAGTTGCTGCAAGAAATCCTCGTTCAGGCCGCGCACATGGATGTGAAACTGTCTCTTCGGGAAGCGCGCGGGAAGATCGTGGGCGAATTGCTGGATCAGCGGGTCCAGGGCGGCATCGGCTTGGGCATGAGTGACCCCCGGCTTGAGGCGCGCGCCGACGTAAAAGAAATGGTCCGTATCCTGGGTGATCTTCTGCGGAACGTACACGTCGGCGTCATCCCAAGTGAAGCGCGGCGCAGCCACGCCGACAATGGTGTAGGTTTTGTGGACCATTTGCATGGTCTGGCCCACAGCCGCCGGATTGCCGCCGAAATGGCGCTTCCAGAACTTGTAGCTGAGAACGACCACGGGCTGAGGGTCCTGACCGTCGATCGCGTCGGAGGATCGTAGTCCCCGGCCCAGGTACGCCGGAACGCCGAAGTATTCGAAGGCGTTGGAACTGAAAAAGGCGGCCTCCACATCCTCGGGCAGGTCGTTGCCGGTTACAGTGAGGCTCCAATCGTCCATGAGGAACGCGTCCTCGATGACCGGCGACTTGCGGAGTTGCTGCCACTGCGCGCCCGTGAGCCCGAAGCCGTGCGGCTCGCCCGAAGGCTCCTGCAGGCGCATGTGGATCATGCGATCGGCCCCGGCGTAAGGATAGGGATCCATGAGGATGGCGTAGATCACGCTGAAGACGGCCGTAGTGGCCCCGATGCCGAGCGCCAAAGAGAGAACGGCAGTGAGCGTGAAGCCGGGCAGCTTGATCAGTTGCCGGGAGGTATAACGCAAATCCTGCAGCAGGGATTTCATGACGCGCTCCTTTCGCTGGGCAACACGGGCCGATCGAACACGCGAGAACGGGGAAAGCTGTGATCCGGGCCGGAAACGGGCACGACCATTTGACCGGCAACTGAAATGTACTGTCGACAGATATGCAAGCACGCGACCAAACCAACGGACGTGTAAATGGTTCATTATGTGAGACGAGTTGGGTGGCGCGTGGAGATAAATGTCCGCTTGCGCAAACGGAGTGTTCAGATTCGGACGGTGCGCGAGGAGCTGGTCGAGGTTCGTGCTCTCCCATCCTTTCCGCGAAGAGAGCGGAAAGGATGGAGCACGGGTTGCCGGTGACTACAGCGAAACCAGAGTTGGCGTATCCCGAAAGCACTGCGCCAAAGTCGACGCGACCATCGGGACCGGGGCCCCACGGACAGGTCTTCGTCCGTGGGGTGAAGCGAGCGGCGACCTTGCCAGAAACTGCCCGGGACACAGGGACTATGGTTTCGCTCGAAATCAGTTCAGCGCGACGGTGACCGCCTTGGTCTCCGTATAGTTGTGCAGGACCTCGGCGCCCATTTCCCTGCCCCAGCCGGACTGCTTGTATCCGCCGAAGGGAAGTGAGGCGTCGAAGACGTTGTGGCAATTGACCCACACGGTTCCCGCGCGCAAGCCGCGCGCCACTTTGTGCGCCAGGCCCAGATTCTGCGTCCAGACGGAGGCAGCCAAGCCATAAACCGTGTCATTCGCCCGCTTGACGATCTGGTCAACTTCCTTGTCGGAGAAAGGCACGGCACATACAACGGGGCCGAAGATCTCTTCCTGCACCACCTTCATGCCCGGGTTGGTGCGGGTGAGTACGGTGGGACGGACGAAGTAGCCACGCTCGACGCCGGAGATGGGACCCCCAGCGGCAACCTGCGCGCCGTCCGCGATGCCCGACTCGATGTAGCCGACCACCTTGCGGTACTGCTCGTCGCTGACCAGCGGGCCCATCTGGCAGGAGGCATCGAGGCCCGGCGCCAGGTGAATGCTGGAAGCAATGCGGCTGACGCCGCCCACCACCTCGTCGAAGATCTTTTCGTGCACGTAGAGGCGCGAGCCGGCACAGCAGCACTGGCCGTGGTTGAAGAAGATGGCGCTCGAGGTGCCTTGGATGGCCTGGTCGACGGCGGCATCGGGGAAGACGAGCACCGGTGACTTTCCGCCCAGCTCCAGGCTCACTTTCTTGAGGTTCCCTGCGGCGGCGTGCACGATGAGCCTGCCCACTTCGGTGGAACCGGTGAAGGCGACCTTGTCGACCATTTCGTGCGCTGCCAGCGGCGCGCCCGCGCCTTCGCCAAAACCGGTCAGGATGTTGACCACGCCGCGCGGGAAGCCGGCCTCGTCGATCAACTGCGCAAGGCGCAAGCCGCTGAGCGGCGTCTGCTCGGCAAGCTTCAGAATGATGGTGCAGCCGCAGGCCAGCGCCGGGGCCAGCTTCCATGCGGCCATCAGCAATGGGAAGTTCCAGGGAATGATCTGGGCCACAACGCCGATGGGTTCGCGAAGGGTGTAGCTATGGAAATCGTGGCCGGCGGAGAGGGGCAGGGTGGTTCCGCTGATCTTGGTGGCCCATCCAGCCATGTAGCGGAACATGTCCACCGCCAGAGGAACGTCGGCGACGCGGGCCACGGAGAGCGGCTTGCCGTTGTCGAGCGATTCAAGCTCGGCAAACTCTTCCAGATTCTTCTCCAGCAGGTCGCCGAGCTTCCACAGCATGCGGCCGCGTTCGGAGGGTGAAATGCGCGGCCAGGGGCCTTCGTCGAAGGCGCGGCGGGCGGCAAGGACAGCGCGGTTGACGTCTTCGGCTTCCGCCTCGGGGACCGAGGCAATCACGTAGCCGGTGGAGGGATTGTAAACGGGGAAGGTCTTGCCGGAGGCGGCGGGCACGAAGCGGCCGTCCACGTAATTGCGGTGAAGCTGGGAAACAAAGTCAGCGGTCTTGCGGCTGACCATGGGCTCAACGGTAGCAGTAGCCATGTTTCGACCTCGGGTGCAACCGGTCACGCCGAAGCGGAATCTTGGGGAAGCGCTTCGATGCGGTGATCCAGACGGCAGAAGACGAGATGCTGGTTTGTCCGGACACGGTGCGTGCCGACAATGCACGTCCGTACACTACCACCGGGCGGGCGAATTTGGCCAGTGGAGCGACAGTGCGCGGCCAAGATGAATGGCTGCAACGAATTCGCGACTCCAGCGGCGGACGGCAGGCATTCATCGCAGCCTCGAGTGCAATCGAAGAGAGTTTGCGACGGCTGAGTTAAGATCGGTAGTGCCGAATCGGTCTCTGCGAAGGCACGCACATTGGGAGGCAACATGAAGGTCCTGTTTATTGGAGGAACCGGCATCATCAGCACGGCTTCGACGCGGCTGGCGGCGGAGCGCGGCATCGAACTGACCCTGCTGCGCCGGGGACATCGGGAGGCGCAACTGCCGGCAAATGTCCTCACTCTCGTGGCCGACATTCACGACGAAGCAGCTGCGAAATCCGCCCTGGGCAGCGAGAAATTCGACGCCGTGGTGGACTGGACGGCGTTTACGCCCGAGCATGTGGAACGCGACATAAGGCTCTTCCAGGGAAGAACGAATCAATTCATCTTCATTAGTTCCGCGAGCGCTTATCAGCGCCCGGTGGGGCATTACCTGATCACGGAATCGACGCCGCTCGCCAATCCCTATTGGCAGTACTCGCGCGACAAGATCGCGTGCGAAGAGGTCCTGCTGAAGGCTTATCGCGAAGAGGGATTCCCGGTCACCATTGTGCGTCCGTCGCTGACCTATGGCGAGACGCAGATTGTGCTGGCAGTAAACAGCTGGGAGAAGTCTTATACCGCGATTGACCGCATGCGCAAGGGTAAGAAAGTGATTGTGCCGGGCGACGGATCTTCTTTGTGGATGATTACGCACAACAGCGATTTTGCGCAGGGACTGGTGGGCCTGCTGGGACATCGGCAGGCCATCGGGCACGCATTCCATATCACCAGCGACGAGGTGATGACCTGGGACCAGATCTACAAGATCACTGCGCAGGCGGCGGGCGTCGAGGCGCAGATCGTGCACATCGCGTCGGACTTCATCAGCGCCTGCATGCCGGAGGAATTGGGCAGCCTGACCGGAGACAAGGCGGCCAGCGTAGTCTTCGACAACACGAAAATCAAGCGGTTTGTGCCGGGCTACTGCGCGAAGGTGCCGTTTGCGCAGGGGATTCAGCGAACGATCGACTGGTTTGATGCGGACTCGCGACGAAAGCAGATCGACGAGGCGATGAACGCGCAGTGGGACGCGCTCATTGAGGCCTATGAGAACGGGCTGGACGAGGCCAAACGCAGGTTCCGAACTTAGAACGGCCATAAGCTTCGGCGGCCGTGAGAGAATGCGGACAACGGCCTTCCCCAAAAACTCCCACGGCCGCTGGATACAAACATATGGGTCTATCTTCGCGCGCATTCACCCTGCTCTTTGGCCGGCCGCTGGCCACCAGCGAGGAGCGGGCCGAGCACATCGGCCCGGTTGCCGGCATTCCGATCTTCGGCCTGGACGCACTCAGCTCCGCCGCCTACGGACCGGAAGCGGCGCTGACGCTGCTGATCCCGCTCGGCCTTTACGGCGTGCGCACCATTGTTCCGGTGAGCGCGGCTATTGTGGCCCTGTTGACGATTGTCTACTTCAGCTATCTGCAGACCATTGAGGCTTACCCGCAGGGTGGCGGATCGTACACGGTAGCCACCGAGAACCTGGGCCCGAACGCGGGACTGCTGGCCGCTGCGGCGCTGATGATCGACTACATTCTGACAGCCGCGGTGGGCATTTCGGCGGGTGTGGGCGCGTTGATCTCCGCGGCCCCCGGCCTGCAGCCTTACACGCTGCCGCTATGCCTGGGTGTGCTGCTGATTCTGACCATCGTCAACATGCGCGGCGTGCACGACACTGGTGTGGTGTTCATCATTCCGACCTACCTGTTCACCGGTACGCTGCTGGTGGTGATTGCGGTGGGCGCGTGGCATGTATTCAGCCAGGGCCATCCGATCCCGGTGACGCCGCTGCCGGTGCTGCCAAAGACGACCATGGCGTTGAGTTTCTGGCTGCTGCTGAAGGTCTTCTCGTCGGGCTGCACGGCGATGACGGGCGTGGAGGCGGTCAGCAACGGAGTGATGGCGTTTCGCGAACCCACGCGCAAGAATGCCAAAACCACTCTGACGATCATCATTGTGCTGCTGGCGGTGCTGTTGGCCGGGATCGCATTGCTGTGCCGCAGTTACGGCATCGGCGCGACCAATCCCGATGGGCCGGGCTACGAGAGCGTACTCTCGATGCTGACGCGGGCGGTAATGGGGCATGGGTGGTTCTACTACCTGACCATCGCCTCGGTGCTGCTGGTTCTGGCCTTGTCGGCGAATACGGCGTTCGCCGATTTCCCGCGGCTGACGCGATCTATCGCACTGAATAATTACCTGCCGCATGTGTTTCTGCTGCGCGGGCGCAGGCTGCTGTACTCCTGGGGCATTTATGTACTGGTTGCGCTTACGGCGCTGCTGCTGATCGTCTTCGGCGGGGTCACCGACCGGCTGATTCCGTTGTTTGCCATCGGCGCGTTCATGGCCTTCACACTGTCGCAGGCGGGCATGGTCTTCCATTGGAAGCGGATGGGCGGATCGCCGGGGCGGATGGCGTTGAACGGAGTGGGCGCGGTGGCCACGGGACTCACCACGGTCGTGGTACTGGTCGCCAAGTTTACCCAGGGTGCTTGGTTCACTGCGCTGCTGATCATGGCCATGATCGTGCTGATGCGCGCGGTCAAGCGGCACTATGATGGCGTGGCGCGCGAGACGGCGCTGGACCGGCCGATCCAGCCGGCGCAGATCAGCGAGCCGATTGTAGTGCTGCCCATCGACCGCTGGAGCCGCATCTCGGAGAAGGCGCTCTCCTTCGCGCTTTCGATGTCGAACGATATCCGCTGCCTGCACGTGCAGAGTGGCGAAGGGCCGGACGACTTCAGCCAATCGTGGGAAGCGAATGTCTCCGCCCCACTGCGCGCGGCTGGCCAGTGCGTTCCGCAACTGGAGATTCTGCAATCGCCCTTCCGCTACGTGCTGGCGCCGGTCATCGACTACGTGCTGGCCGTGGAAAGGGTGTCGAACTTCAAGAAAGTCTGCGTGCTGGTCCCGGAACTCGTGGTGCGGCACTGGTGGGAGAATCTTCTTCACAATCGCCGTGCCGACATGCTGAAGCTGATCCTGCTTTTGCGCGGCAATCGCCGCATCGTAGTGATCAACATTCCCTGGTACCTGGAGCGCGACTGAGGGTGCGCAGGGGCGCAATCCAAGCTTCGCCACCGCGCACCAGCAGAAGAGTGAGCAACCGGTTTGTTATCCGCACGCCGATGCAGGGCAATACTTTCGGCGCGCGGAATTTTGTGAACGGCCTATCCCGCCGGATCGTAGTTCAGGTTGGGCCCGAGCCAGCGCTCCACTTCCGATTCGCTCATGCCTTTACGCACGGCGTAATCGGCAACCTGGTCGCGATCGATCTTGCCCAGGCTGAAGTAGCGCGATTCCGGATGCGCGAAGTAGAGCCCGCTGACGCTTGAACCGGGCCACATGGCAAACGACTCGGTGATCTTCATTCCGGTGTTCTTCTCCACATCGAGCAGTTGCCAGAGCGTTCCCTTCTCGGTGTGATCGGGGCAGGCCGGATAGCCCGCCGCGGGGCGGATGCCTCGGTACTTCTCCTGAATGAGATCCGCGGGTGCGAAACTCTCCGCCAGACCATAGCCCCACTCGTCGCGCACGCGCTTGTGCAGGCATTCGGCAAAAGCCTCGGCCAGGCGGTCGGCAATCGCTTCGGCCATAATCGCGTTGTAGTCGTCGTGCTGTGCGCGGAAGCTATCGCATAGTTCTTTGAGACCTATGCCGCTGGTAACTGCAAAGGCCCCGATGTGATCCGGCAATCCGGTCTGCTTTGGGGCAATGAAGTCGGCAAGCGAGCGGCATGGTTCCGCGCCTTCCCGATTCGCCTGCTGGCGCAGAAAGTGGAAGCGCTCGATAACTTCAATGCGCGATTCATCCTTGTAGAGTTCAACGTCGTCGCCCTCTTCGTTGGCCGGAAAGAAGCCATAAACCGCACGCGCGGTGAGCAGCTTTTCCGCGACAATGCGATCGAGCAGGGCATTGGCTTCCGCGAATATCTGGCGCGCCTGTTCTCCTTGTTTTGCGTCTTCGAGAATGCGCGGATAAACGCCTTTCAACTCCCAGGCGTGGAAGAATGGCGTCCAGTCGATGTACTCACGCAACGTGGCGAGAGGAAAGTCCTCCAGCACGCGCACGCCAGTGAAAGCGGGCGCGGGAAGATCTTCGACGCGCCACTCGATGGGCGTCCGCCGGCTGCGCGCCATTTGCAGATCGACGACCGGCTGGCGCGGCGACGCGTGGCTTTTGCGCAGCGCCTCGTAGTCCGCGCGATGCTTCGCAACGAATTCGCTCTTGCCCTCTTCACTCAACAGGCTGGTGACAACGGGCACGGCGCGGCTGGCATCGAGCACATGCACCACAGGCTGGTTATAGTGCGGCGCAATCTTGACAGCGGTATGCGCGCGGCTGGTGGTTGCGCCACCTACCAGCAGAGGCAATTTGAATCCCTGCCGTTCCATCTCGCGGGCCACGTGCACCATCTCGTCGAGCGACGGCGTGATGAGGCCGCTGAGCCCGACGATGTCCGCTTTCTCTTCTTTGGCGCGTTCGAGAATGCGCTCGCAGGAGACCATCACGCCGAGATCGATGACGTCGTAATTGTTGCAGGCCAACACCACGCCGACAATGTTCTTGCCGATGTCGTGCACGTCCCCCTTGACGGTGGCCAGCAGAATCTTGCCCTGCGCCTTGACGATCTCTCCGGCCGCGACCAGGGCGGCCTTCTCTTCTTCCATATATGGAGTCAGATGCGCGACCGCCTTCTTCATCACGCGCGCCGACTTCACCACCTGGGGCAGAAACATCTTGCCCGCGCCGAACAGATCGCCCACCACGCCCATTCCATCCATCAGCGGGCCTTCAATCACCGCCAGCGGACGGCCGAGTTTGACGCGCGCTTCTTCGGCATCCAACTCAATGTAGGTATCGATGCCCCGGACGAGCGCGTGCGAAATGCGCGCCTCGACGGTGCCGTTGCGCCACTCCTCAGCTACCTTTTCTGTTGCTGCGCTAACGGTTCCCTTGAGTGTCTCTCCGAATTCCACCAGCCGCTCGGTCGCATCGGCACGCCGGTTCAGCAGAACGTCTTCGACCAGTTCCTTCAAATGCGGCTCAATCTCTTCGTAGACTTCGAGCATGCCGGCATTGACGATGCCCATGTCCATGCCCGCTTTGATCGCGTGATAGAGAAACGCGGAGTGCATCGCCTCGCGCACCTTGTTGTTGCCGCGGAAGCTGAAGGAGATGTTGGACACGCCGCCGCTCACCTTGGCGTGCGGCAGGTTGGCCTTGATCCATCGCGTGGCGTTGATGAAATCGAGCGCGTAATTGTTGTGCTCTTCCATGCCGGTGGCCACGGTAAGAATGTTGGGATCGAAGATGATGTCTTCGGGCGGAAACCCGACTTCATCCACGAGGATGCGATAAGCCCGCTCGCAGATGCGAATGCGGTCTTCGAAGGTCGCGGCCTGGCCCTGTTCATCGAAGGCCATCACCACAACAGCCGCGCCATACTTGAAGACCTTTGCCGCGTTGACGCGAAACTTCTCTTCGCCTTCTTTCAGCGAGATCGAGTTCACGATGCCCTTGCCCTGCACGCATTTGAGCCCTGCCTCAATCACTTCCCACTTCGACGAGTCCACCATGAAGGGGACCTTGGCAACTTCGGGCTCGCTGCCCAGCAACTGCAGAAAGCGCGTCATCGCGGCCACGCCATCGATCATGCCTTCGTCCATGCAGATGTCGATGACGTTCGCGCCGTTCTCCACCTGCTGGCGGGCAATGGCGACGGCCTCTTCGTAGTTGCCTTGTTTGATCAGCTTGGCGAACTTCGGCGAGCCGGCAACGTTGGTGCGCTCGCCGATCATGATGTAGACGCCGGACTGCTGCGTGAAGGGCTGCGAGCCGGAAAGGCGAAGTGGCTTGAACTCCAGCTCCTCCTCAGTGGATTGCACCGCGGCCACGCTTGCGGGAATGCTCACACTCGAGCGGCGACCGGATTGCGACTCACGGTCGGATGGTGTTTTCCACTCGCGCGGATGCTTGCCTTCCAGAGCTTTGGCAATGGCCGCGATGTGATCCGGCGTGTTGCCGCAGCAGCCGCCGGCGATGTTGATCAGCCCTCCCTGCGCGAATTCTCCGAGATAGCGGCCCATGTCTGCCGGGCCCAGATCGAAGCCGGTTGCAGCCAGCGGATTCGGCAATCCGGCATTCGGGTAACAGGAGATGGCTGCTGAGGACTTCTCGGCAAGCTGCGCCAGAAACGGATACATGAGGTCCGGGCCAAGCGAGCAGTTGAGGCCCACCGAAAGCGGATGCACATGCTCGACAGCGTTCCAGAATGCCTCGATGGTTTGCGCCGAAATCATGGTTTCGCCGCCACGCCCAACAGCCGCGGAGATCATCACCGGCAATGTGCGGCCATCCTCATCGAAGACCTCGCGGATGGCGACCAATGCCGCCTTGGCATTGAGCGAGTCGAAGATCGTCTCCACAAGGAGGAGATCTGAGCCGCCTGCGATCAGAGCGCGCACCTGCTGCGTGTAGGCGGCCTTCACCTGGTCGAAGGTGGCCACGCGGAATCCCGCATCATCGGCGTCCGGAGAATTGGAGAGCGAGACCGTAAGCGGCCCGATTGCGCCGGCCACGAAGCGCTGCCGTCCAGTCGCGGTGCCCACCTGGTCTGCCCATTCCCGGCATTGACGGGCCGATTGTTCGTTGATCTCCCACGCCAACCCATCCAGGAACGAGTCTTCCACAATTTTTTGATAGAACTCGGGATCCTTGCGGCCGCCGTGTTCGCGCGGGTCATCGACAAAGAACTCGCTCTGGGTAATGCTGGTTGCGCCAAAGGTATTGGTCTCGATGATGTCAGCGCCGGCCTCAAGGAAGCGGCGGTGAATATCGCAGATCATCTTTGGCTGCGTGAGAGAAAACAAGTCGCCATTGTTGAGCAGATCCTTTTTTGAGTTTTTGAATCGCTCGCCGCGGATGTCGGCTTCTTTCATGCCATAGGTGCGAATCGTGGTGCCCATGGCGCCATCGATGATGGCGATGCGATTACGAAGTATCTCGAGCAAAGGATGCTGGATGGCGGCTTTCATTTTCCCCCGATGAATTGAAGAATCTGATGGAACCTTGCAAGCGATCGGACGCGGAGAAAAGTCAGGATGAGGGTCAATGAGGCAGATTATGTAACCGGCCGCATGCGTGATGAACACCCGTCGCGGCACAAGCGCCCAGCTTGCGGCGCAGAACCCCAGTTCGCCCCTCTAAGAGCCGCGCGCCTCCGCAATGCCCGACCGCAATCTGCCTGGGCGCGCCTGCTTCCCATTATAGCGAGGCAATGGAGCCCGCCTTGCCGTTGCGGCGATCGGCCATCCCGTATGCGCGCACGCCCGGACGAAGAAAAGGCCCCCAATGCTGGGAGCCTTTCCGTTTGGCTTGGCCGCGGGTCAAAATTGCAAACCTGGCTGCCAGACCGGGGCGGTTGCACGAGGAAGAAAGGGCCAGCTTCACTTCATCGAGACGACCGCTCCCTTTCCGTCATCGCGAATCAAAAAGCCGAAGCTGTGGGGCTCCAGATCGATGTGGGCGGCAAGCTTCTGACCGTTGACAAGCGCCTCGCCTTGCTTTGGGGTCCAGCCATGGACTTCGAGCTGAATCTCCTTCCACCAGGCGGGGAAGGTTCCCTGGTGCGCGCCGATCTGGATCTCCAGCCCGTCTCCGCTTTGCCGGCAGCTGAACTCCATGCGCAGGAAAGCGCCACGAGTGTAGGCGTAGGTCTTGCCGTCGTCCTGGTAGAGCTGGCCGCTGCACTGGTCGCCGGCATAGACACGAAGAGTGAGCGGCCCGCGCGGAGTCTCGTTGCTGCTTTCCACAATCGGCGCAATGGGCAGGATGGTCCCCGCGCGGACAAAGACGGGAAGCTCCGCAAGCGTGGGTGTAACCCGCACAGCCGGGGGCGTTTTTCGCTTTCCCGCTGCGGCAGGGTCGGCGGTGACAGGAGACGGGACCTCAACCGGCACAAGGTGCGCTCCGGTCCAGAAGTCGTACCAGTCGGGGGACGGAAGCTCGACGGAATAATCGTCCGTTTCGTCGGGGTAGGACGGCGGCGCGATAAGCAGATTGCCGCCCAGCAGAAACTCGCCCACGGCGTCGTTGTCGGTGTCCAGGGGGTGACGATCCGGCGCGGCGTCGGGGAATTCAAGAAACAGTGGCCGCAGAATGGGCATTCCCGACCGCGAGGCTTCCTCAGCGAGGGTATAGAGATAGGGCAGCAGCTGGTAGCGGGTTTCGATGAAATGGCGGCGGATGGCTTCGTGCTGGGGTCCACCGACCCAAGGTTCCTGGTCGCCGCTTCCCTTCTCCGTGTGGTCTCGGTCGATAGGCTGGAACGCGCCGATCTCGAACCACTTGGTGAGCATTTCGGGAGACGGAGTGCCGGCATAACCACCCACATCCGCGCCGCTGAAGGCGAAGCCGCTGAGCCCCAGATTCTCCAGCATGGGCGTAGTCATGCGGAGGTGATTCCAGCTTGAGCTGTTGTCGCCGGTCCAGGTGGCCGCATAGCGCTGGCCGCCGGCAAAGGAAGCGCGAGTCAGCACAAACGGACGCAGATCCGGATCGAGCGCCAGCAGGCCATCGTAGGTGGCGCGGGAGTTCTCCATGCCGTAGACCGCGTGCACCTCGGCATGGGTTGCGGTGCGCGCCGCGAAGCCCGGCTCGTCGATGCGGTGCACGGCGTTCTCGGGCATGGTGTGGTTGGCGGTGTCGAAAACCGAAGGCTCGTTCATGTCGTTCCAGAAGCCTTCGACGCCGGTGTGGCGCAGATCGCGATACAGAGTACCCCACCAGGCGCGCGTCTGCTGGCGCATGAAGTCCGGAAAGACGCTCGCGCCCGGCCACACGCGGCCAGTGAAGACCGAGCCATCGGGGTTCTTGACAAAGTGATCGCCCGCGATGCCGGTGTCGTAAGGCGCATAGTTCTGGCCCGGGGCCTTGGCGATGTGCAGGTCTGTGATGGCGACAGCGTGGAAGTTATTCGCTTTCAGTTTTGCAACCATGCCCTCCAGGTCGGGAAAGGCCTTGCGATCAACCGTGAAAGGGCGATTCCTGTCCTGGAAATCGATATCGAGATAAATGGCGTCGACCGGGATGCGGTCGGAGCGCAGGCGATTAGCCACTTCGAGCACACGGTCCTGCGACATATAGCTGTAGCGCGACTGCTGGTATCCGAGCGACCAAAGCGGCGGCAAAGGGGGCGTACCGGTGAGCCACGCATAGGTCTGGACGACTTGTTTCGGGGAAGGCCCGGCGAAGATGTAGTAATCGGCGGGTCCACCCACGGAACCGAACGAATATATGTCGCCGAATTCCTTGCCGAAGTCGAAGCTGGTGCGCCAGGTGTTATCGAAGAGCACGCCAACCGCGCGTCCGGCGCGATAAGTCATGAAGTAGGGAATGCTCTTGTAAATGGGATCGGTGGACTCCTGAAAGCGATAGGCGTCCGTATTCCGCATGGTGAAGGCTTCGTTCCGGCGGTCCAGCGGGCCTGTCTTGTCGCCGAGGCCAAAGTAGTGCTCGTCGAGCGGCATGGTTTTGTAAATGCGAAATGCCTCGCCATCGAAGCGGATGGGGCGGGCGTCCTGCTGCAAAACTGCGCCGGAAAGATCGCGCACAGTGAGGGCAAGCGTCTGCTTGTCGATCTCGACGATGAGGGCGCGGGTGCGAAATCCGCAGTGATCCGCAGTGCCGCCGGCCTTTGCCTTGGCGGTGGCCTCGGCGGTAACGGCGACCGAACTGGTGCGCGAGGCGGGAAGCACGGCCCAGGATGCATCTTCAGGCCAGGGCTTCCCGTTGGTAACGGTGACGCGCAAAACATCGTCGCGCAGGGCCAGCACTCGCTCTCGCACATCTCCGGCCTGCACTTCGATTCCATTGGAGAGCGGAGAGACCACCACGCGGCGCAATGATGCATGGAGAGCGGTCTTGATCGGATTCAAATGAGCCAGTGGCGATGCGGACAAAGGATGCAACGAACAAAGAGGAGCAATCAGTGATAAGGCAAGAGTGCGATAAAAGCGCATGAAGTCTCCTGGAGCAAAAAAAGGCTTTCCCGAATATGGTTCGATGAACAAGAGCGACAAAGGATGAATCCTAAGGGGCAGCGTTGGCTGCGGGAGGCGACTGCAAAGAGGAGAGATCGGGGTCCTCGACCCTCTTCACACCCCGGTCGCGGCGCTGCTGCTTGATGGTCTTCACCTGATCAAACGCAACCGCTGCGTCTTTCGCGTCGCCGATCTGACGGTAGAGTTGGGCAAGCAGGTAGTGGATGGAGCCGTTTTCGTCGCTTGATTCTCCCATCTTCAATTGCTGGATCGCGTCGCCGATTCTGCCGGTTTCCGCATAGACCTTCCCCGTCAAAGCATGAACATGACCAAGCAGCTGCGGCTTCACATTGAGGCTTTTCATCAGGTAGGGTTCGGCCTCGGCGAAGCGATTCTTGGCCACCATCGTCTCGGCCACGATCATGTTGAGTTCTGGATCTTGCGGACTGCGCTCCAGCGCTGAAAGTGCGGTATTCATTGCCTTTTCGATATTGTTGTTGCTCAAGTAGGCCGAGGCCGACCCAAGCATGGCGGCCGGATTGCCCGGTTCGAGCGCGAGAGCCTTTTGGTATTCCGCCTGCGCATCATCCTCCCTCTCAAGCTGGTGATAAATGTCGCCGAGAAGAACATGGCTCCTGGTGGAGTTCGATTCCAGTTGCTGGAAGCGAGCGAGGGCTTGGACCGCCAGCCGCTCGTTGGCCTGAATCGACCAGTAAAGCGCTTCGGCGGAATGCGGCTGCAGTGCTTCAAGCGCAGTCGCCGCGCTGTAGGTGCGCTCGTTTTCTCCGGCAAAGAAGGAGCAGGCTGCGAGCAGGCGGAGTTTATCCGCCTTTCCTTGGGCAAGGGCAGGATCGAGGCGCTTGGCGCAACGCTGGAATTCTCCCGCCGCGTAATACTCTTCCGCCGTTCGCGGGGCAGCGGAACCCAGTGCGCCTGCGTCGTGAGAACCCGGCTCTCGCATTGCGAATCGGTCGTTTTGGCCGTCCAGCTTATCGCGCGGGTCACCCAGTTCCTGCCCGTTGCGGTTGAGCGCCGCGAGGAGCGCGCTCCGGAAATCCGCCGGGATATTCGCTTCGGGCTGAGAGAACCAGGCGACAACGGCTGAAGCGGCTTCGTTCGAAGGGCCGTCGATCAGGATGGCCGCGTTGGTGGCGAAGAAGCCTTGATCGCGCCCCCATAACTTCTGCAGCAGATTGGCCGCCTGCCGATTGTCGCCTTGATCGATTGCGATGCGCGCCTGTCCAAGAAGAGCCAGTCCGCACTCCGGATGCGCCGCGCGCTCGGCGGCAAATTCAGCGGCTGCGCCCTCCGAATCGCGATGCCTGAGGAGCGCAAAGCCCAATGCCGAACGCAGGCAAGGGGGTTGGGGATGGGAATCGAGCAAGCTGCGGTAGAGAGTCGCGGCCTCGTTGAATCTTGCCTGCTTCTCCAGCGATTCGGCAAACAGCGCCCCGGCAAAGGGAGAATCCTTTGCTTCCACCGACATCTTGCGAGCGTCATCTTCCACTTCATTCAGACGGGCAATCCCCAGGGCGAACCAGGCATCGCCAAGCTTGGGATCCAGCGCCAGTGCGCGCGAAAACTCCTGTGCTGCGGCGGTGAATTTACCTGTGACGTAGTACGCGCGGCCCAGGGCAAGCGGCGCTTGCGGGTCGGTCTTGTTGATCCTGTTTGCCTTGGTGAGAAACGGAATGGCTTCCGACGCTTTGCCGGCGCGCAGATAGTCGTTGCCGAGAAACAGATTGGGTACATATAGCGATGGCTTGAGCCGATTGGCTTGCTGAAAGCTGACCATGGCTCCCCGCTCGTCTCCAGCCTGGCGCTGCATCAGTCCGAGATTCGCCCATAATTCAGCCATGTTTGGCTCGATCCTCACAGCACGCTGATAGGCGATGACAGCCGCGGTGTAGTTCTGCGCAGCCTGGGCCTGCTGCGCCTCGGCTGCGAGCGTTGCAAAGTCGGCAGCCGGCGGCTGCTGGCCAAACCCGCAAGCGGGAGTGGCCAGCAGCGCCAACAGCAACAACGATTTGATGCAATTGTTCAAGTGTCGATTACCAGTAGAACTTTCCGGCAAATTGAACCACTCTGGGCTGGAAGGCGGTTGTGATTTCACCGAAGGATGAGGGGGTGTACAAACTCATATTCCCAGGTCCCGGCGCGTAGAAGTTTGGATGGTTGAAGGAGTTGAAGGTCTCGAAGCGGAACTGGGCTCTCATGCTTTCGCGGATGCTCCAGTTCTTCTCCAATGCGGTATCCCAGTTGTCATAGTGAGGCCCGCGCAGATTTGACATGTAGCGAGGGGCATTGCCGAAGCTGCCATACGGCGCGTAAGCGAAGGCTGCGATGTTGGCCCAACCGTTGGGCACAGTGCTGCTCTTGGTTTGATGTGCCGGTTTTGGATTGCCCACGATGTTCGGCCTGGGATCGCCGCCAAACGAGTTCCATTGGTTTCCGAAAACGCTCAGCGGAAGTCCGCCCTTGAAGGTTGCGATACCGGAGATTTCCCAGCCGCCAACCACGGCATCTGCCAAGCGATTCATCCCCGAACCGACCGCCTTGCCGCGGCCGACAGGGAGTTGATAGGTGTAGCTGGCCACCAGCGCCTGCGGAATATCGCCCGCGTCCACGCTCTTTTCGCCGGCTATGTTGAAGTAGTTTGCCGTGGCGCCCCAGTTCGCCGCTCCGTTGTACGACCAGGAGTTGTTGCCCTCGACGTTGTCCAGGAACTTGGAGTAGGTGTAAGAGACCAGCGCGGTGAGTCCCTTGCTGATGCGGTGGTTGTAGCTGACCTGCAGGCTGTTGTAAAGGGACTGGCCAACGGGAGCGTCCGTCTGCCCTACGCCGCAATACTGCGGATAAGCCAGCAAAAGTTGGGAGTTTGGCATCGATGCGTTATCGATATTGCAAGAGCTCGGCGCGATCTTTCCATTCTTTTCGAGAGCCTGGAGCGGCCCGGCCAAAGGATTGAAAGTTACAGCCGAGGTGAGGTAGTTGGTATTGGGTGTTCCATCGGCCGCGAACAGGTATTTCGGATTCAACTGGTTGTAATTCCAGCCGTTTTCCATGCGAATGCCGCGGTTGCCGATATAGTTGACTTCGATCTGGTCGTTTGACGTAAAGGCATACTGCACACCCAACATCCATTGTTGAACGTATGGAGATGGACGACTGCGGAAGACGCCGCCGACACCGTTGCCGTCTTGTTGGAACGACCCGTTGGAGTTGCCGGTAACCTGCGCGTACACCCCGCCCCAGGGACTGCTGGTGCTGATGTTCGGATTGGGAGTAACGCCGCCATCCAGGCTCAGGTTGGCGTTGGTGGACGCGGTGAAACCATCGGTATCCGCCGAGCCGGAGCTGGTCACCGCTTCCGGATAGAAGATTCCGTATCCGCCGTGGATAACCGCCTTCGGGAGGGCCTGATAGGAGAAGCCTATGCGAGGCGCGATGTTGTCATAGTTGGTGTTGTAGAAATTCCGGTTGCCGGGTCCCAGGTACTGAAGCGCTCCCGTCAAGGGCATGCCCGACGCATAGCTGAGCGGGTTCAACGCGTTCGGGTCGAAGATCGCGCCCTGATTATGGCGCGAGGTGTAGGGGGTCTGAATCTCATAGCGGATGCCAAGATTCATGGTCAGTCTTTTGGTTGGTTTCCAATCGTCCTGCAGGTACCAGCCAAAAAGATGATTCGATTCATAGGGGGTAGTCGGTGTCCCGACGCTGGCGCCGTCCAGGACGCCAAGCAGCATTTCAGCTACTCCGTTCCCTGTGTTGACGCCGGATCCCTGCAGTGGATTCGGCCCGGCAGTGTAGTTTCCGTCGAAGGTGAGGGAGTCGGTGAAGTAGTTGTACTGGGCGAAGACCTGCTCGACGCCCATGAAACCGAAGTTGATGGTCTGGTTGCCGTGGGTTTTGATAAAGTCGGTAGCCACCGTTCCGATGGGTCCATGGGTGGTGACGCCCTGTGCGTTGCCGCTGAACGGACCAAGCTGGGAGATCCCGTTTCCGACATTCACGATGGGAAACAGGGGATCCTGTTGCGAGACATATGCCGGAAGTCCGAGTTCGGTTGCGGGGTCGAAACCGATGGACTGGTTTTGAGAGCTTTCCCGCCATAGCTGGACGCCGGAAGTGATGTTCATCGTGAAGGTCGGGTCAAAGACTCTGGTGAGCCCCGCCCACATGCCCCAGCGGTTATTCGGCCGCTGATTGCCTTGGCCTGCCGGATCGGATCCCCAGTTGGTGGCAACGCCAGTCTTTGCTTCTTCCTTATAGGAATAGCGGAAATAGGCGCTGGTATTGTCGTTGAAATTGTGGTCGGCCCTGATTCCGTACTCGTCCCAATACGTCGGCGCTTTTCCGGCCAGAGTCAGGTTGTTTGCGACATTGCCAGGTTTTTGTGCCGCGGGATAGTAGCTGAGCAGCTTGGCGCCGACCCGGTCAGGCGAGTATCCGGGCAGGTTGGCAAGAATATTGCCCGGGATTGGATCGCGGATGAAGCCAGTCTGCGTAGCGGTGAGGCCGGTCTTCAAATCGACCACTCCCTTGGTGATGGCGCGACCGCTGTGCGGATCGTAAATCTGACCTTGGTAAATAGGTCGACCGAGTGCGTCCACACCCGACGAAGTGCTAGCCAACTGCTCGGAGAAATCGCCGGCCAGGAACTTGGTGTCTGGCACGGTGTACTGCGAGGGCGAGGGGGTGTTGGAACTGAAGTGATCGTAAATGCCGTAGATGAAAGTCTTGCTCCGCTGCTTGTAAATGTGCGGAAGGTAGAGCGGACCTCCGGCAGTTACGCCATACTGGTTGCGGCTAAAGGTGCAGAGATTTGTGTTGAGCAGTCCCTGGCAGCTGCCGGGGCTCTGGAAATAGTTGAGGGCGTTGAAGCCGTTGCTGGAATAGAACTCATATGCCGACCCGTGGAACTTGCTGCTGCCGGACTTGGTTACCACGTTGACTACGTTGCCCGTGCTCCATCCATATTGAGCAGTGAACGAGTTGTTCTGGATTTTGAATTCCTGAACTGCATCCACTCCGGGGACGAAAATGACTGCGCCCCACTCCGAGTCGGTATCCCAGGAACCATCGACCAGGAAGGCCGTCGTTCCGAAGAAGCCACCGGCGAAGTTCATGAACGAGATGTCCTGATCCGCGGTGTCGGTGGTGTTGCTGCCGCCGCCCAGGAGCAGCTGCCCTTCGGACGAGTTTTGAATGGAAGAGTTGAGCGTGGCCAGGCCATAAACGTTGCGCACGTTCAGCGGCAGCTCCACGATCTGTTTGGCGTCAATGTCTGCCGCCACGTTGGAATTGTCTGTATTCAAAAGGGCTACGTCCGACGTCACGGTCACCGAAGTGGTCTCGGCCCCCACCGTCAGAGTCACATTCTGCGTGGCCGTTTCAGCGGCGTTCAGCGCGATTCCATTCTGCTGATACGCCTCGAAACCCTTCGCCTTCACCGTAAGACTATAGGCGGCTGGCGGAAGTTGATTGAAGGAGTACCGGCCACCGCCGTCCGTTGTGCTGGTGCGGGTAATGCCTTTCTCCGCACTCGTCAGAGTTAGAGTAGCCTTCGGAAGCAATGCCCCCGAGGGATCGGACACTACGCCGCTCAGTGTCGCGGTGGTGGTTGCGATCTGCGCGTGGGCCCAGGGTGGGTTGCTCACCAGAAGGGCGAGCAGAACTGCGAATCCGCTCCAAGATCGGAGAGTCCATTGTCTCCTGCATGTGTTCATTTTCAAGTACAGCCTCCATTCTTTAGGCATTGCGCCCCAGCGTTTCTTCGCACCTGCAGCTTTTCGAGCACGGCAGCAGAATCCGGGAGAGACGAGGGTTCAAAACCAGCCCAAGTTGTAGAAGTCGCAGATAGACGCTGTTAAGGCCCTTACGGCATGGACCAAGAGGGTCCTTACGGCATGGGAGGGGGTGTCTTATCAGGTCAATAATCGATATATCTCTCTATTTTTAAACAACCTACGGACAAAAAACGCAAATTGGTGTCTTTACGTAGAGTGCACTGTATAATCGCTTCGACCGGAAGGAACTGTGAGGAACGCGGGTGGATTCGCACGAGAATAGTCCCAGGAATCTGAGCGATACCGAAAAAGCGGCAGTTCGCGAACAGTTGGACCGGCTGTTGGCCAACCCCTTTTTCAGCCACAGCAAGCGCTTCCCTTCCTTTTTGCGTTTCGTCATCGAGCACACCCTGGACGGGGATGCCGAAAACATCAAGGAACGCACTCTGGGCATCGAGATCTTTGGCCGGGATGCGAATTACGACACCGCCTCGGACCCCATCGTGCGCGTCACGGCGGCCGAGGTTCGCAAGCGCGTGGCGCAGTATTATCAGGAGCCCGCCCACCGGGACGAGCTTCGGATCACGCTGCCTTCCGGCTCCTATATCCCGCAATTCCACTCGCCCCGGAACGGCAGTGATCCGGCCCATCCGGAACTGGATTCGGCGTCGGCGGACACGGGGGCGCCACCGGATTTGTCTCCTGGGGAACAGAAGGCGCATCCCCGTCGGCATTCCTCGATTTTCCTGGTGCTGGCCTGCGTCGCGGCCGGTCTGCTCTCTGTGGCCGCGGTCTTTGTTTGGCAGGCGATGCATCGTTCGGCGATGGATTTTTTCTGGCGACCCCTATTGGCCTCCAACGATCCCGTGCTGCTGTGCGTGGCCGATCAGACCGATTCTGCCGGTCAATCTCTGCGGGATGCGGCCGATCCCACCCGTCAGATCCTGCTCAAACCGATGGGCAGACCCAAGGACAATCTGACCACGGTTGCCATCGACGATCTGAGCGCTATCGTCAGAATCGCCGGCCTGTTGCAGTCCAACGGCAAGCGGTACAACCTGCGCGGCGAGGCAGTTACCAGCCTTGCCGACCTTCGTAGCGGTCCAGCGGTGTTCATCGGTGCCTTCGATAACGCATGGACGCTCCGGCTTACCAACCCCTTGCGCTATCACTTTGCGAACAATGCCGAGCTGACGGAAGTTCGGGTTGTCGATAGTTCGGCCGCCGTGCAGCCGGGCTGGGTGGTGGAGCGCGCCGTGCAGACGGCCACCAATAACTATCGCGACTACGCTATCGTGGCCCGCTTCACCGACACCAATACGGGCAAGTTGACGGTGATCGTTGCCGGCCTGGCCCGTGGCGGCACGATCGCGGCTGGCGAGTTTCTGACCGATTCGGACGATTTGGCCCAGTTGCAGCGCGCCGCCCAGGCCGCCGGCGACAAGAAAAACATGGAAATCGTTCTCAGCACCCAAATCATCGACGGCGAGCCCGGCTCTCCGAAGATGGAAGCGGCCTACTTCTGGTAGGTGCCGGCCGCACGGGCAGAATCCAGGGATCTTCCTGTATCGACAGCCATCGGGAGCCGAATCGGTTCCCGAAGGCCAAGTCTTAGAAGCTCACGGCGGAGGCGCGGCCGGCCTGCAGCAGAAACTTCTTCTTCCACTCCGGCCCGGAGTGCTTCTCGGCCAGCGCGACCGCAATGTGCGTGGGCGTAATTCCAAGGTCGCGGCTGCGGCCAAGCCCTTGCAGGCACGACGGGCAGTTGGTCAGCACAATGCGCTTTTCGTCCTTCTCGGCATTGGTCTCGACGTTAGCCAATACCTGGACGAGCTCCTCGCGCTTGCGATGCAGCATGGAGTCCGTGATGTCCGGGCGCGAAAGCGAGAGGGTGCCGGCCTCGGAACAGCAATGCGCCACCGGAGTGACGGACCCGAAGCCGCCGATCTTGTTCAGAACCGGGTTCGCCTTGCCTTCCAGCGAATCGTGGCAAGGGGCGTGGTAGAGGTAAGTGCCGTCGCCCTCCAGCCGCAGCCCGCGCTCACTCATGTAGGCTGACACATCCACGATCCGCTGGAAGAGGTTCTGGACATTCATGCCGGCCAGGCCCTCGCGGCAGGTTCCGCAAGTCACAATGCAGGCATCGAAGTCGAGGTTGGCGAACATCTCCCGCATCTGGTTGAAGAGGATGGAATCGCGCAGAACGATGCTGGAGTGCTGCGCCGTCTTGGCGTTGGCGTGGGCCGGAAAGCCGCAGCACAGGAAGGGCGGCGGCAGCACGACGCGCGTGCCCACTTCCAGCAGCATGTGAATCGCGGCCATCGATACATCGCTGAACAGCCGTTCCGATCCGCATCCGGGGAAGTAGAAGACAGTCTTCAACTCTTGCGCCGACGCGCCCTCAGGTTGCACAGGTTCGAAAACCAGCGCCTGATCTTGCTCGCATTTGGGCAGCACATCCCGCAGCGTCTGGCTCGGCACCGGGGGCAGCGAAGAGCGGAGCATCTTGACCGGGTACAGCTGCGAAAATGCGGCCGACTTCTGCAACGGCGCTGCCAGCTTATGGCCCAGGCGCTGCGCCGCTCCGCCCATCCGCACCACACCGGCGCGGAAGATGGAGTTGTAGGCGGGCGAGTGGCTGTCCAGATAGCTGAGGGTGAGCTTGGTGGCGATGGGCGTGTGCTTGTAGCCCCAGCTGGAGAGGATTTCGCGCTCCAGGATCGAGACCTTGCCGCTGTCGATATCCACCGGGCACGGCGCAAGGCACTTGTGGCAGATGGTGCAATGGTCGGCAACCTCTTCCAGCCACGGCATCAACTCGAACTTGGCGCTGAGCTTGCGCTGCGCGTCGTAGAGCATGGCCTCGATCAACGATCCGATCGCCAGATTCTTGTTGCGTGGGTGGAAGAACATGCCCCGTCCGGGATAATTGACGCAGCAGTCCGGCTTGCACTTTCCGCAGCGGACGCAATGCGCGATCATGCGCGACAACTCTTCCAGCTGCCCGTGCTGCAGGATGTCGGCTTCGAGTTCGAGCAGGTTGAACGAAGGCGTAAAGATGTGGCCCAGCGCCTGGTAGTCTTCCAGTTTGCCGGGGTTCATCAGGCCGTGCGGGTCGATTTCTTTTCTGTAGGCGGTGAGCTCGGCGATGATGGCCGGATCGATGTACTTGAGCTTGGTGACGCCGATGCCGTGCTCGCCGCTGACTACGCCGTTCAGCGCGATCACCTTGGCCATCACATCGTCGATGCGCTGGTCGGTGCGGTGCAGCATGGGCCGGTCGTTGGAGAGCACCGGAACGTTGACGTGCACATTGCCGTCGCCCGCGTGCATGTGGGTGGCAAGCACGATGCGGCGGTCGCGCACTTCGCGGAAGGCGCGGTCGAGCGCCGCGAGCACTTCCGGATAGCCGCGCATGAGCCGTTCCAGGCTCTTGCGGAATTCATTCAGCGCCGCGAGCGAACGCAGCGTCTTGGGGTCGAGCGTCAAAACCTGCTCGCGGAATTGCGCGCATAGCTCCAGGCGGGCCAAATTCTGCGCGGTAGCCTGCTCGCCTTCGACAGCGCCCACTTCGGGGCTCATCAGGTTCGCGACGATCTCTTCGGCGCGATCGGCGAATGTGCGCTGCGAGAAACGTTCTTCCAAAATGTTGACGTCGTCCACAAAGTGCGCGAACTCGGCCAGCGCCTCAAGAGGGAGAACGATATCCTCGTTCATCTTGAAGGCATTGGTGCGACGGGCGATTGCACCAAGCTTCTTGCGGTCGGCCCAGAAGCGCGTGGCTTCGGCGCTGTCGCGGGCCACAAAGAGCACGGTATTGGGATGCTGCTGGAGGAGCGCGCGAACCCGCTCCACTCCGCGGCCGGCTTGTTCCGGGCTATCGCCGGCGACATCGATCAGCAGGACAGCCTTGGGCGTTTGGGCGCGCGCGGCCTTCACCTTGTAGCCGATGGCGCGGATGTATTCGTCGTCGAAATGCTCCAGCGCCAGCAGGGTTTCCTCGTTGTCGCGCGGAAACGGGAAAGCGCGGGCCAGCTCCAGGATGACGTGACTGGCTTCTTCAAAGTCGGGCCCGAAGAACTCCAGGCACAGAGTCTTCTTCGCCTGGTAAGCCGGATAGAGCACGAAGACGGCCGAGGTGATGATGCCGTCGGTGCCTTCTTTCTGCATGCCGGGCAGCCCGCCCAGCGTTTTGTTGGTGATGTCTTTCCAGAGGCCCTTTTTGCGGATCTCCGTGCCCTTCAGCTCAATTTGCTTTACAGGAGCGTCTTGCTCGTCCACAACTTCGAAGGTCACCAGATCCTGGGGCAGAATCTTGCGGAACTGGTGGTTGGTGCGGCGAACCGTCCAGCGCTGGCCGTTGGGAATGCTGATGCGCCACTCCAGCAGGTTGTCGATGCACGTGCCCCAGCGAACGGCGAGCTTTCCGCCCGCGTTCTCGGCGATGTTGCCGCCGATGGTGCTGGCCCAGGCGCTGGTGGGATCGGTGGCGAAGACCAGGCCGTGCTCGTGGGCGTGCTCCATCGCTTTCTCGGTGACCACGCCGGCTTCAACTTCCATCACCTGTGCCGTGACCACGCGCCCGTCTGCCAATTCAAGTTCGCGCTGGCTGATGCCGCGCACCTGGTTAAGTCTCTCGGTGTTGATCACCACGCAGCCGGAGCGCAGCGGCACCGAGCCGCCGGTCAGGCCAGTTCCCGCGCCGCGCGGAATGGCCTTGAGGCCCAGGCGGGCGATGGCGACCAGCAGAGGAGCAACGTCAGCTTCCCGTTCGGGCGTAACCACCGCAACGGGAAGATGCAACCGCCAATCGGTGGCGTCCGTGGCGTGCGAGACCAGCGAAAACGGGTCGAAAAGGACGTTGCTGGCGCCCACAACCGCGCCCAGGTCGCGCTTCATGCGGCTGCGCAAATCGGGCGCGCAATCCACGTCGCTGCGCAGCTCGGCAATGAGCGCGTCGCAGCGGGCCAGCATGTCGAGCACGCGCTCATCGCCGTTACGGCCGTCGTGGATGGCGTGCATATCCTTCGCGATGTTGGCGAAGAAGCGCTGCCGGCGCGGCGCGGAATCGATCAATTCCTGAAAGAGATAGGGATTGCGGCGGTGAATCAATACATCGCCGAAGATGCGCATCAGGCGACGAGCCGACCGGCCCGTGACGCGGGCCGAGCGCAGTTCCTCCAGCACCCCCACCGTCTCCTGGCCGAGCAGGAACGAAATGACCTGGTTGTCATCGGCCGAAGTGTAGTTGAAGGGGATTTCGCGCATGCTGGGGGTTGTCAATTCGCTGCTCCGGGGATGAAGGAACAGCTTCAGTTTAGCAAGGTAACGATTTTTCCACTGTTCACGCGCTCCGGCGATACCGCTTTAAGGGACGATGCGGCCTGTTGCCGGAAGCGTGAACCATTTCAGGACGAACCAATCGCAGGAATTCCGTGAACTGTGCGCAGCAATGGCTTTGAAAGGGCACGACTTTAGTCGTGCCGCTGGAGTTTCTACATTTCTCGTGCCGAAACCCTACAGAACGCTTGATTTTTAGGTAAAAATATGTTTCATTATGAGTGATGAAACAAAAGGAGATTCTTC
>Ga0181520_10000905_pt1 | contig 63541 bp, 67 predicted proteins | sample PEATcosm2014_Bin_29_FD_132451 | JGI IMG/M metagenome (GOLD analysis project Ga0181520, IMG submission 132451) | Peatland microbial communities from MTU Mesocosm Facility, Houghton, MI, USA - PEATcosm2014_Bin02_30_metaG | ecosystem: Environmental > Terrestrial > Soil > Wetlands > Peat | place...
AACGGATCGGCCAAGGCAAATCGAAGGGCAGTTCGTCGGACTCGCTACGGCGCTTCAGGAAACTCTGCCGAGTGCAGGGGGAGTTCTGTTTTCCCTTGACAAGCCCTTATCATGGATGTCCCCGGTTTTGAGCGCTTCGACCGCGAGTTTGCGCTGGAGGTGGCTGTACCGCTGGCCTTGGCCGCTTACGCGGTTACGGACAATCCTGGCGGCCAGTTGGCGTTGCCGGGCGGGTACCAGATGACGGCGCTCATCAAAGCGGGCGCCGGCGAGCTGGCGAAGTTGGCGCAACGGCCCGGCACGTTCCATCAACGCATGTCCATGGAGCCGGACATTTTTGGACTGATCGGAAAGAACGCGGCCGAGAGGATTGCTTTCGTGAGCTTTCGCGGCACGCAGACGGAGATTGACTGGGAGCACGACCTGGACGCCTTTTTCGAGCCTTACGGGTTTGTGGCGGGCGGCGACAACGTGCACCTGGGGTTCCAGTCGGTCTATAAGACGCTGCGGGACAGCGTGCTGACGGGATTGCAGGAAGCGCTGGGGGATTGCGAGCGGGTATTCGTGACGGGCCACAGTTTGGGCGGGGCGCTGGCTGTGCTTTCGGGTCCGGACCTGGCCGTGAATACGGCGGCGAAGAAGATTCCCACGCTGCTGACCTTCGGGGGGCCGCGCGCGGGATTGTTGGGATTTCACCGCTTCTTCAACGCTTTAATTCCGATTTGCTACCGCGTGGTGGCCGCGGGCGATGCCGTGCCGCATGTGCCGTTGTTCGTTCCGCCCTTCATTTACGAACACGTGGGAGCAGAAGTGAAGGTGGATGGCGGGCAAGACGACCTAGTCAAGGCGCACAGCCTGGAGCTTTCCTACATACCTGGGCTAAGGAAGCTGGCGCCGGCGTTGGCCTAGGCGTGTGCTAGATTGGGCATAGGGTAACCCAATGCCAACTCTCTACGTGGAGAACGTCCCGGACGATCTGTATGAGGCTTTGCGGGAGCGGGCCAAGAAGCGAAGAACGTCGATTGCGGCGGAAGTGCTGGGACTGCTCGAAGCGAATGTGCCTACGGCCAAGGAATTGGAGCGGCGGAAGGAATTCATGGCGCGTCTTACGGAAATCGCCGCCAGAGAATCGCCCGTGCCGGGTCCCCACCCCAGCAGCGAGGAGATGCTGCGCGAGGACCGTGAGCGGTGACGGCTTGCGTGCTGGACGCAAGCGTAGCGGCTAAGTGGATTCTGCCGCCGGCCGATGAGACGCTGGTCGCCGAGGCGCATCGGTTGCTCCAAGACTACGGCGATGGCGAGCTGCAGGTTGTGGTCCCGGATTTGTTCTGGCTTGAGATCGGCAATCTACTCCGGACGGCGGTCCGGCGGGGACGCATGTCACTGAAGTCGGCAGGGGATGCGCTTCGGGAGACGGAGCAGCGGAACTTCCCCACGTTGCCCTCCCGGCCGCTGCTGGACGAGGCGTTCGCCATCGCGACGGCTTTCGACCGGACGGTTTACGATGCGGTGTATGTCGCGCTGGCGGTGGCTTCGCGCTTGCCGCTGATCACGGCCGACGAACGGCTGGCGAACGCCCTGGCCGCGCGGGCGCCGGTGCGGTGGCTGGGTTCGCCGTGGAGTTAGCGGCTCAACGGGCCAGAAGAAGGCAGGCCAGGAGGCCCGCCCCACCTAAGAGAAGGCTCCGGCGACGGCCGCGCCCACCAGCAGCAGAACAACGTACGGCAAAAAGACCGCGGTGACGGCGCCGGCGGTGGATAGCCTCTTTCCAGCGGCGGCTTTCAGGCCGACCACCGTAAGGATTATTGCCCAGATCGCGAGCAGATCGAGGCCGGACGCCAGCGTGTAAGTGAACTTGGAGGCCGTCTTCTGGTCCATGAAAGCCCCGGGATTGAACGCCAGCGGGTTCATCAGGTTGAACTGATCGGGGCTTTTGAGAAACATGACCACGATCCCGAGCGCGTGGAAGACGATGGTGACGAGCCCGGCGTAACATTCGATGGCGAAGATCTGCTTGAACCTCACGCCGGCGGACATCAATCCGCTGGCGATCCCCAGCACGATCACCGATACGAACAGGTACAGAAGAGGCATGCCGAGCACCGGTCCCACGTAGAAGATGACGGGCATGAGCTTCTGTTGCAGGGCGAGGGACTGGGCGCGCTGCTCGGGCGACATATTCTGAAACTGCTGTTGCATGCGAGCGTTGTTGTCCATCTGGTCCTGCACGTAGGCCTGCCAGCCCACGTGCTGGCCATAGGTAACGTAGAAGGCCACGGTGGCCGCGATGATGAGCAGTAACGGCACTAGCCAGCGGGGCCGCTCGGCGATATCGGCGAAGGCTTTGCCGGGCTCGAAGAAGACGCCGGACAGGCGCGAGAATTCACCCATTCCCGCTGATTCAGGCTCGACGGCCTCCGCGCTCTCAGGTGTCATATCAGGCCGATTGTACACCCGTTTACAATAGTTCTGTGCAGCTTTCGAAATTCCGCGTCGGCTTGATCCAGATGGCGTGCTCGAAGGACCCCAATGAGAACCTGGCCAAGGCGGAGTGGCGGATCCGGGAGGCGGCGGGAAACGGGGCGCAGATTATCTGCCTGCAGGAGTTGTTCCGCAGCCAATACTTCTGCCGGGAGGAGAACTCCGCGTGGTTCGACCTGGCCGAGCCCGTTCCGGGACCGACCACGGCCAGCCTGACGCGCCTGTCGCGGGAACTTGCGGTAGTCGTGATCGGGTCTGTGTTCGAGCGGCGTACGGCGGGTTTGTACCACAATACGGCGGTGGTGGCCGATGCGGATGGCACGCTGGTGGGAACTTACCGCAAGATGCACATTCCGGACGATCCGCTGTACTACGAGAAGTATTACTTCACGCCCGGAGATTTGGGATTTCGCGCGTTCGACACGCGGTATGCGCGCGTGGCGCCGCTGGTGTGCTGGGACCAGTGGTATCCCGAAGCGGCGCGGCTGGCGGCGCTCGACGGCGCGCAACTGGTGTGCTATTCGACGGCGATCGGCTGGCATCCCTCGGAAAAAGCGGTGGTAGGGGCTGCGCAGCACGATGCCTGGCGGACGATTCAGCGGGCCCATGCGATCGCCAACGGGGTTTATGTAGCGGCGGTGAACCGCGTGGGGTTTGAAGGGCCGCCGGATGCGGGGCTGGATTTTTGGGGAGGATCGTTCGTGGCGGACCCGTTCGGGCGGGTGCTTGCGGAGGCGGGGCACGACGGGGAAGAGACGTTGATTGTGGAGTGCGACCCGCGCCGCATCGAAGAGACGCGGCGCGATTGGCCGTTCCTGCGGGACCGGCGGATCGACGCTTACGGAGGGATACTAAGCCGCGCGATCGACTGAGGCGGCGAGCAGAACCTTGAGGGTTCCGGGTTCGGCGGCGCGGTCGAACGCGGCCGGGGCCTGGCTGAGCGGGAACCGCGCGGAGATCATCTCTTCGACCGGGATCAGGTCACGATCGAGGAGCGGCAGCGCGGATTCAAAGCGGCCGCAGCGGGAGCCGATCAGGGTCATTTCGTCGACCACGATGGGCGCGGTATCGATTCCAGCCATGCCGTGCACGGTGGACTTGAGGACGACTGTTCCGCGAGGCTTGGTCATGCGGACCGCGGCGCGCAGGCCTTCGGGATTGCCGGTAGCTTCGACCACCCAGGCGTACTCCGCCGCGGGCGGCGTGGAGACGGCCGTTTCGACCCCCACGCGGGCGGCGATTTGCAGTTTTTCCGGGTGACGGCCGTAGAGGCGGACGGGGTAGCCGTGGGCATTGAGGACCAGAGCGACGAGGAGGCCGAGTTTTCCGTCGCCCAGCACGGCAATGGTTTCGCCGCAGGGAATGGCAACCTGGTCGAGGATCTCGCAGGCGGCCGCCAGCGGCTCGGTGAAGACGGCGCGCTCATTGGGGATGGCGTCGGGGAGAGTGTGGAGGTTCCGCTCCGGGAGCGTGAAGAACTCGGCGAACGCGCCGGGATGGTTCACAATTCCCAAGACCGTGCGGCTAGGGCAGTGGCGGGCGAGACCCTTGCGGCACCAGTCGCAATGGGCGCAAGCCAGATTGATTTCGCCCACCACGCGCTTGCCTTGGAGGGCGGGCGTATCGGCGGCGACGACTTCAGCCACGAATTCGTGCCCGGGAGAGCCGGCGAAGGCATAATAGCCGCGGCGGAGTTCGAGATCGGTATTGCAGATGCCGCCCAGCAGAAGCCTCAGCAAAGCGAAACCCGGGGGACGGTGCGGGAGGGGGACATCGCGAAGGGCGACCCCGCCGTTTTCGAGGTGGACGGCCAGCATGGGGTTGGCGGCAGCTAATGGCCCTGAATATCGTCGAGGCGCTGTTCGTGCGCTACGGCGATGTTCTCGAGGCGCTTGATGGAATCCAGCACGATTTCGAAATTGTGGGTGACCTGGGCGAACCGGGCTTCGTTCTCTTTGAACCGTTTCTCGTTGTCGCGCTGCATGGCGTAGATAAGCTCGACGGTTTGTGCTAGCGCTTCCAGGCGATCGTCGATGTTCATCGGAGGCGGCGTCTCCTTCCTCGATTGTCCCACGCTCCAGCCCCTTATAATAAAGGCTCATGCCAGCGGAACTCGCGTGTATGGAGGAGCGCTGCGGGGCGCGCTTCCCGATCGTCGATGTCATTTACAACTGTCCGCGATGCGGGGGGTTGTTGGACGCGGTCTATACGGACCGGCCGGCGCCGGCGGCGGAGTTGCGCGCGCTGTGGATGGGACGGCGGACGTCCAATGCGGCGCTTGACCAGAGCGGCGTGTGGCGATTTCGCGAGTTTTTGCCGTTCCTGCCGGACTACAGCGCGGTGGTGACGCTGCGGGAAGGCAATACGCCGCTGCTCGACGCGCCCCAGGCGGCGCGATACGGCGGTCTGGACCGGCTGTGCTTCAAGCACCAGGGCTACAACCCCACGGGATCGTTCAAAGACAATGGCATGACGTGCGGCGTGGCTCAGGCGATACGGCTGGGCAAGCGGCGGGTGGCGTGCGTTTCGACGGGGAACACGTCGGCTTCGATGGCGGCGTACGCTAGCGCGGCGGGGCTGGAGCCGATCATCTTCATTCCCCACGGGAACATCGCCTACGGGAAGCTGGCGCAGGCGCTGGAGTATGGCGCGCGGACGCTGCAAGTGGAAGCGAATTTCGACGAGATTCTGGCGCTGGTGCGGCGGCTGGCGGAGCGGCTGGACATCTACCTGCTGAATTCCATGAATCCCTTTCGCATTGAGGGACAGAAGACCATCATGGTGGAAATGATGGAGCAGCGGGACTGGCGGCCGCCGGAATGGGTGGTATTGCCGGGCGGGAACCTGGGCAACACTTCGGCGTTCGGGAAGGCGCTCCGCGAGATGAAGGCGGCGGGCTTGATCGACCGGCTGCCGCGCCTGGCCGTGGTGCAGGCGGAGGGGGCGGCGCCATTCTACGATCTATGGCGCGCCAAGGACCGCTCCCATTTGAACGCGGTGACGCATCCGGAGACGCTGGCCACGGCCATCAAGATTGGCGACCCGGTTTCCTGGCCGAAGGCGTTGCGGGAGGTGGAAGCTTCGGCGGGCTTGGTGGAAAGGGTCAACGAACAGGAGATTGCGGACGCGAAGGCGATGGTGGGCCGTTGCGGCATTGGATGCGAACCGGCATCGGCGGCGACGCTGGCGGGAATCCGCAAGCTGACGGCGGCCGGCGCGATACGGGGGGATGCGGACGTGGTCGCCGTCTTGACGGGCAACGTGTTGAAGGACCCGGATTACATTTATCACTACCACACGGGGGACCTGGAATCGCCGGGCGGCGGCAGGATCCAGCCGAATTTCGGTAACCGGCCGGTGGTGGCGCCGAACGACGAAGGCCGGATTACGGAGATTTTGGGGTAGTACCCCTAAACGTGGGTAGGATAATGCTAACTAATACCACCACTACCCCTATCTTTCCTCTTGATTTTCCCTGAGACAGGCGGTACTTTCAACCTATGACCGCTATGAAGGTTCCGGTGGACATCAGGACCGCCTGGTTGTCCAAAGTTGAGCAGGTCGAATTGACGAAGCTCTACGCCCGCCGCTCGGCGATTGACGCGTTGATTGAGTCGTTGGAAGACTACGACCGGTTCCGCGAGAAAAGAGTGTACGAGCGGAAGCTACTAACCGCCTGAATCTTAATCACTTAGTGGTAAGAGCTAGGATCGCAGCATCCAGTTCCGTTTCCGTGAGCGCGCCGGGGTGATAGAGGCGCACCGTGCCTTGGCCGTCGATCAGCACGACGGTTGGCGTGGTACTAGCGCCGTAAGCCGCGAAGGCGGCGTTGCTCACCGGTACTGGCATGGCGGCGAGGCTCGAATAGTACTGTTGGCGAACCTTCTCAATGTACTGTTTCTCGGCCTCCGGGGTTGCCGGCGCGCCGCCGGCCGCATACCCATAACGCTTGGTAGGCCCGACCAGAATTAGCCCTTTCGGACCATAAATACTTTGGATTCTTGCAAGTGCCGGGACCATCGCTTTGCAGTCGGGGCACCAGTGCGCCCAGAAAAACAGCAAAACGGGATGTCCGCGCAAGGCGGCCAACGGCTGGGGCTGCGGTCCGAGCCATTCGGCGGTATCGACCGGAGGGGCCGGCTTTCCTTCCAAACTGAGGAGATTGAGGTTCTTGTGGATGCGTTCTCCTATGGAAGTATTAGCGAAATCCTGAAGCTGCTCTAGGAGAAATCCTACCGCGTCGGCCCGGCCACCCTGGGCGGCGAGCGCCTGGGCGTGAACTTCTATGGAGGCGCCGAGAGCGGTAGGGAGATTGGCGTCGCTATCGAGGGGGCGGGATCCCATGAGCTGAAGGGCCATCTTGCGGCTTTCGGCGGCGTAGGATTCGGCCTGGTCGAAACGCTTGGCAGCCAGTGCGTCGCGAGCGAGCCAGGAGATAGCGGCGGCCAACTCGGGGGTGGTTCCGGACTTGGCCTGGTAAGTCCGAACGGCCTGCACGGCGGCGGCTTGATTCTGCTGGGCGATCAGGCCGCGAACGTCGTTCACGAGCGACGCATAGAGGAGAATAAAAGGAATCATGGCGGCGGCTATAGGAGCGAGTCGATGTACGCCCGCAAGTTGGGATTCGACCAGTCGGCGCCTTCGGCGATCTTCTGCGCGACTTTGCCGGTCGAATCGATGATGTAAGTCTCCGGGTACATGAAAGTGCCGTAGTCGCGATGGATGAGCGACTCGCGCGCCGTCAGGAACTCCGGCTTGTACTTGGCGAGAAACGCACGGTAGGCGGACTCGCTGGTGTCTACGCTGACGGCCAGGACCACGACTCCGCGAGCGGCATAATCCTTGGCGAACTGGCTCATGGAGGGCGTCTCCTCGACGCACGGGGGGCACCAGGTGGCCCAGAAGTTGAGCACGAGCAGCTTGCCGCCGAAGCCGGGCGTTGAGACGCGCTGGCCAGTGTCGGCCGTGACGGTGAACGGTGGCGCCTGCTCACCTGCCACCACCACGTGGATTGGCCGAACGTACACGGCCGAGGCGACCACAAAGAGAAACGCAACCAGCAGAACGGCAAGGGCTGCGCGCATGATCCAATCGATGGTTTTGACGCTATGCATGGGGGAAAACTATAATCTAATTGTATCTCGGGCGCGGCTGGCGGAGTCGAACAAGAGAGGGAATGACAATCACCCGCAAAGTGGAGTTTTCGGCGAGCCACATCTGCCGCAACCCCAAAATATCGGACCGGGACAACCGGGACCTGTTCGGGGCCGAGTCCAACCCCACCGGACACGGACACAATTATGTGGTGGAAGTGAGCGTCTCGGGCGAGCCCGACGCGGTCACGGGCATTGTGATGGACTTGAAGGACCTGAAGGAGATTCTGGATCGGGAGGTGGTAGGACCTTACGACCACCGGTTTCTGAACTACGAGACGCCGCCATTCGACCATGTGATCCCGACGGCGGAGAACATCGCGCGGGACATCTGGACGCGGATCGAGGCCAACGTGGGCGCCGCGAACCGCAAGTTGCACGCGGTGCGGGTGTACGAGACCCCGGATGGGTTCGTGGACTACTTCGGGGAGACTCCGTGTTCCACGTAACGCGGCGGTTCCAGTTCTCGGCGGCGCACCGGCTTCACAATCCGCAATTGAGCGATGAGGAAAACCGGCGGGTGTACGGCAAGTGCAACAACCCATACGGGCACGGCCATAACTACGTGCTGGAGGTAAGTGCGCGGGGTCCGCTGGACCCTAGGACGGGGCGCGCGGTGGACCCGGAGGCGCTTGACGATTTGGTGATGGAACGCGTGATTGAGGCTTTCGACCGGCGCAATCTGAATGAGGACGTAGTGGCCTTTTTGTTTTCGGTTCCGACGTCGGAAAACCTGGCCGTGGAGATTTGCCGGCGGCTGAAGGGAGGGTGGCGCGACGCTTTTCCGGGCGAATGGCCGAAGCTCGACCGGGTGCGCATCGCCGAGACTCCGAGGAACGTTTTTGAGATTACAGCGGATGAAATCTAATCGAGCGACCGTGAAAGTAATATCCCCGAAGCGGGAGGAGCGGAGCATCGTTCCGCAGGTGAGGGAGATGCTGGCCCGGCTTGTGGACGATTCGACGCGCGAGGGGCTTCAGCGCACGCCGGAGCGCGTGGATCAGGCGCTGAAATTTCTGACCAGCGGATACCACGCGGACATTCGCAAGGTTCTGAACGGCGCGTTGTACGAGGTGAAGTACGACGAGATGGTGGTGGTGAAGGACATTGAGTTCTTCAGTTTGTGCGAGCATCACCTGCTGCCGTTCTTCGGCAAGATTCACGTGGCGTATCTGCCGCGCAATAAGGTGATCGGGTTGAGCAAGCTTCCGCGCATCGTGGATGTATTTGCGCGGCGGCTGCAGATCCAGGAGCGGCTGACGCAAGAGGTGGCGCAGACCATCCAGGAGGTGGTGAACCCGCTGGGGGTGGGGGTGATCTGCGAGGCGCGCCATTTCTGCATGATGATGCGGGGCGTGGAAAAGCAGCACTCGGGCGCGATGACGAGCGCCATGCTAGGGGCATTTCGCGACCGTAAAGACACGCGCGACGAGTTCCTGGCGCTGGTGAATAAGGGCAACGGGTATTAGGGGGCTGCGGCCGGCCGGCCCGCCCTTGGACCCAAGTTTATGTCCAATTGGATATAATTGCACATGCGGCCGGTGCGCTTCGTAGGCGATTCGCTCAAGTGCTTGCGAGACTTTCCAGAGGCCGCGCGGCATGATGCCGGCTACCAACTCGATAAGGTTCAGCGAGGCGAGCAGCCGGACGACTTCAAGCCGATGCCTTCCGTCGGCAAGGGCGTCGAAGAGATTCGCGTTTTGGACTCGAGTGGCGCGTATCGTGTGATTACCTCGCCAGACGAGCGGATGCCGTGTACGTTCTGCATGCTTTTCACAAAAAGACACAACGGACGCCGAAGAGGGATCTTGAAATCGCGAAGAGACGATTTGGGCAATTGTTAAGAGGCACGATATGAGTAGACCAGAGAGTTACGCGAGTATTTGGGATGCGGTCGCGGACACCACGGAGCAGGCTGCGAATCTGAGGGCGCGGGCCGAGTTGATGCGGAAGATTGCGGCGCGCCTCAAACAAAATGACTGGACGCAGGCTGAAGCGGCACGACGGTGTGGCGTAACGCAGCCACGAATCAACGATTTGCTCCGCGGCAGGGTCTCGCGTTTCTCGCTCGACGCACTGGTCAACATCGCGACGGCCCTGGGCTGCCGGGTACGCGTCGATCTCGAAGCCGCCTGAACGGTGACGGGGGCGAGCAAGAACCGCTCTCTCACGTTCGCGGCTCGGATCGGGCGTGCGCTTCACGGTCGGTTTGATATCCTGTAATCCTTATGGCAGACGCTAATGCTCCCGCCCGTCAAATGGGCTTTTCCACGCGGTCGCTGCACGCCGGGCAGACTCCCGATAAGGCGAGCCTGGCGCGCGCGGTTCCCATCTACCAGACCACATCCTACGTGTTTGAGGATTCGGCGCACGCGGCCGATTTGTTCGCGCTGCAGAAGTTCGGCAACATTTACACGCGCATCATGAACCCGACCACGGGAGTCTTCGAGGAACGCGTCGCGGCGCTCGAAGGCGGGATCGGCGCGCTGGCCACTTCGAGCGGGCAGGCGGCCCAGTTCCTGGCCGTCGCCAGCCTGATGGGCGCGGGCGACGAACTGGTGGCCTCGAGCACGTTGTACGGCGGAACGTACACGCAGTTCGACGTCAGCTTTCGGCGGCTCGGAATCGACGTGAAGTTCGTGGAGCCGGACGACCCGGAGAACTTCCGCAAAGCCATCACCCCGAAGACGCGGGCGGTGTACGGCGAGACCATCGCCAATCCGCGGATGAACGTGCTCGACATCGAGCGCGTAGCGGCGGTTGCGCACGAAGCCGGAGTGCCGCTGGTGATCGATAACACGATGGCGTCGCCCTATCTCTGCCGTCCGATGGAGCACGGGGCGGATATCGTGGTCCACTCGGCGACCAAGTTTCTGGGGGGACATGGCACGTCGATCGGCGGAATTATTGTGGACAGCGGTAAGTTCCCTTGGAACGAGAAGTTTCCGCAGCTCACGGAACCCAGTCCGGGGTACCACGGCATGAAGTTCACGGAGACGTTCGGTGGGCTGGCTTACATCATCAAGGCGAGAGTGGAGGGCCTGCGCGATTTCGGCCCGTGCATCAGCCCATTCAACTCATTCCTGTTCCTGCAAGGGATCGAGACCTTGAAGTTCCGCATGGAGCAGCACAGCCGCAACGCGCAGCAGGTGGCCGAGTGGCTTGAGAAGCAGACGGCGGTTTCGTGGGTGAAGTACCCCGGTCTGGCAGGGAGCCCGTATCGCAAGCTAGCGCGGAAGTATCTGCCGCAAGGCTGCGGCTCGATTGTGACCTTCGGCATCAAGGGCGGCGTGCAGGCCGGCCGCAAGCTGATCGACTCCGTGCAACTCTTCTCGCACCTGGCCAACCTGGGCGACGCCAAGAGCCTGATCATTCATCCGGCTTCAACCACGCATCAGCAATTGAACGACGAGCAGCAACTGGAAGCCGGCGTGAGCAAGGACCTGGTTCGGATTTCGGTGGGCATCGAAGACGTGGAAGATATAATCTGGGACTTGGGGCAGGCCATCGCGGCGTCACAGGCGTAGCGGGCCCGCCCCAAGGCACTACTTCCCGGATTTGAGCTGAGCGAGGATGACCGCCGAATCGGCGGCGGAGAGCTCGCCGATTTGCGGCGTCACCGGCTTGGGCAACTGGAAGTTGACCCCCCCCGATTTGTGGGTGGGCATCTTGTAGTAAATCGCCAGGTCCCCTGTCAGGCCTGACACCGACTTGCCGTAGATGCGTTGCACGACCGCGTCCGTGTTCTCGCCGCCCGCAATGGCTCCGACAAAGGCTCCGAACTTCGGACGGTACTCGTCCTGGAACATCAGCATGTGGGTCAATTGCCAGGCAATGCCCTGGTAATCCGTCGTCAGGTTGGCCTCAATGCTGCCCAGGCTGTCCTTGCCTTTGAGCGCGGAATTCGGCGCCTGGGCGTAGAAATCCTCCGCACCCTTGTCGGTGACGCCTCCTTCCTTGAGCGCGAAGAAGGTCCGCAGGTCTAATTCCGGCATGGTGGTCACGTGGAACTCGCGGGTGGGGGCTATCCCAATGACCAGGTGTCCGCTATCCGCCAGACGCAGGGTGCAGTAGAGTTCGGTGAGCCCCAGCCTGAGCCAGTAGGCCATCTTCGGATTCGTGCGGTCGAGCAACAGCTTGACATACTCGCGCTCTCCGTACTGGTACATCTCCGGCTTGAGACCGGCAAGGGCGATGGTGACGCGCTCGGCGTTCGCTTCGGAGAACGCCTTGCCGGCCGAAACGCCCGCCGGCTGGTGGGAGCTGAACTCCCCAGGGGTTTTGAACCCGACGATCCTCACGGGCGCGGTAAATGGATCGTGGCCGCCGGTGACGCCGACAAGATAGCCGCGCACCGTCTCAAAGTGATTGAGAGCCGCCGTGGCCGCGGCTTCGTTGTCCGTGGTGTAGAGTTCGAAGTGGTCTGAAACGGCTTTCACGAGCTTAGTGTCGGCCGCGAAGGAACTGGCAAGGGGTAACAGGCTCGTCAGCGCCAGGGTAATGGTGGCAGAGCGCACACGCATTCACTTACCTCCGATATTGACGATAGACAGGTTTCATTGTCTTCCAACGGGTGGCGGAGCGCAAGGGGGAAAGGAAGCGCCGATTGGCGGGGCGCCCTCTGGGCCCCGCGCAGCTTGGCAAGCTGCCCCACAAAAGAACCTAGTCCATTGCCGGCATCGGCATGTGGGATTTACCTTGGAAGACCTCGGCCAGGAAGGCCAGGAGGGGATCGTGAAGGGAGCCGTTATCGGCCAGCACATGCGGCGAGGAACGGATGTCGTGCGGCGCGCCGAGCATGTCGGAAACGCGGCCGCCGGCTTCCTGCACCAGGAGCACTCCCGCGGCCATATCCCAGGGCATCAGGCCGAACTCCCAGAAAAAATCGAGCCGGCCGGAGGCCACCCAGGCCAAATCGATAGCGGCCGAACCGGTGCGGCGGACTCCGTGCGAGGCCATGGCCACCTGGTAATAAAAGTGGATATTGACGTCGTGGCTGCGCTTGCGGCTGGGAAAGCCGGTGGAGGAAAGGCTCTCGCCCAGGGTTTGGACGCCGGAGACGCGGATGCGCTTGCCGTTCAGGTAGGCGCCGGAGCCGCGTTCGGCTGAGAACATCTCCTGGCGGATGGGGTCGTAGACCACGGCGGCGACGGACTCGCCGGCCCGCTGAAGCCCCAACGAGACGTTGAACATGGGGAAGCCGTGCGCAAAATTGGTGGTGCCGTCGAGCGGGTCCAGGTACCAGCAATATTCGGAGGAAGATTCGTGGCCGCCGCCTTCCTCCGCCACGATGGCATGCGAGGGGAAGTGCGTCCGCAGGCGCTCCACCACCAGCTTTTCGGAGGCGCGGTCGGCTTCGGTCACCAGGTCGAACTCGCCCTTAAGCTCAAAGCGCACGCGGCGCTCGAAGTAATTCGCGAGCAACGCGCCGGTTTCGCGGGCGATCTCGACGGCGGTTTCCAGATAACCGGCCACCGCTAGTTATCTTCCTGAAGGTATTGGATATCGTGCTTGAAGACGAACAGGTTCGGTTCGCCCTTGCGGGTGAGGCGAATAAAGGACTGGTCGTAATACTCAATGGTTCCGGTGACTTCTTCTCCGCCCAGCAGTTTCACGCGAACGGGGGTGGCGTTGGCGATGAGCTGCTTGAGGTACTTGGCCTCTTCGAAGGTTTGTTCCGGCGCCCGGGCGGACTTTCCAGCCTGTTGCAACAACGTGATGACCTTTCCTACTGCTTCTTGGTCTTGTCGGGCGCTTTCCTGGTGGTTTCGGAGGACACCAATGAGCTGGCATCCGAGGGACCGGCCGCAGCCTCGACTTCACCATAATAGCCGTTACGAGCCGATACCCGCAATTCGGGGCTCTTGACGCGTACTTCGAGCTTGTGAAAACGGTCGCCGGTGGGCGGAACGCCGTGGGGATAGAAGCCCAGCATGTACTGGGTCCGCAACTCGGTGACAATTTCAGAGAAGGCGTTATCGAGTTCGGCCCCTAGCGTGGGGAGGAAGGTGCGGCCGCCGGTGCCTTCGGCCATGAAGGTGAGGACGTGCTCACCGCCGATGTTGCGGCCGGCGTCGTTGGTAATCGGCACGACCACCAAGGGGTAGATGGTGGCATCGGCCAGTTGGGCGGCTTCGAGCGCCTGGTGGGAAGTGGTCTTGGAGTAGGTGTCATCGCCGTCGGTGACGATGATGATGACTTTGCGGCCTTCGCGCTTTTCGAGCGAGTGGGAACCGAGGAGGATGGCGTCGAAGAGGGCGGTGGCGCCTTGAGGCGCCAGGTAGTGGAAGCGCGCTTCGATGGATACGTAGTCGTGGGTGAAGTCGCGGATCTGGGTGACGTCGGCATTGACGCCGTAGAGGGCTACCGCGTCGCGGGCGCTGCCTTCGGAGAAGAGCGCGCGGAGAAAACGGCTGGCGGAATCGGTTTCGTACTTCAGATCCTTGCCGGTGGAGCCGCTGGTATCGATCATGAGGACGATGGAAACGGGCTGGTCGGTCTGGCGTTCGAAGACGGCGAGATCCTGGTGGACGCCGTTATCGAAGACATCGAAGTCCTCTTTGCGGAGGGCGCCGACCAGATTGCCGGCCCGGTTCCTGACGGTGGCCACCACGTGGACCAGATTGACGTTGGCTTTGAATACGGTCGCCGGCTGCTGGGCGACGGCAGGGATGGCCAGCAGGAGTACGAGGGGGAGGAAGACGGGGGCCTGGGGCCGGAAGATAGGGGCCGGGGACCGGAAGACAGGGGCCGGGGGCCGGAGGCCGGGGGCCGGGGAAAAGGCGGGGGCCTGCTTACCTGGCATCGCGGGCCGCCTCTCCTTCGGCCCAGACTTCGCCATCCTCGAAATACTCCTTCTTCCAGATGGGGACGGACTGTTTGAGCCGGTCGATGGCTTCGAGCGCGGCCTCGAATGCCGGCCGGCGGTGCGGGGCGGTGACCATGATCGCGACGCTGGTTTCGCCCACCAACACACGGCCGAGGCGGTGCACCATGGCGATGCGGCAGATATCGCGGGCGGCGGCGATTTCGCGCCCAATCCGCGCCATGGTTTGGAGCGCCATGGGTTCGTAGCCCTCATACTCCAGGAAGCGGGTGCGGCGGCCCTTGGTGTTGTTGCGGGCTGTGCCCTCGAAGGTCACGACCGCGCCCTCCGGACCGGCGACGAGGCGCGCGGTAATGGTGCGGGGATCGATTGAGCGACGGGTTAGCGCAAAGTAGTGGCCGCCGTCGCAAATCACGAGCGGGGCGGCGCCGGTTCCGCCGCTCACCGGGGGCAGGAAGGCTACTTCGTCGCCGTCCCGCACCTCCGCCGCGAGATCCTCAAGTTGGCGGTTCCGAGCGGCTGCGATGCTGCCGGTCATCTCCCGCAAGCGCGGAAACCGGCGGGCATAGCCTTCGAGCACGGCCCCGAGGGTGGTTCCGGCGGGGAACTCGGCCTCTTCCGAAGGCCGTCCCACCAATTCCTTCAAGACGCCGAAAAACAAGACTTTCGCACGCATGGCGGACTGTAGCACCAGTCTAACAGACGAGTTGGGCCGCCCCTCCGTTGCGGCGGGCTACAATACTTCTACGCATGAAACCCACCGCCGAAAGCCATTTGCGCGTGCGCTACGCGGAGACCGACCGCATGGGCGTGGTCTATTACGCCAATTACCTGGTGTGGATGGAGGTGGGGCGCGTGGAGCTTTGCAAGTCGATGGGCTTCAACTACCGGGACATGGAAGACCAGGACGGCGTTCTGCTGGCGGTGGCCGAATCGTATTGCCGGTACCGGGCGCCGGCGCGCTTCGACGACGAAGTGATTGTCAAGACCTGGGTGGAGGAGGCCAACGTGCGCATCGCGGTGTTCGCGTATGAGATGAGGCTGGCGGAATCGGGGCAGGTTCTGGCGACGGGGCATACGCGGCACGTTTTCGTCAACCAGCGGATGGAGAGGACGCGGTTGCCGGAGAAGTATCACGGCATGTTCGGGTTGTGAGGTAATAAGAACCGCTCTCTTACGTTCGCGGCTCGGCTTCAGGGAGCCGGCGGACGGCAAACAGCAAGGGAATGGAGGTGGGTCCTCTATGGTGTCCATGGAGCCGATCGGATATGTAAGAAGCCCTTATCGGGATACCGGCGAGATTCCGAAGGGATTAGGCGCCAGGCACGAAGCGGAGGGGATTCTTGAGATACGGGCGGAATTTGAGCTTGGGCTGACGGATATTGAAGGCTTTTCTCACCTGTTCGTTATTTGGGCATTCGACCGGGCCGAGGGATTCCATCTGGTAGGAAGGCCGCCGACCGACGACCGGCCGCACGGCGTGTTTGCGACGCGCTCGCCGCGGCGTCCGAATCCGATTGGGTTGACCGTGGTGGAGTTGCTCTACCGCGAAGGGCCGGTTCTCCACGTTCGTGGCGTCGACATGTTGGAGGGTACGCCGATTCTGGACATCAAGCCCTACCTCTCAAGCGTTCCGCCGGAACGGCTGCGGCGCGGGTGGCTGGCGGAAGCCGAAGCGCGCAAGGGAAGGGAACTCTAGCGCGCCTGCCTACGCCGGCAGGTAGGTGCGCAGCAGTCGCGCATCGCCATCGGCTTGGATGGCGGGCTGCTCGCCGGTTTCAGGGAGCAGCCAGACTTCGCCGGGGTGGAACGCTTCCGGGCCGAGCCGGCCGCGGCCCTCAATCGCAATCCACATCTGGCACTTCTCGGGCGTGGGAACGAAACGCTCACCGGATTTCAGCCGCACCAACTCGGTTACGAAGTATGGGCAGCGCGCCAGCTCGTCGCGGCCTGGGGATAGCGGCCGCGGCCCGACAAGGCCGGGATGGACGCCCAAATCGGCAATGGCCACGGCTTTTTGCAAATGCATCTCTCGGGCGCGGCCGTAATCCCACAGGCGATAGGTGACGTCGGAGTTCTGCTGGATCTCATAAAGCACGAGTCCCGCGCCGATGGCATGGACGGAGTGCGCGGCGTTAAATAGCGTATCGCCGGGTTTCACCGGAACCCAATTCAAGAGCCGCTCGATCTCTCCGGTCAATGAGGACTGCTCCAGCCGCTGGCGGGTGATGGGTTCGCGAAAGCCTACGGCGATATCGGCGCCCGGATCGGCCTCCAGGATATGCCACATCTCGGTTTTTCCGTGCGGCCCGTCTTCGCCATCGGCGGGATGCACTTGCACGGAAAGGCGCTCGCTGGTGAAGAGGAGCTTTACCAGGATGGGAAGATCATCGGGTCCCAGGTACCAGACCTCGCCGATGGGATCTTCCGAATTCGGGAACCAGGGGGCGAGGCGCGTCTTGCCCCACACCTTCTGACGAAAGGAGGGGGTGAGGCGAATGGGAGCGTGCATGAATCTCCTAGCGGCGTGCGTCGGGCAACCGCTCTCTTACGTTCGCGGCTCGGTTCGAAGTGCTTGATTTTGCTGAGCGTTCAGCGCACTACACCAGTGTACCTAGGAATGGCTGACGATGAACCGATGAAGCCGGTCGAGCCCGCGTTCCAGTTCGGGCATGGAGGTGGCGTAGCTGATGCGTATATGGCGGTCCGTGCCGAAGGCCTCGCCCGGAACCGCGGCTACGTGCGCATCCTCAAGCAGCCGCCCGGCAAATTGGAGCGTGTTTTGGATGCTGTTCTTCCCCAGCGCGACGCCCACGTTAGGATAGGCGTAGAACGCGCCGCGCGGTTCGGCGCAGGTAACGCCGGGGATGGCGCGCAGGCGTTGGACCACAAAATCGCGGCGGCGGCGGTATTCCCGGAGCATCAGCGCGACGGAATCCTGCGGGCCGCTGAGCGCCTCCACGGCGGCCTTCTGAGCAATGGAGGTGGGGTTGGACGTGGAGTGGCTTTGGAGCTTGGTCATGGCCGTGACGATGGCTTTGGGGGCCAGCCCGAAGCCGATCCGCCAACCGGTCATGGCATAGGTCTTCGATAGGGATCCGGCCACCAGCACGGTGTCCTTGGCGCCAGGGAGCGAGGCTGCGGAAAACGGCTCGCTGTCGTAGAGAAAATGGCAGTAACACTCGTCGGTCATCAGGTAGATGCCGCGCTCGGCGGTGAGGCGGACAATCTTTTCGAACTCGGCGCGATCCACCACGGCGCCGCTGGGATTCGACGGCGAATTGACGATGACCATTTTGGCGCGGCCGTGGAGATAAGGCTCGATCATGGCGGCGGTGAGCGCGAAGCCATCGGCCTCATGCGTGTCGACGAAAACGCACTTGCCGCCGGCGTAGTTCACAACGTCCTTGTACGTCACCCAATAAGGCGCGGGGATGACCACCTCATCGCCGGGGCCGATGAGCGCCTGGGTGAGCTGGAAAACGGCGTGCTTGCCGCCAACGGTAACAATGCATTCTTCAGGCTTATAGGCGGTTCTGAAATCCCTGGTGTGCGCACTGCAGATGGCGGTCCTTAGCTCCAGGGTTCCGGCGGCGGCGGTGTACTTGGTGAAATTATTTTCGAGCGCGAGTATCGCGGCCCGTTTGATGTTGGCGGGGGTCGGAAAATCCGGCTCGCCGGCCCCGAAATCGACAACGTCCACTCCCTTCGCGCGAAGATTCTCGGCGTCCGCGGCCACCTTCATGGTGGACGACACGCCGATGAATGAGATACGTTCCGCGATCCCGTTTACAGCAGCACTCATGAGTCCCCTCAAACTCTCTATTACTTCTTGCTGAAACTTCCGATGCGCTCGCGCATGCGCGCCTCCACCAAAGGCGGCGCCAGGCCGGCGATGTTTCCCCCCAGACTGAAAACCTCCTTCACCAGCCGGGAGCTGATGAAGGAATACGCTTCGTTGGCCATCAGGAATACGGTTTCGACTTCAGGACGAAGCCGCCGGTTCATCAGGGCCATTTGCAATTCGTACTCGTAATCGGAAATCGCGCGGATGCCGCGGAGCACGACAGTGGCGGAACGGGAGGTGGCATAGTCCACGAGCAGACCGTCGAAAGAACCGACCTCCACGTTGGGGTAATCGGCCACCACCTCGCGAAGCATGACCGCGCGTTCCTCCACCGAAAACAGCGGCTCCTTGCGTTCGTTTCGCAGAATGGAAACGATGAGTTTATCGAAGAGCCGCGCGCCGCGCTGGATCAGATCGAGATGGCCGTTGGTAATCGGGTCGAAGGACCCGGGGTATAAGGCGACGGTAGGGCTGATCTGGCGCGGCTGGTGGTTATTCACTTTCTCGACCGGGTTATTCACAATTCTATCGAAAACGGCGGGGCGGCGGGAGCCTCATGCTACGATCATTTTTCGAGGGCTTGTGAATCGACGAAAAATTCTGGTTACCGGCGGGGCCGGTTACATCGGCTCCCACACGGTGCTCCTGCTGCTAGAGCGGGGCTACGATGTCGCGGTGGTGGACGACCTTTCGAAGGGACACCGGCACAATGTCCCCGCCGGCAAACTGTACGAGATGAACCTTCTGGATGGCGCGGCCCTGGCGGGGCTGATGCGCCAGGAGCGTTTCGACGCAGTGATCCATTTCGCCGCGCTGGCGGAAGTGGGCGAGTCGATGCGCGAGCCGGAGCGCTACTTCAGGAACAATGTGGGCGGCTCGCTTTCGCTGCTTGGGGCCATGTTGGAGACGGGCGTGAAGCACATCGTCTTTTCGTCCACGGCGGCCGTCTATGGCACGCCGCAAGGCACGCCGATTCGCGAGGATTTCCCCATCCAGCCCGTCAACCCGTACGGCGAATCCAAGTCCATGGTGGAGAAAATGCTGAGGTGGTTCGATGAGATCCACCGGCTGACGAGCGTTACCCTGCGCTACTTCAACGCCGCCGGCGCGGATCCGGAGGGGCGGTTGGGCGAGGAGCACGACCCGGAATCGCACCTGATACCATTGGTGCTGCGGGCGGTAATCACGGGCAAGCCGGTCACGGTATTCGGCAACGACTACGACACGCCGGACGGCTCCTGCATCCGCGACTACATTCACGTGAACGACCTGGCGCAGGCGCATATTTTGGCCGTGGAGCACCTGTGCGGGGGCGGCGCGTCGGACCGTTTCAACGTGGGGACGGGATCGGGACAGACAGTGTTGGAAGTGATTGCCGCGGTGGAGAAGGTCACCGGCCAAAAGGTTCCGTATGTCATGGGGGAGCGGCGCGCGGGGGATCCGCCGAGCCTGGTCGCGGCGCCGGACAAACTGCGCGCAACGCTGGGCTGGAAGCCGGAATACACGGGCCTGCGGACCATCGTGGAGCACGCCTGGAAGTTCGCTCGGAAAAACTCTTGACGCGGGGACGCGGAGACGCTGAGAAGACCGTTTAAGGGTCCGGCGTGCCGATCGGGTCTGGCCCCTTTCCGAAGTTCGCGCAGCGGAGATACGTTCCCTTGCAGGGTTGCTCCGCGTCAAAGAAACTTGGGCATCGGGAGACTAGAACACTCTGCGCTTCAAGCGCTCCAGGTCGAACTTGGCGGTGTCGGCGATTGCCATCACGCACATGACGCCGGCCTGAACGGGGTCCGTGACTACCAGATCGGCGGCGTCCGGAACGCTGCCGGCCATATTCAGGCTGATCACCAGGAGGCCGGCCTGGCGCACCTCCCGCACCGCGGCTTCGATTTCGCCGCCCATCAGCGATCCCGCCAGCACAATGGCTTTGGCGCGCGGCAGACGGGCCACGGCGCGCACGGCGTCGGCCAGTTTCTGCTCGCCCACCAGGGGAATGGTGTCGACCGAGATGTGCTCGCCGCGGATGTTGTGCCGATCCGCCTCGGAGACGGCGCCGATGGCCACCTGCCCCACTTGCGCGCCGCCGCCTATGATAATCATGCGCTTACCGTAGATCGTGGCGAGCGTCTTGACCACCTCCACGCGGCGCACCGTAGGCAGGCCGCGCAGATCCTCCACCAACTCATCGGAACTTCCCGGGAGGGCGATCTCGAAATACGTGCGGGCGTCGGTGGGGCGGTTCTCCAGAATCTCGACCGACACGATATCGCCGCCTCGCCGGGCAATCACCCCCGTGAGCAGATGCAGCAGGCCGGTCTTGTCCGCGGCCTCCACCATCAGGCCGATCGTCTGGTTGGCCATCTATTTTCAGTGTAGCGTTCGGAGTACGATATCATAGCGAATGTCATCGCCATTCACCGAGTAGACGGATGAATTTAACCCTTGCGAGAAGCCTCCCATTCGCCCTTTTCCTAGCCGCTCTTCCAGTCCAGGCGCAAAACAACTACGAGATTCAGGTGTATGGCGCCGACACGGTGGCGCCGAACCGCACCATGGTCGAGTTGCATAGCAACTTTACCTTCGAAGGCTCCAAGACCACCGAACAGGGCGTCCTTCCCGATCAACATCAGCTTCACGAAACGGTCGAGATCACGCAAGGCTGGACGGATTGCTTTGAGACAGGCTTCTATATTTTCACGAGCGCCGGCCCGAATCAGGGCGAAAAATGGGTAGGCGATCACATTCGCCCGCGAATTCGCGTCCCGGAGAGCTGGGGTTGGCCGGTCGGCGTGAGCCTTTCAACCGAAATCGGCTACGAGCGACCCATCTTTTCGGCGGACACCTGGACCTGGGAAATCCGCCCCATCGTGGACAAGCAGTGGACGTCCTGGTATGTAGGCTTCAATCCTGCTCTCGAAAGGGCATTTCACGGGCCAGGCGTTTCCCAAGGCGTCACGTTTTCTCCGAACCTGAAGGTGGCCTATTCCCTGACGCGCAAACTGAGCGCGGGCCTGGAATACTACGGGTCAGAGGGACCCATTACGGGTTTCGACCCGCTGTATTTGCACCAGGAAGACATTCTGCCCGCAATCGACTACGATTTCGGCCCGAACTGGGAGTTCAACTTCGGCGTGGGCGTGGGCGTCACGCGCAGCACGGATCATCTGCTGGTCAAGATGATCATTGGGCGGCGTTTTCGGTTCGGCACGCCGCATCTGCCCCGCGCCATGAAACCGAAGACGGCAGGTGTGGAGGGTGCTTGAAGCCGTCATCGGGTTTCGCCGGGACCGCCGCGCTCCTGCCGACGATCCTCCTTTCCGCCTACGGTCTCGCGCAAACGCCACAAACTAGATCGGCGGATCCTCCGATTCCTTTAGGTCTCCCGCCCGTTCCCTGGCCAGCCGATAACCCTTATTCACAGGCGCGCGCCGAGCTGGGCAGGATTCTCTTTTTCGATGGCCGGCTTTCTTCGAACGGCGCGGTGTCGTGCGCCTCCTGTCACGATCCGAAGCATGCATTTTCGGACGCCAGGCTATTCTCGACGGGCGTGAACGGCAAGCCGGGAGTTCGCCACGCGCCGACGCTGATCGATCGCGCCTGGGGCAAATCGGAGTTCTGGGATGGGCGGGCGGCCACACTGGAAGCGCAGGTTCTCGGCCCGGTGACGAATCCCGACGAAATGGGGATGACGCCGGACGCGGTGGTTCAAAAACTCCAAGCCATCAAAGGCTACGCGCCGCTTTTCGCCGCCGCCTTTGGAGACGGGGCCATCTCCTTCGAACGCATTGCGCAAGCCCTGGCGACCTTCGAGCGCACCATCGTCTCCGGCAATTCTCCTTATGACCGCTACCTTGCCGGCGACAAGTCCGCCCTGACCAAGCGGCAGAAGGACGGTCTGGATTTCTTCAACAAGAAGGGCGAATGCGCCGAATGCCACTCCGGACCGGACCTCACCACGGAGAAATTCGTCAACTTGGGAATCGGGATGGATGCCGCCAACCCCGATCCGGGGCGCGAGACGGTCACGAAGAAGCGCGGCGACTTCGGGAAATTCAAAGTGCCGACGCTGCGGGAGATCGCGGATCGCGCGCCCTATATGCACGACGGCCGCTATAAGACGCTGGGCGAAGTTCTGGATTTCTACGCCAAGGGAGGCTTGCCCAACCCCCACCTGGACACTCGCATCACCGCCTTTTACATGGATGAGGAAACCAAGCGGGACCTGCTCGATTTTCTGTCCGCGCTCAGCGGCGAAGGCTGGCGGCAAATCGCCCCGCCTTCCGCCTTCCCCCAATAGATCGGCCTAATCTTCGTAAAGCAACAGATCGCCGCCGCTGTATTGGTGCGTTTTCTCGCAGTCCGGATTTCCGCAGGTCAATGTTCCTTGCCAAGCCGCATTCACCAGATCAGGGGAATTCCCTACGGTCGGCTTATATAAGGCGGCGGCCATTTCTGCCGCTCGTACGCCGCGAAGGTACAAGTCCTCGACCTCGATTTTCCTCCCGCAGTCTTTGCAAATCACGCCAACCCGAAGCCCCACCACAACAGGATACACCGGCGGCGAGGCTGCCTAGACCAGTTGCACGAGTTATCTACCTGAAACTAAATAGCTTCCACCGGGCGGCGAGATGTCCTGGCTGAAACCAAACCGCAAGTCGGCTCGACAGCCGACTCGGCAAGCCTGGCGGCTTGCGCCACGCGGTCTTTGCCGGCTGTTCTTTCCCGGCGCCGCACCAATTTCCCGAGTCCCTGCACAATGCAGGAACGAACCAATACGGCTCCACGTTTTTTCCTCCCGGTGCGTCAAACTATCTGTGAGCCCACTTCGGCTATGGATTGGTCTGCTCGCTGTGTCGGCCTTCGCCGCCGATCCGGGCTTGGATAAGCTGCTCAAAAGCGTCGAAAATCGCTACAACCAGTCCAAGACCCTCCAAGTCCTTTTTAATGAATCGTATACGCCGCAGGGAAAGCCCCCTCGCTCGGAAAGCGGGACACTTCTGCTCCGCAAGCCGGGGCGTATGCGCTGGGAATACTCCCAGCCCAAGGGCAAGCTGTTCGTCTCCGACGGCAAATCTCTCTGGCTCTACACCCCGTCCGATAACCGGGCCGAACAAATGAAGCTCCAGGAGAGCGAGGATATGCACGCGCCGCTGGCATTCCTGCTGGGCCGCTTGAACTTCAGTAAGGATTTCCAGAACTTGCAGGCGCGTCCGGACGGCGCCGCGACGCGGATCACCGCCCAGCCCAAGACCGACAACCTGCCCTACACGGCGGTGGAGTTCGTGGTGTCGCCGGATTCCCAGATCACGGAAGTGAAAGTGACCGGGTTCGATAACTCCATTCTCGACTTCCATTTCGACCGCGAGAAACTCGACCCTCCGCTCGACGGCAAGCTCTTCATGTTCAAAGCGCCGCCTGGCGCCGAAGTGGTGCAGGGGGATCAGTAAGAGATGGCCGAGTTCGTCCTCAAGTACGCCGACGGCCGCGGGCAGATCCACCAGCAGGTGGCCTCCGCGGGTTCTGAAAGGGAGGTGCGCGACCGGTTCACGCAGCAGGGCTTCCTGATTTACTCCGTCAACCCCCGCGTAGCCGCGTTGGTGGGCTCGGGTCCTCGCCGCAAAAAGGTCAACCTCGAGAAGTTCCTGATCTTCAACCAGCAGTTCGTGACCCTGATCCGCGCCGGCCTGCCCATCCTGAAGTCGCTCGACCTGCTGGCCGACCGGCTTACCGATCCTAAGCTGGGACCCCACATCCAGGCGGTCCGGGACGAGGTCCGCAATGGCGCCCTGCTATCCGACGCGTTCCGCCAGCAGGGCGTGTTTCCCAGGATTTACGCCACCTCCGTGCTGGCGGGCGAGAAAAGCGGCAGCCTGACGGAGGTGCTCGACCGGTACATCGGCTACCAGAAGACCTCGCTGGCCGTGAGGAAGAAGGTCATGGTATCGCTGATGTACCCGTGCGTGCTGCTGGTGCTGGTGACTATCCTGATGGTGTTCCTGGTCACCTACGTGGTGCCGACTTTCGCCACCCTTTACAACAGCATGCAGGCCAAGCTGCCCGCCATGACCGTGGCTCTGATCGCCATCGGGACCACCGCGCGCGCCTACATCGTGACGTTCGCCATCATGCTGGTGACGGGCATCCTGTTCTTCCGCTGGTGGTCGCGGAAAGAATCCTCGCGCGGCGCGATCGATCGCGTCAGGATGCGGATTCCCGTAGCCGGCGAGATCTGGCTCAAGTACCAGGTGGCCCAATTGTCGCGCATTTTGAGCACCCTGCTGACGGGCGGCATCCCGCTGGTTCAGGCCATGGAGACGGCCGCCGATTCGCTCGGCACGCCGCTGCTGCGGGGGGCCATCGAGCGCGCCGGGAAGAGCGTGCGCGAAGGCCAGTCCTTATCCACCTCCCTGAAAGCCTCGAAACTGTTTCCCGGCCTGGCCATTGACATGATCGAGGTGGGCGAATCCACCGGCGCTCTGCCTGCCATGCTGAACAGCGTGGCGGAGTTCTTCGAGGACGACGTGAACACGCGCATGGCGGCTACCCTCTCGCTGGTGGAGCCGGCCATTATGATCTTCATGGGCATGTTCGTGGCTTTTGTACTGATTTCCCTGTATCTGCCGATCTTTTCCCTGGCCGATACCATCCGGTGAGCATGGCGACTACTGAAAGACTGAAGCTTGTCGACCCCGCCGCGGAAGCGCAGCAATCGCGCGCCATGGCGGAGCGCTACCGCTGCGAATACGTGGATCTGCGGGAAGCCGCCATCGATCACGATTTGTTCCGCTCCATCCCGGTGGACCTGATGTTCCGCTACAACTTCGTGCCTATGCAATCCCGCAACGGCACGCTGGAGATCGCGCTGGCCGATCCGCGGAACCTCAACCTCATCGATGAGCTGACCCTGCTGCTCAACCGCAAGCTGCTCATCAAGGTGGCCACCCTCACGCAGATTGCCGAGCTGCTGAAGAAGACCGAACAATCGCAGCGCGTGCTGGAGGAAGTCACCGAGGGCTTCGCGCTCGACGTGGTGGTGGAGGATGGCGATTCCGACGAGACGCTCTCCATCGACAAGCTGACGGCCACCGATAGCGACATCGCCCCCGTCATCAAGCTGGTGGACACCACCATCTTCAACGCCCTGGAACGGCGGGCCAGCGATATTCACATCGAGTCGCGCGACCAGGAAGTGGCCATCAAGTACCGCATCGATGGCGTGCTGCACTACGCCATGCCGCCCATCGCCAAGGACTGGCAATCCACCATCATTTCGCGCATCAAGGTGATGAGCGAACTGGATATCGCCGAGAAGCGCGTGCCGCAGGACGGGCGCTTCCGGGTGCGTTATAAGAACCGGCTGATCGATTTCCGCGTTTCCATCATGCCCACCATCCACGGCGAGGACGCCGTGCTCAGGGTGCTCGACAAAGAGTCGATGAGCGAGAAGTTCGCCAAACTATCGCTCGACGTGGTGGGTTTTTCGGTCGCCGACCTGACCAAGTTCCGCCGCTACATCACCGAGCCATACGGCATGGTGCTGGTGACCGGCCCCACCGGGTCGGGCAAGACTACCACGCTCTATGCCGCGTTGAGCGAAATCAAGAATGACGAGGATAAAATCGTCACCATCGAAGATCCGGTGGAGTATCAGATTAAGGGCATCACGCAGATTCCCGTGAATGAGAAGAAGGGGCTGACCTTCGCGCGCGGGCTGCGGTCCATTCTGCGCCACGACCCGGACAAAATCATGGTGGGCGAAATCCGCGATCAGGAAACCGCGCAGATCGCCATCAATTCCGCCCTGACCGGCCACCTGGTGTTCACCACCGTGCACGCCAACAATGTGCTCGACGTGCTGGGCCGCTTCTTGAATATGGGCGTCGAGCCTTACAATTTCGTTTCGTCGCTCAATTGCATCCTGGCGCAGCGCCTGGTGCGCGTCATCTGCGACCGCTGCGTGCGGAAGGTGCGCTACCCGGATAGCTTCCTGGTGGAGAGCGGCCTCAATCCCGACCAATGGCGCGAGTTCGAGTTTAGCGAAGGCGCGGGATGTTTCGAGTGCGGCGGCACGGGCTTTCGCGGACGGTCGGCCATCCATGAGCTGCTCGATCTGAACGACCGCATCCGCGAGATGATCCTGAACCGCAGGCCTAGTTCCGAGATTCGCCGCGTCGCGCGCGAGGAGGGTATGACCTTCCTCAGAGAATCCGCCGTGGAAAAGATGCGCGCCGGCGTGACGACCCTGCGGGAGATCAATAAGGTGACGTTCATTGAAGGCTAGAATCAATTTTGACGCGGAGACGGGCCCGCAAGGGCGGCGGGCGCCCCGACGCGGAGAAAGAACCCCTCAAATGAACATGGGGTTGCTCTCTGCGCGCCGGCGCCTTAGCAGTGAATTTTTGATTTTCTCTGCGTCTCCGCGTCTCCGCGTCAAAGGTTTCTCCCCATGTTCCTAGACAGCCTCAAAGCTCTCCTGCTGGACCCGCCGCCGGCTATGGCCTTTGAGATTTCCGGGGCGGGCATTGCCGCGGCGCGCATCGAATCGCGCGTCGAACTGGAGTTCCGGCCGCTCAAACCCGGCACGCTCACCATTTCTCCGGTGAAGGAGAATATCGCCGATGCGGACGAGTTCGCGCTCGTCGTGCGTTCGCTGGCGGGCGCACAGTCTTCCCGCAAACGCCGCGACGTCGCCCTCATTCTGCCGGACAACTGCGCGCGCATCGTGGTGCTCGATTTCGACGCCTTTCCCTCCGACCCGAAGGAGCAGGTCGCGCTGGTCCGTTTCCGCCTGAAGCGCAGCGTGCCCTTCGACGTGGATTCGGCCGCGGTAAGCTACTGGGCGCAGCCGGCCGTGAACAAGAGAACCGACGTGGTGGCCGTGGTGGCGCCGCTCGAAATCGTCTCCCGGTACGAAGCGCCGTTTCGCGCCGCCGGCATGCTACCGGGATTGGTGACCACGTCCGCGCTGGCTGCTCTGGAACTCGCCCCCGAGGGCGGCATCACGGTGTTCGTCAAGATCACCGGGCGCGTGCTCTCCGTGCTGGTGCGCAGCAAAAGCGTGCTCAAACTGGCGCGCTGCCTGGAAATGCCGTCCGCCGAATTGGAAGACGTTTACGCCGTTCTGGTCCCCACCTTCGTTTACGTGGAGGACAATCTGGGCGGGCGGCCCGAGAAGCTCGCCCTGTGCGGTTTCGGCGCGCGGACGGAGGAGGCCGGGCGGCGCTTCGAAGAAGAATTGTGTGTGGAGACGGATCCGTTGCGGTCGCCGCTCGGAACGCCGGGAGAGGACAACGCCGGGCTGTTGGGCTACCTGCGCTCCATCGCCAGGAATAATTAATGAAGATCCCGATCAATCTCGCCAGCCAGCCGTTCCAGCGGGTGCGCGCCATGCTGCTGGCGTCCCTGGCGGTAAGCCTGCTGCTGCTGGCCACGCTGGGAGCGCTGGTTTCGCTGATCCTGACGGACCGCGCCCAGGTGGCCGGCGTGCGCCAGGACATTGCCCGGCTCAACGGGCAACTGCGCCAGGCGCAGGGCGAACAGGCCAGGCTCGCCGCCGTGCTCAAGAGGCCGGAGAACGCCCAGGTGCTGGAACGCAGCGTCTTCATCAATACGCTGCTCTACCGCAAAGGAATCAGTTGGACGCGCATTTTCTCGGACCTGGAAAAGGTCGTCCCGTACAACGTGAAGATCGTGCAGATCCGCCCCACTCTGGACTCGAACAATCAGGTGGCGCTCGATATGACGGTGGCGGCGGAAACCCCCGAGCCGGAGATCCAACTGCTGATGGCGCTTGAGAGCTCTCCGCTATTCGGTGACGTGCTGGTGCCGCAGAACCAGCCCCCAACGCAGGCGGATCCCCTTTATCGCTGCCGCCTTACGGTGCATTATGGCCAGAAACTTTAACCTCGGCCAAATGAAGCTGACGGGCGCGTCCATCAAGGACCCGCGCGTGGCCATGCGCGCCGTCATCGCCGTGTTGCTGGCGGCGAATGTGGCGGCGGCGGTGCTTGCCTTCAAGCCGTTCGGCGGTTCGGCCGCAGACCTGCGCCTGGAACAGACCGCACTGGGCACTCAGATCGCCGGGTTGGAGAAGAGCGCCGCCGCCGCCAGGCTCATGGTGGACAAGGTGGAGAAGGCGCGCCGCGAAGGCGATGGGTTTCTGGCGAAATACGTGGTGGAGCGGCGGACCATGTCGTCGGCCCTCGCCGAAGAGCTGAACCGCATGGCGAAGGACGCCGGTGTGCGCGCATTACCGGGGCAACTCCAACTGGACCCCATCGAGGGCAGCGACACGCTGGAGATGGCCAGCATGACGGTGGGCTATGAGGGCCCCTACGAGAGCTTGAAGAAGTTTGTGGAGATGGTGGATAAGTCCCCGCGGTTCCTGATTATCGAAAACATGACGGTCGTCTCGCCGCAACAACTGCAACAGAAGGGCCAGAATCCGACTCAGAATGTGAACGTGGCCTTGAAGCTGGACACCTTCGTCCGGGAGACGCAGGGGGCGACGCCATGAAGCTGGGGACGGAAAACAAGAAAGCGACCGCAGCGCTGGGCGGATTGCTCCTGGTACTGGTTTACTTTGTGTATAGCAACGTGTTATCGGGGCCGTCGGCGTCTTCGGACGCGCCTCGGACCGCTGCTCCCGCGGCCGCCGGCGATCCATCCGCCTCGATTGCGACGCCCGACTCCCAGACCGGGTCCCCGCGCCCTCAAGCGTCGCGCTCCGGTGGCGAGGAATTCCATCCCGTGCTCCGTTCCAGGCATCCGGAAGATCGCATCGATCCCATGAAGGTAGACCCCACGCTCCACCTGGAACTGCTGAAGAAACTGCAGGAAGCGTCCGGGGGCGCGGGCGGGCGCAATCTGTTCCAATTTGGCCAGCCGCCCGTACCGCCGCCCACCCCGGAGCAGGTCGCCAAATTGAATCATCCCGAGCCCGTGATCACGCCACAGCCGCAAGTCGTGGCGCCTGCCGGGCCACCGCCGCCGCCGCCCCCGCCGCCCATCCCGCTCAAGTACTACGGACTTTCGACGGCGCGCGCCAACGGCAAGAAGGTCGCCTTTTTCATGGACGGCGAAGCCATCTTCATGGCCAGCGAGGGCGAGATGGTTCAGAAGCGCTACCGGGTGGTGAGAATCGGCGTCAACTCGGTGGTCTTGGAAGATACCCAGATGAAGCGCGAACAATCCGTTCCGCTGGCGAGCGAACCCAATGGCTAGATTTGTGGGACGGACCGGGGCGCCCCAACACACCCCGGAATCCGGCTACGCCCTGCTCCTGGTGTTCCTGATGGCGGCGGTGATCGCCATCTCGCTGTACAGTGAGATTCCGCGCGTGGCCTTCCAGTCCCAGCGGCACAAGGAACAGTTGCTGATGGAGCGCGGCCAGCAGTACATGCGCGCCATACAGGTATACCAGCAAGCCACCAAAGGTTGGCCGAAAGACGTCGACGCCATCGTAACCTACCAGTCGCGCCATTTCCTGCGCCACAAGTACATCGATCCCATGACGGGGAAGGACGACTGGCGCCTGATCCATACCAACGGCATGGTGCTCACCGATTCGTTGCTCGCGCAAAATCCAAACGCCAACAAGCAGGCCGCTTCCTCTACGAACACTTTCATCAGCACGTACGCCGGCCTTGGCGATACCCTGACCGGCGACCAAACGCAGCGGCCGCAGGACCGCCGCCGCCCGAGCGAAGGGGGCGGGGCCGGGGGCGCGGGAGACCTGATGCCGGGCATGACTGGCCAAGGACCGGATCAGTCCGGGCAGGCGCCCTTGCCGGGAACGGCGCCAGATCAGTCCGGGCAGCCGCCCATGCCGGGAACCGCTCCGGACCAGTCCGCGAACCCCGGGGCGGGCAACCCTGCGCTGGGCGCGCAGGCGGGCGTCCCTGGAACGCCGGGCGCGCCGGGAATGCAGGGCGCGCCGGGGATGCAGGGCGTGCCTGGAATGGCGGGATTTCCAAATCAAGTGCCCGGTCAGAACGGAATGGGCCAAGGCGCACCCGGCATGCCGGGTTTGCCCGGACAGGCCGGAAATCCCGCGCTGAGCATGATCAACCAGATCCTCACGAATCCCAACCCGCAGGCGGCGCAGATTGTCCAGCAGGGGCAGCAAGGGGGGATTTTGGGCGGTGGCGTAGCGGGCGCGCAGCAGATGGGCGGCGGCCTGGCGGGCGTGGCCAGCAAGGCAGAGACGGAAGGCATCATGGTCTACAACACCCAAACCCAGTACAAGAAGTGGGAGTTCGTTTTCGATCCCACAAAGGTGCCTGTCATCCAAGGCCCCGGCGGCGGTCTCACCGGATCCACCCCCGTGAGCCAGATGGGTTCTCAACAGACGCAAACGTCCGGCGGCAGCGGGGGAATGTTCGGGGCAATCGGACAGACTGGGGGAATCGGACAATCCGCGGGAATAGGGCAGACGGGCGGAATGGGGCAGACGGGCGGGATGGGACAATCCGCGGGATTCGGCCAAATCGGCGGGACGGGCCAAACCGGGGGATTCGGACAGATCGGGGGAGTGGGGGCCGGCGCACAAGGGAATAATGCCGCCGGTGGAACCTCCAACACGCCCGCCGGGATGCAAACCAACGGCAGTTCCGGTTCCGGCTCCTTGCCTCCGGGCTTTCGCCTGGGCCGGCCGTAGCTTATTACACAACTATTACGGAATATAGGGTCTTGTTTTGACTAAACCCTGTTAGCCTTCGGATTAAAGGCTTGTTTTCTTCAGTCTTCTACCCAATGAACAATCTCCATCCCAAAGGGTCCAACGCTCGCATTCTGCTCTCCTCCGTGTTCGGCCCCTATGCCCAGGACGACGAATTCGGCAGCCGCTCCATCAACCCGATGGAGCTATATCACAACCAGGTGACCAAGGCGCAGGGCTCGTTTTCGCTCCGCCGCTTTCACCGGTCGTGGGGCATCCTCATGATCCAGGAGAACATCTCGGCGCCGTGCGCGGTCCTTGATTTCCCCACTCGCGAGGCCTTTGCCCGCGAGCTCCAAGCCAACGATTACGATATCGTCGGCATCTCCTCCATCATCGTGAACGTCGGGAAAGCGCGTGAGATGTGCCGCATGGTCCGGGAGCTTTCGCCCCGCTCCACCATCGTAGTGGGCGGCCACGTGGCGGCCATTCCCGGCGTGGAGCGCATTCTCGACGCGGACCACATTGTGAAGGGCGATGGCATCGCCTGGATGCGCGAGTACCTGGGCGAGGATGCGACTGCGCCGATCCGCCACCCGGCGCTCTCTTCGGGATTCGGCTTCCGCGTGATGGGCATCGGGATTCCCACTGTTTTGGACGCATCCGCGACCATCATCGCCTCCATGGGGTGTCCGCTGGGCTGCAACTTCTGCACCACGTCGGCGTTTTTCGGGGGCAAGGGGAAGATCCTGAACCTCTACTCCACCGGCGAGGAATTATTCCGCCTGATGGAAGAGGCGGAACGGTCGCGCCGCGTGCAATCGTTCTTCATCATGGACGAGAATTTCCTGCTGCAGAAGCGGCGTGCGATGGAACTGCTGGCTTTGATGAAGGCGGCCGGAAAAAGCTGGTCGTTCCACATCTTCTCCTCCGCCAACGCCATACGGAAGTACAGTTACGAGGAGTTGGTGGAACTGGGCATTTCCTCCATCTGGCTCGGCCTGGAATCGCCGCGCTCCGGGTACGCCAAGCTGGACGGCGCCGATACGCAGCGGATGAGCCGCGAGCTGCGGGAGCATGGCATCGTGCTGCTGGGGTCCACCATCATTGGCCTGGAGCATCACACGCCCGAGAACATCGCGGAGGAGATCGAATTCGCGGTCGCGCATGAGACCGACCTGCACCAGTTCATGCTCTACACCCCCGTGCCGGGAACGCCGCTCTACGCCGACATGGCCGAGCAGGGCCGGCTGCTCGACGTGAATCTGGCCGATATCCACGGACAGGACGCTTTCAACTTCCGGCACGCCGCCATCACGCGCGAGGAATCGAGCCACTGGCTCAACTGGGCTTTCCGGCGCGACTTCGAACGCAATGGACCGAGCCTTTTCCGCGTCTGCCGGACCACATTCGAGGGTTGGAAGCGCCACAGGAACGACGCCGACCCGCGCGTACGCGAACGCTTCCAGCGCGAGGGCCAGCTACTGCGGCATGGGTACCCCGCCATCCTATGGGCTATTGAGCGCCGCATCCGGAAGGACAACGCTCCGGTGGCCTTGCAGGTTCGCGCGCTCCGCCTCGAACTCGAGCGGGAGTTCGGAATGGTAGCGATCGCCGCCGCCCGTCTCTTCGGCCCCATCCTATGGTGGACCAGTCTCCGCGAAGAGAAGCGCCTGGCCGCCGGCCGCAGCTACGAGCCCCAGACCATCATCGGACGCCGCAACTGGGTAAAACCGGAGGAGCAGATCGACCGCGCCCCGGCCGTGCCGGCATTTCACTGGGCTTCTTCCGGGGATTGAGGGAAGCCTCTCGCGGGCGCCTCAGCGGTAGGCTTCGGATCGGTGGCGCACGCCAAAGATGCGCATAGCGCCATCTTCAAGAGTGAAGAACACACGGTAGTCGCCGACCCGCAAGCGCAACACGCCAGCCATGTTGCTCTGAAGCGCCTTCACGCCGCCAGAACCAGTGCGCGCAAAATGGAGGACTCCTTCGAAGAGCCGCATGGCCGTCGCGCGGTCCAGCTTGCGGACGTCCGCCCTGGCTTCATCGAGCCACTCGACCCGGTAGGGCAGCATGATTACTGGGTGTCTTCCGGGGATCGGGGAAAATCTTCCGCTTTAAGGCCGAACTCGGCGAGAACATCCTCCATCGGAATCCCCTTGCCGCCACGCTTCCGAAACCAGGCTTGGCCTTCATGAAAACGCCGGACGTCCTCTTCGGTCACCGGTTCGTCGTCGGGCTGTGCCGTGGCCGCGGCACGAGCGACCGGGTCGAGCAACATGAATTCCAAGAATCGGACAGCGGTCTCGATCTGTGAGTCTGGAAGTTGCTCAATGAGCTGGTGCGCGTGTTGTTTTTCGGGCATGGTCTCCATGGCAACCGGCCTATAAACAGTATGCTACAGAATCAAATGCCCGCGGCCGCTCTCTCACGTTCGCGGCTCGGACAGGCATGTCGTTCCGGTCGGTGCGGAACGGCGCACTGTGCGTCAGCCGTGGTTCTCTTCCGCTCCTGTCGGTGCGGTCAGACGCACCAGCGCGCCGCCGCCTTCGCGATCCAGGAATTCCACGCGGCCGTTGACCATCTCGGCGCGCTCGCGCATCGAGACCAGGCCCATGCCCTGGCGCTCGCGGTTGCGGTTGCCGAAGCCGACGCCGCGGTCTTCCACCTCCAGCACTACCGAATCCGTGAGGAAGCGCAGGCGCACGGCGGCCGTGGACGATTTCGAGTGCCGCGCCACGTTGTTTAAGGCCTCCTGCATCACGCGGTAGAGGTGGATGGCCAGGCCCCGGTCCACTTCCCGGCTGACGCCGTCCTTCACGCAACGGGTGACAATGCCGGTCTGTTTTTCGAAGCGGGGCAGGTAGGCGTCGAGGGCGCTCTCGAAACCGGCTTCGTCGAGCGCCACCGGGTGCAGCGCCTGCGAAAGCGTGCGGACTTTTTCGAGCGTCGCCTGCACGGTTTCCTGGATTTCGCGGAGCTCGGCGCGCCCGCGGTCGTCCTCCGCATAATCGCGGCGGGCGGTGCGCTGCAGCATTGCGCCAATGGCCGTGAGAATCTGGCCGAACTCGTCGTGCAGCTCGCGGGAGATGGAGCGGAAGGTGTTCTCCTGCATGGAAATGAGTTGCTGCGCCAGCTCGCTGCGCCGTTCCGAAAGAGCCGCCACCCGCTCAAACAGGCGGCGGATGTATTGCACCAGGTAGAGGCTGGTGAAGACGATGGCCACCAGCATGGCCGCCAGAAACCCGTAGGCGTTGCGCCTCACACGGGCGTAGATGCCGGTGACGCGCGCGCTGGCCTCCTGCTCGGCCTCGTTATTGGCCACCAGCAGGCGCGCCACGGCCGCGGAGAGCGTCTCCTGCCGCGCCTGCAGAGAGAGCCGGATGAAATCGCGCGCCTTGGCCTGCTGGCCCGCGCCGGCCAGTGCGAACACCCGCTCCAGGGCGTCCCAGAACTGCGAGACGTTGGAGGCGATCTGCTTCCTCTGGTCCAGGTCGGCGGGCTTGCCGGCCGTCCCTACCGGCGAGTAGCGGGCCTCCTGCTCCAGGGCATCCGCCAGATCGGTCCGGATGCGCGTGAACGGGCCTTGCCAGGCGGTCAGGGGATAGGGTTCGCTGCCATCGAGCATGTCGCGCATGGTCAGGGCGATCTGGTTCAGATTGCCCTGGATGCGCAGCAGCAGGAGCGAATCCAGGCGGTTGCGGTCGATGGCAGTGGTTTGCAGCTCCTCCAGGCCGCGAAGCTGCACGAAGGTGAAGGCGGAATAGACGGCGACCGCCGACAGCGTGACCACCAGGCCTGCCAGCAATCGGATTGTAGGGGAGCGGCGGTCTTCCATCTAATCTCTTTCTATTATTGGCGCGCCCGCTGCGCAATAGTATTCTACTTTCACGTGCTAATCCTTTCCCAACCCATTTGACCGCTCCCCCCGGTGGGGAGCGGTCACACTTTCTGGGAGCGCGGCCACGGCCTGCCGTTGTATGATTCCGGTTGTGACGACGAATCCATTGAATCGGGCGAGGATATGAGGCGCTTTGCGCGGTACGCGGCGCCGACGCTGGCGGCGGCGCTCGGCTGCGGGTGGCTGGCGTACTCCCAAAACGGCTCGGCCAATAGCGCACTGCTGTGGCAGCGCCGCAATCTGGGCAAGGCGTTTTACGAAAATCCCACCATGGCGCAACAGGCCGTGGAACAGTTCCGGCTGGCGCTGGCGCTGGCGCCGAATTCGACCCGCGAGCGGTTGAACTACGGGCTGGCGCTGCTGCGCGCCGGCGACATGAAGAATGGCATGGCTGAGTTGGAGCGGGTGCAGAAGCAGGATCCCAAGCTGCCGCACACCTGGTTCAACCTGGGCATCGCCTACAAGAAGCTGGGGGATTTCGACAAGGCGCAAGCTGAGTTTGAGCAGATGGTGCGGCTGGCGCCGGACGACGCGACATCGCACTATCAACTCGGCGCGCTGTACAAATCCAAGGACCAGAGGGATGCCGCCATTCGTGAGTTCGAGAAGGCGCGCGACCTGAACCCGCGGCTGTCGGCGCCGCACTTCCAGCTTTACGGCCTCTACCGCGAGGCCAGCCGGACGGAGAGCGTCGCGGAGTTGGCCACTTTTCAGGCACTGAAGAAGGAGCAGGAAGGCGCGGCCGTCCCGGAAGACATGGAATGGAGCGTGTACGCGGAAATCTACGATCCCATCGACGAGCCGCCTTCTCCGCCGCTTTCCGCGCCGGTCTATCGCACGGAGAAGATCGGCGGCGGATTCGACCAGGCTTCGGCGGGGCTGACGGTTCTCGATCTGGATGGCGCGCGGCCGAGCCTGATTGCGTGGTCGGCGGGCCGCGTGGCGCTGTTTCGCAACGGCCGGACGCCGGTTTCGGATTCGGGCCTGGAAGCCTTGCGCGACGTGATCTTTATCGCTCCAGGCGATTACGATAACGACAGCCTGCCGGATCTGTGCGTCATCACCAAGCAAGGCGCGTCGCTCTACCACAATGTGAAGGGCCGCTTCGAGAAGCAGGCCGACCTGGCCACCGGAGCGTTCCGCAAGGCCGTGTGGCTCGATTTCGACCACGACTACGACGAGGATCTGTTCCTTCTGGGCGACGATTCGCGCCTGATGCGCAACAACGGCGACGCAGGCTTCAGCGACGAATCCAAGCGTTTTCCCTTTGTGGCAGGCCACGCGCTGGACGCTGTGCCTTTCGACCTGGAACCGGACACGCCGGGCTTCGACCTGGTGGTTTCCTACCAGGACCGCGCTGGCGTGCTCTACCGCGATCAACTCGGCGGAACCTATAAGGCGGTTTCGCTCGATGCGCTGCCGGCGGGAGCGACTGGGCTTTCGGCTGCCGACGTGAATCGCGACGGCCGCACCGATCTGGCGGCGGCCGGCCTGCAATTGCTGAACCGGCCGGGCCAATGGCAGGTGGCCGCAGCGCCGCAAGCGTTCGCGGGCGGTCCCAACGTCGAAGCGGATTTCGACCTGGATGGACGGTTGGCGCGGGCGTGGATCGCCAAAGACGGCTCGCTTAACGTGGACCGGAATGTGGCGCCAGCTTACGGCAACTGGACGGAAGTGAACCTGGAGGGCGTCAAGAACCCCAAGATCCCTCTCGAAACCAAGGTGGAAGTGAAGGCCGGCGCAAGCTACCGGAAGGCCACGTACCAGGGCATTCCGATGGTGTTCCGCCTGGGCGCGCACACGCGCGTCGATACGGTGCGGATCACCTGGCCGAACAGCATGATCCAGAACGAAGTAAACCAGCCGGTAAACCGCGCCATCGCGGTGAAGGAGGCGCCACGGCTGGCTGGGTCGTGCCCCATGATCTTCACATGGAACGGACGGTTTTTTGAGTTCATCACGGACGTGTTGGGCGTGGCGCCATTGGGCGCGAGCTCGGGAGACGGGAAGTATTTTCCGGTGGATCACCAGGAATACGTCTCGATTGACGGCGACAAGCTGGCGGCTCGCGACGGGCATTACGAAGTGCATTTCACGGAGGAGTTGCGGGAGGTTTCCTACATCGACCAGATCAAGCTGATGGCGCTCGATCACCCGGCCGCAATTGACGTAGTCAGCAACGAGAAATTCAAGTCGCCGCCGTTTCCCGAGTTCCGGCTGTTCGGCGCGGAGCGCAAGGTTTACCCGGTGGCCGCGCGCGATTCCCAAGGGGCGGATGTGCTGCCGGCGGTTCTCAAGCGCGATCTGCGTTATCCGGATTCATTTCGGCGCGACTCGGCCGGGGTGGCTGAGTTGCACCATCTGGACCTGGATTTCGGCCATGCCGCGCCCGGCAATCGCGCGGCCCTGGTCCTGAGCGGATGGGTGGATTGGGCGGACGGCAGCACCTTCCTGGCCGCAACCGAGGCGCATCGGGACCTGGTGTTTCCTTATCTTCAGGTGAAGGACGCCGCCGGCCAGTGGAAGACCGTAATTGAGGACATGGGGATGCCATCCGGCAAACCCAAGACCATGGCGGTGGACTTGACCGGCAAGTTCCTTTCGGCCTCGCGCGAGATGCGCATCGTCACCAACCTCTGCCTTTATTGGGATGAAATTTACCTGCTGGAATCGAGCGACGCGCCGCCCAACCGCATGACCGCCGTGGCCATGGAAGCGGCCGACCTGCACTACCGCGGATTCTCCAAGCCGACCATCGATCCGCAGCGCAAACAGCCGGAACGGTTCGACTACCAGGCGGTGACCTTCACTTCCATGTGGAATCCGACGCCCGGCAACTACACGCGCTACGGCGATGTGGCGAGCCTGCTGGCCGAGCCGGACGACCGCATGACGATCATGGGATCGGGCGACGAAATTGCCATGCGCTTCGCCGCCGGAGGGCTTCCGGCGCTGCCGGCCGGCTGGAAGCGCGATTTCCTGCTGTTGGTGGATGGGTGGGCCAAAGACGCGGACGCCAACACGGCGTTTTCGCAATCCGTGCTGCCGCTGCCATTCCACGGGATGAGCAGGTATCCGTATCCGGCCACGGAGGCGTATCCGCAAGACCCGGCGCATAAGCAATACGAGCGCGATTATCTGACGCGGCCGGCGCTGCGGCTGATACGGCCGCTGGTGGGGGAGACCGGGACGTAATATGCCGGCTCACGATAATGCGGTGGGGCGGCGACCGCTCTCTGACGTTCGCGGCTCGGAATAGGGGAATGCGGAACGGGGGCTTGCGGAACGGGAGGCGCGGAACGGGGCGCGCGGGACGGAGCGTTCGGAATGGGGGCGGCACGCGCCGGAGGGGAGCTAGGACATGCCAGAGGAACCGGACATATCGCGTGAAAGAAGCGGAAGGCAGGCGAATCGCCTGCCCCGCCTGGCCCACCTGCGAGCCATCGCTTTTTTGCTGCTGCTGGTCAATAGCGGATACATCGCGGCGCTGCCGGCGCCCACGGTGTTCTACATGGCCAATGTGGGCCTGCACCTACTTCTCGGGCTGGCATTGATGGCGCTCGCGGCCATCTTTTTCAAGCGCTATCCGCGCGAGTGCGGCGCGTTCCTCGCGGCCGGTCTGCCGGCGCTTTTCCTGGCGGCGCGGGGCAATACGCTGGCCCATCGGTGGGTCCTGTGGCTGCACATCCTGTTGGCCGCGGCGGCGGTTCTGCTGATCGGGCTGCGCCTGCTCCAAACGCCGTCCGTGCGCTCGTGGAAGGCCGGGTTCGCGGCTGCGGCGGCCGTGCTGGTCCTGCTGCCGGCAGGCGCATGGCTCTACCGCTCGGCGCGCCCGAACCCCAACGACCGCATCGTGAACCCCGACGACCCTCCGCTATCCATGGACCAGGAGGGCGCCGGCGCGCGATCGCCGTTTGCGCCGTCCTCGGCCCAGACCAATACCGGCAAGATCATCCCGTCCAATTTCTTCATGGATTCCCGGGCTTGCGGCGAGTGCCACAAGGATATCTACGAGCAGTGGAAAAGCTCGGCGCACCATTTCGCGTCGTTCAACAACCAGTTCTACCGGAAATCCATCGAGTACATGCAGGACACCATCGGCACGCGCCCCAGCAAGTGGTGCGCCGGGTGCCATGACCACGCGGTCTTCTTCAACGGGCGGTTCGACCGGCCCATCAAGGAGCAGATCGATATGCCGGAGGCGCAGGCGGGCCTGGGGTGCATGTCGTGCCACGCCATCGTACACGTGGGGAGCACCATGGGCAACGCGGATTTCACGGTGGAATATCCGCCGCTTCACGAGCTGGCCTCCAGCCACAACCCGCTGATCCACGCCGCCGACTATGCTCTGACCTATCTCAACCCGGAACCGCATCGCCAGACGTTTCTGAAGCCGTTCATGCGGCAGGCGGAGTTCTGCTCGGCGTGCCACAAGGTCCATTTGGATGTCCCGGTCAACGGCTACCGCTGGGCTCGCGGATTTAACGATTACGACAACTGGCAGGCCAGCGGCATTTCGGGAGAAGGCGCGCGATCGTTCTATTACCCGCCGAAACCGCAGGTTTGCGCCGATTGCCACATGCCGCTGGTGGCGTCGCAAGACCCCGGCAATCACGGCGGGAAGGTACACTCGCACCGCTTCCCGGCGGCCAACATGGCGCTGGCCACGGTGAACCAGGACCAGGCGCAGACGGACACCGTCGAGAAGTTCCTGACATCGGGATTCATCACGGTGGACATTTTCGCCGCGGCGCCGGCGGGGGGCGAACGGGGCCAGGTGGAAATGGTGCGGCGGAGCGGCCCGGTGCAGGCAAACACCATGTTCGCGACGGGCGAGGAGGCGGAGGCGAACGGCCCTGCCACGGTGCGGGAGGTGGGCAAAATTGAGGCGCCTCTCGATGCTGCCGGCGCGGCGCTTGAACCGGGCGCCACGGCGCGCGTGGACGTGGTGGTGCGCACGCGCAAGATCGGCCATTTTTTCCCGGCGGGTACGGTGGACGCTTTCGACGTCTGGCTTGAGCTGCAAGCCAAAGACGCGGACGGGCGCGTGATTTTCTGGAGCGGCAGCGTGGAAGACAATGGCAAGGGGCCGGTGGAACCGGGCGCGCATTTTTACAAGTCCTACCAACTGGACGCGCTATCCAACCCCATCGATAAGCGCAACGCGTGGCAGTCGCGGAGCTTGCTTTACGTGCGTCTGATTCCACCCGGGGCCGCGGACGTGGCGCACTACCTGGTGAACGTCCCCAAGGACGCGCGCGGTCCCATCAGTCTCACGGCCAGGCTGAACTACCGGAAGTTCTCCTGGTATTACACGCAGTTCTCTTACGCGGGGCAGCGGAAGCCGGGCCAGGACCCCGCCCTACTTGCGGCGGATCACAACGGGCTCGAGTATGAATTCCGGACGGCGTCGATTCCGGCGGACGTTTCCGGCAAGATCAAGGACCGCATCCCCGACCTGCCCATCGTGACGCTGGCGGCAGCGCACGCGGCGGTTCCATTGGGAACGCCCGCGTGGACGGCGACGGCGCGAAAACAGGATCGCGAGCGCTGGAACGATTGGGGCATCGGTCTGCTGCTGCAAGGCGATCTCAAGGGCGCGGAATATGCATTTCAGAAAGTGACCGAAGCGGAACCAGGCTATGCGGATGGCTGGCTGAACGTGGCGCGCGCACTGATCCAGGAAGGCGAGACCGAACGCGCCAAGCCGTACATTGCGACGGCCCTCAAACTGGATTCCAGCCTGGCCCGAACCTGGTATTTCAAGGCCCAGATTCAACGCGCGGACGGAGATTATGACGGAGCGCTGGAATCGCTGGAAACGGTGCGGGGGAAGTACCCGCGCGACCGAGTGGCGCTGAATCAGATTGCGCGCATCCTGTTTCTGAAACGGGAGTACGTGCGGGCTTTGGCGGCGCTCAAGGAGGTGGCGAGCGTCGATCCGGAGGATGTCCAGATGCACTACACGCGGATGCTGTGTTATCGCGGCCTGGAGGACGAGAAGGGCGCGGCGCGCGAGGAAACGCTCTTCCGGAGATTCAAGGCGGATGAGGCGTCGCAGGCGATTACGGAGGTGCGGCGCACGATCAGCCCGGAAGACAACAACGAGCGGCAACCGATTCACGATCACGAAAGCGCGGTGCGGCCGTGAAGCGCGGTGCGGGGCCGGTCGCGCTATTGACTGGCTGCCTCCTGGCGGGGCAGGCGCTTAAGACATCGCCGGTGGTTTTCACGGATGTGACGGCTAAGGCCGGCATCCATTTTGTCCACAACGCCGGGCGCACGGGGAAGAAGTGGCTGCCCGAAACGCTGGGGGCCGGGTGCGCGTTTTTCGATGCGGATGGCGACGGCTGGCAGGATATCCTGCTGATCAATGGCAAGGATTTCACGCCCACGGGCCGGCGGTCGCGCGCGGCGTTGTACCGCAACAACCACAACGGCACGTTCACCGATATTACGGCCAGCAGCGGGCTGGACGTGGAAATGTACGGCATGGGCGTGGCGATCGGCGATTACGATAACGACGGCCGCGACGACGTCTACATCACCGCTTTGGGCGGCGACCATCTATTCCACAACGAAGGCGGCGGCAAGTTCAAGGACGTCACTAAGGACTCCGGCATCAAGAACGACAGCTTCGGAACCAGCGCGGCGTGGCTCGATTACGACCGCGACGGCAAGCTGGACCTGTTCGTGGCCAACTACGTCCAGTGGAGTCCGAAGAACGACCTGTGGTGCTCGCTCGATGGCGCGACGAAATCCTACTGCACGCCGGAATCCTACAAGGGGACGCCCAGCCGCTTGTACCACAACCTGGGTGACGGCCACTTCGAGGATGTAGCGCAGCGCGCGGGCGTGGGCGACCCCACCAGCAAGTCGCTGGGTGTGACGGTGCTCGATTATAACGGCGACGGCTGGCCTGACATTTTCGTGGCCAACGACACGCAGCCGAACAAGCTTTACCGCAACCTGAAAAACGGAACGTTCAAGGAAGAAGGCATGTCCGCCGGCGTGGCTTATGGCGAGGACGGAGTGGCGCGCGGGGCCATGGGGGCCGACGCGGGCGATTACGACCGCAGCGGGCGTCCGCACCTGCTGGTGGGCAATTTCGCCAACCAGATGCTGGGGCTTTATCACAACGAGGGCACGGGACTTTTCGTGGATGAGGCGCCGCTTTCGACGGTGGGCCGCGCCAGCCTGCTATCGCTGACGTTTGGGGTCTTCTTCTTCGATTACGACCTGGACGGATACCCGGATATTTTCGCCGCCAATGGCCACATCGAAGACCAGATCGGGCGCGTGCAGCCGCGCGTCAGTTACCGCGAGGCGCCGCTGCTGTTCCGCAATCTGGGCAATCACAAGTTCGACAACGTCAGCGGTCAAATGGGTCCCGATTTCGCCCGGCCGATGGTTGCGCGCGGCGCGGCCTATGCCGATTTCGACCAGGATGGCGACCTGGACGTTCTGGTCTCCACCAACAACGGCCCGGCCTATCTTTTCCGCAACGATGGCGGCAATCGCAACCACTGGCTGAGCGTGCGGCTGACCGGAGTGCGGTCGAATCGCGACGGCATTGGGGCCGTGGTGCGCATCAAGAGCGCCTCGGGCGAGCAGTGGAACATGGTCCGCAGCGGGTCGAGCTATTGCTCGCAGAGCGAACTGCCGCTGACGTTCGGTCTGGGCAATGATGCGACGGTGACATCGGTGGACGTGGAATGGCCGACTGGTCCGCGCCAGCATTTCGGAAGCATGCCGGCGAACCAGCGGATCGTGATCGATGAAGATAAGGGGATTCTGGTGCGGTAGGGGGGCGCCAATTCCTAGCGAACCCGATTGGGGCCGTTGCTTGGGCACGTTACAGGCGTGTCTGAACCAAGCGAGGCCGTAGCGCGACCCCTAATGCCCCTAACTTTCTTCTTCCTCGCCGTCCTCAGCGGTGAAGGCCTTGCCTTGCGTTACCTCTAGGCCTTCCCGGTACAGCCTCGGGATCTTGAAGGAGCGAGAACCCCCAATCTCTTCCAGAAAGCCCATCTCGAGAAGCGGCTTGATTAGGGCTCGAACATTCGCTTCGGGCACCGCCAAGAGGCCAGCCAGGGAGTACTCATTGTGCTCGGCTTTGCCGCTGCGAAACCTCTCGACGGTAGGCGCCAACTCCTCGTTCTCCGCGAGCAGAGTGTCTTGCACGCGTTGCTCGCTTAGCGCGCGGTGCGCCTTCCGGACGGAATCGGCCTCGATTATGGCCAATTCCGGCGAATAGTCCCAAGGGCTGCGGTCCTCGCTGCGCACCTGGGCTTCCTTGGCTTTCATAGCGAGATCTATGAGGTTGCGCGGGGGCTTTATGCCGTTTCCGTCGCGAATTCTGGACATCATCCAATTCCAGGTCGTCGGCTTCCTCGGTCCCTGGTCCACCTGCTTCGGAAAGATTTGGTCAAAGATTCCCTTGTCGGTTCGGCCGGCCAGCCCAACATCCTTGACGAACGCCTCCGACTCACGCACCCGCCGGGAGAAGAGATTCAACAGGTCCTCCTCCTCCCAGACGATTTCGATCTTGCGGGCGTTGATGTGAGTAAGGTTGACAAAACCGCCCTGGGTCACTTTCCGAAAGACATCATTGCGAACGAAAAGCTTAAGCCGAATGCGGGGGTAGGCGAGCAGATCAAGGTAGGTTCTCAGCAGGGCGCGCAGCGCGGGGATCTCAACAGACGGGAAGCCCTGGAACGCCTCGTCCAGACGGTCAAGCACTATCCACGTCGTAAGATCGACCTCTTCGAGCGCAGTGTTAAGGACGCTGAGCGCCTTCTCGTGGGGTATCACATCCGGCAGGTCTGCGTCAAGCTGCGGCCCAGGGCGACGCTAGCCAGCATTTGGGCATCATGCCTGCCGCGGTAGGTGTTGGCGGGGCAAGCTGCGCGGCAGATTAACGATGAACTAACAGTATGGACTGGAGCCGTTGCGGGGCTGTCGACCGGAACCCCGGCAAGCTTGCCGGGGCGTGGTGCTTCCGGGGCACTCGTCTGGCGGTTGCGACGTTATTCGAGCACCTCGACCAGGGATCGACCGTGGACGAGTTCTTGGAATGGTTTCCGTCCGTCAGTCGAGAGCAAGTGCACGACGTCCTGGCCTTCGCCCAGAGATCCCTTGAGCAGCCCTTGGCGGTTGCGTGAAAATCCTGTTCGACGCCAACACCCCCGCGCCGCTCGCCCGGTTTTTGCGGGGACATGACGTGATGCGGGCGGATGAGTTGGGATGGCAGGGACTGGAGAACGGCGCGTTGCTGGACGCAGCCGAGCAAGCCGGGTTCGACCTGCTGCTCGCCTGCGATCAAAACGTCCGGTATCAGCAGAACTTTGCGAGCCGTAAGCTGGCCCTTGTGATCCTATCCTCGAATCACTGGCCGACCCTGCGGCGAGTTGCAGCGCGAATCGCCACAGCCGTCGATTTCGTGCAAACCGGGCAGATTGTCAAGGTCGATGTCGCCGGGCTGTAGGCGCACACCACCCTTAAGCCCAGCCTCAATCTTTCGCAAGCGCCAGGCCCTCAAGCGCCTCTCCCGTGAGCCGGTATTTGGTCCATTCATCCATCGGCACGGCGCCCAGCTTTTTGTAGAAGCCGATTGCGGGCCGGTTCCAATCGAGCACTTCCCACTCCATCCTGCCACAGCGGCGTTCGACCGCAATTCCCGCCAGGCGTTTGAGCAGCGCCAAGCCAATCCCCTTGCCGCGCAGGTGAGGCTTCACATAGAGATCTTCCAGGAAGATCCCCGGCTGAGCCAGAAAGGTGGAGTAGTTCGCGAAGAAGACGGCAAAGCCGGCGCATTCCCCGTCCCAATGCGCCAGGAGCACCTCGGCGGCGGGCTTGGGGCCGAACAGCGTCTCGCGCAGCCGCGCTTCGGTGGCCGTGACTTTATGAGCGAGTTTCTCGTAATCCGCGAGCGCCAGAATCAACTCAAGGATCAGGGGGACGTCCGGTTCCGTCGCTGGAACGATGCGTAACTTCGGCATGATCCGTTACGGTAGCATGATCGAATGAACACGTTTCGGATCGCGCTCGCCAATATACGGCGCCCGGCGACTCCCGAGGAATCGGTCGCGCTGGCCGAGCAAGCCATCGCGCAAGCATCCATCGAACGCGCCGGCCTGATTTGCTTTCCGGAGTGCTTCGTTCCCGGCTACCGGGTGGGAAAGCCGGACCCGCCACCCGATGCCGCGTTCCTCGAACGCGCTTGGTCCGTGGTTGCGGCGGCCGCGGCGAAGGCGAACATCGCCGTGGTTCTCGGCACGGAACGCGTGGCGGATGGCGCACGGTTCATTAGCGTATTGGTGGTCAATCCGGACGGAACCGTCGCCGGTTTCCAGGACAAAGTCCAGCTCGACCCCTCTGAGGATGGCATTTTTTCGCCCGGTTCCGGGAGGCGCGTTTTCCAAACCGGTTCATTGACGTTCGGCGTGGCGATCTGCCATGAAGGGTGGCGCTATCCGGAAACCGTCCGATGGGCCGCCCGGCGTGGGGCGCAGATCGTGTTCCACCCGCATTTCGGCGAAGCCGAGCCGGGCGACTACGCGGCATCGAGTTTCGCCGATCCCGCGAACTCATTCCACGAGAAAGCCGCCTTGTGCCGGGCGGCCGAAAATACCTGCTATTTCGCGACCGTAAATTGCGCGAGCGCCGGATCGCCAACTACTTCGGCCGTGGTGCGGCCCGACGGGACGCTGCTAAAGTACCAGCCGTACGGTAAGGAAGGCCTGCTCATGGCGGATATCGACCTTGCCGCGGCCACTGGGTTGCTTGCGGCTCGATGGAATTCCGCCTAACGCCGGCGGTATGCTAGTCCGGCAACACGCGGATCTTGATATTTCGGAACCACGTCTCGGAGCTATGGTTCTGCAAACCGATGGGGCTGGCCATCACGAGCGGGGCATCCGGCGCGGACCCCTCAGGAAGATCGCCGCGCAGCAATTTCTGCACCTGGGCGTCGCCGGCATCGAACTGGACCACCTTCGTCCCGTTGAGCCAGTGCTCGACGTGCCCTCCCTTCACGATCAGGCGCGAACGATTGAACTCGCCGATTTTGGGCCGTATCCGCGGCGTGGGCGCAATCAGGGAATAAAGCGACCCCGCCGCGCGACGCGGATCGGAGGCCGCATCGGCGTTCTCATCGCCGGCCAACTGGTATTCCAGGCCGCGAGCCCGGGCTTGGCGGCCGGCTGCGTTGGTCCACTCATCCACCTTTTGAATCATATACTTGACGCCCGAATTGCCATCCTTCAGGATTTTCCAGTCGAACTGGAGATCGAAGGAACGGAAAACTGCCTTGGTGCGGATGTCCTGAAAGCCGTCGGCGCGGACGAGCGCCTTGAGAGAACCGTCCTCAACGGTCCAGCAGTTCGCGGGAAAGGGCTTGCCGGTGATCTCTTCCCAGCCCGCGCTGGTCCTGCCGTCGAATAGCAGACGCCAGCCCTGCCGCCGTTCGGCGGAGGTCAAGCTGTTGGGATCGCTTGCGTGCGCTGCCGGTATGGCAATCAACAGGAGGACTGTGGCTGTCGCACTGCGCATCGCAATCGTTCCACTCTAATGATATACAGAAGAATGCCGATGAATACATAGAGAAGGATTCACCGATGAAACTCGCAACAGCCGCGCTAGATCGACGTGACCGTAACGGTGACCGCCCGCCAGCGATAGTTCCAGGACTACTAGGTGGCCCAGTTTGGCCGCTTAATCGGCGTCGATCGGACCGCGCGCAGCGATTGACATTCGCGCGCAGCGATGGTAACCTTCTATCCGTTATGTTTAGAGTGACGGTCGCTTGCCTTATTACAGGATGCCTCCTCCTCCTCACGGGGGCGCCGACCTCGATCGGGACTGTCAGATCCCAACAGCAGTTCCGCGTCAATGGCTCGGAGATCCACGGTAATAGTACGCTGTTCGAAGGCGATGTCGTGGAGACTGGGGGCGCCCGGTCCATTGTTCAACTCGCAGACGGTCAGTTGACTCTCATGCCCGCATCGCGAGCGCGCGTTTTCCACGACCACACTGTGCTCGAGCAGGGTTCCGAGACTGTTTCCGCGGCTCAAAGGCAGTCCGTGGAAGCGGTAAGCTTACGCATCGCTCCCGCAGTGAGGGAATCCGTCGTGCGGGTGGAAATCTCCGCTCCAAACCGCGTTTCCGTCGCCGCGCAGGGCGGCGCCGCCGAAGTTCGCAACTCTTCCGGCGTGTTGGTGGCGAGCGTGCGTTCGGGCATGGCGCTGGCATTCGATCCCCACGCGGCCGGCGCGTCCACCTTCATGGCAGCCGGAAAGCTGGAATCGCGAGATGGCAAGTTCTACTTGACCGACCAAAACACCGCGGTCAGGTACGAGTTGCGGGGGCCGGCGCTTGCGGACCACGCGGGCCAGTCCGTAAAGGTAGCGGGCGCGGGAATTCCGGAGGCTGCCGTCGCGGCCGGCGTTTCGCAGGCCATTCGTGTGGCCACGATTGAGACTGCCGCCTATGCGCCTCAGGCCGGCGCGGGCGGACCCGCACAGGGACCGGCGCCCGCGAGATTGGATATTTCGATTCTCGAGGGAGAAGGAGCCATCAACGATATCCGCCAGCGGGTAGCGCGGGAGGCCGCGGTTCAGGTGAATGACGAAAACCACAGGCCGGTTGCCGGAGCGTTGGTTACCTTCATCCTGCCCGACAGCGGTCCGGGCGGCGTCTTCTCGAATGGCAGCCATTCCCTCAGCGTAATGACTGACAGCGCGGGGCACGCCGTCGCGCCGGGGATCTTTCCAAACAAGGTGGTCGGCGACGTGCAAATCCACGTGGTCGCGCAATACAGGAACCTTACCGGCAACGCTACGATTCGCTCCCGAAACGTTGTGTCCGCTGCTGCTGCCGCCGCCCTGGGAGCAGGCATGGCTGGCGCTAGCGGCGCGGCGGCCTCCGCGGGTCTAGGCGCCGGTGCGGTCATCGCAATCGTGGGTGGTGTAGCCGTTGTTGGCGCGGTGGGCGGGTTCGCTGCCGCTGGAGCTTTCAACGGCTCGTCTGGCTCGACCAGCACCCCGTAGCTCGGGATCCACCAGGACCTTGTCGCCCTGGGCCTTCAGCCGCCTCAGCAGGCGGCGCACATGCCGTTCGCTCTGCCCGATCTCCTGCGCGGCTTCCCGCTGCGTTATCGCTGCCTTCTTCGCCTTCTTTAGTGCGACCAGCCGGGCGCGGTCCCGTTGCGTCATGAGAAGTTGCAGCGACAAAGCGAAGCGCAGCGCTTGTCGGCGGATTCCCGATTCTGCTATCCTCAATACGTCGAATCCTAGGAACGTCATTCCCGGCCGGCGCGGCTGGGCCTACCTGCGAGGGTCACATGTCAGGCCATTCCAAATGGGCCACGATTAAGCACAAGAAGGCGGCGTTGGACGCCAAGCGCGGGAAAAGCTTCACGCGCATCATCAAAGAGATCATGATCGCTGCCCGGAGCGGCGGCGATCCTGACGGGAATCCGCGTCTGCGCACGGCCATTCTAGCCGCCAAAGCCGTCAGCATGCCTGCCGACAACATCAAGAAGGCGGTCATGCGGGGCACGGGCGAACTGGAGGGCGGGCAGATCGAGGAAGTGATGTTCGAAGGCTACGGACCTGGCGGCGCGGCCGTGCTGGTGAACGTGGCTACGGACAACCGCAACCGGACCGTCAGCGATATCCGCCATTGCTTTTCGAAGAATGGCGGCAACATGGCCGAACAGGGCGCGGTAGCCTGGATGTTCGAGCGCAAGAGCCAGATCTTCATCCCCGGCGATAAGGCGAGCGAGGATCAGCTTATGACCATCGTGCTCGATGCCGGGGCGGACGATCTGCGTAACGACGGCGAGAGTTGGGAGATTCTGTCCGCTCCCGAAGCTCACGAGGCCGTGCAGAAGGCGCTGGAGGCGGCGGGCCTGCACCCCACGGAAGCGGCCATCGCCATGGTCCCGAAGAACCTGGTCAAGCTTGCGGGCAAGAGCGCGGCATCCATGATGCGGCTGAGCGAAGCCCTGGAAGAGCATGACGACGTGCAGAACGTATACTCCAACTTCGATATCGACGATAAGGAGTTGGAGGCGTTGGCGCAGTAGTGCGGGTGCTGGGGATCGACTGCGGATCGCAACGGACGGGCTACGGGGTGATCGACGCCGGCGGACTGGAGCAGCGGATGGTGGCTGCCGGGACGATTTGCACGAGCCCGAAGGAGCCGATCGAGAAGCGGCTGTTGGAAATCGCCGGGGGACTGCGGCGGGTGATTGCCGAATACGCCCCGGAATCGGCCGGCGTGGAAGGGATTTTTTTCTCCGCGAATGTGAGGAGCGCGCTGAAGTTGGCGCATGTCAGGGGGGTGGCGCTGCTGGCTGTGGCGGAGGCGGGCATCGCGGTGGCGGAGTACTCGCCGCTCGAAATCAAGATGAGCGTGGCGGGATATGGGCGGGCGGACAAGCGCCAGGTGCAGACCATGGTGCGGTCGTTGCTGCGGTTGCCGGAGGACATTGAATCCGAAGACGCGGCGGACGCTTTGGCGGTGGCTATATGCCATGCCACGCACTTAGCGGCAGAGCGGCGGCTGTCCGGGGCACTCCTATGAAATGGTTATTGACGCTCGTATGGGCAGGCGCGTTCGGCGCGGCGGGCGCTCCGGCGGTTTTTTATTCCGTCTCGTTCCCGGGGAGCACTCCGGCGTATTTCCAGGTCACCTTGGACAGCGGCGGAAATGCGGAATACCGGGAAGGGCCGGAGGACGACAATCCGCTGAGCTTCCGGCTGGGCGAATCCGAGGCCGGCGAAGTATTTGGCTTGGTTCGCAAGCTGGAATACCTGAAGCGGCCGCTCGCATCCTCCGCCAAAGTGGCATTCACGGGGACGAAGACCTTGCGCTACGAGGACGGCGCACAGAAGGCGGAGGTCCAGTTCAATTACACCGAGGACGCTTCCGCGCGGGCCTTGACGGACTGGTTCGAGCGCATCGGTGAAACGGCCCGCGACCGCATCGAACTGGAACGCACCGCCAAGTACGACAAGTTGGGAGTGGTCAACGCGCTGTTGCAGATCCAAACCGCCATGGACCGCAAGCGCCTGGTGGCGTTGGACCAATACCTACCGACGCTCGACCGGATTGCGGCCAACACGTCGTATATGAATACGGCGCGGGAGCGGGCGGGGAAGATCGCGGCGGCGATTCGCAGCGGGAAGCCGTAGCGCAAAATACGGCGGTTGCGGCCGATACGTATTAGCGATGGGCACGCTAACGACGCGGTACGCGGCTGGGATCCTGCTGGCTTGGCGCGGGAACGACAGGGAGCTGTTGAGGGCGAGTCTTGCGGGCGCGGCGGCGCTCGAGCCGGCCGGCGATTCGGACGAGCGCGAACGAGGCGAGTTGCTATCGGGCGTTGCCGCCGAGATGCAGGATATGATCGCTTCGGGGACGACGGAGGGATCGGCGGTTTGCCTTAGCCTGTTACGCCATCTGATGGGAAGGGGCCGCGGGGATCAACAGGTTGCCGATGCGGCGCTTCAGGGCTTCCATTTCCGAGCTTGACGGCGTTCCGACGCGGCCGCCGGTTCGAAATTCGTAGCGGTCGATGCACATGACGGATAGTCCGTTCTCGACGCGCAGCACGCGACCCTCCAGGGACACCCGCAGAACGCAGTCGCCGTTGAGGGCAACGGGCCACTCAATGGAGGCGTCGATGTTCAGGTTGGGCATGAGCGTCGTCGCTGTCCGAAATGCCACGCCTTGGCTGCCGATATTCACCACTTCCCCGTGGCCCTCAATCGGCGGCAGGCCGCGTTTGTTGGCGGTGAAGCGGACTTCGAGATTCAGGGGAAAGCGCTGCCGGGCCCTTCGTTCGCTGGTCAAGTTTGCCTCCGTTGCTTCTTTCCCACTTATCGGCCCGGAAATCCATTTTCTTTTGACGTGGATTACGGCCTGTCCCGCATCCAGTTCCCCGATGGTGGCATGGATCTCGCCAATCTGCCGCTCCTCCTGCTCTACATAAGCGGCGATGGCCTCGCTTATCGACGATCTAGAAGCGTGTTGCCGGCGGTTGGCCGACAACACGTCCTCGGATCGCCCCTGCGATCATGTTCGCCCCTGGCCTGCTCCGTGTTGACAGTCACCAGTAAATTTAAGTAATTTACTCCCGGTAACCCTTTTATTACCACCACTTGCCCTGTCGCCCGTGCAAAATCGAGCCCACCCCCGTGTCACTCTGAAGGTGGGAGGAAAACCGTCGTGCCGGAATGCCATCCGTACCGCCGCCGGTCTTTGCCGGCGGCCTTTCCAGTGGCGCGGGGGGTGCCCGCGGCGATTGCGGGCCCGGCGCCCACGACTTCTGTGGGCCCGTCCGCGTCCTTCGCGTCTGCGTTTTTCTGGTCGCTCTCAGCCCGCACCAAACGAACCCATTTCACCTCCAACTCATTCAAAACTCGCGACCTTGCCTCCGCACCAAACGAACCCAAACCCGCCAACCGCGCGACGCCCGCCCTCTTCCCGCGCTCCTCAAAAACTCCCGAACGAACCCAAATCCGCATCCTCAGCCCACCCAGCCTGACCCCGTTTGCACGTTTCGCCAAACGAACCCAAATCCACCATAACCATCACAAAATACACAGTTTATCGGCTAAAAAGCCCCTCAACTCCGCCCCCCCGAAAGCACGCCCCATGCCCCCAAGTTATAGTGAAATCATGTGTGGCATTGCCGGGCACATCACGCGCGAGCCGTCTCTGGAACCTCAACAGCCGGTCAAAACCATGCTGGCTTCGCTCGCCCGCCGCGGCCCGGATTCCGACGGTCTGGCGAATTGGCCCGGCGCCACGCTCGGCCATCGCCGGCTCGCCATCCTCGACCTTAGCCCCGCCGGCCACCAGCCCATGCTCTCCGAAGACGGGCAAATCGGCCTCGTCTTCAACGGCTGCATTTATAACTTCATGGAATTGCGCGCGGACCTCGAAAAACTCGGCCGCCAATTCCATTCGCGGTGTGACACGGAAGTCCTCCTGCGCGGCTACCAGGAATGGGGCATCGACGCCCTGGTCCCCCGTTTGCGCGGCATGTTCGCGTTTGCCATATGGGACCACCCGCGCGGCGTCCTCACCCTGGTTCGCGACCGCCTGGGCGTGAAGCCGCTGGCGTACTGCGCGCGCAACGGCGAAATCGCCTTCGCATCCACCGTCGCGGCTCTGCACGCGGCCGGGTTCGGCAAAGAAATCGACCCGCAAGCGGTCCTCGAGTTCCTCGAGTTCGGCTACGTAACCGAAGACCGCTCCATCTTCGAGGGCATCGCCAAGCTTGCCCCCGCCACAATCCTCGAATGGCGCGCCGGCCAGATTGCCGAGCGACAATACTGGCAATTGCCCGAAACCGGCGAATCCCTCCGCATTACGTTTGAAGAGGCGGTCGAGGAAACCGAACGGCTGTTGGTGGAATCCGTCGGGCTGCGGTTGATCTCGGACGTGCCCATCGGCGTTCTCTTGAGCGGCGGAATCGATTCCGCGCTGGTCTGCTGGGCCATGCGCGAATGGAAAGCCAACATCAAGGCGTTCACTGTGAGAGCTCCGGACGATCCCTCCGACGAGAGCGCCGATGCGGCGCGCACTGCTCGCGCACTCGGCATCGCTCACGAAATTGTGGATATGCCCGAAGCGCGTTTCTCGCTGGACGACCTGGCGGCCGCCTACAGCGAACCCTTCGCCTGCGCATCGGCTCAGGCCATGTTGTGGGTGTCCCAAGCGGTGAAGCCGAAAGCTACGGTTCTATTAACCGGCGATGGAGGCGACGACATTTACCTGGGCTACCCGTTCTTCCGCAACGCCTGGCATGCGCAGCGGCTCGCCCGGCATCTGCCCAATGCGGCGCCCCCCATTTGGCGCGCCATTCGCAACGCTTTCCCCGAAGCCGGCCCGGGGCGCCGCATCAAGAGTTTCCTGGATTACGCCACCGGAGGCCTTGGCGCGCATCTCCGCGCGCACGACGGCCTCCCCTATTATGAGCGGCGTTCCCTATTGGGCGAACGGCTCGCCGGTCGAACGCTGCCCCAACGCGGAGTCGCCGATTCCCTCCTTTCCGCTAAACGGCTCTTGGACGGCGTCTTTACGCATCACCGCCGGATTCAATTCACCAGCGAGTTTATGCCTAAGGTCGATGGCGGCACGATGTATTACTCCATTGAGGCCCGCGCCCCGTTTCTCGACCACAAGCTCTGGGAGTTCGCCGTCGCGCTGCCGCCGGAAATCCGCTTCCACCGGGGCAGATTAAAAGCGGTGCTGCGCGAAATCGCGCGCCGCCGGATAGGCCCCGAAGTGGCGCTTCGCAAGAAGCAAGGATTCACCGTCCCCGTGGAACGTTGGCTGGCTGGCCGGTGGAGCGGCCTCTTCGATGAACTTCAAGGTGACACGGCATTGGAACAGGATGGGTGGATTCGGCGCGGCTCGCTCGGCCAGCCGCTCCGCGATGCGCTTCACAAACACTGGGTCCCGGGCCAGTTGTGGCGGCTGCTGGTGCTTGAGCACTGGCTGCGCCGGAACCGCGGCAGTCAGCCCTTGGCCGCGGCGGCGGAAGCGCGCAATGCCTCCCCGAAAAGCGTCTCATAACGGTCCACCACTCGCCCGGTCGAGTAGTTTTCCACGATGCGCCTCCGGGCGGCCCGCCCCATCCGCGCGCGCCCTTCCGGATCGCCGAGCAGTTCCGCGATGGCCTCCGCAATCCGCACCTCGTCGCCCATAGGAACACGCAGCCCATGAATGCCCGAATCGATCAACTGAACATTTCCCGGAATATCGCTGACAACCGCGGCGAGCCCCGCCGACATGGCCTCCGACAGAGCGCACGGAAATCCCTCGTTCGAGGAGACCAGGGCGAACAGATCGCTCGCTTGCAGCCACTCCAGAACCTTGCCGGCCGGCTGTCTCCCCGCGAAGCGGACCCGCTCCCGCAAGCCCAATTGCCGTACGCGCTCCTCGAGATTTTCCCGGCTGGGTCCATCCCCCACCAGAGTCAGAACGCCGCGCGGCCTCCGGCGCGCAACCTCGGCGAAGGCTCCTATCAAAGAGGCCAGCTCCTTCTCCGGAGCAAGCCGGCCCACGTAAAGCACGGCCTCCGCATCGGGCAGCAGGCCCAATCCCTCCCGCAGTTCCCGCCGCCTGCCGGCATCGCAGGGCGCAAATTCGTCCGTATCCACCGGATTGGGCATCCACAGCAGGACCTCCGGTTTCAGTCCCACGGCCCGCGCTTCTTCGGATATCCCCTCGTTGAGAATCATCACTCGATAGGCCCATCTGTCGAGCCATCTCAGCTCCAGGCGGCCCATCCAGGAGCGGCTCATCAGCGTGGGAATGCTGCTGCCGGAAATCTTCATCACGATGGCTTTGCCCAGCCAATGCGCCACCGGCAATCCCATCGCCAGGTGTACCCCCTGCATCAGGAAGTACACAAGCTGGTAATTCCGGCGCTCTTTCAGCAGCGTCCATGCCACGGCCAGCGCGAACCCGTAATCCTTGAGCCGCCCCGTCAATCCGCGGGCAAAGATGCGCACGGGCACGCCCACCGGATCGACCCATCTGGCAACGTCCGGCATGGGCGGACCCCCGGCGCACAGAACCGTGACGCGGTGGCCGCGCTCCATCAACCCCTTCGAGACGCGTTGCGCTTCGATTTCCGATCCGCCCAGGTGCGGTGGATACGAATAGCAGACCAGAAGCAGAGAAACCGGAGCCGCGTCCGAATTCATAGCCGAATTATAACTGCCACGCCCCTACCACTAGGTAAAATGGCGTCTGCATGAGCATCCTTCGCGAAATCCTGGTCCGCGGCTTGCGCAGCGAGGCGCTGAACCGCGCGGTCCACCGCACCCACGCGAACACGCTCACCGTTGTGTGCTACCACGGCATCGTCGGCGAGCGCCTTGGCCCGGAACATCATCGCTTCCTGACGACGGTTTCCGCGAGCGATTTCGCGGAACAGATCGAGTGGCTTCCGCGTTGGTTCAACCCGGTGAGCGCGGCGGCTGTCCGCGACTCGTACCTCGGCCGGGGGCCCTTGCCGCGCCATCCTTTATTAATCACCTTCGACGATGGCTACCGGAACAACTTCACCTTGGCGGCGCCGGTATTGCGAAAGCACGGCGTCCCGGCCATCTTCTTCGTCAGTACCGGATACATGGAAGTGGACCGTCTCTACTGGTATGACGAATTGAGGCTGCGGCTGCTGGCGTGGCGGGGCCGCGACATCCGCGTGCCGGGCCGAAGCGAGAGCCAATCGTGGCCCGGCGAACCGCGGGCGCAGCGCACTCTGGTTCAGCGGATTTCCGCGGCCTGCAAAACCATTCCCAATGACGAGCGCCTGGAGTATACGGACTACGTCCGCCGGGAAACCCCGGAGTGGCGTCTGGCGAACGACGAGCGGGAGACGATGCGGCCGATGAGCTGGGATGAAGTTCGCTCGCTCTCAAGCCAGGGGTTTGAAATCGGCTCGCATACGGTCGACCACCCCATCCTTTCGCGGCTCGATCCAGTGGCGCTCCGGCGCGAACTGCGCGAGAGCAAAAGTCGCATCGAAGAGACCGTCGGAAAGCCCTGCTTCGCGATTGCGTATCCCAACGGCAAGCCGGACGATATTTCACCGGCGGTGGTCGCGGAAACCCAGGCGGCCGGATACGAGCTCGGCTTTATCGTGGACGAACGGCTGCACCGGCCGAAAGGCAACCGCTTCCTGATCTCGCGCATTTCGGCGGCGGGCCACGCTCCTCCGGGGGTGATGCGCATGCGCGTCAGCGGCCTGCACTCGCTGCTCCGCGCCGGGCGTCTCCGCATCAACCCCGCCGCAAATAGGGACGGAGGAGAAGTTTCAGCAGGGCGTAAAGGTTTTCGGCGGTAACGCGCCAGTCTCTGGGATCGAAGTCGAAGAAATAAACCGGGCGGCGATAGGATCGAATCAACTCCTTCCAGGTGAGCAGGCCGTCGCGGAGATAGCTGCGAAACGCATTGACGTCGCGGTACAGCACGATATGACGAAAGGAGCGAAATTCGGGTTCCACCGGACTCACTGGCTGTCCGATCAGATCCAGATAGTGCAGCCAGCCCAGATCCACGCCGGCATACGGAGCGGCATCGCTAGTTACGCTGTACCGGGGGTTGGCCTCGATCATCTTCACCGAACCGTCGCGCACGTCCCGCTTCAACTCGATTTCGCAAAGGCCGGCATAGCCGATGGAACGCAAGAAGCGATCGCACATCGCATCCGTGTCCGCGTCCCTGACGGGTTCCACCACGCTGGCGGAGCCGAAATAGATCGGGTCGGTTCTGATTTCCCGGAACACGCAGGATCCCAGACGCCGTCGGTCCTGGGCATAACAGGATACATAAACCAGCTTGGCGGTATCCGGACCTTCGATGATTTCCTGCACGACGGCGTGCGGGTTGGCTTCCGCCGCCATTTTGTAAACGCGGTCCAGTTCCTCGCGCGAAGACGCTACCGCGATTTTCTCGAAGAAAAGAGGGTGCCCCTTAGGGAAACGCTGCCAGTCCCGAAAGTGTATGGGCTTGATGAGGCAGGGGTAGCGCGCCCCGGCCGCAAACGCCTGCACGTCTCCGGCGGATTGGACAACCTGGGTGCGGGGGACGGGCAGATCGTGCTCCTCGGCCAGTTCGTACTGGCGGCGCTTGGTGGCCAGAAGTCCCTGTATCGCCGCGGAGGCGCCCGCGAAAATGAAGAGGTCCTTGAGTTCGGCCACGCGATCCGCGATGGCCGAAACGTACCGGTCGGAACTCGAAATCAGGACCGGCCTCTGACGGAATTGGGACCCAAGCCGGCGCATGAAAGCGGCCCATGCGGCAGGCTCCTCATCCGGGTTTGGGCAGAGATGAGCCTTGCCGTAAACGGACTTAAAGGCGGGCCTGCGGGAATCGCAGTCGATGCAGGAAACCGCCACTCCGCGCCGGGCCAGGTTCCGCATGAGGACCACGCCCGTCTGGTACGCCCCGGCCACGACGGCGGGAGGCCAATTGGTCTCCGCCCTTGGCGGGTTGGAATCAGCCATGGGACGCCCGCGGCGTGAACAGGTAATTGATCGACCCCAAATCCACCGCCCCTTTCGAGACCCACCGGCGCACGTCGTCCGGTGAGATCGGGCGGCGTTCCGCGTCACCGGTATGTGCATCGTAACCGTGCTCCCAGAGTTCGAACACGTCGAGGAAGCGCTTGTTGACGATGCCGGTGAATTTCGGGCTGAAGTGGTTCTCGACGAGCCAACTCGGCTTTGGATCGAGGTCCAGGGTGGCCGCGGCGCCGCGAAGCACTTCGTATTCGAAGCCTTCGACGTGGAGTTTGATTGCCAGGCGGACGCCGGCGAAGCGACGCCCGGCGATCGTATCGAGCGTGGTAACGGGGACCAGCGTAAAGCGCGCGGCGGACGCGCCGTGCCAGCCCGAGAAGAAAGAGGCCGCCGGTCCTCCGCCGTACATCTTCATCAGCCGCGGCTCCGCGCCAAGCGCCAACGGGTAGAGTTCCACCTGCTCCAGGCCGTTGTAGCCGAGATTGCGGAGAAGAAACCGCAGGTTCGAAGGGAGGGGTTCGAAGGCCAGTACGCGCTTGCCGCGGGTAGCCGCCAGGCAAGCGTACCAGCCGATATTGGCGCCGATGTCGATGAAGACTTCCGCCTCGTCGATCAGGGCGGTGAGCAGGGCAATCTCGTCGGTCTCGTAAGCGCCGGAGCGCAATTGATTGGCGAACCATTCCCCGACCATGGCGGTGGGTGGGATGGCGATTTTGAATCCAAACGGCGTGTCGATGGGGATCGAAGCGGCGCGTTCGTCGCGATAATCCCGGTAGACTTGTCCCCATGCGGGAAACCAGCGGTCTACGCCGTCGCGGAAGAACTGCCTGAGGCTTGCCATGGCTTGAGATCTATATGGTATCTCGCGATGCGGCGGGAACCATTTGGGCCGGTTCAGCCGCTTCAGTTGGCATCCATGCATTAGAATTAGGATTCCTCGACAAAATGCAAGATCACACATACGTGTTGGGCATCAACTATCGGTCTCTCGGTGGGATGGAGATCGGCCACCACCCTTCCGCGGCGCTGCTGGAGGAGGGCTTTCCGGTCGCGATGTGCGAAGAAGAGCGGTTCGTGCGCATCAAAGAGGCGCCATTATCGATCAGGCAGTTGAACGATTTTGTCTATGCTTTCCTGCGTACCAGCGAAAAGGGCAACCTGATGGGGCTGGCTCCCTATGGAAGCCCAAAAGGAATGTTGGACGGCATCGCGGACGAAAACACTCTGTCGATGCGCATGGACCTGCTGGGGCAGCACGCGCCGTTTCCGGAGTCGTTCCAGCGCCTGGCCGGCGCTCCCAGGCGTCCGGGCGAGCAGAGGCATAAGGACCTGGCTGCGGATTTGCAGCGCAAGATCGACGCCATCGGCCTGAAGATCGTGGACGCGGCGGTCCGCTTGTCCGGCGAGCGGAATCTGTGCCTGGCGGGTGGATGCGCGCTGTACGCTACGCTGAACGGAAAGATCGGCCGCTCCGGCATGGTGGATCGGCTGTTCATCGAGCCGGAGGCGGGAGATGCGGGGGGGCGCGCTAGGCGCGGCATACCTGGCGCACCTGGAATTCGGCCAGCCGCTGCCACGGCAAGAGTTGCGCCATGCATATTGGGGCCCCTCGTTTACCGGCGACGAGATTATCGAACAACTCGATATCGTGAAGGTTCCTTACGAGAAACCGCCCGAGTCGCAGATTCCAGAATGCGTGAGCAGGCTGCTCCTGGATCGGAAGATTGCCGGCTGGTTCCGTCTGGGAAGCGAATGGGGTCCCCGCGCATTGGGAGCGCGTTCGATCGTCGCCGATCCCCGGCCCGAGGAAATTCGGGACCGTGTCAACCTGGCAGTCAAGTACCGCGATCGGTGGCGTCCATTTGCCCGACACATGAGGGAAATTGCCGGGGTGACTCATCCGGACGGAACGACCCGGCCCCAAATGGTGGTTCGGGATGCAAACCCGTGCTATTACGACGCCATTCAAGAGTTCGGCAAACGCGCAGGCGTTCCCATGGCGCTCAATACGTCTTTCAACCTCAAGGGCGAGCCTATGGTCAACACGCCACGCGACGCTCTACGCACGTTCTCAGCAGCGGCCTGGACGCGCTGATTTTGAATAACGTGGCGGTATACAAAGGCAGCGCGCCCACGCGAACAAAAGCGTAGGCGCCCGGGAAATTATGTGCGCATTCTTTTTGTATCGCCGCGCTCCTGCTGGCCGCCCCAGAGCGGGGCGGCGCTGCGGGAATATCATCTGGCGCGAGCTTTGGGCGAACGGGCGGAGCTGACGCACGTCTTCTTCTCGCGAGCCGGGGCGAGCGATGCGGCCGATGCGCCTTTCCGCCGCACCGCCGTTTCCGCGCCGGCGCCGCGGCGCTACACTCCGGCGAAAATCGTCCGCGGGATTCTGGGAGGCCAGCCCCTCTCGCTGGTGAATTACACTACGGACGCAATGAAAGCGGCCCTGGCATCCCTGGTAGACCGGCAGCCGTTCGACCTGGTGCACCTCGACAGCATTCACATGGCGGCTTACGAGCCTATCCTGCGGCGCGCCGGCGCGCCCATGGTCTACGATTGGCACAATATCGAATCCGAAGCCATGCGTCGTTACAGCGCGAACGCTCCCTCGGTGGCGCGCAGGCTCTACGCCGTCATCACCGCTCGCCGGCTGGCGGCGGTCGAGAAGGAAATTCTGCGGTCGGCGGACGGGCACATCGTTTGCAGCGAAAGGGAGCGCGAGACGCTGCTGGGCATTGCGCCCGGAGCGCGCATCGCCACGATCGAGAACGGAGCCGATCTCGGTTTTTTCAAAGAAGCGCCGCCGGCCGCCGAGCGCCGCCGCATCCTTTTCGTTGGATGGATGAGCTATCACGCGAACATCGAAGCGGCGGTGGCATTCACGCGCACCGTCTGGCCGGGCATCCGGGAACGCTTTCCGGAATGGCGGCTGACCCTGGCGGGACTCGATCCGGCGCCCGCGGTTCTGGCGCTGCGCGGCGAAGCCAACGTGGAGGTGACCGGCACGGTGGAGGATGTGCGGCCATTTTACCGGGAGGCGGTAAGCGCCATCGTCCCTTTGCGTACGGGCGGGGGGACGCGGCTGAAGATCCTGGAAGCGATGGCCGCGGGCGTGCCGGTGATTTCAACGCCGCTCGGCGCGGAAGGTCTGGCGGTGACTCCGGGGCTGGACATCCTGATCGCGGAAAAGGATGGAGATTGGCTGCCGTTCATGACCGCGCTTTCCGCGCAAGGCGATTTATGGAACCGCCTGGCCGAGGCGGGCCGGCGGCTGGTGGCGGCGCGGTACGACTGGGAGGCCCTGGGCCAAACGCTGTATGAGACGTACTGCCGCTGGCTGTGGACGCCGCGATGAAGAGCATACGCCTGCTGGCGATTCTGGAAGCCGACGCCATCACGGGGCCGGCGAAGAACCTGCTGCAATTCGCGCAAAGCGCCGGCGGTCAAGTGGACGTGGAGATCGCGGTTTTCCTGCGCGAAGGCCAGTCGAACCTGTTTATCGAGACAGCCGGGCGCCTGGCCATCCCCGTTCACACCATGCGCGAAGCGGGCCGCTTCGACCTCACGGTGGTCCGCGCGCTGCGCTCCCTCGCCGGCGAGTTGAAGCCGGACGTGATTCAAAGTCATGCCGTAAAATCGCACTTCCTCGTGCGGGCGTCGGGATTGCATCGAATGGCGCCCTGGGTTGCCTTTCATCACGGGTATACCTGGCCGGACCGCCGTGCGCGGACTTACAACCGGTTGGACCGCTGGTCATTGCGGGCGGCGAATTGCGTGCTCACTGTGAGCGAGCCGTTTCGGCGGGAGTTGGTCCGCAGGGGCGTGGCGGCGGAACGCATCGAGGTGGTGCATAACGCCGTCGATCCGCAATGGGGGCAGCGGGACAAGAGTCTGGAGGCATCCGCGGCGTTACGCGCCAGGCTGGGAATCGGCCCGGAGAAGCGCGTAGTTCTCATCGTGGGCCGGCTGTCCTCCGAGAAGGACCATGCGACGCTGCTTGAGGCGATGCGGCGCGTGCAAGGCACGGCCCCGGATGCGCACCTGGCGATTGTAGGGGATGGGCCGGAGCGGCCGAGGATCGAAGCTGCCGTCCGCGCGCTCGGCCTTGCGGGATCGGTGACGCTGGCGGGGCAGGTTCCGTCGGCCGAGCCGTTTTACGGCATCGCGGATCTTTGCGTTTTATCGTCGCTGAGCGAGGGGTCGCCCAATGCATTGCTGGAGGCCATGGCGGCCGGCGTACCGGTGGTGGCGACGGCGGTGGGAGGCATCCCGGAGATGGTTACGCACGGCGAAAGCGCGCTGCTGGTCAAGCCGGGAGATTGCGAGGCGATGACGAATGCCATTGCGGCGCTGTTGAGCGATGGGGACTTGGCGCGGAGACTGGCGGCGCGAGCGCGGGAGATTGTTTTAGAACGTCACGCGCCCGAGGGGCGGATGCGGAGACTGGTGGAGATTTACAGGCGGCAGGCGACTTCACCGCCGGGGCGCTGAGCCGCAGAGAAAAACACATGGGGAATGCATATTTGGGGGCGCGGCACGAACCCGTGACGGGAGCAGAGGAACGCGCTCGTCCCCGGAACACGCGGGGCGGCGTGGAGCGCAGGGGATCAGGATCTCGGCAGGGATCGGGTCTCGTCAAAGAGATATAAAGAGCCGCGGAGGCGCCCAAAGAGGTCCCGCCGATGCCGGTCTGGGAAGCCGAACCCGACACCCGGTAACGAGACGAAACGAAAGGCAAAACCTCATCAGCGAGAAACGATGGGAGCTGTTTCCCGATCCGGCTCCGTACACTCATCAAACAGGGTTTGGCCGTGCAGCAGGTACAGCGCCGCATATTTGCGCGGCGCATTCGCAGGATCGCTGTATCCGGGGGGGCAACCAAACGCGCACGGTCACCGGCCGGCCGTACACCCTGCTGTCGAAGCGCTCGACGCGAAGGTCTCCTAGCACTGTCGATTTGCAGGGCCGCTGGGCGGGGCAGAAGCCGGAACTTGCAAGCTGTGCGGCAATAGCGACGCATGGCGCCATCCTCAATGACAGACGCCTCCTGAAAGCTCTTACGTATCGCGCGACGGCAATGTTCCCGAATCGATTCAGACGTAAGGGGGCCGCATCGCGGACCTCGGCCGGCGCGCCGGTGTTGGCGACGGCGGTAGGCGAGGCGCGGATGCGGCGGCTGATGGAGATTTACAGGCGGCTAACGGGGGCCGTTCATCGTTCTGCGATGTAAAGTGAACTGCCGGCGTCCTTCGAGAGTAGACTCAAGCGATATCTCTTCTCGACAAGATACTGAGTGAACCAATCGTAACCGCCGCCCGAGCGCAATATGAACTTCCGGTGTGCAACTTGAAACGCCGTAAGATCCTGGACGTGCAGAGGAATGAACTGGGCCAGGAGGCGATTCGTCTCATCGGGCGAATCCGTTCCAACCAGGCGCGTAGCGTTATCCGTATCGACAACATCAATGAGCCGGCCCGGCAGTTCCGGAGGCGAGTACTCGACCGCCTCTAAGTACGCGGTTGGACTGGCAATCACGACAGGGATATCCGGTTCACTGTGGCTAAGTTCCGCCAGACTAGTCCAACGTTCATCCACTTTGCTTGAACCTGCATAGTGTAGGTCCCAGATATCGTTACCGCCCTGGTAGGCGAAGGCAATCAGTAAGGCCGCTAACAGGTAAATGGAAGAGGACTTGAGCCAAACGCTTCGGACTAAATACACCAATCCCAGAACCAGGCCCAGGATTGCCGGCAATCCGTACCTGTCGGTGTAGCCGGAGTGCAGAAACTTCGTCAGCACGACCAGTATGGCGGGAAAATACAGAAAGCCGCCGATAAGAATGAGCTCGGGTGGGCCGAAAGCGTGCTCATCAGGCGATCCTTCCGCGCCGGGTGTCCGGCGCCTCCGTACGAGCAATGCGCCAACCACGATCCCGAAGAAAGCGATTAGGACGAGAGCAAGTTTGGATTCAAGCCCCAGGTAGGAGCCATAAGTCCCAATGACCGTACCCCAATTCGTTCGCGCCCAGAAGTGCTTACTGAAAACGTCCCCGTAATGCAGAAGGATTGGAAGAGTCATGAAAAACGGAGACGTCGCCAATAAACATGCCGCCCACACCCCCCAACGGATTCGGCGCGACAGGAGGGTCCAGGTAAGTTCAGCGACGCCGAAGGCTTAAATTACTACCACGGCAAGATGGTGAAAGGAAACACCCACAGTCAGGAACAAAGCAAACAGGGGCGTCATAAACCGCTTCTCGCCGATCCTCTGCCATAGGAGCGCGGATATCGCGAGGAAACCGACCAGCAAAGAGTAAGATCGCGCCTCCAGGGCATACCAGCGGAACGGAGTAAGCGTTATCAACAAGACAGCCGCCAGACCGGCAAGCGCCGGCAGTCTTTTCCGCGTAAACCGGTAGACTCCCAACAAAGTCATCAGGTACCCAAGAATGGAAGGCAACCACGTGTGGACCGCCAGGGATTACCCTCGCTACCCGAACTAGTGGCCTGTCTCTGAGAAACTATTAGCATGGTGGCGGCATCTAATGTGATATGCCATTCGCAGCTGAGGCGATCACATTAACAGGGGACGAGCGGGCCGAATTGGAGCAAATGACCCAG
>Ga0181520_10000906_pt1 | contig 63505 bp, 56 predicted proteins | sample PEATcosm2014_Bin_29_FD_132451 | JGI IMG/M metagenome (GOLD analysis project Ga0181520, IMG submission 132451) | Peatland microbial communities from MTU Mesocosm Facility, Houghton, MI, USA - PEATcosm2014_Bin02_30_metaG | ecosystem: Environmental > Terrestrial > Soil > Wetlands > Peat | place...
CTAGGACCCCTTCGGGGTCGGGGATCAGGTCGTGCTCGACTCCCGCTGGTGCGTTGCGCGAACCCGGACTAGTTCCCTCCATCCCTGTGGAATGATGCAGTCCCTTTGCAATGCCTGCACCTTTCCGCGCTTACCCGCATCGGCGAGGATGATACGCGTTCCTGGACGTCTCCCTTCTTTATCACTATTGGAGACTGGGCGGATGAAAACGCGTTTGTTCGTATTTGCCGTTCTCGCGGCGATGTTCTTGCTGTGCGTGGTTGTTTGCGGGCAGGAAGGTCCGACTTCCGATGGCCACGAACCCAGGGCGCGTAACAAACGGTCGCTCGATGACTCGATTTTGCTCACCAAGTCCGCCAACTCCCATTTGAGGGTGCAGGGCGCGAAGGATTTGGGCGGTTTGGATCGTGACGTGCATAAGGCCGTACCGGTGCTGGACCATTGTGTGCCGACCTGTCGAAAAATGCGGAGCTTTTCCCGTGGCTGGCAGCACAATAGTCCCTCTCGGCAAGAGGGACCTACCTTGTCGCCCGCCGCGCAGCACAGAGCGGAAGCCGATGGCGGGGACTATTGCATTCCGCCCATGCCGAGGCTATTGTGCAACATTGGTTTATGGCGATACTTGTTACCCTTTCATCACCAAGGAGTCTTTTTATGAGAACGCTTTCATTTGTTTCCGCCGTCTTGGGCACGTTGCTGGCAACCGCGTTGCTGTCCGGCGTCCGCGCCGCGGCCGCCGATACGCCGCCGACCGACAAGGTCTATGAGCTGCGGGTCTACCACGCGAATCCCGACAAGTTGGAAGCCCTGCACGCCCGCTTCCGCGACCATACCTGCAAGCTCTTCAAGAAGCACGGCATAGAAATGATCGGCTTCTGGACGCCCACCCAGGGCGAGGAAGCCAAGAACACGCTCTACTACATCATCGCCTTCCCCAGTGTCGAGGCCCAGAAGAAGGCCTGGCAGGAATTCCGCGACGATCCCGACTGGAAGCAGGCCAAGGCCGACTCGGAAAAAGAAGGCGTGCTGGTCAACAAGGTGGACAGCACCAACCTCAAGCCCACGGATTACTCGCCGCTACGGTAATTACCAGACCTTGAGTTCGCCCTGGCCGCTGCTCTCGAAGGGGCCGGGCAGGGGATCGGTTGCGCTGCGCGGATGGCCGAAGTAGTCGGTGTCAATCCGCAGCGGCGTGCCGTCGGGCCGTTCGTACGGCAAGTTCGGGATGGTTGCCTTCCCCAAGAGTTCGCTGGTCACCAGGCGGCGGGCCGGCCCGGCGATCCAGTCCTTGTCGAGGGGGAATTCGAGGTAAAAGCCGTCGGCCTTCTCGACCAGTTTGAGCGGCGGGTCGATCTGGGGTTTGACGGTCGGGGCCTTCTCGCGCTTGCTCGGCTTCGCGCCTTGGAAGAAGACGTTGCCCTCCATGAATACCGGCAGGCTGGCGGCGTCGTAGGGACTGAGATTGCCGCGGCGGACGAAGAGGTTGTTGTAGAAGCGGTCGTCGCCGCAAGGGTTGTTATGCATCCCGGCGACCTCGGTCGAATGCGCCTTGTGGAAGGGCGTCATGCGGCCGTCGAACCGGTTCAACGCCGTGCCGCCGGCGATCAGGTTGTGGCAGTAGGCCCCGCCCTGCGAAACGACCAGGAATGCCGTCGGGGAAAGGAAAACGTTGTTGTCCACCAGGAACGGCCCGTGATCCACCTCGACAAACAAGTCCTGGTCGAGATTGTCGTGGAAGAGGTTGCTGGAGACGCGCGTGCCCTGGGCCATCCAGTCCAACCAGAGTCCGCGGCAGGTGCGGTAGATGTGGTTGTGCGTGATCTGCACGTCGATGGCGGCGTGGAACTTGATGCCCGCCATCTCGGCTCCGGAGAACAAGCGGCGCACGTGGATGTCGTGGATGGTGTTGCCGCTGACCACGCTGAAGACGGCGCCCAGGCTGCCGACGATGCCCGCCTGTTCGCAGTGCGCGATGCTGTTGTTGCGGACGATGTGGTGGCCGACCGTTTCCTTGTTCCAGCCGTTGCTGACGGCCCTTTCGATGGTCTTGACGTAGCCTTCCGCGGAATTGGCGGAGGTGTTGTCCCACTGGTCGCCGTACTTGCCCAGCGAGATCCCGCAACAGGTGGAGTAGCTGATCTTGTTGTTTTCGATAATCCAGCCCTTGCTCCAATGCGGGCCGATCAGGCCCATCTGGCCGGCCGTCGGCGGCGCCCAGGGCGTGGCGGCATGCCGCAGGATGAAACCCTCGACGGTGAGGTAGTTGATGCCCGTCTTCTCGGGATAGAAAACCGTCTGCCGCACGTTGATCTCCACGCAGCGCGTGTTGGGATCGATCCCTTTGAACTGCGCCCAGACGCTGGTGTTCTGCTTGTCCACCCGGCCGAACCAGAGCGGCGCGGCGCCGGCGGGCTTGAGGACCTCGGCCAGCGCGGCGGCCTCGGTCAGCCAGTGGCCGTCGAGGTAGACAGCGCCGGTATGGTGCTGGCGGCCGCGCGGATCGAACCAGTCGCCGTGGATGAGGTCGCTGTAGGGATTGAATTTACCGAAGAAGGAATTCGGCAGCGTGACTTTCCAGGCGTCGTCCTGCACCTTCACCCAGTTCTTGACGACTTCCGAGCCGGCGATCTCGACCCGCTGGCCGGGGGCGGCCCGGTAGACGATGCGTTTCGTGTTGGAGAGGCCGCCGCACGGCGGGCTGACGCGCTCGCGGTACACGCCTTCATGGACGGTGATCGTATCGCCGGGCTGCGCGAGATCGGCGGCCCGCTGGATCGTGCGGAGCGGGGCTGCCGGCGTGCCCGGGGCGGCGTCGTTGCCGGCGGGAGCGACGTGAAATTCAGCGGCGTGAAGGGCGGCGGCGAGCATGAAAACGCCCAGGCATTGGACGGCCGTTCTGAACATGGTGAAGTCCTTGCGCGAATGGGTGGTGTGGGATGTCCTTATTGTTGTAGCACGGCGGCGCGAAATTGTCGAGGTTTTCTCCAAGGAAGCACTTTTGACGCGGCATTTCCTGGTCACTAAAAGAAAGGCGGCATTTCAATCGTGACTTTGCTTGATAATAAGCCATGCGCGCCCCCCGGAGACTTGCCACCACAGGGTCGGCATTGGCCCGAGCCTACGTACTGGATTTAGAAGAGAAGCGCACTAGGATTACCCGTGTTATTCCGGAACGAACCACCCGACGCCAGGAAGGCCGCGTCGACAGCCTGGTAGTTGATCGTCGAATTCGGGCTGCTGTTGTCTACGATCTGGCCGGCACCGTTAAGCTGATTGGTTTCAGTCTCCGTAAATCCGGCGTTCTCAGCGTAGATCAGCTCGCAGCCCGTTTCGATGCTAACAAGATAACTATTGGCGATGGATGCATGTCCTGACAGCGTTAACGTTCCTCCGTAAATGTCGGTGCCTCCCGTGTAGGTATTCATGGCCTGGAATGGGTCCGCCGCAGCGCCGCACATCGCCGCAGCGCCGCAGGGTCCGCCGCAGGGTCAGCGCCGCAGGGTCGCCGCAGGGTCAGGCTTTCGCCGCAGGGTCGCCGCAGGGTCGGTCCCGCCGCAGGGTCAGGCTTACGTTTTGTACTTTGCTTGGTAAAGTACAAAACGTAAGCCTGACCCCGTTCGAGACCCCGTTCGGTAGAGGGAAGGGGACCGACCAAGGGAAACGAAATGCAAGTTTTACTCGCTGCGGACACAGCGCCGCGGAAAACGTGGCATCGACATGCATGGCGTACGAGCGGCCTGTGGCCCGCTCGTAATACCCAAGGCAAGAGCCGTATGAGGTAGTTCCTCACGTACGGATCCGTGCGGGGGGCCGCCCGCAAGGGCGGTCCCTACCGCGACCCGCCATTCAACACTTTGCAGGGTGAAGTGTTGAATGGCGGTCTGACCCCGCCACCGGCACCGAGGTCCATCCCAAAATCTATCACTCGGCTAGTCCTCAGTCCGTTCACCTTTCTGAACTCGCCTCGACGTCGGTTTTCGGCAGCGCCGCGCGCAGCGCGTCGACAGCCTGAAGGCTCAAGCGGGTGTCCCCAATCCGCAAGCGCACCAGTTTCTTCATCTTCTTCAGATATGGCAGGCTTTCATCGCCGACGTTGGTTTCCCTCAGGCTTAGCGCTGTCAGACCCGAAATCTTGGCGATGTGGGGGACCGCCGCATCGCCGATGGGGCTATAGGCAAGGTCCAGGCAGAGCAGGCCGTGCATTTCCTCTAAGGGCGCCAGCGCGTCGTCGCCGCGTAACATCGCCGTAAGCCATCGAAGGCGGCGGAACTTCACGATATTTGCCATTGCTTTTGCGTCGACGCGCGGGCCGATCGCCAGATAATTGAGGTTCCGGAGCGCTGCGAGCGGGCCAAGCCCGTCGCCGGTCATCGAACTGTTATAAATAGTGAGACTCTCGAGCGCCGATAGGTTTGCCAGCAATGCGACGCCGGCGTCGGTGATTGCCGGCGAATTGAATTGGAGGACGCGGAGTTGCTTCATGCCGGTGAGGTGCTTCAGGCCCTCATCGGTGATCGTCGCCATCGCCAGGTCCAGTTCCGGGAGCTTGGTGAGCTTGGCGAGCGAGCGGAGCCCCGCGTCGGTGACCTCGCCGTGCCGAATTTTAAAGTACTTCAAGTGGCTCAGGTTGACCAGGTTTTGCAGGTGGGAAAGGGCCTCGTCGCTGAGCGAATTCGGCAAAGCCAGCCCGCAGAGTTCCTTCAACTGCTCCACCGCGCGGAGCCCCCGCGGCGTAACTTTGGTGTCCTCCAAGGATAGGTGCTGCAACTTAGTGAATTTGGCCACCGTGGCAAGACCGTCGTCGCCTACCGAGGTGTGGTCGAGGCCGAGGCCGCGGAGCTCCCGCAGGCCTTCAAGCCGCTTCAGGCCGGCATCGTCGATCGACGACCTGCCCAGCGTTAGGCGCTCCAACTGCGTTAGCGACCCGAGCGCGGCGCAGGCGTCGCTGTCGATCGTAACGCCGCGCAGCACCAGTTCCTTGAGTTCTTTCAGGCCGGCAAGCTTCTGCACGTCCGCCGCGCCGACCCTCTCGACGTGAATGGCAAGCCACTTGACATGCCGCAATTTTGCTGCGCGGGTCAGGATCTCGCCAAGAGTCGCGCGCCCCTGAATTACGCCAACGCCAACCTCTGTTAGATGCCCGCGCCGGTCCCGGCCCTGTTCGCCGCCGCCGTTCATTCTTAGGAAGTTAAGAATTTCCTGTTCTTCTGGGACGAGTGGCCACGGACCCGTATCGGCCTGAGCGTCCTTCTTGGTCTCTGCCGCGCCTGCTGCCGCCAAGCAGGCAAGAGCCAAAGCGATCGTGGTTAACGATTTCAATCTCATGGTTTGTTTACCTTTCGTTTCGTCGTCCGCACCGTAATTTTCGTCACGATTACTTTGACTTCCGGCACCCCTTCCGCGAGTGGCGGGGTCAGACCGGCATTCAACACTTCGTGCTGCAAAGTGTTGAACACCGATCTGATCCCGCCACGGACCCCACCACGACGTAACCATCCAACACGCGTCGCGGCTCGAGCGCCTCAACGCGCAGACTCCGGAATTCGCCCTGCCTAGTGGGAATCGCACGCTTGCCGGACTTTCGTTTTGCCCTGCCGAATAAACTGAATAGCGTCATGGTTTCTCTTCCCCTTTCTTGCTCTCGTTGGTTGAATTGGGAATACATATCATCGGTTTGGGCCAAGAGACTTCTGTGTTCGGCAGCGCCTCGCGTATCTGGCTAAGTCCCTGCTCGCTAATATCCGCGTTCATAAGCATCAAGAAGTTTAGTTGCTTCATCTGAGTTTCTCGAAGCGGCGCGACCTTGTCGGCCGGCTTCGAATGGGTTTCCGCGGAGAGAAAAAACGTCGAATTCGGCTCAACAGATTCGTTGTCGTTCGCATGACTTGGTCCTCGTAACGGTGAAAATGATCCTGGGATAAAGTTATTGATAGTACCTCGCCTGTCTGGCGCGTCGCGGGGTCAGACTTACGCTTTGCACTTGGCGACGCAAAGTGCAAAGCGTAAGTCTGACCCCGTCCGCGACCCCGTCCGCTTGACCCCGTCCGCTTGCTGGCGTGACAGTATCGGGTACTGGTGGACAGTACCGGGTAGGCTGGCAACGGGTGTGCTGTAGTCGACGGTTACCGTTCCGCCGACGGTGATCGACAGGAGCGATCGTTTTTCTAGCTGCTCGAACCGCCGCGGCCTTTGCCGAAGCCTCGAAACGGGTTTTCTCGCGCAAAAATAGCGCACTAAGCGGCCGAACAGTTTTGTTGTATTTCGCATGATTCCGTCCGTTAAAGGGTGAGACTGATTTCGGAATGATGTTATCGTAAGATTGACCAAGCGTCCGCAGATCTTCACCTGTCCTCCGCAACCCTTGCCACGCGCACGCCCAAGAACTCTTCGCGCAGCGCAGGCTGGCCCGCGTTGCGCGTCGACGAACGGCACAGCGACGCGACGCGCGAAATGTCGCCGCCGCGAATGCATCGATGGAAGCCCGTCGCGGCTCCCGGCGGATCATTAGTAATTGACTTCGCGTAGTAGCTTTCGTCGTACCAGTCGGCGCACCATTGGCTTGCGTTCCCATGCATGTCGTAGAGCCCCCAGGCGTTGGGCTTTTTCCCGCCCACCGGGTGCGTCACGCCGTCCGCGTTGTGGCCGTACCATGCGTAATCACCCAGTTTGGACTCGTCGTTCCCAAAGGGGAACCGTGTCTTCGTCCCTGCGCGGCAGGCGTACTCCCACTGTGCCTCGGTCGGCAATTGGAACGTCGCGCCTCCCACTTTGACGTTGAGCTTCTTGAAGAACCCTTCGCAGTCGTACCAACTGACGTTTACAACGGGATGCTTTGGGGACTTTAGCAAACTCGGGTTGTGTCCCATCACCGATTCCCACTGCTGTTGCGTCACAGGGAACTTTCCGAGGAAGAAGGGTTTCGTGATCCGTACGCGGTGCTGCGGTTTATCCATTACCAGACGGCTGGTTTCCGACTCCGGCGAGCCCATCATGAACTCGCCCGCGGGAATCAACAGCAATTCCAGCTTGATGCCGTTGGCCAGGTCAACCGAAACCTCTTTCGGCGCGTGCTTTGCCTCGATCGCTGCCTGCTTCGTCGCCTGCGCACCGACCGGGGCAGCCGCGGCGACGACCACAAACGCGGCCAATGCGGCCAAAGTGCCGTACGAGCTTAAAGTTAAACGTCGGCTTTTCGTGCTTTGCATGACTTTGTCCCAATAAAAAGGTGAAACTGATCTCAGAATTATTTTTCAATAGAACTAAACGGCGAGTTCACGGCCGTTTACTTCCCTTCAAAAGCCCTCGCGACCCGGAGCCCCAAGGTCTCGTGATACATACCGACCTCCCCGGCGTTTCGCGACGCCGACCGGCAAGACGAGCCGTACGAGTTCCAACTGCCGCCGCGTGCAGATCGCGGGAAGACCTCCTCCCGTGCCTTTGGCGCAGCGCCCTGTGGATCGTCGGTAGGCGACTTCGAGTAGTACCTCCCGTCATACCAATCCGCGCACCACTGGCTAACGTTCCCCTCCATGTCGTAGAGCCCCCAGGCGTTGGGCCTCTTGCCGCCCACGGGGTGGGTGACCCCATCGGCATTGTGGCCGTACCAGGCCGCAGGGTCAGGCTTACGTTTTGTACTTTGCTTGGTAAAGTACAAAACGTAAGCCTGACCCCGTTCGGGACCCCGTTCGGGACGGGTTTCCGCAAAGAGAGAAATCGCAGAAAACGCCCAAACAAATTCTTGGTGTGTCGCATGTCACTGTCCTCATAAAAGATGAAACTGATTTCCGTATAATGATACGGCCGCAGGGTCAGGCTTACGTTTTGTACTTTGCTTGGTAAAGTACAAAACGTAAGCCTGACCCCGTTCGGACCGACCCCGTTCGGACCGCCCCCGTTCGGACCCGTGACCCCGTTCGGACCCGACCCCGTTCGGACCCCGTTCGTGAAAATAAGCCATGCGCGCCCCCCGGCGACTTGCCACCACAGAGTCGGCATTAGCCCGAGCCTACGAAACATGACAGAACTCTCCTGGAGTATCAAGTTATCAAATCTCGGATCGCAAGTTGCTCAATTCGAAGAACGCATTTATGATTTTGTTATGGGTGGCGTCTCAAAAATACGTGCGCTGTATCGCATTGCTGCAAGGCCGATAATCCCAGCGAGAAGCAGACCGAACGACGACGGCTCGGGCGTTTCGATCGGCGTTAACAGGACCGCGTGGTAGTCCTCCCCCGGCTGATTCGCCTCGGCAGCAATCTGCCCCTGATCATTGATGGCCATGGCGTCATCAATTGTCCACCCTGACGACCCGTCAATAAGCGTGTTGAGGTCTGCAATAGCGCCGCTGCCGTACCAGATGAATCCGTGGCTCGAGAAGACTGGGCCCGGAATGTCGGCTCCGCCGACCACCACGCCATAGTCGTTGATACCGTTTGCCTCCCCGCCCTCGCCACCGAAACTGCCGAGGTTCAGCATCGTGCCGTTGTTGTAGAGGAACGGCTGCAGGTACTGACTCGAACTTGAAATTGTGGCGCCCCCCACGATCTCCGCCAGACTATTCATGGCGGATGGTTGCGTTAGGTTGCCGCCCAAGGAGCCGATGTTTGTCCAACCGGAAGTTCCACCGCTGGAAATGAACGTTTCTTCTTGCGTGCTCGTGCCCCCGATGGCCGCAATCACGCCTGCGTCGTTGATGCAAAGCGGATAATATCCCGGTCCCAGGTCGATCATCGGCCCGTTTCTGGAATAAATGAACCCGTCCGTACTTCCGCTGGCAGTCTGAGAGTAGCCCACGATGACACCGTTGTTGTTGACGGCTTCCGCGTAACTTGTCGGCCCCCCCAGCGTTCCCAAATCTTGCATCCCGCTGTTCTGGTTGTAAACGAAGGCATGCGTCGTGTTGCCCGCGCCTAAGTAGTTCGAGTATCCGACAACCATACCGTTGTTGTTGATGCCGGTGGCCACGCTGACGCTAGAGTCACCCCCGAACGATCCGAGGTTCACCAATGGCCCGCTGCCCGTATACAGAAAGGCATGCGAGTACATTGTGTAGATATCGCCGTAACCCGCGACCTGTCCGAGGTTGTTCATAGCCGTCGGAAAACTGCTCGGGCCGGTCAGCGTGCCGAGGTCGGTGATCGTGTATTGAATATCTTGCCCGTACACGTTTGCGGCCAGGGCGCAGCTCGCGCAAAAGGCGATTAGCGAACTTGCTAATTGAGGCAATATGCTTTGCGTCTTTCCCGTTGCCAGAAGCCACAAAGCACGACGGGAGCAATCGACCAAACAGGAACTCAACCGAGTGCGACACGCGCCGTAACGGGTTGCTGCAACGCCAATAATCGCTGCCAAGAGCAAACCGAACGATGACGGTTCGGGCGTTTGGATCGGCGTCAGCAAGATGGCGTGGTATTCGCCGCCTTGCTGGTATGCCTCAGCGGCGATCTGACCATTGTCGTTGATAGCCAGAGCGTCCTCGATCGTCAAGCCAAGCGACGGGTTAACAAGATCGTTCAAGTCCTGAATCGGGCCACTGCCGTACCAGACAAAGGCATGTCCAGACAGATCGCCGGGAAAATCTGCGCCACCCACTACGACTCCAAAATCATTTATGGCATTGGCTGCGCCGATCTGGCCCCCAAAGGTGCCGGGGTCCGTCATTGTGCCGCCGCTATAAAGGAAAGGCTGGAGATAACCGTTCGCGGTGGTAATCGTGGACCCGCCGACAATTTCGCCGGAATTGTTCATACCCACTGGGTCCGTCTCAGCACCACCGAGCGAACCGATGTCCTGCCAAGTACCTGTCCCGCCGCTGGAGATGTATGTGTGGAGCGATCCCGCCGGGCCATTGACCGCAACCACCTGGCCCGTGTCGTTGATAAGGATCGAACGGTAGGTGCCGAGGTCGACCATCGGCCCATTTCCGGAATAGAGGAAACCGTCATACGTTCCGCTCGCAACCTGCGCGACTCCCACAATTTGTCCAAGATTATTGATACACTCGGCCTCGGCCTGCGCTCCGCCCAATGTACCGAGATCCTGCATGCCGCCGCTCTGGGTATAAAGGAAGGCCCGAGTGGGATTACCGCTACCGAAGGAGTCGGAATACCCCACGACCATTCCGCTATTGTTGATCGCGGTGGCAACGCTCACCCTGTAATCGCCGCCGAATGATCCCAGGTTCACCAGCGGACCGCTTCCCGTGTAGAGGAAAGCGTGGGAATAGTCGGTATAAATATCGCCGTAACCCAGGACCTCGCCGAGGTCGTTGATTGCGGTGGGGTGACTGCCTGGGCCGGTCAGCGTGCCGAGGTCGGTGACGGTGTACTGGATATTGTCAGCATAGGCGTATGCCGTCGCTGCGCAAATGAGGAATACCGCGATAAGTTTTGTCTTGCTCTTGATCATGGGATTTCAACCTGTGACGTTATCAAGGTGCATGCGCCAACGCTGAGGATCGAGAAACAGTCCCGCCGAGCGGACCAAGCACGCCCCGGCCCAGCAACCAAGACCGGGCTCGTGTCGCGCGGGCCGAAAAGGTCCGAACGGCTTGCTTCGTAGCGGAAGCGATCAAAACGTGACAGCCGCGCCTTGTGATGGTGCCAATGGGATCTGAACCGAAGACGCCAAGATCCAACACACCTGGGCCTAAGAAAGCGAACCGGCCTGCCGCCCTTTGCAAGCCGAACGAACAGTAGTTTACCATATTCAGGTAGAGCATGTCAAGCATTTTGTCTGCAATCATGGAATTTCTCGATATCTCACAGGCATTCGCGGAGGGGCCACAACGGAAACCGGGTGGTCGCAGTGCCCCATCAACTGGCGGGCCAGCGAGGGCAGCAAGCGCGGCGGGCCTGCCGTGTCGTCAACGCTCATCCGCTTCTTCCAGCACGTCATTGCGCTGCTCCTGGGGAGTCGTCAAATCCTTCCGAAGGGCGTCGATCCAGACAGCGCCGTTTGCGATTGCGGGCCGGGACGATGTTGCCCTCGGCGCCGCGCTTACAGCGGGTAACCAGGCGGACGCCTTCAGCCTTGCGGGCACTGGGCGACGGCCTGCCGCCATCGAGGTCAAGCACGCCGTCGGCGAGGATCAGGGTACCGATGGTCAACGGGCAGCCGTGGAGGTCAAGCGTGACACCACCATCGATCAGGATGCCACCGTAGTTAGATTCCGCGCAGAAATCGAGGACCAGTGTGCCGGCACTACTATGGTCAGTGATCGTTCCGCCGTCCAGACACACGCCGCCGTCAGCGGCGAGCAGGCGCGTTGCGTCATCCAACGCCATCGCGCCGTTCTCGATCATGGTCGGAGCGGCTTCGATGGGCGGAAAGTTCCGCTGCCGCAGACGCCGCAAGGGCGGGAAATGCCGCCGGGGGGCATTGCCGGCAGGCCGGCAACGCAGACCGCGTCGCGCAGTGTACGGGCCGTGGAATATTTGACTGCCTTTGCGGCAGGCGACCTGGAAAGAGCGTTTTCGCGTACCCATGGGAATCCTCGCTCGCACATGGAAGGACCCAAGCTGACACAAGGGGCAGAATATCACATCGCAAAAAATTTGTCCACCGGCCGCGCGTCGAAGTTGGTCGACGGGCTTGAAAGCGCGTTTTTCTGGCCGTTTTTGCAGGGTCGCTATGATCACCGGCCTGGAAAAAACGCGCGCGTCGAAGTTGGGACAGACGAGTTGCGTTTGGCACGAGAATCGCAGTCAACGGGCGGCGCAGCGAGCATGCGAGCAGCGTGCGCCGCGGTCTGCTATGCGGGCGAACCGCAGACGGAGACGAGGCCGCTAAGTTGACCAACACTAGCCCGCCGCGCAAGCGAGGGACCCTTGCTTGCTCGCCGGGCTAGTGTGAGGATCTTTCATGCCCGGGTAATAAGCAGCGCTTTGTTGCGAATCTGTTCCAGCCTACGCCAGGCTGTTAGACCCCACCTCGCTTGCCGAGGTTGGTGAAGAGGTTGAAAAAGCTAAGAAACCATGCACCTCCCTCACTCTCTTCTTTCGCCGGACCTTAGCCGTCCAACCTCCTTCACCAACCGGGACGAGCCCGGTGGGGTCGACGGACACGTAGTGGCTTGGCGTTTTAGCTGTCCAACCTCCTTCACCGACCCAGACAAGCTGGGTGGGGTCTGAAACTCGACGGTTATATCAATCCATCGAGCGCTATGCGACGAACTCCCATCGCGCCCCGCGTCCGGTCCCGTCGGATGAGAAGTGAATCAGATTCAGCTTCTGATCGGGCGGTGGGGGCAGAGAAAGCGCCGATTAAAGCCGGCAAGGAGTACGGCCCAAGAGATCGGGACGCAGCACAAAACCCCACCGCCTTCGCTGATTGGTTCCACAATAAGCTCGGGGAGTGGTCGGAGTCGGCCCCGGCCCCGAACGGCCAGGCTAGGGCTGTTTCATCATCGCTGGAAAGAGTTCGGTCGGTCCGCAGCGAGCGAAAGAGAATGCCTTTGCCGTCGCCACAGCAGACGAATCTCCCCAAGTCCCAGTAGTGCCGTTGCCCGCGGTGACATTAGCGGTCAGTGCCACATTCCGGTTGGAAGCCGTCAGACCGGTCGTGGTTGAGGCGTGGCTGGTCATGATGGTCTTTGTCGCGCTGGTAATAGCCGATGTTGGCTGGCTCAGGAGTTGCGCAATGTCCACCTGGAAGTCTAAACAATATCCCGGAACTCCTAGGCCACTCATATTGGTCAACGATCCACCGCTGAGCAACTGCCGGTTTTCGAGCGATTCAAATCCGACGCAACGGGTACGCGCCTTCGCACGCTTGCTAACTTCTTTTGCCCTACGAACTTGGAAACTCGTTTTCCAGTTCTTCGCCTGTTGAAGCCAATGCAACATCATCATGCCTCTTAGAAGACTCGCGTTTAGCGTACTATCCACAGCAGTTTAGTTTATCACATTTTTGAACGGGGGGCAATGAAATTTCTCGCGTTACCCCGTAGGGCTACACCGGAACCTCCCCCACAATCGGTGAATGCGAGACTGGCTGGGAGTTCCGGGGACAGGAGTTCCGGGGACACATGCTTTACTCCAATTTTCCCAAACGGAACCCTATTTCGACCGCGAACCGTCCATCGAAACGGCTGAAAAACGACGCGGCATTGTGAATCGCTATGGAACCAGGGGCGGAATAACCGTCGGCGGCTCCGGACTAACTTCTGTGTAGGTTACGCCGATATTGCGCCGCCGAAGCAACGAAACGCCCTTTTCCGTAACTTTCGTGTCACGCGCGATCACATTCCGCAACGACGACATCCCGGCGAGCTTCTCCAAGCCGGCATCGCCCACCTTCGTGCCACTAATGCCAAGCGTTTCCAGTTCCGGCAATTTGGCGATGTAAGCCATGTCTTCGTCCCCGACGTGCGTTCCCGTCAGGTCGAGCCACCGAAGCGCAGCCAATTTCGTCAAAAACCTCATGCCGGCGCCCGTAACACGAGTGGCGCCGAGATCCAGGCAGCCCAGCTCCGGAAGCGTGGCGATGGGCGCGAGGGCCGCATCGCCTATCAGCGTCCGTTCACAATTGAGAAGCCGAAGGTGCCTCAAATTCGCGACGGGCTTCATGCCGGCGTCGGTGACCTTCGTTCCGTAGAGACGCAGTTCCTTGAGGCCGCGCATCTCTCCGACAAATTCCATTCCTTTATCGGTGATCTTGCTGAACTCAAGATCTAGCTCTTCGAGGTGTGTGAAACCGCGGATCGACCGCAGGCCATCGTCGGTGATCAGCCTGGACCCGACCCTAAGGTCCCGCATGTTCGTCATGTTCCGCAGGTGGTGCAAGCCAGAGTCGTTGATCTTCATCGCTGCCCAGAACTCCTCCAGTTCGACGAGCCCCTCGATGGCCGCAAACGCGTCGTCGGAGATGTTGGCGTTGATGCTCAATCTCCGCAGGTGACGAAGCTTGCCGATATAGACCAGCCCGGCATCATCAACGCGGGTGGCCCAGACGTTCAACGACGTCAGGTTCTCGTTGCCGCTGAGCGTCTCCATGGCTGCGTTGTCGACACGGGTGAATTCAAGGTTCAATTCTCTGATCGCCGGATGGCCCTTCAGGGGGGCTACGCCCCTTGAACCGATTTTCGTGCGGGAGAGATCGAGCGACCGAAGCTTGGGGAGCCTTGCGATCATCTTGACGTCCCAGTCGCTGACGTTCGATGCGCGAAGACTGAGGGAATCGAGCTTCGGGCTCTTTGCGAGTGCCCCGATAACGAGGTGAAAGCTGGGAACTGTGCGGACTTTCAGGCTGGCCAGGTTCGGCAGCGCCGCCAGCGCGAGCATGTCGCCAACGCTCAGGGTCTTTCCGAAGTCATCGCTGACGTGAACGGTGTCGTCGCGCTGGTCCATGATCACGCGCCAGCCGAGGCCCTTCAGCTTCGCGAGGATCGGCGGGATTGCCGCGGGCGCGGGCCGCTTTGGCGGCTTAAATCCCGGCGGAGCGAACGGATCGTTGGAGTTTTCATCCAAATCCGCTTGCTGCGGCGCGCCGGCAGCTCCTGACGGGTTAGGGACCGCCTGCGTACTTTCAGCGGAAGACTTGCTCGGCGGCTCCTTTGAGCCGCGCGGGCCCGCTGAGGGCGGACCGAAGGGGTCGGGGTCGTCCGCATCGACCCGAACGTTTGGCCGCGCCGGCCCGGCCGAAAAACTGTCGGCGCGGTGTTCTACTGACCCCGGGCTCGTCGCAGCGGACTTTAGGTCCTGCGACTGTTCGGCCGCGACGGCCATCGCGGCGAAGACCAAGATCATTGAGGCTATGGGCACCATTTTTGTCACCATGCGGTGGTAAATATTCCTGAAGGTTTCAGCTTTGTTTACAGTCATTCGTGTCCGAAACGGATCGAATGCCGCTTGCGGCGGCGAAGAGCAAAACGAGCGATGTAGTACGTTTCATCTCAGTTATCCTTTCGATCATCCGGCCCAGCCGTCATTTTACGCTTCAACTGGCGCGACAGGGAGCCCAGGAGCTTCGGCAGGCGGGCCCGGTCGTCGTCGCTCATCCGCTTGGCGAGCTTGAAGATCAGGCGGCGCAGGCGGGCTGCGGCGACGGCCAGCGGGAAACAGGCGTCATCCTGCCGCCGCGCCAGCGCCCGCAGGCCGGCGGCGGTCAACATCCGGTCGTCGCTCTCCATGACCGCCCGCACCCATTTTTCATAAACGTCTTGGGGCACCCTCGCCTCTTGTTGGTAGCGTGAGGACTGGCTCCGGGTCAGGCCAAGGTCCTCCAGGATAAATGTCGCACGCTGCGACATATTCCGTTTCCCCCGTTCCGCCAGCTCGCCGCGTTCGCGCATCGTCTTCAGCACGGTCCCCATCTTGCGGCGGGCGTCCAGGCCATGCCGCGTGGCGGTATTGATGGCCTCGCGGCCCAGCCCGGCCGCCTTGGCATACTCGCGGGCAAGCTGGGCAAGGTTCTCCACCTTGCGTATCTCCTCAATGGTAACCGCCTTCTCAAGCATCCGGCCCGCCTGCGGGAGCAGGGCGATAGCGGAACTGTTGGCGGCCGTGAGTTTCGATCTGGCGATCATTGCGCTGCTCCTGGGGAGTCGTCAACTCCTTCCGCAGGGCGTCGATTCCGCCCGCGCCGTTTGCAGGCCGGGACGATGTTGCCTTCCGGGTCGCGCTTGGAGCCGGTAGCCGGGCGAACGGCTTCAGCCTGGCGGGCGCTGGGCGACGGCCCGCCGCGGTTGAGAAAAATGTATCCGGCACACTCCGTGTGCCGTTGGGGTCGGCACACGGAGTGTGCCGGATACATTGGAACGTCGCCAGTTATTGATTTTCGCGTCCTGAATGCCGCGGCGGAATCGAGGACCAGCACTCCACCGCTGTCGGTCCCGTCACACGAGAAACGGATCAGTTCCAACTCCTGACAATCCATCTCTCACTCCTAATGTGTAAATAGATTGCCCTGTCGGTCGGGTTCGTTGGAGCACCGTACGGCCCGAGTCACAATCACCAAGATAGTGCCTTTTGCGAAACATGTCAAAAAGACAATCTCAGTTGCCATAGAGAACACAGAGTTCACAGAGGAGGAGTCGTTAAGAAATATTGCTCAATCGCGGTAGGACGGATTGCCGATCGGTCTGGAACAAAACGCCGGATTGGCAATCCGTCCTACGAATAAACTGTCCAACTTATTCTTGAACGGCTCTGGAGCGGAGCGCGGAACCGGCCTCTTTCTCTGTGGTCTCTGTGCTCTCTGTGGCAGACTTCATTCTCAACTCTGTAGGGCCTTGGAATTGAACCATGTCCACTTCCTTGCCCGACCGCGAGAAGCCCCGAGATGGTTGCGCAAAACAGGCACGCCGCGACAAATGGCTGTGCGCCGGCTAGCGTATTGTTATGTAGAGCGCGCTAGGCAGCGCATTTGAAAAGCTCGGAATCGTTCTTTGACAGCAATTAATTATTTTTATGACTCTGCACTTAAATGTCTACAAGAAAGCACCCTGTGCCCAACCCCTAGATACTATACACATGACCATGTATCCAAAAAAGTGGCTAGGAAGTGGCTAGGTTGACCACAAAAGTGGCTAGAAAATGAGACAAAGTGGCTAGGTATTATCTAGGTATTTCGGCTATGGAAAACCTGTCGTTAGAGTGTCAAGCGTTTTTTTCAGCAGTTTTCGCCGTGCGAGCAATACCTTTAGTGGAAGCCGGATATAGCCGTGGAAGTACAAAATCGCCGCAAAAACGCCGAAAGGCACCTTTTTTCGATGTGGCCACATCACTGCCTGACCCGATACGGTGGTTTGCCCGCGGCGGCCAAGGTGGGAGAAATGCCGCGGGAAGCACTTTTTTCTGACCCCAGGATTGTTGCAACAAGACGGGCACGCCGCGACAAATGGCCGTGCGCCAGCCAGCGTATTGTGATGGTAGAGCCCGCCACAGAGATCACAGAGAGCACCGAGGATACCTCTATGATGTGCCAGGCATCGCTTGTTGTGGTCGAAGTCCCAAAAATCGCGAAAGGATATTTAGAGGCCGGTCAGCGGGACTACGAGGCCGTCGTAGGCCAGTTCCATCCCCGGCGGCAAGACAGCGTTGGTGGCCTCGTGCTCCAAGTCGTGGCAGATGTGCGTGAAGAACGTGCGCCGCGGCCGCAATTGCCGCGCGATTTCCACCGCCTCCTCGAGCGAAAAGTGCGTGGGGTGCGGGCGGTGACGAAGGCCATCGAGAATCAATACGTCGAGAGCTGCGAGCAACTCGCGACTCGCCGCCGGAATGCCGTTGGTGTCGGTGCAATAGGCCACGTCGCCCACACGGAAACCAAGCGTCCAGTAACGGCCGTGCTGGAGCGGAATAGGCGTGATCCGGGCGCCCAGGATCTCGACGGGTTCGGTTTCCACGCGTTCAAGAATAAGCTTCGGCAGCCCGCCGGCCTCGTAGTGCCGCGTGGCGTCGTCGAAGGCGTAGTCGTAGGCCTTGCGAATCCGCTCCTCGACTGTCGCCGTGCAGTAGACCGGCAGATCGCGGCCGAGATAGTTGGCAAAGATCCGCAAATCGTCCAGGCCGAACAGATGATCGGCATGTTCGTGGGTATAAATCACGCTGTGAATCAAGCCAATCTGCTCGCGGAGCAACTGCATGCGAAGTTCCGGAGGGGTGTCGATAAGCAGGTTGCCGTCCGGCAGGCCGAGAACCACGCTGCACCGGCCACGCTTATTCTTGGGGTTTGGATCGAGGCAGACCGGGCAGCCGCAACCGATCACGGGCACCCCGTGCGATGTGCCCGTTCCGAGAAAGACGAGCTGGTTCTGAAAATTGCGGTTGATCTTCAGGATTGGCATGAGGATGAAAGATGAGGGATAAAGGGCATGTTCAAAACCGAGATTGCACTTCCGCCGACGAAAACTCTGTAGGGAACGCGGGGCGCCCGCAAGCGGGTGCCCCGCGTTCCCTACAGCAGACGGCGCGCGTATTGAACCATGAGGGATGAAGGATAAGCGATAAACGAGCAGTGGGCAACGGGTTGTGGAAATGCGTGAAAGAAAAAGATTGGGTTGTCTGGAAAAACCGGATTATATTCTGAGCGGCAAATTGGAGTTTGCAGGGTTGCCGTCCCTTTTCAACCGTTCTTGACCCCCCGTATAATAATGGGTAAATTGTTACGTTGGCATCAGTTGCGCCGACGCACAGGTCCAGCGAATGGGGGCCAAGAAAGCATAGATGGGTGGAGGCCCTGCGGAACGCTATGGAAGAAGTACTGTCGCAGATTTGGGATGCCTTAGGTGATATCTTCGGCAACATCAGCCGCGGGATCGAGCGGTCCTTGACGGGGTTGTTCGGTTCGTCGAACGCCAGGTACATCAAGAAACTACAGCCGATGGTCGATGCCATCGGGGCCTTGGAAGCGAAGTACCAGGCGATGACCGACGCGGAATTGAAGGAGCAGACGCCCCGCTTTCGCAAGCGCCTGGCCGGGGGCGAGACACTCGACGACCTGCTGATCGAGGCCTTCGCCGTTTGCCGCGAGGCCGGCCGCCGGAACTTGGGCATGCGGCACTACGACGTGCAGTTGATGGGCGGCATCATCCTGCACCGCGGCAACATCGCGGAAATGGTCACCGGCGAAGGCAAGACGCTGGTGGCCACGCTGCCGGCCTACCTCAACGCCTTGGAAGGCAAGGGCGTACACGTGGTCACGGTGAACGACTACCTGGCCCGTCGCGACATGGAATGGATGGGGCCGCTGTACCTGTCGCTGGGTCTGACGGTCAACGCCATCCAGAGCCAGATGGACGCCGCCGACCGGCAGAAGGCCTATGCCTGCGACATCACCTACGGCACGAACAACGAGTTCGGTTTCGATTATCTCCGCGACAACATGCGCGACGCGGCCCGCGACGACGACCGTTTCGACAAGCACCGGCAGCAGGTGCAGGGGCCGCTGAACTTCGCGATCATCGACGAGGTGGACAACATCCTCATCGACGAGGCCCGCACGCCGCTGATCATTTCCGGACCGGCGCACGACGATGTGACGCGCTATGTGAGGGCCGACCGCATCGCGCGGCAATTGAAGAAGGGCCCGCATTTCGAGGTCAACGAGAAGGAGCACACGGCGCATCTCACCGACGAGGGCGTCCGCGCGGCCGAGCAGTTGGCCGGCGTGGAGAGCTTTTATACGACGGGGCACATGGAGTGGCCACACCTGATCGACAACAGCCTGAAGGCCCATCACCTCTACAAGCGCGACGTGAACTACATCGTCGACAAGGACGGCGAGGTGGTGATTGTCGACGAATTCACGGGCCGCTTGATGCCGGGCCGCAACTGGAGCGACGGACTGCACCAGGCGGTCGAGGCCAAGGAAGGGGTCCGCGTCAAGGAAGAATACCAGACGCTGGCCACGATCACGCTGCAGAACTTCTTCAAGCTCTACAAGAAGATCTGCGGCATGACGGGCACGGCCATGACCGAGGCCAACGAGTTCTGGAAGGTCTACAAGCTGGACGTAATTGCGATGCCCACCAATCGCAAGATGCAGCGACTGAACTTCGCGGACGTGATTTACCGCAGCGAGCGGGAGAAGTACGAGGCCATCGCCGAGGAAATCGAGCGGATGAACAAGTGGGACATCGTCTTTCCGGACAAAGGCGAAGAACTGACGGGCAAGATCCTCCGCGAGACGGACGACGCGATCGAGTTCCAGGACCGCGAGACGCGGCAGAAGCAGACGATTCCCCGCAGCAAGATCCGCAGCATCGAGCCTGCCGGGCGGCCGATTCTGGTGGGCACGGTCTCCATCGAACGCAGCGAAATGATTTCGCGAATGCTCGAGCAGCGGGGCGTGCCGCACCAGGTGCTCAACGCCAAGCACCACCAGCGCGAGGCGGAAATCATCGCCCAGGCCGGGCGCAAAGGGGCCGTGACGATCGCCACGAACATGGCCGGCCGCGGCACCGACATCATCCTCGGCGGCAATCCCGAGGCCATGGCCTGGGCACTGCTGCAGGCGAAATATCCTACGCGGCTGGATGTTCCGCCGAAGGAGTGGGACGAGCTGGTCCACGAGATCGAGCAGCGCGAGCAGATGAAGCCCGAAGGCCGCGAGGTGGCGGCGATGGGCGGCTTGCACGTGCTGGGCAGCGAGCGGCACGAGGCCCGCCGCATCGACCTGCAGCTTCGCGGCCGCTGCGGCCGCCAGGGCGATGCCGGCAGCAGCCGCTTCTATCTTTCGCTGGAAGACGACCTGATGCGGAAGTTCGGCGGCGAGTGGGTCAAGAACTGGCTCACGCGGCTGGGCATGCAGGAGGGCGAGGCGATCGAGAGCAAGATGGTCTCGCGGCGCATCGAGGGCGCGCAGAAGAAAGTGGAAGAGCGGAACTTCGAAGTCCGCAAGAACCTGCTGGAATACGACGAGGTCATGGACGAGCAGCGCAAGCGGGTCTATGGCTATCGCCAGCGGATCCTGGAAGGCGGCAACGGCAAGCAGCTCGTGTTGGATATGATCCGCCAGCAGATCGGCGCCCGTCTGGACCAGTTCCTGGGCCGCGACTACGGCACGGAGACCTTCGCCAAGTGGGCGGGCAAGGAGCTTTCCGTCGAGTTCGACGCCCGCGACTTCCGCGGCATCGATTTTCAGGATGCCCAGCGGCATGCCATGGAACAGGCCGAGCGGAAGGCCGAGGGCCAGATCATGGACGCCCTGGAGGAGAACGTTCCCACCGACGCCGAGGACAAGAACGACTGGAACTGGGAGGCCCTGGCCAAGTTTTGCAACACGCGCTGGCACACGGCCCTGCGCGACCGCGATTTGAAGCAGATCGGCCGCGACCAGCTCGATACGTTTCTCTTGGAGAAGGCCACGGCGGCGATCGCCAAGGTCGATCTCGCGGCCGGCCGCGAGTTCCTCGAGGCCGATTACGGCGTTCGCACGGCCTGTGCCTGGGTGAAGAGCAAGTTCGGCATCGAGATTCCTGTCGATTCGGTGCGGGACATGGCGTTGGAAGAGTTCAAGGTACTCGTTTACAAGAAGGCCGTGGCCGCCTATCACGAAAAAGAGATCGAATATCCGGTGATGGCCGGGCTTTCGCACTTTACGAACCGCGACGCCGGGGGCCACAAGCGTTACGACCGCGAAGGCCTGGTGCAGTGGGCACGGCAGCGGTTCGAAGTCGACTTGGACCTGGAGGACCTGAAGAACCGTCAGCGCGACGAGATCCGCGCGCTGTTGATCGAGCAGAGCCGCCACTTCGCCGATCGGCCCATCGACCCGCAGGGCGAGGTCGAGACGCGGTTGAAGCAGGTCTTCAACGGCGAGACGCTCTCGCCCAAGGCGCTGCAATCGGCCTTGGAAGACGGGCGGTTGAAGGGCCTTTCCGACTGGCTCGACCAGGACCTCAATTACCCGCTTGCACCCGAGGCGATGGCGCGGTTGAACCCGGAGATCCTCAAGAACTTCATGGCCTCGGCCGTGGAGGCCAAGCATCGGCCCGAGATGCAGAAGCTGGAGCGGCAATTGCTGCTCAACCTGCTGGACTCTGCCTGGAAAGACCATCTGCTGGTGATGGACCACCTGCGCAACAGCGTGGGTTTGCGGGGTTACGCCCAGGTTGATCCCAAGGTGGAATTCAAGCGCGAGGGCATGCGGACGTTCGAGCTGATGTGGGACGCGGTGGGCGAGCGGACGACGGACCTGATCTTCCGTATGGAGCAGCTCGACGAGGGTTTTGTGGGCTCGACCTGGACCGGGGCCGAGGCCCGCCACGACGCGGCGGCCCCGCCCAGCGAAATCAGCGACCAGCAGCAATCGGCCATCGACGGCACGCAGGGCGACGGCAAGCCCAAGCCCATCCGCAACCAGACCCCGCATGTCGGCCGCAACGACCCTTGTCCCTGCGGCAGCGGCAAGAAGTTCAAGAATTGTCACATGAAGAAAGGGTAAGGGGAAGGCGAAATCCGAATGACGAATGACGAATGACGAAGAGCGAAGGGCGACAATGATCGATGAACATTTGCGTAATGAGTTGTTCGAACAGGTTGGGCAACTCTCTCCGGCCAAGCAATGGCAGGTGGTACGGTTTGCGCAATCGCTGGTTGAATCGCCACCCAAGGGAGTACCTGGCGATCGACTTCTTCGCTTCGCCGGGACTATGACGCTCGAAGAAGCACAGCAGTTCTTGAAATCGATTGAGGAGGATTGCGAGCGGATTGAGCCAAACGTTTCGTGAATTCCGTATCATGCAAGTACCTCTTGCCGAGCAGGCGTTCATTCCCGTCGAGAAGCTCACCGATTGCTTACTGAATGTCGACCATGCTGACGGGGGGCCGAAGGCTCGTGTCTTTGCTCATGCAGGATTTCGTGCAGAGGCACCGGAGGAATTCGAACTGGCGCTTCGAGAACAGCACCTAACCCGGGATGCCAGGCTTGGAAAGCCTTCGCCGTTCGGCACGAAATATGAAATCAGCGGACGACTGATAGGCCCAACCGGTACCGTTTTTGAGACGTCTGTTTGGATCATCCGTCACGGTGAAACGGTACCCAGACTGATTACTGTAGTTCCAGAGGACGAAACATGAAGGTTCAGCCGTTTACCCGAGTCGTTTTGACGCAAGATATAACCGAACAGGGCTTGCGCATTGGGGATGTCGGCACGGTCGTCGAGACTTATGATGATGCGTCCGGCAAGCCCATTGGATACGAACTTGAGATGTTCGCTGCCAGCGGCGAGACGTTGGCGGTGGCGTCGGTTCCGGCAGATGCAGTCCGTCAAGCAACGTCTGCCGATCGACTGGCAGCAAGGGTTGGATGAGAGTTGTTAGCAAGAGACATGGAGGTCTTCTATGAGATGGGTGCTGATTGCACTAGTCGCTTTCGCCTCGGTAAACGATAAAGTTGCTCAGGCGGAGCCGGTGCGCGTTTCATTGGAATGGATCGAACTGGACTGCACGAAGTGTCCGGAACTGGCAACTCGCCTCCAATCCACGCGGAATCTCGCAATAAGGGTCGAAAGGGGCGATTCGAAGTTTGTTGATCTGGAGAAGAAGGCGGCCAAGAGAATGCTCGTTGAGCATGTCCAGTGGATTGAGCCGGGGACAAAGGTCAAGCAAACGACTCGGCTGAACGATTCGACATTCGATCTTGAACTGGCGATCAATCGCACACAACCAGGGAATTACGAAGCTGTAGTGTATGCCAAACTGAGGCAGGGAACTGAGGAAATTCACGATTCCGAATTTGGGTTCACGCTAGCGATATCCCCCGGCCAGAGTTGGGTAACTGGCATCCCAATTGAGAAATCCGTGGCGACGAGGCGGGTGACGTCATACAACTTTGTGGACATTCTAAGCGAAAGAATCAATGGCCCGAAAGCACAGGTTTTGGTCACTGGTCCCAAGATACAGGCATTGGTTATTAGCGTAAGCGGGCCTGGTGGAGCAGGAGTCAAACCACCATTGGGCACAGCGGATTGATGGGAGACTATCGCTTGGTTTGGTCCGCTGAAGCGGGCGTGCAAGATCAGTTTCAACCGCCTCGTGGCCGGGGATTCAGCCAGAAATAAGTTGGAAGAAGTCCGGGAACCGGGAAAGGATTTCCTTGTGCCTTATCTGTTGAATATCTTCTACGTCCTTCTCCTCATCGCCGCCTCGCCCTGGCTGGTCTGGTCGGCCATCCGCACGGGCAAGTACCGCGAGGGATATGGCGAGAAACTGCTCGGTCTCGTACCGCGGCGGGCTTCCAACAAGAAGTGTATCTGGCTGCATGCGGTGAGTGTGGGTGAGGTGAACCTGTTGGCCCCGCTATTGAACTTGATCCAGCGCGAGCGACCCGATTGGGAGTGCGTGATCTCGACGACGACAAAGACCGGCATGGTCCTGGCGAAGAAGAAATATGCCGGCAGCATCGTCTTTTATTGCCCTTTGGATTTTACTTGGGCCGTGAATGCGACGATGCGGCGGATTCGGCCCGATGTACTCCTGCTGGCTGAGTTGGAACTCTGGCCGAACCTCGTATGGGCCGCCCGGCGATACGGCGTTCGGACTGCGGTGATCAACGGCCGGCTGAGCCAGCGTAGCTTCGACGGCTATCGCCGCATCCAGCCATTGGTATCGCGGTTGCTCCAGAGGATCGATTGCCTTGCCGTGCAGGATGGAACTTATGCCCAGCGTTTTTGCACGCTGGGGGCCAGACCGGAGGCGGTCCAGGTTACCGGTTCGATGAAGTACGACGGCGCCCAGACGGATCGCGCCAATCCCGCCACGCTGCGCCTGGCCGCATTGGCCGGACTGGCTGCCGACGACGTGGTTTTTCTTGCAGGCAGCACGCAAGAGCCTGAAGAGTCCGTGGCCTTGCAGGTGTTTCAGCATTTGGCGGGCGATTGGCCCCGCCTGCGCCTGATCGTAGTGCCCCGGCACCCGGAACGGTTTGATTCGGTCGCGCGGATGTTGGACGCCTCGGGCGTGGCCTGGCAGCGCCGCACGCTGCTCCCGGTTGGAGTTCTGCCTTCAGGCGGTTCTTTGACGCCTCTGCCGCCTAAAGGCGGAACTCCAGCGCCATCGGCCTCAGTCCGTGTACTTCTGGTGGACGTCGTGGGTGAGCTTGGGGCCTGGTGGGGAACGGCCCAGATTGCCTTCGTGGGTGGCAGCCTCGGCAATCGCGGAGGGCAGAATATGATCGAGCCGGCTGCTTACGGCGCGGCGGTGTCGTTTGGCCCCAACACGCGGAACTTCCGCGACATCGTCGCCGCCCTGCTGGACCGCGATGCGGCCGTGGTCGTGGCCGATGGCAAGCAGCTTCTAGACTTTGTTCGTAACTGTCTGGCCAACCCCACAGAAGCGGCAGCCCGGGGTCAACGTGCTGCCGACCTTGTTCGCCAACAGCTTGGGGCTACGGGGCGGACGTTCCAGTTGTTGCTGCCGCTGGTTGAAGACGAGGAAACTGCAGGCACCGGAGATCGTGCTGCCGCATGAACCGGTTTTTCAACTATCCCACTGCCGGAACTGCGCTGCGCTTGTTCCGGCCTACGAGTTGCGAATGTTCTGGCCTACGGTTTGTTCCGCCGCCGCCCTTGCAAAGCCCCTAACCGGCAATTCTTCTCATCTCCCTGTTGATTTGTGTAAAATTGCGTAAGATGCGCAGTAAATTCAGCCCGCAAAAGGAAGGACGATCTTGTGTTTCTTGGCATAATTCCATAGATTCTATTCATTCGCGTCGGACCCCGGATGGCCGGCGTGTCATGGAAGGCCGCCTGGTTTGTCTGGAGAAGACTGCATGAGTGCCCGCTACGACGTTCTTTCGTCGCGAACAAGAGCTCCCAAGGAGCCGTCCTTTTTTCCGGATCGCGCTGCTGACGAGGGCCTTGCCGTACCGGTAGGGCATGCCATCCGGCGAACCCGCCAGTGGTTGTTGGATCAGCAGCAGGTCGATGGATCGTGGTGTGCCGAGTTGGAGGGCGACACGATTTTGGAGAGCGAAACGATTCTCGTGCTGGCATTCCTCGGCAAGGAGAATTCTCCGCTGGCGCGGCGTGCGGCCGCGTACCTCATCTGCCAGCAGTTACCGGACGGCGGTTGGGCCAAGTTCCCGGGCGGCAAGCTCGACATCAGCGGCAGCGTGAAGGCCTATTTTGCCCTGAAGTTGACCGGCCATGATGCGGCGGCCGAATTCATGGAGCGTGCCCGGCGAGCGATCCGCGCCCATGGTGGCGCCGACGCGGTCAACAGTTTCACTCGGTTCTATCTGGCCCTGCTGGGGCAGATATCCTACGAGCACTGCCCCGCCGTCCCGCCGGAGATGGTCCTCTTGCCGAAGTGGTTTCCCGTGAACCTGTACGCCATGAGCGCCTGGTCGCGGACGATTGTCGTGCCTCTTTCCATCGTGGCCGCCCTGGAACCCGTGCGTACGGTCGATCCGCAGCACGGCATCCACGAGTTGTTTCTCAAGGAGCCGGAGCATTGGCCGCCGCTTCGCTGTCCCGGGTTGCCCGGCGGCACAGGTTGGCTGAGCTGGGACCATTTCTTTCGCGCCATCAACCGGCTCTTGAAGTTCGGCCAGCGCAAGGGCTTGATGTTCGGGCGCAAACGGGCTATCGAAGCGGCCAAAGACTGGGTGTTAGCGCGATTCCGGAAAAGCGACGGGCTGGGCGCGATCTTTCCGCCCGTGGTTTTCAGTATTGTGGCCCTGAAGGCCCTGGGCTTTGCCGACGATAGCCCGGAGGTGGTCGAATGCTGGCGGCAATTGGAGCGGCTGACCATCGATGATCTCGACGACGGCACGACGCGGCTACAGCCTTGCTTTTCGCCGGTTTGGGATACGGGCCTGGTGATGCGATCGCTGGCCTTGGCGGGAGTGCCGGCCGACGATCCGGCAATTGCTCGGGCGGCGCAATGGCTGCGGGGCCGCCAGACGACGGATGCCGGCGACTGGGCGGAAACAGTCGATGCCGAGCCGGGCGGCTGGTATTTCGAATATGCCAACGAGTACTTCCCAGACGTGGACGACACGGCCATGTCGCTGATGGCCCTGCAGACGCTCTTTTGCGAGGGAGAAGAAACCCGCGTCGAGGCGGCCTCGGCCGGCGGGCGGTCAGGGCTGAAAGATACGGTAGCGTCGATCGAGCGCGGTTTGCGGTGGATGTTGGCCATGCAGAATCGCGACGGCGGCTGGGGCGCGTTCGATCGCGACAATGATCGGCACTTCCTCTGCTATGTGCCGTTTGCCGATCACAACGCGATGATTGACCCTAGCACGGCCGACCTTTGCGGGCGGGTGCTGGAGGCGTTGGGCAAACTCGGCCGCCGCTTGGGCGACCCGCAGGTCGATCGGGCTGTCGAGTTCGTTCGCCGCACGCAGGAGGCCGATGGAAGCTGGTTCGGCCGCTGGGGCGTAAATTACATCTACGGAACGTGGCAGGTCCTGGCCGGTCTGATTGCGGTGGGCGTACCACAGGACGATCCGGCCGTAGTGGCCGGGGCCAAGTGGCTATTGGCCCATCAGCAGGCCAATGGCGGTTGGGGCGAGTCACCCAATTCCTATGAGCGGCCCGAACTCAGCGGTCAGGGACCAACCACGGCCTCGCAGACCGGCTGGGCTTTGCTCGGGTTGATTGCGGCCGGGATGGCCGGTCATCCGGCCGTTCTCCGTGGCGTGCGTTACCTTACCCAGACGCAGAACCGCGACGGCACTTGGGACGAAAGCCAATTCACCGGCACTGGGTTCCCTTGCGTCTTCTATCTCCGTTACCATTATTATCCCATTTATTTCCCGCTCATGGCACTGGCCCAATGGGCCAATCACGTTCATAACCCAAGGATTGCCTCATGCGTTTCCCGCTCTCCCTGACGACCTCGCTGACGGGGTATCTTTTCAAACAGAAGATATCGGGTCGGAAACGGTTCCCCCTGGTGCTTATGCTCGAACCGCTGCACGCCTGCAACCTGAGTTGCACGGGTTGCGGGCGGATCCGCGAGTATGCCGCCACGCTCGGCCGGCGGCTGACTGTGGAGGAGTGCCTGGCCTCGGTCGAGGAATGCGGCGCGCCGATCGTCAGCGTTTGCGGGGGCGAGCCCCTGATCTACAAGGAAATCGACGAGCTGGTGGCCAAGCTGATCGAGCGGAAGAAGCACGTGTACGTCTGCACCAACGCCATGCGGTTGGAGAAGAAGGTCCGCGGTTTTCGACCGTCGTCGCGGCTGTTCTTCAACGTACACCTCGACGGCATGGAGGCCACACACGACCGGCTGGTCGAGCGCGAAGGCTGCTTTGCCGCCGCAGTGGCCGGCATCAAGGCGGCCGTGGCCGCCGGTTTCCAGGTCACCACGAATACCACGGTCTATCAAGAGACCGACATGAACGAGGTCGGCGTGTTATGGTCCTTTCTGGCCGAGATTGGCGTCGGCGGGTTCATGGTCTCGCCGGCCTACGCCTATGAGGTTCTGAACGCGGCCGATCCCGCCGCTGCGCAGCGGCTCTTCATGACCCGCGACGACGTGCATGCCAAGTTCCTTGCCGCCAAGCCCATGCTCAAGCGGTTCCGCCTCGTCGCCACACCGCCGTATCTCGATTTTCTCTGCGGCCAGCGCGAGTTGGACTGTGCCGCCTGGGCAAATCCCACACGCAATGTCGCCGGTTGGCGAGGGCCGTGTTACCTGCTTGGCGACGCGCATTACCAAACCTATGCGGAACTGGTTACGGCTACCGATTGGTCGAAGTATGGGCCCGGCAATGATCCGCGTTGCGACCATTGCTTGATGCACTGCGGGTTCGAGCCCTCGGCGGTAATGGCCGCCAACCGCCGTTTCGGCGACATGATGAAAATGGCCGTATGGCAGATGACGTAGCGTGTGTGTTCCGTGGTTTGCCTGTTTTTGTTCCTCGCGCATGTCGTCCATATCAATTCCCGTCCAACCAATCGGTCTCGCTTTCGTCTTCGCGCTTTCTATGGAAGCCGGATGCTTTGTGGACACGCTCAGCCAAGTGCGTGTGACCCGCGGCGACGGTTTCGTGGTACGGCGGGGACAACGTGGAAACCGCCAGGTCGTAGTGGTCGAGTCGGGGCCGGGCGGCCTTCGTGCCGCCAGGGCCGCGCATGCGGTGATCGATGCCTACCGGCCGCGGCTGATGGTTTCAGCCGGATTTGCGGGTGGTCTGGATCCGCAAGTACGGCGGCAGGACCTCGTTGTGGCTACCTCGCTATACAGTAAACTCGGTGAGGAAGTCACGCTCGATCCGGCCACACTGGTCCCCTGGTTGGACGAAGTGCGGAATCTCCATCGAGGACGGTTGCTCACCTTTGACCGCGTGGTCCGCCTGCGCGAGGAGAAACAAGAACTGGGCCGCCGGCACAGTGCCCTGGCCGTTGACATGGAGAGTTTCGCCGTGGCCGAGGTTTGCCGCCAGCGGTCCGTTGATTTCCTGGTGGTGCGGGCGATCAGTGACGCGAGCGACGACGAACTTCCTGCCGACGTGGGGAAATTGCTTGCGCAGCGATCGTTTGCGGGCCAACTGGGCGCAGCCGTGGGATCGATTTTTCGACGTCCTGCCGCCGTGAAGGATCTTTTCAATCTTCACCAGAATGCCCTGGCGTCGTCCGGCCGTCTGGCGGAATTCCTCGGCGCGCTGGCCGAACGATTGCGATAACGATTGCTCTTGACCTCTACGGGCACTCCTGGCACACTTCGGCTGCCATGAACCGCCTGCTCTTGCCCAAATCGCCCAAATCGACGAAATCGAAGTCGGTTGGAAATGACGCAAACCATTGCCTGCGGACAACGGATGATGTCGTTTCCACTCGCGCGAAGCACATGATAACCCAAAGGTCCGGTGGCCCGGTCTACCAGTCGCCAGTCGATTCATCGGCCGAACGGCTGCGTGAGCCGGAAAGCCAATCGGTACGACAGGGATTTTCCTGGCTTGCCCTGGGCAATATTGTCAACGCCGCATGCGCCTGGGGACGTGTAGCCCTGTTGGCCCGCTTGGGCAGCGCCGCAATGGTCGGCCAGTTGACCCTTGCGCTGGCCATCTGCAATCCCATTCGCACCTTGGCCGATCTGGGGCTTGCCGGATCGCTGATCTTCGACGCCAAGCGACAGTATCGGGTGTGCGATTATCTCGTCCTGCGGTTGTTGACCTCGGGCTTGTCGATGCTGGTCATCATTCTTGCGGCGTGGACCAGCGGCTACGATCCGGCTACCGCCCGATTGGTCGTGCTGGCCGGGTTGGTGGTTACCAGCGAATCGGTCTGCGAGCTTTTTCAGGCCGTTTTGCAGCGCCGCGAGCAGATGCGCTGGGTTGCCATCTCCCTGGCGATTCGGGGAATGCTGGGTCTGACGTTCTTTGCCTTGGGCACATGGCTCAGCGTTGATCTGGCCTGGGGCGTCTGCGGGTTCACGCTTGCTGCCCTGATAACATTGCTGCTCATCGATATCCCCCGTGCCCTGATGTCGGAGTCGTTGGAAAAGCCGGTCCCCAAACACGACGTCCCATGTATGGGTGGTATGCGGCATCAATTTTTCGTGCTGCTCGGCTTAGCCTGGCTCAGCCTGCCACTGGGGTTAGCGACAGCCAGCCTGAGTCTGATGACGTCGCTGCCCCGCTATTGGATCAGCAATCGCATGGGGAATGAGGCCCTGGGTGGCTTCGCGGTGGCCGGCAGCCTGATGGTGGCGATGTCGCTGGTCGTTGGCGCCATGAGCCAGGCGGCCAGTCCCCGTCTGGCGCGATATTATGCCGCCAGCAACACGCAGGCATTCTTGCGACTTCTGCGTAACCTGGGGCTTTGGCTGACCGCTTCGATGATCATTTCCTTGGTTGTCATGGCGATCGGAGGGCGGTGGATTATCGGCTTACTTTTCGGGCCGGCCTATGTTTCCTATGCGGGCGTAGCACTCTGCCTGATGTTAGCTGGCGGCCTGGGCAATTTCAGTGTTCTTCTCGGCCGGGTGATATCCTCGATGCGGCGGTTTCGGACGAACTTGCTGCTTCGCGTTGTGGGCATTGTCGTCCTTGTGCTCCTGCTGCCAGGCTGGATCGACTGGCTGGGACTGATGGGGGCCGCCTGGGCCTTAACGCTGAGTTGGCTATTCACGGTCTTGCTCTCCTTGGCCGCAGTATTGCGGGCAGTACGGCAATCCCCTTTGCAGGCCGTTTCAATATCCACTAAAGACGGAGCTGTTTGCTGAATCTTCGAGAGGCCGTGCGAATCTCTGGATTTCCTGCGGTACGGCTGCCGAAATCTCGTAGGAGGCAGAGGGATTCTGGAATTCTTCCTTCTGGCCGATAAAACGCGTTAACTCGAGTCATTACGGCAGGGAGGCCGATGTGGCTGGTCTGAGTCGTCTTCGTCTGTTTTACCTTCTCCATCTTTCCAAACCGGCTTCCGATCGCCTCGTTTACCGCGAGATTCGTCGGATGAAAGCTCGGAAAGTAGTTGAACTTGGTATCGGCACCGGCCAGCGGTCAATCCAAATCATCGAGCTGCTCAAAGAATTTCACGCCTTGCGCGACATCCATTACACGGGCATCGATCTGTTTGAGGCCCGCACTGTCGCCGATGGCCCGGGAATCTCGCTGCGCGAAGCACACTGCCTATTGAAGGCTACGGGAGCGCGAATCCAACTCGTTCCCGGCACCGTGGGCGAAGCGCTTTCGCGGATCGCTAACGGTGTGTCGCAAGTTGACGCGCTGGTGATTTCCGCACGAATTCCGCAGGAGCAACTGTCTCAGGCATGGTTTTTCCTTCCGCGGATGATTCACCCCCAAACACAGGTCTTCCAGGAAACACTGTCGGACGGAAGCACCGCGCTGCGCCTACTCGATTCCCAAGAGATAGAGCAATTGGCATCCGAGTCGCAACGGCGGGCAGCGTAAGCATGGGCATGCTGGCACCGGGCGGAGATTCCGCCTAATGCCTCGCTAAGGATGACGCAGAAACGAATGGCGCCTTTCGCTCCGCGAAAGTAGCGCTACTTTCGCGGAGCGAAAGGCGACTATTCGGTAGTTAAGACCGCTTGACGCCCTGGAAATCTCCGGCCATTCTGCGTATAATAGGGAAATTCGCCCTAGCGTCAAAATCAGTGTTTCTTATATCTCCCTGCCGGAGAAGCCCTTCTATGTGTTGCGCGGCTTGAATTGCTGCCATTTTCCACCGTTGGGATGGATTCGGCAACGTCTTGACCGTTTGCACAATCGAGGGGCACTTCGTTTTAGGGCGTTTTTTATTTCCCTCTTGCAGTTATCATGATGCCGTCTGCCATGCGATCCAACCCCCGGACGATGTTCGAGAAGATATGGGACCGTCACGTCGTACATGCCGAGAAAGGCAAGCAAACGATCCTGTACATCGATTTGCAACTCGTCCATGAAGTGACCAGTCCCCAGGCATTCGAATCCCTGCGGCTCTCAGGGCGAAAGGTGCGACGGCCGGAGAGGACCGTGGCCACCGTTGACCACAATGTGCCGACCACTAGCCGTGCGCTGCCGATCACCGATGAAATTGCCAAGCAGCAGATCGATACGTTGCGGCAGAACTGCAAAGATTTTGGCATCCGCCTCTATGACCTCGACGACCATAACCAAGGCATCGTACACGTGATTGGGCCGGAACTGGGGTTGACCCAGCCCGGCATGACCATTGTTTGCGGCGACAGCCACACGGCCACCCACGGGGCCTTCGGCGCCTTGGCCTTCGGCATCGGAACCAGCGAAGTCGAGCACGTACTGGCCACGCAAACGCTCTTGCAGCAAAAACCGAGGACATTGGAAATCCGCGTGGAAGGCCGGTTGCCGTTCGGCGTTTCCGCCAAGGACCTCATTCTCTGGTTGATTGGCCAGATCTCGACAAGCGGGGGCACGGGTTACTGCATCGAGTACACGGGCAGCGCAATCCGGGCCTTGAGCATGGAAGAGCGGATGACCGTTTGCAACATGACGATCGAGGCCGGTGCCCGCAGCGGGCTGATCGCCCCCGACGAAAAGACGTTCGAATATCTCCGCGACCGGCCGTTTGTGCCCGAAGATTTTGACGCTGCGGTTGAGCAATGGAAGAAGCTGCCCAGCGATCCCGGTGCGGATTACGATCGCGTGGAACGCTTCCATGCCGCCGACGTTGAGCCGCACGTCACCTGGGGAACTAATCCCGGACAGGTGATCGGCATTGGCGGTGAGGTGCCCGAACTAGCTTGTTTCAACAATCTCACCGACCAGAAGGCCGCCGCCGCCGCCTTGGAGTATATGGGCTTGCAGCCGAAGACCAAGATCGCGGACGTGAAGATCGACTGCGTTTTCATCGGCTCATGCACCAATGGCCGCATCGAAGATCTGCGGGCTGCCGCGGCCGTCGCCCATGGATATCGCATCGCCTGTGGCGTGCGGGCGATGGTCGTGCCGGGCAGCCAACTGGTCAAACGGCAGGCCGAGGCCGAGGGACTCGACAAGATCTTCACGGCAGCCGGCTTCGACTGGCGCGAGGCCGGCTGTAGTATGTGCCTGGCCATGAACCCCGACAAGCTCGAGCCGGGCCAGCGCTGCGCCTCGACCAGCAACCGCAATTTCGAGGGGCGGCAGGGCAAAGGTGGCCGCACGCACCTGGTTTCCGCCGCCATGGCCGCCGCCGCCGCCGTAGCCGGGCATTTTGTCGACACGCGAAATTGGGAATATAAATGAAATGGCGAAGGAACGCCAGATTCCAATTGGAAATCTGAAACCTGCAGTCTTTGAACTCTAACCCTAGTCCTCGTTCCATGCGACCCTTTAGACAGCACAGCGGCTTGGTCCTCTCCCTGGACCGTTCCAATGTCGATACGGACCAAATTATTCCCAAGCAGTTCCTTAAGCGGATCGAGCGGTCGGGGTTTGGCCAGTTCCTGTTTTTCGATTGGCGGTTTCTGGACAACGGCGCGCCCAATCCCGATTTCGTCCTCAATCGGCCTGAATACGCTGGGGCGTCGATTCTCTTGGCGCGGCGAAATTTCGGTAGCGGTTCCAGTCGCGAGCACGCCCCGTGGGCCTTGGAGGACTACGGTTTCCGCGTCCTCCTCGCCCCCAGTTTCGCCGATATTTTCTACAACAATTGTTTCAAGAACGGCATGCTGCCGGTGCGGCTGGAAGAATCGCAGATCGACGATCTCTTCGCCCGGGCGGCGGCACATCCCGGGTACCGCCTGACTGTCGACCTGGAAACTTGCACGGTGACGGACGACGACGGTCTGGAACTGAAGTTCGAACTGGACGAATCCCGGCGGCATATCCTACTCAACGGCCTGGATGACATCACCATGACCCTGCTGCACGAGGACAAGATCCTGGCCTACGAACAGGCTCAGGGAGTTATTTGAATGGCCCCCCTGTTATTACCCCATCCGAGAGGTTGACGCGATGCGACTTCAAGACATCCTGGCTGTCAAAGGAACGACCGTTTTCACGACGTCGCCCGACGTCTTGCTGGCCGACGTGGTTCGGCAGATGGTCGAGCATAATATAGGCTCGATGCTCGTTTGCCGCCGCGACCCCGAATTTGGCGAGCGGCTGGTGGGCATCGTGACCGAACGCGACATGCTCCATTTCTTGGCCGCGGGCCGGTGCGACTTCAAGGAGATCACGGTTGCCGACGTGATGACCACCAAACTGATCACCGCCAAGCCTACCGATTCGGTTGCCGATCTGATGGGCGTGATGACTACCCACCGCATTCGTCACGTGCCCATCGTCAGCGGCGAGCATCTCGTGGGAATGGTCTCGATCGGCGACCTGCTCAAGGCCCAGCACGATCGCCTGGTCGCCGAGAATCAATTCATGCGAGACTACATTCAGGGGTGAAACTGGCCGTTCCTTTAGGACCGGCGAATCGACAACTGTCGTATTGTCGCCTTTCGCTCCGCGAAAGTTGCGCCACTTTCCTAGAGCGAAAGGCGGCAGCTATTCCTGCGTCGGTCCTTACCGCTTGATCGGGGGAGCGAGCAGCGGTTGTTCCATGGACGGTGGCAATGGCAACGGCGCTTGGCGCTCGGCCGTTCGCAAGTCGTCTTGCCCGGTGGCCTCAGGCGTGGTTGCGGGCTTTGTGGGCGCCGACGTCGCTTGTTGCGTGCTTGGACCGTCCTGGTAGTAATGGGTCACTTGTTCTCCCACAAGTCGTATCCCCATCGTCTTGCAATGGATTTCGGCGCGGAATACGTGGTTGCCGGCAACCGCCGCCTTGGCCTTCACTTTCAGGACCAACTCGCTGGCCGGGGGAATTGCCGGAATCCGATTGAAAACGACCTGCCCCGGGTTGATGCGATGCGGTTGGCCGTCGGCGCTGATGGGTTCGACGCCGCTGGAGAAATAGGCCAGCACTTCCACGTTTTCGGCGGCCTTCGTGCCGCGGTTGCGGACGTGAATCTCGTAGGCTGCGATTGAGCCGACTGGAACGGGTCCCTCCGGATCTTTCACCTCCAAGCGGAGATCGGCCATAGCCTCGACCCGGGTGATCATTTCCGCCGCGGCGGCAACGTCGTCGTCGGCGAGAGACATGATTTCAATGCGATTGCCACCGGACAAGGCCAGCGTACACTTGAGTTCCAACATGCGCTGTTCGCCCGGCGCCAACTGGTCGACGGTCCATCGCACTTTGCTGCCGTCGGCAAAGGTCTCCGAAATTGCCCCCTCGCTGCCCGAGATGAACTTCACACCGGTGGGCAATTTCACCGTCAGCTTGACATTCTTGGCCGGGGCATCGCCCGGATTGCGAACGCGAATCTTATAGTTGGCCGGCGTGCCCACAAATTGGACGGCAGGGCCCTCGGCATCGATTCCCAAGGCCGCCCGATGGACCAGCACCTGTTCGGTAAGGTCGGCGTGGGCGCTGCCGTCGCTGCTGGCCTGGACGCGGATTGTGACATTTCCGGCTTGCCGCGCGGTCAACTCGATTTCAATCGTGCGCTCGTCGCCAGAATTGATCGTGCCCAGCCGGTGTGATATCGGATGCGTATCGCCGCCGCTGAGCGGCATAAGCGTGAGCAGGACGTTTTCCGCCGGGCCATTTCCGTTGTTGCCCAGTTTCAGTTTGTAAACTTCATGCTTGCCGAAGAACACTTCTCGAGGACCGTCCATTCGTAGCGTCAGTTTCGGCTCTTGGACTTCGATCATGGCCTGCGTCGGCGCCTGCTTGAAGTCCCAGCGAACCGCCAACTCGAATGGCTTGCTCTGCTTGGGGATAATCTTCAGCGACAGCTTTTCTTTCGCATGCGCTTCGATTCGCCCCAGCACCCAGCGGCAGGGATCGTGACGGCCTTGCTGGATCGTACTGACCTCTCCCGCGCTGGCCGACGCGCTGGCCACTTCGGCCCACTCGGGTAGACTGACCGTCACGCTGACCTCTTCGGCTGCCAGGTCGCCCGAGTTCTGCAGCAGCACCTCGTAGGCAGCCTCCTTGCCGACTGAGATCTTGCGCGGTCCGATGGTTTCTGCCGTCAGCAGCGGACTCTTGCGGTCAATCAGAACGCTCGGCTCTTGTGCGGCTTCGGCGGACTTGGCGGTTGACGGATGTTGCGGCTCGACCGCAGGCGCCGGGTTGGTCGGCGGAACGTCGGCTGGCGGCGAAACGCTCGTCCCGCGCTGGGCGAGTTGCGGTGTTTCTGTGGTTTGGCTTGCCGGGGGGTCCGAGGGTGGAGGTGGAAGCGAAGAATCGGCGGCCGATGGCGTGGTCAGGGCCGTGTCGGCGAACGGCGACTGGCGGAAGGTCTTCAGCCGTTCGTGAAGCGGCATACCTGTGGGCGCCGTGGCGGGCGACGCGGTCGTATCGCCGCCCGACCAGGCCCCTGAAGGAGGCGGACTTAGGGCAGGGCCGCTGGGGGCCGTGCCATCGTCGTATTGGAACGAGTAGTTCCTGCCTGTGGCCGAGCCGGGCGACCCGATGTTGGAAGTAACCGGACGGGTGGACGAGCGGCTGTTGTAATTGTCCACTCCGTCGACCGGGGGCGCAACGCTTGGCGCATTGTTCAGTTGCGCCGCCGGTTGGGGTTGCGGCGCACGTGTGGGCACCATGTGCGGTTGCGGCGTTCCCGGCGAATTGTAATCCGAGTTGTTCTGGACTTGCCGTTGTGGCGTTGGGCTGCCATCATCGAATAGTCCCGCAAAGAAACCGTTGAACGGGCGGAACTGATCCGAGTTGCTTTGGGCCATCGCCAGCCTGGCCAGGCCCATGAGGCATATCACGGCCAGTGCCGTAGAAATTCGTCTTTTGAACATGGTGTCCATCCAACCCTTATTCGCATGCGGCCTAAAAAATCTTCCTCGTCATGCCTATCGGTTCGGACGAATTTCCAGGATTAGTCAACTTTGCCGATTTGCGCGATTCTCAAGGTTGCAACGATCATCGGGGCGGTAGCAGGAGTACTGCAAAGTCCTATGTAGAACGGAATTTATTCCGTTGCCTTGCCTATTTCACGGAAACGGAATGAATTCCGTTCTACATAGGGGCGGTATCCAACGGCCACCGCTTGAAGGAAAGTCAAGATGGGCGACATGCGTGATTTACGGCAGTTGCCGGCCGTAAAACTTGCTCAGCATCCGCAGTCGCTGGACCAGCGACGACACGACCGCTCCCAGGACGATCAGGGAAACAGCGAATAAAATATGCCTGGCGACCGATGTGTCGAAATGCTTCTGCCGATCGATGTGCCAGTAATAAAAATCGATGACCAGAGTGCCGTAAGAAAGTAGGGACATCGCGGTCATAAAGCTGACAAATCGCACGTGGAACCACAAGCCCGATCCGGCGATTAACAGGGGATAACCCACAATCAGGGCACTGGCCGCGCCGTCGCCGACGAAAAGCAACACGATCAACAGCATCAACGAATCGAGCGCGCCCCAGACAAATTGAGCCGACATTGCCAGCCGGGGGAGGCCGACGAACCGCTGGCAGACGATAGCGATTACGGCCCAGGCAGCGACGATGACCGTGATGCTGCGGTGGAAAGGCCAATCGACTCCACCGTAATGATAATTGCCGATCTCCACAAGGTAGAAGACGCCCAGCGCCCCCAATCGCAGGGCCAAGGCCGGTTGACGGCGGGTCCACTGAATGAAGTGCTCGATCAGGTTCGGCGGCTTCACTTCCAGCGGCTCGTGCCGGGCGAATCGCTCCAGGTCGTCGGCCAGCGCCGCAGCCGAACGATAGCGATCGGCCGGCGACTTGGCCAGGCACTTCAGGCAGATCAACTCGAGGCCGTGCGGCACCCGCGGATTAAGTTGCCGCGGATAGCTCGGCTCCCGCCCGAGGATGTCCAAAAGCGTGTCCAGCGGGTTTTCCCGCTTGAACGGCGGCTCGCCCGTGAGCAGTTCATAAAGGATCGCACCCAGGCTGTAAATGTCCGCCGCAGGGCCAACCTCGGAACTGTGGCCCGAGGCCTGTTCGGGCGCCATGTAGCTGGGCGTACCGGCGATCACGCCCGTGGCCGTCGCCTCGGAGCCGGGCACGAAAACCTTCGCCAGGCCAAAGTCGGTCACATAGGGCTGGCCTTCGCGGTCCAGGAGGATGTTCGAAGGCTTCAGATCGCGATGCACCACGCCTTGGGCATGAAGGTGGTCGACCGCTCGGGCGACGGTGCTCAGCAGCGGCACGATCGCGTCAAACGATAGCCTTTGCCGTGCGATCCGCTGGGCCAGGCTTTCGCCTGCGACGTATTCCATCGTGAAATAGTGCTGACCGTGATGCTGACCGACGTCGTGGATCTGGGTGATGTTGGAATGCCGCAAGCGGGCGGCAGCCAAGGCCTCGACTTGGAAGCGGCGGATGTGTTCCGGCGACGCTAAGTGCGTAGCCAAGATCATCTTGATTGCCACTACTCGATCCAGCGCCTTCTGCCGCGCCTTGTAGACCACGCCCATGCCGCCCCGGCCGATTTCTTCCAGAAGCTCGTAGGGACCGAAGTCGCGCGGCAGAGCCTGTTCCTCATGCTCTAGCAGATCGAGATCGGAATCGGCGACTTCCGCCGGCACCAGCCCTTCCAAGGCTTCCAGGCATTTCAGCGACGACGCCAATTCCGGGTGCTCGCGGAGCAATGCCTCGCGATTGGGGCGCTTGCCCGCCTGAAGCTGCGACAGGTAATCGTCCAACAACTCAAGTAAATGGGGGTCGTCGGGAATCATGTCTCTTCATCCCCCATCACCTCCTGCAACTTCTTGATGGCCCGCATCCAAAGCATCTGCACGGCGGGGCGGGAACGCTTCATCCGCTCGGCAACCTCGTTAAACGACAACCGCTGCAGGTTCCGTAGCACGATGACCTCTTGATGGTCGGCTGGCAATTGTTGCAAAGCGGCCGTGACGCGTAGCCCGTTGTCGATCTGCAAGAACTCCTGGCTCGGGGTAGGGCCGCGGGCCACGGGTTCGGCCGCGCCGAAGGCGTGCGTGGAGTCCTGCGGCGCGCGGATAGGCACTTCTCGCCGCGCCTGCCGCTTGGCCGTGCCCCGGTAACGGCGCACGAAATCGGCCACATTGTGAGCCAGGATTCGCTTCAGCCAGGCCAGCCACTCCTGCTCGCTGTTGCCGCCAAAACGCTCGAAGTCGCGGAAGGCCTCCAGCATCGTTTCCTGTACCACGTCCGAGGCATCAACCTTCGCCCTGAGCCACGTTTCGACCTCCGCCCGGGCGACAATTTCCAGGTAGCTGCGACACAGCGCGAACAGTTGGTCGCGGCAGTCGGCATCGCCGTGACGGGCCTGCTCGATAAGCGCCGAAACGTTGGGGAACTTGGAAGCGGACATGGGGTTGGTACTTAGAGCTTAGAGCTTAGAGCTTAGAGCTTAGAACTTAGAACTTAGAACACATAACTTTCCACTAAGATCTAAGATCTAAGATCTGAGACCTTATTCCACCACCTCAAAGCCTAACTCCTCGATCATGCGGTAGTCTTCCGTGGGCGGCTGTCCCTTCGTGGTCAGGTAGTCGCCGACGAATGTCGAACTGGCTGCATACAGCGCCAGCGGCTGCAGCCAGCCGAGGTGCAACTCACGGCCGGCGGCGGCCCGCAGGTCGCAACGCGGATTGGCCAGCCGGAACAAGGCCAGGACTTTCAAACAATATCGCGGCGAAAGTCTCTTGCGATCGGCGGTGCTCGCCGGCGTGCCTTCAATGGGCGTAAAGAAATTGACCGGCAGGGCCTCGACCCCGAGGTTTCCCAGTTCCAGTGCCAATTCTACTACGTCGGCATCTTCCTCGCCCATGCCCACGATGCCGCCGGAACAAATCTGCAGGCCGGCCTTGCGTACCGCCCGAAGCGTGTCGAGCCGGTCCTGGAAGGCGTGGGTCGTGCAGATCCGCGGGTAGAAGCGGCGGCTGGTGTTTAGATTATGGTTTACTCGATCGACGCCGCACTGCTTTAGCCGCAGGGCCTGCTCCTCTTGCAATAGGCCCGGCGAGACGCAAATCTCAAGGTTATATGCTTGCTTGATTTGCGGAACGATTTCCGTTACCAGGTCGAGTTCCTTCGCCCCGGGTTTGCGGCCGGAAGTAACGATGCAGTAGGTCTTGGCCTTGCGCTGAAAGGCAAGCTGGGCACCGGCAAGAATCTCTTCACGCGGCAGCAGCGCATGGCACGAGATCTCGGCCTTCGAGACCCGCGACTGGGAACAGTAGCCGCAGTCTTCCGCACAGGCCCCGTTCTTGGCGTTGATAAGGAAGTTCAGGCGCACCTGATTTCCCCACCAGTGGCGGCGGATGCGATAGGCGGCCGCGAGCAAGTCCAACAACTGCTCGTCGCCGCTTTGCAGTATCGACAGACCTTCCTCAAATGTCAAATGATGTCCTTCCAGGACCCGACTGGCCAGATCATGCCAGCCGCCTGCGGCCGGTTCGTCAGCAAAAGCGGATTTCCCTCGAAGCATTTCCATGACGAGATTGTAACGGATCTTTCCTTGCTATCAAAGCCGCGCCGGAGCCGCAGCGCTGGCTGTGAAGCTGCTCACACATCGCCACCAATCTTATGGGTGGTTCTTGCCCGAAATCAAATTTGCGCGTTTTTGCATCGATTGTATAGTTCCACGGTAAAGACGGGATGAGTCAGGAAAAAGTGCTTCCAGCGGCGTTTCCCCCGCCTCGGCCGCCGAGACGAACCCGCCGTATCGGGTCAGGCAGTGGTGTGACTTGGTCACAAAAAAGGGCCTTTTCGAGTTTCGGAGGCGATTTTATCCTTCCACAGTAGTATTCGGATTCCACCACGGGTAGTTGCTCGCATTGAGGAAACCGCGGGAAGACCAACTCTTGACACTCTAATGATTATTTTGGTACAGCCGAAGGCCGTGTCCAATTTTGTGCCACTTTGTGCCATTTCCTGGCCACTTTGTGCCATTCTGTGCCATTTTGTGCCATATGTGACCATGCGTACAGTATATAGGGGTAGGGTACGCGGTACTTTCTTGAAGATATTTAAGTGCAGAGTCATAAAAATAATTAATTGTTGCCACGGCAAGTGCGGCGGTTCGCGATCCTTGCGCGGGTGTAGGGTAGGTCGAGGCAGGAGACTCACGCACTACAGGCTCCGCGCAGCCGCCGGCGCGGACGCCGACTTGGGCAGGTCGGTGCCGCGCACCAATAATGGCCCCCGGTTCGCTACGCCGGGGGCTGGTTAAATTGTCAAAGAGCAACAAACGCTGAATCTTCTTCAGCGCGCTTTATACCCACATAATACGCAAAGAGTCTTGCGCCATTTGCACGCGGCGCGGAATTATGCCGCAAGCCCAAGCGGTTGCGGCATTTCCGCTTTCCGAAGAAGATTTGCGGATCGATCGCTTGCCCAATTGTGGCAATTCGGGGGCAATTCCGGTTTGGGGCACGGTTCAATTCCAAGGCTGCACGGGTAACACCTGTAGGGAACGGCCTCCGTGCCGTTCCGTCCGGTTTAGAACGGCATCGACCCGCAAGCGGGTGCCCCGCCGTTCCCTTCAGAACTGCGACGGTAGAGTGTTACCCTGCTTTGAACCATGCCCTCTTTGGCAATTCCCCCAGTATTCCCACGGTTTCGTCATTCGTCATTCGTCATTCGTCATTCGGATTTTCAACGTGCCCTACCCCTATTGACATGGGTTCCGCGAGGGTATGATTAAAACCTTCGCATTCATTGAAATTGAAGACGCATGGGATGCGGAAAGCACGATCCGAGCCACCTCTCAGAAAGGGACAGGACCATGAGCGAAGAACAGCTACCGGCCGATTCAGGCGGCAAGATGGTTGTTTTCGGGGCAAAGCAGATTCGATGTATCTGGGTCGATGGACAGTGGTTCTTCTCGGTCGTGGATATTATCGCTGCGCTTACCGACAGCGATAATCCACGAAATTACTGGAACATGATGAAGGCGCGTGAGCGGGAGCAGAGTGAGGTCCAGTTGTCCACATTTTGTGTACAACTGAAGCTAAGGGTTTCGTTCCGAACAAAGTCGCCGCGCAGGAAGGCGGGACGGTGGCGGGTGGCGCACGTCGCGAGCTTGACAAATCGGGCCGCAAGGTCGTCACCCGCCAAAACTACCTTGCGGATAAGCCCAAGCCCAAACTCCCGCCAAAGCCCGAGTGAGCGCCGCCATCTCCCCTGCCTCCGAGAGAGGCGCAGCGTGAGGGCGATTTTCTCCCCTCTACCTCCGGGAGAGGGGCCGGGGACGAGGGCCGTTTGGATTTTCAGATTTAAGGTCACAAGTTGTGACCTTAAAGGTCGGACGGCGCCAACAACGCAAATACCTTCCTTACGCCTTCACTGAGCAAGGCGTGGCCATGCTTTCTTGAACAGCGACCGTGCCGTCGAGGTCAACATTGCCATCATGCGGGCCTTCGTGCGACCGCGCGAAATCATGTCCACGCGCAAAGACTTGGCCCGCAAACTCGATGATCTCGAACGAAAGCTCGGTGAGCACGACGGGAAGTTCGCCATCGTTTTCGAGGCCATCCGGCAACTTATGGCGGCGCCGGCCGCACCGCCAAAACCACGCATTGGCTTTCAGTAGGATTCATGTTCGCGTCCGATTCGGATTTCGGATTTTCCCATTGTCCTACCCCTATTGACATGGGTTCTGCGAGGGTATGATTAAATCCTGGGTGGAGGCCGATTCCCGCCGCAGTAATGTTGCGCGCAGAGAACGGCCAGCGACACACCCGCGCCGTTTGGGATTTCGGTATTCCGATTTAACGGTTTCAATAGGGGGGCTTGCACTATCCGAACGGAGTGGGCGCCGACGGGATTGACAGGAAAATCGGCGACAGGAAGATGAAAGACGGCACAGAAGTTCTGCGTTCCATTTTCCTGTTTCAAATCGGAAAGGCAGGCGCGCAGGACGTGCCAAATTGGAAAGGATGGGATTTAAGCCATGTCGAAGAAGAAGGCCGAAAGCACCAGCATCCAAGTCCAAGGGACCGCCATATCCATCCTGTCGGGCAAGGATGGCGACTACATTTCGCTCACCGATATGCTGAAGGCCAAGGACGGCGATTTCTTCATCTCCGACTGGCTTAGAAACCGCAACACGGTGGAGTTCCTTGGAATTTGGGAGTCGGTTTTCAACCCCGATTTTAATTATGGCGAATTCGCCATAATTAGAAGCCAGGCCGGTTTGAACAACTACAAAATCAGTGTGAAGGAATGGGTGGAAAAGACCAGCGCGATCGGTCTCAAGGCGACAGCCGGACGCTACGGCGGAACCTATGCTCATCCTGACATTGCTTTCGAGTTTGGCATGTGGATCAGCCCGGAGTTCAAGATTTACCTGGTGAAAGAATTCCGGCGGCTTAAAGAGGATGAGAACCGCCGCCTGTCGCTCGCTTGGGATCTGAATCGCACGCTTTCGAAGCTCAACTACCGTATTCACACCGACGCCATCAAAGTAAACCTCATCCCCCCAGAGGTCACGGCCGCGCAAGCCGCGATCACGTATGCCAACGAGGCTGATGTCCTCAATGTCGCGCTTTTTGGGCAAACCGCGAAGCAGTGGCGCGAGGCCAATCCCAAACTTGACGGCAACATGCGCGACCACGCAACCGTGGAACAGTTGCTCGTGTTGGCCAATATCGAGGGCATGAACGCCGAGTTCATCCACATGGGGATGACCCAGGGCGATCGCCTCAAACGCCTCAACCAGATCGCGATCCGCCAGATGCAGACCCTCACCGATCGTATCATCAAGCGACTGCCGAAAACCCAAGGTGGCGAGCCATGATGACGATCCTGGGAAGAAATACCTGATTATTGACGAGAGATTTACATTAACGCGAATGTGCCCGAAGTCCTGATTGAAATAAACTGATAACTCGCCTACCTCGCTAGCGACCCGATTTCGACTCGACAACAGACGATTGGATTGCCCAAATGTTCCGGATTTTGCATCTCTCCGACCTGCACGCGCGCGAGGAAACCCGCTGGAGTACGGACGCGCTGCTCATCGCGGCAAAGAAGATTCTCCTGGAGGAGGCTAATAGACAGAATTTTGACGTTCTTGCCTTTACCGGCGATATTGCCTTCAGCGGCAAGAGTCAAGAGTACCAAATTGCTTCGGAGTGGATTGAGGACTTCTGCCTTTCCCCGTCTGGATTGAACCTTGAAAACAACCGCCTGCTGTTCGTCCCCGGAAATCATGACGTCGATAGAAGCAGGATTTCGCCGGTCGCGGACGCCATTCACGATTGCCTCTCAAAGTCGTCCTCACAAGAAGAAATCGCGAAGTACTTCAACGATAAACAGAGCCTAGACACATTGCTTGAACCGCACGGCGCATACCGCGAATTCTGCACCCGCGTTCGTGGTAGTGCAAATTCGTTGCTTCCTTCATGGACCCAGTCCTTCGAGTTCCTCGGCAGAAAGATAGTATTCGAAGGATTCTGTAGCAGTTGGTTATGCCGAGGCGACGACGACAATGGCAGGCTTGTCGTCGGGCAACCTCAATTAACGCAAGTAATTAGAAATCGTCCAGACCACGACCTTCTAATCGCGATGATGCACCACCCGCTCGCTTGGTTGATGGAATTCGACCAGCAAAACGTGGAAACACACCTGCGAGGGGCCCACGACGTTCTTCTCCGAGGCCACATGCACCGCCAGGATGTTGTACGGAAACAAAGCCAAACCGGAACGTACGTTGAGATCGCCGCCGGCGCTCTGCACGAGCGGCACGACACCCTTAATCGATTCAGCGTAATTGATATTTCGGACGACCTGGGGCAGATTAGCGTCAAAGCCTTCACATGGCGCGACAATCAATGGGTCCTGGATCGGAACCTGTTCTCCGATTCGACGGATGGCATTGGCAGAATGCCCTTGCGGAGTCCCGATCGCGCTCGTTCGGTACTGTCGTCGGCGGCGGGACAGCTTCGCGTCGAGGAACTCGATCTGGCTCAGGCACTTGCGGCTGTTTCGCGCGAGCCAACCGAGCAACAACGCCCTCGCTCGATTGAGCTTCTCGCTTCCTTTCCGCGCTTTCGAGACGAGGCGCGACCACAGGACATGGCGGTTCGGCAGCAACTCCAGGAGAAGGCATTACTTGCGGCCGAAAACCAGCGGGTCGTGGAAATACAGACTGAGTGGGGAACCAACGGTAAAAGCTTCATTTCATCCTTTGTGAAGCGGTGGAGGGAAAAACACCAAGAATTAACGGTACTTCATGCGCAATGCGGCGGGCTTTCGACCGGCCAGCAACTTCAGGACCTGCTCGCCCTAAGCGCGGGGATGCCGTTGCCCCAGTTTGCGGCGGCCCTCCGCCAATGCGGGCCGTGCGTGATTGTCCTTGATGATGTCGCAGCTTCGGTAACGTCGCGCGCGATCGGAGGAGTAGGTGAGACCGTTAGCGCGTTCCTAGACTTCTGCCAGTCGCTTGTATTTGTGGTAACAACGTCGCCTGGGAATTCTGTTGATTGCGTACGGAATAACGTTATTTGCCTTGGGCCGTTAGACGCGGCCGACACGCGCGAGTATATGGCCGTTAGCAGTCGATCGTCAATTCGACTGGGGAGTTTAGTTGACTACGACCGTGTGCATCGTGCAACAGGGGGCTTGCTAACCCACATTGATACCGTGATCGACGCACTCGCATTCACAGATTTGAACGGGGCTCTTTCCGAACTAGATGCTGAAACATTGAACCGAGGCGCCGACTTGCCCGGAATTGTCGTTGATGCGGTTACCGGTTCCTGCTCTTCGAGGACAAGCGGGAGGTGGAACTGGTCTGGAACGGCAAGACCAGCGAGGTCTGCAATATCGTGCTGCCCTTCCAGGTCATCGAACAGGTGGACGAGCCGCGGGCGGAAAAGCCCGAGGACGCCAACAAACGCAAGGACAAGGACCAAGGGTTGCTGTTCAGCCTGGACGAGCGCGGCCGCCAACTCAAGGGCTGGACACGGAACTGAATCCGGACGAGCAGGCGAGCCTGCCCGGCTTGGGACCGGCGCAGCAGAATCTTCAGATGTGGGAAGAGGTCTGGACTGGGGATTACATCTTCGAGAACGATTGGCAGAGTTTCCGCACGAAGAAGGACCGCACGCTGGAGCTGAAGAGCGTCTTCCACGAGTGCGAGCCGCTCACGGCGAAAGATCGCGGTCAAGGTGGTGGATATTTTCGGCAACGACACGATGACGATCGTCGACGTGAGCGTGGGGAGGAACGGGAGGAAGAAGTGAGGGGGCGATCATTTTGCTGACGTCAGCAAAATGATCGCCGTTGCGGGTCGTGGGGATGTACGAGGATTCCTAAACCTCTCGAAATCGATAGGTTTGGAATGAATAAAGCCCGATCTTAATTTCCCTGAATTCGGGGGAATTAGAGGATGTGTTATGACGGCGCGACCATTTCGGTGACGTCACCGAAATGGTCGCCCTTGTGGGTGGTTGGCACTGTCGTCAAGCACCCAATCCCATCGAATTCGATGGGTTTGGAAAGTCTGCAAGTTCGGTAGCGGAACGCAGCGGTAGACCCCTGCCAGCTTGCCTGGCCGGTGAATGAGTCTTGATAGCGAAGGAGCAGCGACGAATGACATTTCCCAGACCCCTGCCAGCTTGTCTGGCCGGTGAATGAGTCTTGTTAGCGACTGGCCCAATTGGACGCCGCCGGGAAGACTTCTTCACCTGCCGGGCAAGCCGGCGGGGGGCGACGTCGGTTTCAGCGAATCTTCCTCGCTAAAAAAACTGGTTCACCAGCCCGGCGAGCGGGCTGGGGTCCGCTGCCCAATTTCGCGAAGCGGTAACGAAAGGATAAGTAATGGCCCTGCGCCCCGATTTCCCCAAGTCCCCCCACGCGCTCCTCGATCCGGGTATTCGCTGGTTTCCCGCCGACGAAGCCTTGCGGGAAAGCAGCATGGAAAAGCTCATGCCGCCTTCCGCTCTTGCTTGCCCGGCATCCGGTTGGCTGCGCTAGCCAACGGCAAGAACGCCGGCTCTTCCCAGCCGGTCGCCAACTCGGGCGCCGGTTGCCAGCGGAGTTCCGCGACGACAATCGCCGCCACGGCCAAGATTGCCGTCAGGGGAAAAGTGCCGATCGTAGCGTTCAACGCGCCTCCCCATGGAAACCAGAAGGCAATTTGCCCGACAGTGAAGATCACAAACGACGATAACGCGAGTACGCGCTGCCATGCGGGAACCGCCGCAAGGTACGCTTCCAGCACGACCCAGGCCATGGCGGGCGCGAAAAGAACGTAGGTGCAACCTTCCGTGGCAGGCCCAAGCAACACCATCCAGCCGCAGGTCAATCCCAGCACCGTACACACAAGCTCCTTGCGCGGAACCGAGGCCCGTCGCCGCCAGAAACAGAAGGCGGCCACCGCCGCGGCCGCCGCCAACTGGACGATCGAGTGGCCCCGTTGGTCCAGCATTACTCCCAGGTTCGCGAGCAAGAACCAGAGGTCCTCGAACTCGCCGAAACCTCGGTTATTCAGTCCCCAGTGAATCCAGAGTTCGTATTGCCGCAATACATAGTCGGGCCGCTGAAAGGCGAACGGCAGCACGAAGCCCAAGACTACGAATGCAGGAAAGCGGAAGATAAGCTGCCTGGGATAAACGAGCATGAGGACCAAGACCAACGAAATCACGTAGGCCTTGACAAGGCACGCTAGCACGAAACAGGCCGCCGCCCAATTCGGCCGGTCCTGAACGAGCGCAGTCACGCCCAGCAGCAGGAGGCCAATCGTCAGCCCGTTCACCTGGACGTCGATCAACGACCTGGCCACCAGCGGCGCTACCAGCAGCAGGAACGCCGCAAGCTGCCGCCGCGACAATGTGATCGGCGTGGCGCATTTGCCCCAGCAAAAAATCCCTAGAACAAACACGGCCAGATTGACCGCCCGCAAGGCGGCGCTGCCCAGCACGTCCGGCAAGGCCCCGATGGGAGCCAACAATGCTGCAGCCAGAGGGCTGTAGCGAAAGACAGACAGCCCCGGCCGCGCCGAATAGACATCGTTACCGGCCAGCCAGGCCTGCCCGGCTTCCGCGAAAATCGAAAAGCAGCCGCTGTGCCGGGGGTAATGGATCAGCACCGCACGGCCTACCGAGAGCGTGGCAATCACCACCCAGGCGATGGCCGCAGCACGGATCATGTGTCCCGAATGCCAAAGGCCGCCAAACGAATTGGGCTTCGCTGGTCCAACAAAGGCAAGCGTGGAACTTGCCGAACCCGAGTCCGCACCAGGCCACTTCCATCGCATGAGAAGTCCCCCCGACCGCACAAGAACGGATAGGTTGGGTATCGGCGCAGACTTTGCGGATTTTGACGGAAATGCGGACTGGCGTTACAATCTTCCTGGATTGCCTGGATTATGTGCGATTCGTTTAACCGAGACGGGACACCTGCGCAGCGGGTCGCGGCGGCAGAGTTCGCTGTTGCCGTTGGCTCCGAGTTAAACGAATCGCAAGGGACTGGCGGTTCGCTGCACCAAAGCTGCGACAGGTGTGCTCATATCGATACGCCAGAAACTTGCCGCATTTGTCGAAGAGCGCGCAACTAACCCAGCTTGTCGCTGCTGGTCCGGGCCGCCTGAAATTTCATCCTCGCGAGACGGCGGTGTTTTTCCAGCGCAACCGTTGGCCATGAAAACACTTCTGCCCCGCGGCCGCCAGTCCGGCCGGTGTCGGGCCGCCGAATCACAGGGTTTCCCCGCCGCATTGGCCCCGGCTTTGCATTTCTTCTTCTGCCGTAAGACGCGAGCAAGTCAGAAGGGCCTGATAAGGACATCCGGCCCGGCTTACCCGCCCTTCACCCTCGAAGAAAGAGCAGGAACGATCATGAACGCACGACACACTTTGTTCGCCACGCTGGCTTTATGCGGTCTGGCCCATTCGGCCTTCGCCCAGGACTGGACCTCGGAAGCCACCTACACCAAGACCGTCACCACGACCACGGTCACCACGATTACGCCGTCATACCCGGCCGGCACCTACGTGCAGCCGTGGAACAACACCCCGGAGGCCGCGCCGGCTCCGCAGCCGCAGCCCACGATCGTGCAGGCCAACTACATGCAGCCGGCCTACACCGCCTCGGCCTACAATGACGCAATCAACTTGCAGGCCAACTACCCGCAGCCGACCTATGCTCAACCGAACTACGTGCAGCCGACCTACGTTTCCTACGGCCAGCCGGCGGCCATGCCGGTGAATTATGCCCCGGCAACCTACGTGCAGCCCGCCTATGTGCGGCCGATGGTTTACCCCCGGCCGGCGTACGTGGCTCAGCCAGTGGTTGCCACCTACTACAGACCAGTTTATCGTCCCGTGGTCGCCGCTTACGGGCCGACCTACATGCCCGCCCCGGCGACATGCGAAGTGCCCGTAGCCCAACCGGCCGTGGCCGTGCCCGCCGGGCCGAAAGTTTGGGTCCACGAGAAGGTCTACGTGCAAGGCCAACCCTTGCGGAACCTGTTGACCGCCATAACTCCTTGAAGCAAATGGAGCGTTCGGAAGAAATCGTCCCTTCTTCCGAACGCTCGAATTTATAGTTTGCGCGGACAGAAATGGCTCGTTGGAGTCCCGGCTTCAGCCGGAATCTACGGCGGATTACCGGCTAAAACTGGGACTCCAACAAGGGTATCGCAGTTGGTTCGCAACAGAACGATCAGCATTTTGCCGGTCGGCCTTAATCGCGAGTTTGCAAACTGCCAGCAGTGCCCGACAACCATCCCCATTTCTCGCTAGCCTGGGTAGGTCCCTCTTGCCGAGAGGGACTAATGTGCTCCGCGCTGCTGGAGACTTCGAATCTGCCCCGAGAGAGCGCACATTAGTCCTTTCCGGCAGAAAGGACCTACAGTAGAACCCGTTCGCCCAAAGGAACTTACATGCTCCGCGCTCGGAAAGCGCCCAACTTATCTTGCTTGACGGGGCCAGGCCTGATAAACTCTCCCGCCCGATGAATCGGGTTCCTAAATGCCTGTTGGGAAGCATGACACACGACCGTGCTCCGGCACGCAAGAATCAGGGCGAAGGAGACCGCCGTGTTGGTGAAATGGCCGGTCCGTGTAAAGGTCTTTATCGGCGTGGGACTACTGCTGGCGATGGTGGCGATCCTCTCCAGCAGCGGCCTGTACTCGACCTATGCCTACCGGACCCTGGTAAAAACCCTTTCCTGGCGCGTCAGTGAACTGCCCTTAGCCGCCGAATTGAGCGCCCGTGTGGCTGATATGCGCGTGACGCTGAGCGAGGTACGCGGGCTGCGGGCAAGCGGATTCCCCGATGCCCAGCCGGAACTGCTCTCGCTACGGGCTAAAATGGCCCGGCAACAGTTTGCTGTCCAGCTTGGCGAGGTGGAAGACACTTTGGCCGAGTATTGCAGCCTGCTGGACCGCAAACTCCGGGCTGCCGGCAGCATGGGCGACAACCAGCCGGAACGCGATGCCGCGCGGCGGATCGAAGACGCCCTGCAACGGATCCACCAGACCGGCGGCAGCGAGAATTGGATGTACGACGATCTCCAACTCAACGAGTTGGACCGGGAAATCATTGACTTACAGATCATGACTGTCGACCTGCCCACGCACCTGCACTCGACGCTGAAGGGCTTCGCCGCGGAAGTTCGCGGGCAGTACCACGCCCTCTTAATTGGACTTTGGATCACCAGCGCCTTGGCAGCCCTGGTCTTCGCCGTCTTTGTGCGACTCTTCTACCGTTGGATCTTTCGGCCGCTGGACATCCTGATCCGCGGCTCGCGGAAAGTGGCCGGCGGCGATTTCAACTACCAGGTGCCGCTTCAGACGCACGACGAGATGTCGGAATTGGCGGCGGCGATGAACGACATGACCTTTCGCTTCCGCACCATTCGCGACGATCTGGACCGCCAGGTCCAGGAACGCACGAAGCAGGTGGTCCGCAACGAGCAACTTGCCAGTGTCGGCTTTCTGGCAGCCGGCGTGGCCCACGAAATCAACAACCCGCTGGCGTCGATCGCCATGTGCGCCGAATCGCTGGAAGGCCGCGTCCGCGATCTGTTGGACGGGGCCGACAACAGCGGCGACCAGGGAGCGGTGATTGCCAGCTACCTGCAAATGATCCAGAGCGAGGCCTTTCGCTGCAAGGGGATCACGGAGAGACTGCTCGATTTCTCGCGGATCGGTCCGCCCAAACGGCAGCTTACCGACCTGGGCGAACTGGTTCAGGGCGTGATCGAGATGATTCGCCACCTGGGCAGGTACCAGGGAAAGCGGCTCGAGTTCCCTGCTGGCCCCGCCGTCTGGGCGCCGGTCAATGGCCAGGAACTCAAGCAGGTCGTGCTGAATCTTCTGACCAACGCCTTGGATAGCCTGGGGGACGACGGCCGGGTCGAGATCCGCCTGGAATTGCGCGACCACATGGCCGAGTTGAGTGTGGCCGACAACGGCTGCGGCATGACCCCTGAGGTTATGGATCGCATTTTCGAGCCTTTTTTCACGCGTCGCCGGGCAGGCCAGGGCACGGGGCTGGGGCTTTCCATCTGCTATCGCATCGTGGCGGATCACGCCGGCACGATCGAGGCCCGCAGCCCCGGACCGGGCCAAGGAGCGACCTTCGTAGTGCGCTTGCCGTTGAGCGCCGCGCAGGAGAAAGCGGCCTGATACGTGACTATTTAGTGAAATCGAGGAATGGACCCCTGCCAGCTTGCCTGGCAGGTGAAATAGTTTTATTCAGCGAAGGGACGAGCTTCTGTGAGATTCCTCGACCTCTGCCACCTTGTGTGGCCGGTGAAGGAGTCTTGTCGGCGATGAGCCTGTGCTCGCCGAAAGACTCGCTCACCTGCCAGGCAAGCTGGCAGGGGTCCAGGGCAGAGGGTACAAACGTGCTTCCTCGCCTACAAGACTCGTTCACCGGCCAGACAAGCTGGCAGGGGTCATTCACTCGACTATGCTAAAATATTACCCAACGACAATTGCCTGTTTAACCCCGAGCCAACGGCACCGGTATTGCCAATGAGTACTGTCAATTCCAAGAAATCGATTGCGAAACTCAAACTGCTCTTCGCCGATGACGAGCGATCGCTGCAGGAAGTGATGCGGCTGGAACTGCCGCGGATGGGCCACGAGGTCACTGTTTGTCCGGACGGCGCTACGGCCCTGGCCGCCTTGGACCGCAATGTCTACGATTGCCTGCTGGTGGATCTCGACATGCCGGGGGCCAGCGGACTGGAGGTCGTCGCTCGGGCCAAGCAATTGGCCCCCGATACGGAAGCCGTGATCCTTACCGGCAAATCGTCGCTGGAAACGGCGGTCACCGCGCTGCGCTATGGGGCCTTCGACTACCTCACCAAGCCCTGCAAGCTGGCCGATCTCGACGCCGTACTGCGGCGGGTGGCGGAAAAACGCGAGCTGACCTACAAGTATCGGGCGCTGAAGCAGCGACTGGAACGCCTGGAAGGGTCGTCGCAATTGGTGGGCACGTCGGCGGCCATGGAGACCGTCCGCCGCCTGATTGCCAAGGTAGCGCCGACAAACTCCACCGTCTTGATCTGGGGCGAGACCGGCACCGGCAAAGAACTGGTTGCCCGGGCGTTGCACGATCAAAGCCTGCGGACTGACATGCCCTTTGTGCCCATCAACTGCGGCGCGCTGCCCGAGAACCTGATCGAAAGCGAACTCTTCGGCCATCGCAAAGGGGCCTTCACGGGGGCCGACGAGCATCGCACGGGGTTGTTTCAGGTGGCCAACGGCGGCACGCTGTTTCTGGACGAGATTGGCGAACTGCCCAAGGCCATGCAGGCCAAGTTGCTGCGTTTCCTGGAAAGCGGCGAGATCCGCCGCGTGGGCGACAACGAGTCGCTGATCTGCGACGTGCGGGTGATCTGCGCCAGCAACCGCCACCTCGATCAGATGGTGGCCGCGGGCGAATTTCGCGAGGACCTGTGGTTCCGCATCAACACCTTCGAAATCGTCCTGCCGCCGCTGCGGGAACGGATCGACGACATCCTGCCGTTGGCGCGGCACCTCGTGCTGCGCAAGGGGATGAAATTGGGCAGCGATGACGCGTTGTTTTCGCTGGAAACTGCGGAGACTCTGCGGCAGCATACCTGGCCGGGCAATGTGCGGGAACTGGCCAACGTGGTCGAGCACGCCATGATCCTCTGCGACCATGCGCCGATCTGCCTGGAACATCTTCCCAGGCGATTTTCCCTGCGGCCTGCCGCCGCTTCGGTGGCCGCCATTCCGCCAGGGACCTCGGCTCCCGCACCGCCAGCGAAACCGCCTATGAGCCGTTTGCGGCAGCAGGAGGTCCAAGTCATTCTCGATGCCCTGGATCGCCACGGCGGCAACAAGCCCAAGGCGGCCGAAGAGCTGGGGATCAGCTTGAAGACGCTCTACAACAAGCTGAATCAGGCGGCCGCATTAGACAAGACGGCTTGATATATGCCGCGAGTATTTCCATGGCCGCGTTCACAAATGCCAACTTACTTTGGCGTTGGGCGACGCTTGCTGGAACCTCTTCACGCCCTCCTCGGTCACTCGCGTGCCGTAAAGTATCAGATAGCTCAGCCGCGGCAGCTTTTCCAAGTGTCGCAGCCCGTCGTCGCCAACCGCCGTGTTCGAAAGGACGAGGAAGGAAAGCGAATTGAGATGTTCCAGATGTTCCAATCCCGCATCGGTGATGGGTGCTCCCGTCAGGTCTAAATGGTCTAAACTGTTAAGATCGGCAAGCAAGGCCAGATCGCCATCGTTGGGTTTGACGCTTGACGCGGAAAAATCCACTTGCAAGTAATACCGCCCCGTAATCTGGGGCTGGAAGGGCTCCAGTCTGGCGAGCGCCGCCTTCTCGGCCGCATTACGGTGATAGTGGATCCCATACCAGCTCATCGCGGCACTTGCGAAGAGCATGAACAGCAACAGCGTTCGCAAGTCGAATTGATACGACCGCGCGGGCATGCTCGCGTCGCGCTTGGCGGCGTGGATTTCCGGATTCACGACGGCCCCAGACGGGTCACGCAATTCGACAACCGGCTGCAGCATGGCCAGGACGGCGTCTTCCTTGTCCGCCGAAATGTCGAATCTCTTGTCCTTTGATAGGCCGTGCTTCGAATCCATGAAGCAAAGTTGAATTTGTACCCTACCCAAAACGTGAGCCCATTGAGCGAACTCGACCCGTGCCCAGGGAATATACTGAATAGTCTCGCCTTGAAAAATGATCAATCCCCGCTGCCGCAACTCTAGAACCTGGGGTAATAGCCATGAAAGCAAGCTGGGCAGGCCAAGGATTGCAGTACACCAAAGCATCAAGGTGAATGTCGAGGCCGAAAAGAAGATTTTAGGGAGGATGGAACCCGCCTGCCACCGGACGGCAATATCCATCGACATCGCCAACAAAAAAGGCAAGAAAGAAACGATCGCCAGCGATGTGCAGGTCCACCGGTCCCACGGCTTGCGCCGGCATTTCTGCTTAAGGAAGAGCGGCCCGGCATGGTCCCGGAGCCTTTGGCGCCGGTCTTTATCGCGAAAAAACAAGAAGGGCCAGTAGAAGACGGCTGTCAGTGACGCTGCGAGTATTTCCATGGCCGAGTTTCGTCCAGGATATCGTGCGAAATAGGTTCCACACTCAATGCCACTGGCCTGCCCAGTGGAAACTTACGTTCGCTGCTACAAATAATCGCTACCCCCATAGTACCAACTCGAACTGTAAACGCCACCGCCGGGCCTGTCCCGGCGGAGCGATGTTTGACCACTACAAGCCACCGCAATCCACGCTTTTCCCCGCGTTTCGCGTGCCGCCGCCCCAGCCCGAAGGGCTGGGGCGGCGGCACGCGAAACGCGGCGAGGGGAAACCGCAGGGGGCCGCATGTAGTGGTCAAACATCGCTCCACTGCCGCAGGGGCAGTGGGGGCGTTTACAGCTTGAGTACCAGGGAGGATGCGTAACAGCAATCGCCACGCTCCACTGGGCAAGCCAGTGGCATCCAGAATACGGATGCCATTTTTACCGTCAAGCGACGCCTAACCTGGCGCTACTCGACTTTCCGCACGACGCCCACGACAACGCCCAAAACCTTGGCGTCGCGGACGAAGATCGGCTTCATGGTCGAATTGGCAGGCTCCAGGCGGATGCGGTTCTTCTCGGGAAACCAACGCTTGAGCGTGGCCTCGCCCTCGTCGGTTATGGCCACCACGATCTGCCCTTTCCGTGCGGTCCGCTGGCGGCGGACGACCACATAGTCGCCGTCGGCAATCTGATCCTCGATCATCGATTCGCCGTGTACCTCCAGCACGAAGAGCGATTTGTCGGCCGGATCGAAGAGCGTTTCGAAATCGACCCGCTCGTCCTGCTCGACCGCCTCGTGCAGCACGCCGGCGGCGATCTGCCCATAGAGCGGCAGGCTGCGGTCCTCGATTGGCTCGGCCGCCAATTGGATCGCCCGCGACATGTTCGGCTCGCGCGTAATGACTCCCTTCTTCTCCAGCGCCTTCAGATGGCACACCACCCCATTGGGTGAACTGATACCGAACTGCGTGCCGATTTCCCGCACAGTCGGGCCGTAACCGCGAGTGCGCATCTTGTCGCGGATGAACTCGTAAACGGCATGCTGCTTCAGAGTTAGACTGTCGAACGGTTCCATGATAACCTCAATAAATTATGGTTGGCGAATGGGGGGATTGTTTTCTAAACCCGCTCCTTATGGACAATCGTACAATATACGGCCGTACATTGTCAAGGGGTAGAAAAAGATTAGCTTCCACTGCGCTATTCTGCCATGCTCGTAACCACCATGTTATCGCGATGGATTACCTATAACATGTGTTGTCGTAACTGATTGCTGCATAATGAGTTGTAAATTCTTAACAAAGCCGGCATCGGTTTCAATGAGACTTAAATGGGACTGTTTCTGGGCTGGTTCGTCCCAAGGAACGTCTCAAACGTCTATTGCACGGTCGTAGCGGGGCGTGGTAGAACTTACACCTGTTCCACCTCGGATGCCTGCCGGGGCGTTCCTGGGGGCCGTGAGGTGGACGCATGAAACCACATGCAGCAAAGGAAGCAAGATGCGAAAACAGAACGAAGTCTGTCGTGTAAGTGTGAAGGACATGAAAGGTCGGGGTTGGGTCCTCGACGTGCGAGACGAGAAGGACGGCCAGGACGTGGCCGAGATGTTCGCACACTGGCCTGTGCCAGCGTTGCAGGCGATGTCGGCGGGCGTGGGAAGTCTCCTCGCCATGACGAGTCAGGAACGCGATGAACTCGCCAGCAGGACGACGGCCGAGCTGGACGACGAGAGCATCCGGCAGGATGAAGAGTTCTACGCCAGCGTCGGGATGTAGTTCTGTGGCGATGCCATGACGGCATCGCAGGTGTTGACGGCATCGGCCGTTGGCACCGTCTCCATTGACTGACATCGCGTCAGTCAATTCTCGGCACTCTGCCGGCGGCCAGCGATGCAAAGAAAAAAAGGAAACCGCGTGCGTGCGTGCGCCCGTGGCAGGGGGGGTAAGGGACCCTACCGCGGCCAGAATCCTAACCACGGACCCGGCCAATCGGCCGAAATGGGACCCATCTAGCCGTCGTCCAGCGGGGGATCGATTTTCAGCGTTAAGATGGTTGTTAAGATGCCGGCCTCGCGTTCCATCGAAAGTGCGTTATTGCATCGAGGAATACCGGTGTTCATAATAGTGGGGTTCCAAAGTGGACGCTTTTTCCTGGAGGGTTGAACGATGAAACGCTTGATTCTTGGGTGGGCCGTCTTGTTGTCATTGGCGGCCGTTGAGGAGGCACGGGCGCAAGTTCAGTACACGGTGATTGACCTGGGCACATTCCCGGGCGGAGCGGCTGGCAGTATCGCTTACGCAATCAATAACGCGGGGCAAGTCGTGGGGTGGGCCAACACAAGCAATGGTATCCCTAACGCCTTCCTTTACAGTGGCGGGATCATGCAGGACCTTGGTACTCTCGGCGCAGGTGACAGCGAAGCCTATGGTATTAACAACAGTGGGCAGGTCGTGGGGCAAGCCGTAGCCAGCGACGGCAATTACCACGCCTTCTTGTACACTGGCGGCACGATGCAGGACCTTGGCACAAATGGTGGAAAGGCTTGTTACGCCTACTGCATCAACGACAGCGGACAGGTCGTAGGATCATCCTATGCCAGTGGTACCCAGAATGCCTTCCTTTTCAGCGGCGGGGCTATGACTAACCTCAGCGGGATTCCAGGCGAATACGACAGTATCGCCTATGGCATCAATAACGCCGGGCAGATCGTGGGACAGGTCTACAGCAGCAACGGTGGGGCCGGCTCCTTGCAGCATGCCTTCCTTTACAGCGGAGGTACGATGACGGATTTAGGCACACTTGGTGGGAAGCGAAGTTGGGCCGATGGTATCAATGATAGTGGCCAAGTCGTAGGGTTGGCCGATACCAGTGGCGGCGCCGAAGACGCCTTTCTCTATAGCGGCGGGGTCATGCAGGACCTTGGCACACTCGGCACGCCATACAACAACGGCAGTTGCAGCTACGGGATCAACAGCAGTGGGCAGGTCGTGGGTGGCAGCTACACTGCCAGTGGCGTCTACCGCGCCTTTCTATACAGCGATGGGACGATGTATGACTTGAATAACCTGATAGATCCGAATTCTGGATGGACGCTTGAGGTTGCAAATGGCATTAACGATTCGGGCCAGATCGTGGGTTACGGTAGCGGTCCCGACTCGACTACGGAGGCATTTCTCCTCACCCCCGTTCCGGAACCCTCCACGCTTGTTCTCCTCGGTGTCGGTGGTATCGTGATGGCGTGTTGGGCCTCGTGCCGGCGGCGACGGCGCCGGCAGGGCTAGCCGTTCCGCGCAGACGGCAACCCGATTTCCGGTCGCGAGGTGTGCGCGTGCAGGCGGGCAGGACGACCCCCAAGGGACCCTACGGCCGTACTGGATCTTTTCCGCGCCCCGGTTGCACCTGTGAATGGGACTCCATGCTATCTCGGGTCCATCGCGTTAAACGAAAAAACACCAGTAAGATGGTTGTTAAGATACCTCGCCTGGAGAGCCTTGCGTACCTGCCCCTCAGCGGTTTATCATGGTGGTTGGAGTCGCGTGGAAATCCCCGGGCATCAGCATTGCGAAGGAGGGTCTTGGCGTGGCACACAATCTCGAAATACGTGGTGGTAACGCTTCCATGTTCTACGTTGCCAAGCCCCCTTGGCACGCGCTGGGAACGCGATTGGCAGGTCCTGCAAACGCGGCCGCGGCGATCAAGGCGGCGCGACTCAACTGGACCGTTTCAAAGGTGCCGCTCTTCGCCACAAAGGGCGGGGCGTCTGTCCGGGTTCGCGACACCTTCGGCGTTGTCCGTGACGACTTGTGGGGTGAGGAAGACTGCCCGGTTCTGGGAATCGTCGGCAAGGGCTACACGCCCCTCCAGAACGTCGATGCGTTCAGTTTCTTCGATCCGATCGTTGATCGCAAGGCGGCCGTCTATCACACGGCCGGGGCCCTGGGCAACGGAGAGCGAATCTGGTTGCTGGCCAAGTTGCCCGATCAGATCGTCGTGGTAGGCGACGACGTGGCCGACAAGTACCTGTTATTGTCGAACAGTCACGATGGGCAAAGTGCCGTGCAGGTCAAGTTCACGCCGATCCGGGTCGTCTGTCAGAACACGCTGAACATGGCGTTGTCGGACGGGCCCACGATCCGGGTTACCCACACGGCGAACGTGCAACAGCGATTGGAGCAAGCCCACCGGCTGCTGGGAATCGTCGAACGGGGTTTCGCCAATCTGGCCAACACGTTCCGGGCGATGTGCAAGTTGACGCTCGACGCTTCGAAGCTCGACGAGTACCTTGCTGAGGTGTTTCCGGTCCCCAAAGATCCGGAGAACGAGAAAGCGGCCAAGCGGACCTACGAGGACCGTAGCCGGTCGAGGCAACTCTTTGAGTCAGGCCGGGGGAACGATCTTCCAGGGGTCCGCCACACGCTCTGGGCGGCCTACAACGGTGTCACGGAATTTATCGACCATCACAAAGCGATTCCGGCCGGCGAGCGGGCAATGGAGGCAAACTGCTTTGGCAGCGGGTATCAGGCGAAAGCCCGGGCGCTGCGGGTTGCCAGTGCGAAGGTCAAAGCCTGGTCGAACTAAACCACAATTTCAAAGGAGACCGGTCATGCTGCTCGTTGTACTGGTAATACTGGGTGTTGCGGTTTTCTGCTTTTGGCACGGATATGTCCTGGCGGGGGTGGTGTGCCTCGGAGGCTTCTCGAATTCGTTTGGGTGGCCGTGCTTGGCATTTGTATCTGGGGTGCTACTCTGGCAAGGACACTGGCTGGTGGCATCACTTCCGCCGCTCTTGATCGCGTGGAACGTCTTCGGCCTCCGCTTCTTTAACAAGGCGGCCTTCGACGAAATGCTGCGGAATGCTCGCGCTGGGCGCTGACACAATGTTGGCCGAGTCACCACGACGCGTATGCGCTCGTCTGTGGCGGGTTCCTGCCGGGCGTGTCGTTGGCCGTGCTGGGTAGAGAACGTGGCAGGGCGTGGCGGTGGCGTGACGGCAGCGGTGGTGCAAGGCTTGCCAGGGGCGGGCGGTCCAGAACAGCCTTTTGCCTGCTGGGGCTATTTACTGACACGCGACAGCGAGTAGAGATACTTTTCTGATTTCTTAGGGAAAACGAGGGAATAAGTTGTCGTTTCGAGAACGAATACGTATAATGAGGGTATGATGGGCATGCATTTAGGTGCCCTTGTCTTGCTGGTTTCGAGTTCACGGAAGGGGTTACTATATGAGCGACTTGTTGACGACGAAGGAAGGTGCGGCGATTTTGCGAATGTCGCGGAAGACGTTCGCCCGGTTGTTGCGTGACAGGTTGATTCCGCATGCGGTGATAGGCAAGCGGAAGACGGTTGTGTCACGCGCGGATTTGGAAGAGTACTTACGGAAGAGCATGGTGGGAACGAAGTGAGAAAGGATGGCATTATGGTAGTTAAGGACGACGGTAGAAGCGGGGGCCCATTGTTTTTACGCGGGGTGGCGGACGCGGCACTTTTTGGGTACGTGGCCCGGCGGGAGCAACGCGGGGGCCAGAGTCGGCCGGCGGCAGGACTCACGGCGACTGAACGGGCGAGAGCAAGGCGGCCGCTGGGCCTACAACGGCGACGGCGAAAGGCGGTGGGGCGATGAATACCGAATCAGCAGAACGACCGAAACAAACGTCAGGCAAGGTACTGGACCGCACGACGTTTGAAACATCTCGCTTGATGGACTTTTGCAGTCCGAAGGAACTGACGGCGCAAACGGGTCACAATGCCGAGGAATGGCCCCTTGTGATTCTGAAAGAGTGCATGGACAACGCTCTTGACGCCTGCGAGGAGGCCGGGATATCGCCAGAGGTCACCGTTACCGTTGACGAGCATGGAATCACCATCGGCGACAATGGCCAGGGAATCCCCGCCGAAACGGTCAACGGAATCCTCGACTATGCGGTCAGGGTTTCCAGCCGAGAAGCCTACGTTTCCCCGACGCGTGGGGCACAGGGCAACGCGATGAAAACCATTCTCGCCATGCCATTCGTTTTGGACGGAGACAGCGGCAGGGTGGATATTGCGGCCCGGGGCCAGCGGTACAAAATCACGTTTGCCGTCGACCGGATCGCGCAACGCCCCGCAGTCAGTTGCGAAACCTTCCCGGATGAAAATGTAAAAACCGGGACCGTCGTAAGGGTCTACTGGCCGGCTTCAGCAAGCGAAATCCTGGACAACGCCAAGGCACGTTTTTTACAACTTGCCGATGATTATGCTTGGCTGAACCCGCACTTAACCCTTGCCGTCGATTGGCACGGCGACGAGACCCGCCGCAGCGCCACAAGCCCCGACTGCGGCAAGTGGCCCCCCAGCGAGCCGACTTCCGCGCACTGGTATGGCCCGGAGGAGTTTGAACGGCTGGTGGCGGCCTACGTGGCGCACGACCGGGCACGAAAGACCGACCGTTCGGTCAGGGAACTCGTGAAGGAGTTCCGCGGTTTGATCGGCACGGCAAAGCAGCGCGTCGTCTTGGAGGAAACCGGGCTAACCAGGACGAACCTTTCTGCACTTGTCAACGGGAACGAGCTACAGCACGCTGTGCTGGCCGGCTTGTTGAAGTCGATGCAGGCCAACAGCAGGGCGGTCAAGCCGGCGCAACTGGGCATCATTGGGGAGGGCCATGTTCGGACCCGCTTTCAAGAGATCGGTTGCGATATGGCGACGTGCCGTTACCGAAAGGCGTACTTAGTGGGCAGCGACGGCTTGCCGATGGTCGTGGAAGCGGCCTTTGCCATGCAGGGCGACGACCAGGCCCCGCGTCGGCTGATAACCGGGGTGAACTGGTCGGCGGGGATAATCAACCCCTTCCGAAATTTGGGCGGCCGCGGCGGCGGATGGAGTGACGGGTTGGGGGCGCTACTCGAAAGTCAGCGGGCCAGCCACCACGCGCCGATCGTCTTCCTGTTGCATGTGGCACACCCCCGGGTCCGCTATACTGATCGGGGCAAGAGTGCCGTGGCAATCTCCCGCATGGACGGCGACACGATCGCCAAGGTCGTGGAATCGGTCACCGCGGATTGGAAAAGGATTCGCGTCCGAGAGGAACGCGACAACCGAAAGGCGATGAATCGGCATGAAGCCTTTGCGCGCGCAGCGAAGGTCTCGGTCAAAGAGGCGGCGTGGCAAGTCATGCGCGATGCCTACCTGAAGGCCAGTGGCAGCGTGGGTATGGCCACGGCGCGGCAAGTCTTCTATCAGGCCCGCGGCCCAATCCAGGAAATCACCGGCAAGACGGGACTCGACTCGCAGTACTTCAGCCAGACCTTGCTACCCGAGTATCAGCGTGAGCATCCCAAGGAAACCGCCGACTGGGATGTGCTCTATGACGCGCGCGGCGACTTCTACGAACCGCACACCGGCAAGAGCGTACCACTTGGAACCTTGGAAGTTCGGGGATACCTCCAGCGCGCAACCTGGCGTGGCGTGGCGGGAATCAGGAATTGCTTGTCCTTCGATCTTGGCAAGCAGGACTGCGGCCCGCGGGAATTATTCGGGGCCTTGCTGTACATCGAAAAGCAGGGCTTTGATGAGTTGTTCCGCAAGGTGCAATTGGCCGAGCGGTTCGACATCGGAATCTTGAGCGCCAAGGGACAGTCAGTGACTGCTTGCCGACACCTGGCAGATGAGCTTTGCGGGACCTACGGGATACCATTGCTGGTACTACACGATTTCGACCTAGCCGGGCTGAATATCTTGCACACTCTTTGCAACGACACCCGCCGATACGCGTTCAAGAACGAGTTCGAGGTCATCGACTTCGGATTGCGGCTTGAAGATGCGAAAGCGTGGGGGCTGGACTCGGAGCGAGTATGTTACGGCCGCAACAAGAACGGCGAGGCCAAGGACCCGCGGGACCGTCTGCCGGTCGTCGGGGCGACGGAGGAAGAGGCGAAGTTCCTTTGCAGTGAAAAGACCGGCGCCGGCTGGTGTGGGCGTCGTGTGGAACTGAACGCTCTCACCTCGGACAATCTGGTCGAGTGTGTCGAGAGCAAGTTGACGGCCGCGGGGATCCAAAAGGTCATACCTAACCAAGAGGCCCTAGAAAAGGCTTACCGCCGTGCGTTGCAGGACAAATTGATAAACGAACGGATGGACGCCATTGCGAAGGCGACCGGCGACTTGGCCAGCAAGGCGAAGCTCCCCGCCAATCTGGACCGGGCCGTCCGCAAGTTGCTTAAATCCAATCCGGCGCAACCGTGGGGCTGGGCGGTCGCGACCACAGCGGCAGCAAATTGTAAGAAAGCCGCTGGCAGCAACGTCAGTTTAGCAAGCTGAATGCTGGTGGCTCGTCAAGGCGATTCTTACAAAATGGCCCGCGGCTTGGATTACCGACAGACCGGGGAAACACTGGCGAGAGTTAGTTGCACGGATTCCAAAGCGCGGTATGATGCGGTTTTCCCCGGGTGGTGTACGGCCGGCCAGCCATGCACTTTACGGCCTGGGCGCGGCGGCGGTGTCCCACCTCTGCGGCTGCGTACCGGGCCGGCCTGGGCATTGAAAGGTGGGAACGATGCCAGCAGTAGCGGAACGGAAGAATAAGAGTGGCAGCGATGCGGCGGGGATGTGGTTCCGGTTGCCGTGCAGGTTGGATTTGTGGCGAGCGTTGCCGGAAGGACTGCGGCGGCCTGCGTGCCTGTTCGCGGCGGCGTATCTCATCGACACCATCATCCGGAAGACTGCGGACGGTGGAACGGACGGCGAAGGGTACGTGCGGCTGCACTCGGAAGTCTTGCGGCGGGTGTTGTCCCGGCGGAACTACCCGGCGGTGTTCGCTGCACTTGTGCAAGGTGGCATCGTTGAAACATCTCCCCACGTTGCCGGCGTGCAGGCTACGGGGTATCGCCTAGCGTCCCGGTTCAACCGCGGCGGGGTGAAGTGGGTGCGAGTGAATAACGGCGCGGGGGTGCGGAAGGTGCAGGCAGAACAGGAACGGCTGCGGCGGGTGCAGGAACGGGCGCAGCAGGCGACGTGGCGGCCGATAGACTGGGTTCTGCTGGATATGCTGCGTTCGCTGTGAGGGCAAGCAAGATAATCGCCGGGGATTTGGCGATTCCTGAGCGACTTTGGCAAGGTTCTGAATAAAAATCCCCTCGAAGAGCCTGATCACTTGATCGAAGTTCCCGAGGGGTGTACTC
>Ga0181520_10000907_pt1 | contig 63450 bp, 43 predicted proteins | sample PEATcosm2014_Bin_29_FD_132451 | JGI IMG/M metagenome (GOLD analysis project Ga0181520, IMG submission 132451) | Peatland microbial communities from MTU Mesocosm Facility, Houghton, MI, USA - PEATcosm2014_Bin02_30_metaG | ecosystem: Environmental > Terrestrial > Soil > Wetlands > Peat | place...
GGCACGAGTTTCTCGCTGACGGCTTCCGCGCCTTCGCAAACGGTCACGGCGGGGAACTATGCCGTATTCCCGCTGGCCATCGCCATCGCTAACAACGCAACCGCAACCATAAACATGACGTATCGTGGTCTGCCCGCGGGCGCCACCGCCGGCTTCACTCCCAAGGCGGTCCTGGTCTCGGGAGCGGTCAGCTTCGTCGTGATTACCGGCACTTCCACGCCGCTGGGAACCTATACGCTGACGGTGACCGGCACCAGCGGCAGCTACTCGCACAGTGTCACGCTAACGTTGGTGGTGAAGACGGCCTCTAATTTCTCTCTCGCCGTGTCGCCAGCTTCGCAAACCGTGACGGCGGGAGGCAGCACCAGTTATGCGGTGGCGGCCACCCCAGTTGCTGATGGGGTGGGAACGATTGTGCTTACCGCCAGTGGGCTACCCGCGGGCGCCACTGCCACCTTCACTCCCTCAATCATTAATGCTCCTGGGCAGTCCGCAGTTGCCATTACGACTAGCAGTTCCACTCCGGCCGGGACTTATCCCCTGACCTTTACCGCTGCCAGCGGAAGTTATACGCACACGGCCACGGCTACCCTTGTGGTCTCCGCGGGAGCGAACTTCTCGCTGACGGCTTCCGCACCTTCGCAAACGGTCACGGCGGGGAACTATGCCGCTTTCCCGCTGGCCATCGCCATCGCTAATGACTCAACCGCAACCATAAGCATGACCTATAGTGGTCTGCCCGCGGGCGCCACCGCCGGCTTCACTCCCAAGGCGGTTCTGGTCTCGGGAACGGTCAGCTTCGTCGCGCTCACCACCAGTTCCACTCCGGCGGGAACGTACACACTGACGGTCACCGGCACCAGTGGCAGCTATACCCACAGTGTCACCCTGACCTTGGTGGTTACATCCGCCTCGGTCGGCGACAAGCCGAAGTGAGTTGCAACACGCCGAACACCTACCACGGAGACACAGAGTCAGGGAGGATACGGAGATTTCAGGGGGAGTTTACCCTTGTTCCTCCGTGTCCTCCGTGACTCTGTGTCTCCGTGGTGGGTGTTCCGGGTGAAAGCGCTGCCACAGTTAAGTGCGCATGATCAACGACGCTGCCCCAGTGTCGGCGATCCACAACAACTCCGCGTCCTCCGGGCGGATGAGTTGGGCCGGAAGCACTTCGGGAACATAAGGACCGCGCACGACTTCACGCAGGACTCCGGCCTTGTCTTGTCCGGTAACGAGAAAGGCGATGGTCCGGCCCCGGTTAAGCAAAGGAGCGGTCATGGTGACGCGCCAACCATCAAGTTCCTGTACGTAATCGGCGGCCACCAGGCGGCTGGTTTCCCGCAGCAGGGGAGAAGCGGGAAACAGAGATGCCGTATGCCCATTGGCGCCCAGACCCAGAAAAATAAGATCGAATCGCGGAATGTCCGTGGTCGCGGCAAACGTCGCCCGGATCGTTTCTTCATAGGCGGCGGCCGCTTCGGCTGGCTCAATCCCGGTCGGAACCGGGTGGATGTTCGCCTCCGGCAACGGCACGCGTTCCAGAAACGCTTCGCGCGCCATGCGGTAATTGCTGTCAGCATCCTCGGCGGAGACATAGCGTTCGTCGCCCCAGAAAACCTCTACCGCCTCCCAGCGGATCTTCGAACTCCATCGCGGAGAAGTCAGTAGCTCATAAGCGCGTCGCGGGGTCGAGCCGCCGGAGAGCACCACCCGGAAGCGGCCACGGTCGGCGATGGCCTGCACCGCTTGGGAGACAAACAATGCCGCCGCCCGCGTCGCGACCTCCTCGGGATTGATGCAAACCAGTAGCCGCGGAATCAATTGCTGCTCTTTTGAGGTTTTCGTTGTCATAATCCTTCGTAACAGTTTCGAGTTTCGAGTTTCAAGTTTCTAGATCTTGAAACTTGAAACTTGAAACTCGAAACTGGACTTACGCTGCGCGGCGCAGCGGTGGCGACAATTCGTGCCAGTGACGGTAGTCTGTGCCGATAAGATCCGTGGCTGCCAGCGGGCCTTCACTTCCCGCGACGTAGTTGGGAAAGGCCGGGGCGGGCATTTGCGCCCACGCCTCTTCAATGGGCGTGATGATTCGCCATTCGGCTTCCACTTCGTCCCGGCGCGTAAACAAGGTGGGATCGCCACGCATGGCGTCCAACAACAGGGTCTCGTAGGCTTGTGGAATGGCGGTTCCAAAAGCTTTGTTATAAGAAAAATCGGCCTGGACGGGTACCATTCGCATATGCGGACCCGGCTTCTTGGCGCCGAACTGCACGGTAATGCCTTCCTCGGGTTGGATTCCCAAGGTAATGATGTTGGGCTCAATCTCTTCGTTCGGCGTATGGGCGAACAACGCATGCGGGGTTCGCTTGAAATGAATGCGAACCTCCGTGAGATTGCGCGCCAGGCGCTTGCCCGTGCGCACAAAAAATGGCACGCCGGACCAGCGCCAGTTATCCACATAGAACTTGAGCGCAACGAAGGTTTCTGTCTGGGATGTAGGGTGAACGCCGGGTTCCTGGCGGTATCCCGCTACGGCGTGGCCGTCGATCTGCCCGGAAGCATATTGGCCACGCACCGTGCGGCGGGCAACTTCCGTTATCGTCATAGGGCAAATCGAACGGAACACCTGCACCTTCTGCTCCCGAACCGAGTTGGCGTCGAAGGCGATAGGTGGCTCCATGGCGGTCAATGCGATCAGTTGTAAAAGGTGGTTGGCGACCATGTCGCGCAGAGCCCCGGTTTCCTCGTAAAAGTCGGCGCGCCTTTCCACCCCTACGGTCTCGGCCGCGGTGATCTCGACATAGCTCACGTAATTACGATTCCATAGAGGTTCCAGTATGGAATTGCCGAAACGGAAGACCAGAATGTTCTGGACGGTCTCCTTTCCCAGATAGTGGTCGATGCGGAAAACGTTGCGCTCGTCAAAGGCCCCCAGCACGGTCTGGTTTAATTCGTGGGCGCTTTTCAAATCGCGGCCAAAGGGCTTCTCCAGCACGATTCGCGCCCATCCGTCCCGGTTGCGGTTCAGGCCGGCGGCGCTCAGGTTCTCGATGATGGGAGCCGCCGCCGTGGCTGGGACGGACAAATAAAATAGATGATTGCCACTGGACCCGGCGGTGCGCATGGCTTCCAGCTTGGCTCCGAGTTGGCGATGGAACTCCACATCGTCAGGATCTCCGGCGAAGTAGCTCAACCGTTTCTCGAAAGTCTTCCAGCGATCCTCGTTAAAGTCCCGGGCCTCATTCGATCCGGCAACAGCTTCGCGCATCTGGGCGCGAAACTGTTCCGAGGTCATAGGAGTTCGGCCGGTTCCGAGCACATCAAAACAACGATTCACGCAACCGGCGCCCGCCAGGTCCCAGAGCGCCGGAATCAATTTACGTCGCGTCAGGTCGCCGGAGGCGCCGAAGATCACCAGCACGCAAGCATCCCCCTGAGGCAGCGCAGCCAAGGCGGTTTTATCCGATACGGCATGTATTAATGTGCTCATCTTTTCATTTCCCCAATATTTCGTGCACGGCCTTGACGACATGCTCACTGGTGAATCCGAAGTGCTGGAGCAGGTCTTTAATCGGAGCCGAAGCTCCGAAATCGTAGCGTGCAATCACCCGGCCTCCGGACCCCACATACTCGCGCCATCCCAGGCCCGTACCGGCCTCGATGGAAACCCGCGCCGTTACCTGGGGTGGTAAGACGCTGTCCCGGTACGACTGCGGTTGTTGCTTGAATAACTCCCAGGACGGCATGCTGATCACCCGGCTGCGGATCCCTTCCTGCAACAGCCGTTCATGAGCTTCGATGCAAAACTGCAGCTCCGAGCCCGTACCGAGCAAAAGGACTTGCGGTTCCCCAGAAGAATCGGCCATCACGTAAGCACCGCGGCGCAGTCCCTCGGCGGAGGCATACTTGCCGCGATCGAACGTTGGAATGGCTTGCCGGGTGAGAATCAGGGCGACCGGTTGTTCCCGCGAGTTCATGATCACCCGCCAGGCTTCCGCCGCTTCATTCGCATCGGCCGGCCGGATCACGATGAGCCGCGGAATCATGCGCAGCGACATCAGTTGTTCGATAGGTTGATGCGTGGGCCCATCTTCCCCCAAGCCGATGGAGTCGTGCGTGTACACAAAAGCGACGGGCAGTTCCATCAACGCCGAGAGACGTATGGCCGGACGCATATAGTCGGAAAAAATCAGGAACGTAGAGCCAAAGGCCCGCAATTTCGAGAGCACCATGCCGTTGAGTACGGCGCCCATGGCGTGCTCGCGAATCCCGAAGTGGAAGTTTCGTCCCGCATAGTCATCGGCTTCGAAGCTGCCCGCGCCATTGATCAGAGTCTTGGTGGAAGGGGCCAGGTCCGCGGCGCCACCCAAGAACCAGGGAATATGTTTGGCGATCGCATTCTCCACCTTGCCGCTGGCGTCGCGGCTGGCCAGGCCCTTGGCATCGGCCGGGAACACGGGGATTTCGGCGTCCCATCCGGAAGGCAGCTCGCCCGCTTGGAGCATGTCCCATTGCGCCGCCTCGTCGGGGAATTGCCGGCGATATTCGGTGAGCGCGTGGTTCCACTGGGTTTCGAATTGCTGGCCGCGCTCGACCGCATGCCGCATGTGGTTGATGGCGGGTTCGGGCACCAGAAACTGCGCATCCTCGGGCCAACCGTAATGCGCCTTGGTCAGCCTGACCTCTTCGACCCCGAGCGGTTCGCCGTGTGCCGCCGAGGTGTCGTGCTTGTGCGGTGCGCCCCAGGCGATGTGGCTGTCCACAATGATCAGCGAAGGACGATCCGGCTCCTTCTTCGCGGTGCGAATTGCCTCGTCGAGCAAATCGACGTCATTGGCGTCGCCCACCCGCTGCACATTCCACTCATAGGCAATGAATCGGGAAGCCACATCTTCGGTGAAAGCCAGTGCCGTATTGCCCTCAATGGTGATGTGATTGTTGTCGTAAAACCAGATCAGGTTGGAGAGCCGCAAATGACCGGCTAACGAAGCGGCCTCGTGCGAAATGCCTTCCATCATATCGCCGTCCCCGCAAATGGCGTAAACGCGATAGTTTACGAGGGCGTGTTCCGGACGGTTGAAGTGAGTGGCCAGCCAGCGCTCGGCCAGAGCCATGCCTACTGAATTCGCTACGCCCTGGCCCAAGGGGCCGGTGGTGGTCTCTACCCCCGGCGTCAGCAGGCGCTCGGGATGTCCCGGCGTTTTCGACCCCCATTGCCGGAAGTTCTTCAGATCGTCGAGCGTAAGGGCATATCCGGTAAGGTAGAGCAGCGAGTACAACAACATCGAGGCATGCCCGTTGGAGAGCACGAATCGATCGCGGTTAGGCCAGTCGGGGTCGTGAGGATTATGGTGTAGGAATCTCTCCCACAAGACGTAAGCCAGCGGCGCCAAGGCCATGGGCGTTCCCGGATGACCGCTATTGGCTTTTTGCACGGCATCCATAGACAGCGTACGGATGGTATTGATGCATAAAAGATCAAGTTGCCGCTCCGGCTGGGAAGCGCCTTCCGGACCGCGCCGCGCCGGCGAGGGGACGTCCCCCTGCGGGATGCCGGCAGTCGGCGGCGTAGCTTGGAGTTGCTCGGCCATAATTCTCCCGTGCTCCTTTTTAGCGAAGTATGGGTGTGAGATGGCTGGAACCGCCCGGTGGATTGCCGGACCACAGAATTAAGGGTAGCCGCGAGTCACGAGTGGCGCGTCGCGAGCACGCCGGAGAGTTCCTCGCGACTCGTGACTCGCGACTCCCTTTACACTCGTCCTTGCTTCAGACAGGCGAGGAAGTGCTCGTAGTCCGTGGTCGTCTGGTCGGCATAAGCCACCGCGAAGGCGGTGATGGCGACATCAAATTTATCGCTGCTGCCCATATAGCCACTGAGCATGCAGGCATCTCCGGAACGAGCATGTCCTTTGGCCAGTACTTCTCCGCACACCTCGGCATACTGCAGCAAACCATTTCTCCGAAGATCTTCAATTTCGATGGTCGCCTTGTGATCGCTTAACTGCCGGACCAGATAGTCCCGGCCATCGAAGGAGGTCCAACCCAGGAAAGCGTCCGATTGGGCCTGCATCAGTCGCTGTCCTTGCACTACTCTTTGTCCTTGATTGAGCTTGGCCTTGTTCTTTGTATGCGGGGCATAACACGAGGGCGGCTCCTCTTTGACCTGCAGGAACAGCGGGTCGTCGGCGCCCCGGCCAAACGCCAAAATTACATGATCGCGTACGCCGACACTGCCGGTCCCGACCACTTTGAAAGCCACGTCCACCGGTTGGTACCAATCCAGAAAATGCTGCCGTTCCGCACTGAGCGTCTTCCGGTAAGAGGCCAGCGCAGCCAGCACCTGGTCGCCGACCGCTTTGGAAGGATGGAAGAGTAACGGTTTGGCATCCCGGAAGCGCCACCCGCGCTTGGGGTCCTTGAACGCGAGCTTTTCCAGATTCTGGTGCGGTGTGGATTTCTCGGCCTTGCGCAGGACAGCGAGTACCGGGGACCCTTGCAGTTGCCGATGCACTTGGTAGCGTGCCAACTCGAGCCAGGTCATTTCCGAAAAACGGAGCATAAATTCGCGATAAATACGCACAAACGCCGCCGCCGCTTGCTTGCAGCGTGCGGCGGTATCATGCGCCTCGCGTCCGGCCAGCACCAGGCTGGTGGCCAGGCGCTTGACGTCCCATTCCCAGGGACCATGAATGGTTTCATCGAAATCGTTGATGTCGAAGACCATGCGGCCATCGGGCGCCGCGTAGGCGCCCAGATTGCGGACATGAGCATCGCCGCAGATTTGCGTTAGGATGCCGCTATACGGAAGGCCGGCCAAGTCGGCGGCCATAATCGGGGTGGCGCCCCGCAAAAAGCCAAACGGGCAGTCCGACATGTGCTGCCACTTGATCGGCAACAGCGAGGGGATGCGGTCGGCCGACGCGGCCTTGATCAGCTCACAAGGATCGCGCCGCTCGGGCCGCGGCTTCCATTCGCCCTGTGCGGCTCGACTGGCTCGGTCCCGGCATTTCTTACCGTAGTTGTAAGCGTCCTTGTAACTCAGAGGTGTTGGTCGGGCTGTCATGCGTGTGTATCCTTCGCCAAAACTATATCGCGGGGCGAAGGAATTTACCATTTTCAATAAAAAGTTTGCCATCCCGAGCCCGCCAGGAGGGGCGGACTCAGAATGGCAATTCCTCAGCTGTGCAACAGTCTGTAGGAGAGGGAAATGATTGGAGGTACCAGCACGGTGAGAGGGGTAGGTCTCACCGTGCTGTCAGCGGTCGGCCAAAACTGGAGCTGCCTTGGGGGTGGGTTCTAGGCAGCTCGCAGGGGGCTCGTCATTGATTTGAAGATTAACGGCTCCACATTTCACCAACGTTGCGATGGCGTTAACAGTTGATGAATTCGCCGCCATTATTTGCCGCGGAAGAGAAAAACCAGTTCGATCAGCAGAATAATCACCACCATCACTTCCAATACAAAAGCGCGGCTCTGCTGAAACTGTTCCACCATAAAGCCATAGAGGCCACGGGCGGTCTCGAGCTTCTCATACACCAGATCTTTGTAGTCGGGAACCCCAACTTTGGTGGCGGCAATGCGGTAGAAGCGGGCGGAAAACATATCACTGAGAAATTTAATGGCGTTGTCTACGCGCTCGGCCAGTTCCGTTACATCCAAGGTGACGGCATGCAATTTATTGGCGGCCTGCGCCAGACGCCAGCGGGCCAGCAAACCGGTGCCGCGATCCAATAAGCGATACGCCACAGCCAGCTCATCCGTGAGGTAGTCGTCGTAGTGCCGGAACTCCAATAACTGGGAATTGGCGTACTCCAGAATCTGGATGGCGGTTTCCGCACCCGCCGGCGTGTCATAAACGAACGCGGCATTCCAGCCGATCACCGCCACATCGTTCGGGTAATAGGAAATTGAGGACTGCAACACTTCCGTCTGCTCCCCGCTGGAAAGCACGCCCATCTCGCCGCGCACGGCCCGTGAGATATTGCCTCCGTGCCGGGCGATCAAGTCCGCTGCCGTGGGATTGCCTTCAATCGAGGTCAACAGAAAAATGTAGTAATCCTCGGTCAACCAATTCTGATAAGGCTTAATCAGCGCCGGGGTCGCTCGCTTCAACTTTTCGCGCACGATCTGGGCCGCATGCCGCTCCAATTCACTGCCGGAAATCCAGTTGGAAGACAGCTCCACCAATTTGGCCCAGTCTCCGGAAAACGGACGTTGAAAGATAATGCTGACGACACCGTATTCGTAGTATTTGACCTGGGCTTCGATGGGCTCCCCACCGTCGAGCACGATAGGCGCCAGCGGTTCCACTACCGGTGGGTGTTCCACTCGTACCTGCTGGGCCGCCGGATGCTTGAAGGCTGGTCGTTGGCGCTGGGCCGCCAGCAGTTCGCGCAGTTCGTCCAGGCGAATCTCTTCGCAGACGTCGTAGAGCAATATGGCCAGCGCCGAACCTTGAAGAGCAGCTTCCATGCCTTGGAATCTTAAACGACAATGCTTGTAATGTAATGTTAATGGAGAATTAATAATCTATTCATCACCCCTGCACCAGAGCTGGTGCAAAATCCAAAGTGTGCCCAAACCGGAGGAATCAAGATGAGTTCTAGCGGTTTGGTGTCAGACTGTGGATGATGATGGGCAGCAGCAGTTCCAGGGAGGCCATATTGGCAACCGTCGCCGTCACCGGGTTTCGTGAGTCCAAGCAAAGCTTCTCAGCCAAAAATTCCTTTCGGCAATGGCGCCCTGCCGGGCGAACGGTCGTCGCGGCCGTGTGCTACCGTTTTCAGCCCGAGGGCGAAATTGAATTCTTGCTGGTGCGCACCCGCGCCGGCCGTTGGACGTTTCCCAAAGGCGGCGTGGACGGCGATCCCACGGCTGCCGCGGCTGCCGCCCGCGAGGCCTACGAGGAAGCCGGAGTGCTTGGTCGCGTGGAACACACTCCCTTTACCTGCTATTTACACTCCAAGCGCGAACGCGAAGCCCATTCCGTTCATGCCCATCTCTGTGAAGTATTGAGCCTGCAAACCCCCGACGAAATCTATCGCACGCCCACCTGGTTTTCCGCCGATCGCGCCAAACGCCGCCTCCGCGAGGATCGGCAAGTTCCTTATGCCGAGGAATTAGAGCGAGTTGTGGATCACGCGGTTCGTCAGCTAAAGCAACCCCGCCGGCGCGGATAGTAAGACAAGCAATCTCGCGCTGAGGCGCCGAGTCGCAGAAAAACAGCGAACAGCTCAAGGCCGCAACCGGGGACCGGCCGTGCTGGCTTGTTGCTTATCGCTTATTGCTCAATAACACTCTGGCGCTACAATAGCGCTCTAGGTAGTTATGGCCGAGATCGAATCTCCTACGACAATCCGGCGCGGCATCGGCTATTGGATGGAGCGTGTCCTGGCTGACTGCGATAAGGCCCGCGGCAACTTTGACGCTGACGCGGTACATGACCTGCGAGTGGCGATTCGCCGCTGCCGTTCCATGGGCGAAGGTTTTCGCAGTATCGACGGTAATCCCTTATGGAACAAGATGCGCAAGGCGGGAAAAACCGTATTTTCCGCCTTGGGCGAGCTACGCGATACCCAGGTGCTGCTGGAGTGGATTGAACGGCTGAAAGACGGGTGCCCGCCTGTGGCCGACCGTTTACGCGCCCACTGCCTGCAGCGCGAAGCCACACTCAAAACTACCGCGGCTCAAGCCGTTGGCCGGTTCGACAGCCGTCGTTGGCAACAGTGGGCGGGTGCTCTCGAGGGGCGCGTCCAGCGCCTGGGCGAACCGATCGAGGTCTTCCAAGTGCTGGCGCTGGAAAGCTGGGAAGGGGCGCGCCTGTTGCACGCCACGGCGATGCGCAACCGCAGCAAGGCGGCTCTGCATGCCCTTCGTATCGGAATTAAGAAATTCCGCTACATGGTCGAGAATTTCCTGCCCGAGCATCATGCCCGGTGGGGTGAGGACTTGAAGCATCTGCAGGATCTGCTGGGCGAAGTACACGACCTGGATGTGCTATGGGACACGGCTTGCCAGATTCATGCGTTTGCCTCCTTGGTGGAGCGCCGTCAGTGGTACGCCGCGCTCGCCCGCGAACGCACCCAGCGGGTGGCCGAGTACCGCAAGAAAATGGGCGGCCGCCACTCCTTATGGCACGAGTGGCGCCAGAGTTTGCCCATGGGCGGAGCCTTGCGGAAGGCCGTGCTGAAGCGATTTGGCATATGGGCGGCCACCTTGGATCCTTATCCCGCTCATACTCGCGTCGTCGCGCGTTTCAGCCTTAAAATTTATGATGCCGTCGGCGGACTTGGCCTGCCGGAAGCGCTCGATGCCGGCGCTCCCAGTCCGCGCGATCTTCTGCAAGTTGCCGCCTTGGCGCATGAAGTGGGCCGCAGCCAGGGCGCCAGGAATCATCAAAAGAGCAGTCGCCGCCTGATCGAAAGCCTGGAAGTTCCACCCGGCTGGTCGGCGAAGGATCTACAGATTGCCGCTCTGGTGGCCCGGTATCACCGGGGCGCCCTGCCTTGCCGGCAACGCAGCTATCTTGCTCTTGGCGTGAAGGAACGCCGCATCGTGGACTGTCTGGCCGGCATTCTTCGTCTGGCCAACAGTCTGGATAGCCCACACCCAAGCGCCATACACCAGATCAGTGTTGCCCAACGCGACGGAGTAGTCGAAATCTCCGCCGAAGGTTATATGCCCCGCGGCAAACAGGCGGAGCGCATTGCCGCCGCTCGTCACCTCTTGGAGAGCGCCCGGGGGCTCCCCGTATTGGTTAAGGAAGCAGCGCCGCCTTCACCGCAGAGGCCGCAGAGGCCGCAGAGGCCGCAAAGGCCGCAAAGGCTGCAAAGGAAGGCCACCAAGGTGAGGGGCTGATGTAATGCATTCCCTGCTGGGAGTTGCTGGATTGCGGGCGGATAAGGCAGTCTCCCGCGAGGTGCAGAAGCGCGATCAAGGCTGGAACCGGGGAAAGCGTGCGAGAGACAGGAGTGTCAGGGCGCGACTTCAGTCGTGCCGTTCGGCGCAATAAGATTGCCGGCTTTAGCCGCTGTTTGTGTGAACGAAAAGCCGAAGCGCAGCGGCTAAAGCCGCCCTTCATGATGGACCGTTTACGGCACGACTAAAGTCGTGTCCTGACACGCTACGCTCCTGGAAAGATCAAATCGCAAACCCTAAAACTAAGTAGCATTAGGAAGCCCGCGTACCCAGTGCAGATCGGTGTTTGTCTGCGTCCATCTGCGGCTGGTTTTTGTTCTTCCTCTGCGCCCTCTGCGTACTCCGCGGTGAATGCCTACTGCTGAATCGCCTGCACAGCTTTCGGATATACCTGTACCTTCCGCAAATCGGTGGCATCCCAGCCGCCGCCCAGGGCTTTCACCAGATACACGGCACTGACCATCTGCTCTCCCAGTAACTGCGTTTCCAGCCTTTGGCTGTTCAACAGCACCGTTTGCGCTGTAATCACATCGAGGTAGCTGGTAGCGCCGCCGATATAGCGATTGTTGGCGATGGTTAAAGCGCTGCGCGCATCGTCGACGGCCGCACTTTGTGTGGCCAGAGCTTGCGATAGCGTGGATAGATTACTGATGCCGTCTTCCACCTCTTGGAAGGCGGTAAGCACGGACTGGCGATAATTAGCCACCGACTGGTCGTAGGCGGCGCGAGTTGCGGCCAACCGCGCACGATTGCGTCCGCCCTCAAAAACCGGTTCTAAAGCGTCCGCCCCGAGCGACCAAAATAGGCTGGGAGTATTCAACAGCGGCGCGAGGTTCATGCTTTGCCATCCTCCGTTACCGCTCAGCGTGATGTGCGGATAGAAGGCGGAACGGGCAATCCCGACCTCCGCATTCTGGTAGGCCATCTGGCGTTCGGCGGTGGAAATGTCGGGACGGCGCTCCAATAAATCGGAGGGTACTCCAAGGGGAACCGGCGGCGGCGTGGCATGCAAAGGCGTATTGGGCAGGCTGAGATTGGAAGCCGCTTGTCCCAATAGCACGGCAATGGCATGTTCGTACTGCGCGCGCGATTGCTGCACCAGGGCCACCTGCGACAAAGTCGAGTCCAGCAGGGCTTTCTGTTGCGCCACTTCCAGCCCGCTGGCTATGCCCCCCTCGTGCCGGCGGTTTACCAGATCCAGGCCCTTCTGCTGGTAGCCCACCGAGTCCTTTACCACCTGCCACTCGGCATCCAATTCGCGCAGCGTAAAGTAGTCGGCGGCCAGTTCCGCGGTCAGTACCAACTGTACGTTCTGTAGATCGGCAGCCGTGGACTGGAGCGATGCGTTGGCCGCTTCCACGTTGTGCCGCACTTGCCCAAACAGATCGACTTCATAGCTGAGCGAAAAGGGAAGGGCATAGACGTTCTGTGTATAAGGGGCAATCGGCTGAACCACACCGTTTACGACGGGGGGCAGCGAGCCGTTCAACGGGCGATTGCCGGAGCCGCGTTCGCGGAGCGCGCTTGGGTCCGTCACCAACTGGGGGAACATATCGGCGGTGGCCACCCGCGCCAGCGAACGTGCCTGACTTAAACGGTCGCGCGCGGCGGCCAGCGACTGGTTTGCCTGGAGCAACTGCCGTTCATACGCGTTCAACTCGGAGTCGTGGAAGATCTGCCACCATGCGCCTTTAGGAATGGAGTCCTTGGGCGCGGCTTGTTGCCAGGGTGGCTGCGTCTTCCAAGCATCCGGCGCGGGCGTCGGCGCCGTGGCCCGGCTATAACGCGGACCAACCGCGCATCCGGCGGCGAGCGCTAATAATGCCGCGAGAGCGGCCGAGAGGGCGGCTCGCTTCACGAAACACCGCCTTTCCCCACGTCTTTCTTTTCTGCCGGCGGCGTTTGCTTCTCGCCCTGGGACGCTGGCCCATGCTGCGCCTCACTCGGCGCGGGCTGCGCCACGGTCACTTGCTGTCCGTCTTCCAGCGAGTCCGACGGGTTGACTACAATCTGCTCGGTAAGCGAAACCCCGCCAAGAATTTCCAACGTCGTGCCATAGTCCCGCCCGATACTGATGGGTCGCAATTGCACTTTGCCGTTGGAACCCACGACGGCAACGCGCGGGCCTTCCGCCCGGAACAGCATGGTGTTCACCGGAATGGTGACCTTATTTACCCCCGAGCCCACGGCAAAATGCACTTCGCCGAAAGATCCAGGTAATAGTTTTCCGTCTTCGTTGGGGACGTCGACCTCGGTCAACAAGGTCCGCGTGGCGGGATCGATCGACTCCGCCGTACGCGCCACCTTGCCGGCAAACTTCTGGCCGGGAAATTCTTGTAACGTAACCGCGGCTGACGCGCCCACCTTGATGTAGGGCGCATACGCTTGGGGCACACTGGTATAAACCCGCAAGGGATTGACCCGGGCAAGGTCGAACATCTCGCGGCCACCGGCGCCGGCATTAATGAGCGCGCCGGGATCCACGTTGCGGTGGGTGAGTACCCCGGAAAATGGCGCGTAGACGTTCTTGAAACCTTCCATTTGCTGCAGCCGTTGGACGTTGGCGTCCGCATTGGCCAGATTGGCTTGGCTCTGCTTGTAGCCGCTCGCATACTGATCGGATTCTTGCGCGGATACCGAGTCGCTCTTACGCAAATTTTCCCAGCGATCGGCGGTAAGTTTGGCCAGATCCATCTGGGCCACAATTTGCTGGCGCGCGGCGCGGGCCTGGTTCAACTCCTGGTCCACTTCTGGAGTATCGATCTTGGCCAGCAACTCGCCCTTGGCCACCCGGCTGCCAATATCCTTGTACCAGCGCACCAGGTAGCCATTCGTGCGGGCATAAATGGGAGACTCCTCGTAGGCCTGAAGAGAGCCGGGCAGTACCAGATCCTCATCGGGCTTCTCCGCCAGGGGATAAACCACGGCGACGGTGGGCACGCTGTTGAGTTCCGTCTCCTTGGCCAGGACCCGCAGATGGCCTACGTGGTCCCACAGCGTGAATCCGCCGGCCAGCACGAGTAGCAGCAACACCACCCCGACCAGCGTCAGCGCTTTGCGGGGCGGCGCGGGCGGCAACTCGGGCGGCTTCTGTATCCCGGGATGTTGGTGTCGCGAGTGCTGTTGGATCGCTTCGATTTCTTCGTCAATCTCCACCTGCGTGGCGTGGTGCCCCGCCGGGTGGGCGCCGTGGCCCGCTTCCATCCGCTTAGCTTCTTCCGGGTTCGGTTTGGACTCGTTCTCTGCACTCATGCTTAACTCCAATTCCTGCAAATACGGTTGATCCCGAGGTTATGCCTGCTCTTGGCGCGCCCGTTTGGCCTCTAGCCGGCTGTGAAACATGGCAAACACGCTGGGGACAAAAAATAAAGTGGCGATCGTGGCGAACAGCAGTCCTCCGATAACGGCGCGGCCCAAGGGTGCGTTCTGTTCGCCCCCCTCACCCAGGCCCAACGCCATCGGGATCATGCCCAGAATCATGGCCAGCGCGGTCATCAGCACGGGACGTACACGCGTGTAACCGGCGGCCACGGCGGCCTGCACGGCGGGGACGCCTTCGGCCAGTTGCTCACGGGCGAAGCTCACCATCAAAATCGAGTTGGCGGTGGCCACGCCCATGCACATTACCGCCCCGGTCAGCGACGGTACGCTCAAGGTCGTGCGGGTCAGCAGCAGGAACCAGCAGATTCCCGCCAGCGCTCCCGGCAGAGCGGCGATGATAATGAACGGATCCAGCCAGGACTGGAAATTGATGACGATCAGTAAATACACCAGCAGGATCGCGCCAATCAATCCCACGCCCAATCCAAAAAACGATGAGCGCATGGTGGCCACTTGTCCGCGCACCACCAAATGCGTGCCGCGCGGCAAATGGCCAGCGAAGCTCTTGATGATTTCATCCGTATCGGCGGCTACCGCGCCCAGATCGCGATCCTGCGTGCTGGCGTAAACGTCGATGACCGGTTGCACATTGTAGTGATTCACCGTGGCCGCCCGCGCGACCGGGTAGACCTGCACCAGATTTCCCATCAGTTGCGTGCCCTGTTGCGAGCTGACCGGTATGGTCATCAGGTCATGCATGCTGGTCAACCGGTATTGGGGCGCCTGTACCGCCATCGTGTAGGTGACCGCATTGCGCGGGTTCAGCCAAAAATTCGGGGAGGTCTGGAAACTGCCGCTCAGCGATATCAGAATGCTCTGCGCCACATCCCGCGCCGTGAGTCCCACCTGGGTGACGCGGGTGCGGTCGATATCCATGTGCAAGGTCGGGAGGGAAAGCAACTGCTGCACATGAACGTCGGCGGCGCCCGGTATGTGCCGCATCTTGTTGGCGATCTGCTGCGCAATCTGATAGCTGGTTCCCATATCGGTGCCCACCACTTGCACATCGATTGGGGCGGGCAGTCCGAAGTTCAGAATCTGGGTAACGATGTCGGCGGGCTGGAAGAAGAACTCCACCCCGGGGAAGCGCCGCGGCAATACTTCTCGTAGATGACGAATGTGGCTGGCGGTCGGATGATGGTGCTCGGGGTCAAGGGCAATCAGGATCTCGGCATCGCTGGTGCCGATAGTGCCGGCGGAACTATACGACTGGTTGATGCCGGAGTTGGGCAGACCGATGTTGTCCAGAATGGTCTTGACCTCATCGGCCGGAATCTCCTCGCGCAAAACGGCTTCAATTTGATCGCAGAGCCGCGCCGTCTCTTCCACGCGCAAGCCGGTGCGTCCCCGCACATGCAAGCGCAATAAACCCGCATCCACCTGCGGAAAAAAGTCCTGCCCCAGAAACATCACCAACCCCAGCGAGAGCAGGCAAAATACCAGAAAGCAGCCCACGATCATGCCGCGATGCTCGATGGCGGTTTCCAATAACTGTTCGTAGCCGCGGCGGAAGTCTTCAAACTTGCGCTCGAAGCCGCGCTGGAAGCGACCCAGAAAGCTCTTCGGTCCATCCGCGCGATGCTCGTGCCCACGCATGATGTACATCACGAGCGTGGGAATCAGGGTGCGGGAAAGCAGGTAACTGGCCAACATGGCGAAACTGACGGCTTCCGCCAGCGGCACAAACAGGAACTTCGCTACCCCGGTCAGGAAGAACATGGGCACGAACACGATGCAGATGCTCAGCGTGGACACGAAGGCGGGTACGGCGATCTGCTGCGCGCCGTCCAGGATCGCCTGTTTCATGGGTTTGCCCATCGCCAGGTTGCGCTCGATGTTCTCGATCTCCACAGTGGCGTCATCGACCAGAATCCCGACGGCCAGCGCCAATCCGCCCAAAGTCATGATGTTGATGGTCTGTCCGATTGCCCCCAACATGATGATGGAAACAAAGATGGAAAGCGGAATCGAGATCAAAATAACGATGGTGGGACGCCAATCGCCGAGGAAGATCAGGATCATGGCGGCGGTCAGCAGCGCCGCCAGCAAGGCCTCGCGCAACACCCCCTCGATCGAGGCTCGTACAAACAGCGACTGATCGAACAGAGGGGTGATCTTCAGCTCTGGCGGCAGCGATTGTACCGCTTGCTCCACAATTTTTCTGACTCCAGCCACAATTTGCAGGGTGGAGGCATTGCCGTTCTTGTAAATCGACATCAGGGCGCCGCGGTTGCCCTCTTGGCGCACGATGTTGGTTTGCGGGGCAAAGGCGTTGCGAATATGGGCCACATCCCGCATGTAGAGCGTGGAAGCGTTGACGGTCTTAACGGGCAGGTCATTCAACTCCGCGATCGTTCCCGGCGTGCCGTTCATCTCCACGCTGTATTCGATCGTCCCGAGTTTGACCGTGCCGCTGGGCAGAATCAGGTTCTGGGCGCTGAGGGCGTTGACGATATCCACCGGTGCTAGTCCATAAGCTTGCAGCTTGGACATATCCAGGTCCACCTGAATCTGCGGGATCTTGCCGCCATAGGGGTAGGGCGTCGCGGAACCCGGCACGGTGGCCAGATAGTTGCGCAGGAAATTCTGCCCCAGATCGAACAGTTGTTGCTCGGGCAGGGTTTTGCTGCTCAGGCCAAGTTGCAGAATGGGGGTGGTGGAAGCGCTATAGGTGATGATGAGCGGCGGCGTCGTGCCCGGCGGCAAGCCGCGCACGGTGGTCTGACAGATGGCCGTGATCTGCGCAATGGCGCCCTGGATGTTCGTACCCGGACGGAAGAAGACCTTAATGATGCCCAGCCCGTTTACCGACTGAGACTCCATGTGCTCGATATCGTTGACCGTGGTGGTAATGCCGCGCTCGGAATTGCCCACAATGCGGTCGGCCATGTCTTGCGGAGACATGCCGGTGTAGAACCAAACCACCGAAACCACTGGAATATCGATGTCGGGGAAGATGTCGGTGGGCGTCCGCAGAATCGTAATCGGCGTCAGCAGAAGGATGACCAGCGCCATTACGATAAACGTATAAGGGCGCCGCAGGGCTAAGGCGACTATCCACATCGAGGATTGAACTCCAGATCGCGGCTCTGGGGGCTTTCCCTATTCCCGCAGCCATCACGCGGCCAAAAATATTCGATACGAAACGTATCGAATTTAATATAGAATATCTGGGAACGGATGGCAATGGGAACTTTAGTGGCGGACAAAACGCTGGGGGCGAATGGTGGCGGCAAACGCGCGCCCGGCCGGCCACGCAGCGAGCAGGCGCGCCAGTCCATTCTGCACAGCACGCTGAAGCTGTTACATGACGTCGGATTTGCCGAGCTAAGCATCGAGGCCATCGCCGCCGATGCCGATGTGGGCAAAGCCACCGTTTATCGCTGGTGGCCGCATAAAGCGGCGCTGGTGGCCGATGCCTTTCTCTCCAGCGCCGAACTCGAACTGCAATTTCCCGATACCGGTTCGGTACGCTCGGATATGAAACTGCAGATGAAGCAGTTGATTCGTATTCTGCGCGGCCGCCGCGGCGGCATTGTTGCCGCCCTGATCGGCGGCGGACAATCGGATCCGGAATTAATCAAGGCGTTTCGGGAACGCTTCGTGCGGCCGCGCCGGCAGGAAGCCTACGCCACTCTGCGCCGCGCCATCGAACGCGGCGAACTCCCCCGGAATCTGGATTTGGACCTGACCTTGGATGCGCTTTATGGGCCTATTTATATGCGCTTCCTGTTTCGTCACGATTGCCTTAACGCGCGCTTCGTCAACGAAATTTGCGACCTCGTCATCGATGGTCTGGCCATGCCATCGTTAGGCCGGTAGGCCTTTTACCACGGAGACATCACGTGGGGATTTCAAATTTGAAATTTCAAATTTGAAATCTGTGATTGCCTCATCTTTCACTTGCGCCCGCGCGCCTTTGGCTTGGTCTTTGCTTTGGGCTTGGGCTTGGCCGGGGAACGTTTTGCCGCCAGTTTCGAAACCATCCCTTCCAACTCTGTGATGCGCTGTTCAAAGGCTTGCTCTTGGCTCTTTCGAGGCTCGTGCTCGGGGGGAGGGGCGGCGGAAGCAAAATCTTCCGGCGGCGGTGGGGGGGGAGGCGGCGAGGGCCGGCCCATCACAAAGTCGAAGGGGTTCAAGGTCTGGGGCAGGGGGCGCAAGGCGCTCTGATACATATCCATCATGGCTTGCATGTATTTCAGGGTGCTCTCCCGGCTGGCCCGCCCGGTGGCCACGACCATCTGGCGCAAAATATCCAAGGGAAAAACGGAATCGGGGCCTTTCGCGCTTTCGACGACGATTTGCGTCAGTACCAGGCGCGTCAAATCCTCTCCCGTGGTGGCGTCCACCACTTGCACATCGACCCCGTCCTGTACCGCGCGCGCGACTTCATCCAGATTGACGTAACGGCTGTTGGTGGTGTCATAGAGGCGCCGGTTCTCATATTTCTTGATGAGTAGCCGCTTTCTCTCCATAGTTCCTCGAACGATTCCCTCTTTGAAATTTCGCCGATTCGCTCTTGACACGGACCGGTTTTTGGATAATTATGTTGCAGTGCAGCAAAAACCGCAGCAAAAATTGCAGCACCCGAAAATGTTCCTGATGGAGGGAAACATGAATCCCAGCAAGAAGTCAACGCCGAAAGCGGCCGAAAAGGTCGAAGCCGAGAGTTTCCCGACCGGCTTCGCGACCCTGTTCAGTAACGGACTGGAGCGGGCGGTGGAAGTTAGCAAGAAGACGCTCGATCTGGCCGCCCAACACAATGCGGAAGTCCTGGAGAATTGCAAGAAAGCCATCAAACTGACGCCTTCGACCCCGGGCGCCATGTTTTTCGACTTAGCCGGCCAGGCGTTTGAAAGCTACGTTGAAATGCAGAAGGGCATGATGGACCTGCTCCTCGAGCAAAGCGCCGTGCTCCTGGAGACCAACGACGAGCGCGAGGCGGCAGTCGGCAGGGTTACGGCTCGTATGGAGCACGCCGTGGAGCAATCGGTGGACCGGGCGATTGCAGCCAATAAAATGGTATTGGATTTTGCTTCCCGGCAAAATAAAGCCGTGAATGAGGCCATCAAGCAGGTCGGCTTTGCCGGAACGCCGGCGGCTCTGGCGGTGGATTCGATTCATCGTGGAGTCGATTCCGTGATCGAGACCCAGAAGGAAATCCTGGAGATTGCAGCGAAACCGCTTAAGGCTGCGGCAGCCAAGGCATAGGCCAGGGACTCTCCCCAGCAAGCCGCAGGCGGGTTTGTCGGGGTCCCACTGCCGTAGTCAGCGGGACGGCCCGGGGGCCCCCAGATTTCCCATTTCCGTGGGCGCGCTCCGGGCCGTCTTCGGGTATTATGTGCTAGTAGTTTGTAGCTAGTAGCTAGTAGTTAGGGGCCGAATCCCCACACACAGCCTGTCGGGGTTCGGCGCCTAGCTACTAACTACCAGCTACCAGCGACTGCGGAAAGGAGGACCCATGAGCGACTCTCAACCGGTAAATGGTAAAGATGGCGGCCCCAGTGAAATGTGGCGCGAGCTGCGCGATGCCTACTTGGACGCTTGGGCTAAGATTATGAGTGACACCGTCCAGTCGGAATCCTACGCCCAGAACTCCGGCGCCATGTTGGATGCTTGCCTTACGGCCTCCGCTCCGTTCCGGCAGGCCATGGAGAAATCCATGGTCAGCGCACTGGAGCAGCTCAATATGCCTTCCCGTCCCGATTTTGTCAGCCTGGCCGAACGGATGACAAACATCGAGATGCGTCTGGACGACATGGATGCCAAGTTGGATCGTATCGTCCAGGCCCTCGGCAAACCGGCAACCGAGGTTTCCAGTCCTCCTGCGAAGCCGCGCCGCGGGAAGAAGGGATCGAAGTAGTCATGCCCGCCAGTCAGGTAGCCCTCGATCCGTTCATGGCCATGCAGAACAAGCTGCAAACCCTCACCAAGGTGATGACGACGCGTGCCGCCATCGCCCAGACTCCCAAGCAAGTCATTTGGACTCTGAACAAGGCCAAACTCTACCGCTATATTCCGGTGCTTCCCAAGGAACAGCGCCACCCCGTTCCTTTATTGCTGGTGTTCGCCTTGATGAATCGCCCGTCCATCTTGGATTTGCGTCCCGGACATAGCTTTGTCGAGTACATGGTGCAACAAGGCTACGACGTTTATCTGTTGGACTGGGGCGCGCCCGGCATCGAGGACAAGGATCTCACGTTCGACGATTACACTCTCGATTACATGCCGCGGGCCATCCGCAAACTGAAGATCGTAGCCGAGAGCGGGGAATTCAGCATGCTGGGATGGTGTATTGGCGCCATCCTGACCACTATCTATGCCGCGTTGCGGGCCGACGACGGCTTGCGCAATTTGATTCTGCTGACGGCGCCTCTGGATTTTGCCGACAAGCAGGCGATTACTTTTGCGCGCTGGGTCGATGAACGTTATTTTGACGTGGAAAAGGTTGTGGCTAATTTTGGCAATATGCCGGCGGAGATGCTGGAATATGGCGCGCGGGCTTTGAAGCCGGTGGAAAATTACATCGCCAACTATCTCCGGCTGTGGGATAACCTCGATAACCCACAGGTGGTGGAATCCTGGCACGCCATGAATACCTGGGTCACCGACAATATCCCATTATCAGGCGCCACCTTTCGACAGCTGATTGTCGATCTCTACCGCAAGAATAGCCTGATGGAGGGAACTCTGACCATGCGCGGCGAGCGCGTCGATTTGAGCCGCATACGGGCCAATCTGCTGGACGTGATCGCCAGCGCCGACCACATTACTCCGCCTTGTCAGTCGGAGAGAATCGTAGAGAAGGTAAGCAGCACGGATAAACAGATCTTCCGGATTACGGGCGGCCATATCGGCATCATGGCCGGGAGTGGCGCCGCCAAACGCACTTGGCCGCAAATCAACGCATGGCTCGCGCAGCGATCAAGATGACGATCAAGATGACGGCTTGGCAAAGTTTCAAGTTTCGAAGGCAAACTGGAAACCGGGTCGAAGAAACTTGAAACACCTGAAACTCCACTTCAGGCGGCTTTCTTCTCCGGCCTCTTCTTATCAGTGGCTGGGCGGTCCGCCGTCACGGGCGCTGCACGGCCCATCCTGAAATGATCACTCAGCAAGAACACGATCACAAAGACGAATACCAGGAGAACGGTCATGTTGCTCCACCTCCGCCGTGCCGCGGCGCCAGTTGAATTGCCGGGGGGAAGAGCTGCGGGTTTTGCAGCCCTTCCCCGGGACCCGTCGTCAAGGGAACGCGCCCCGAAGGGCGCGGCGGATTGTAACGCCTAGGCTGCTTTATCCTCGGCCGAGGCGGTCGCCGCGTGTGCCAGGTTTTGCACTGGAGCCGTCGCGGTCTGCCATTTGCGTAGAAACCAAGCGGTGCTGGTATCGAGGTGGCGAATGGCTTTATCCGCCTCAGCCTCGTCTGTCATTTCCACGAAGGCGAAACTCGACACGATGTAGACGTGCTGAACCTGTCCGTACACTTCAAACGCCGTGCGAAGGTGCGCTTCCGTGCTGCGAAAATCGACGTTGCCGACGTATATGAGTACCATGTAACTCCCTCCGTGGTGGCCGGCTAGGTATGGTTTTCGGCTGCGGGGCCGGCAACTGGCGCCGGCCCCGAAGATGCGGAGGAAATTACCCCATGAGAATACCGCCGTTGACGGCCAACTCCTGGCCGGTGATGTAGTCCGCATTCGTCGCCAGGAAGGCGACCGCTTTGGCTATTTCTTCCGGTTGTCCCAGGCGCCCCAGCGGAATTCTCTTTTTGATGATTTCGATCGCTTCCGGTGATACCGCCGCCAGCATATCGGTGCTGGTGAAGCCCGGCGAAATGCAATTGGCGGTGATGTTGAATTTGGCCATCTCCAGCGCCAGGGTCTTGGTGAAGGCGGAGATTCCGCCCTTGCTGGCGGAATAATTTGCCTGTCCAAAATTGCCGGCCTGGCCACAATAAGAGCTGATATTGATGATGCGCCCGAATTTCTCGTTGATCATCGTGGGCAAGGCGGCACTGGTGGTATAGAAGGTGCCGTTCAGATTGACGGCAATCACTTCTCCCCAATCCTCGTCGGTCATCTTGCGCAGTGACTTGTCGCGGGTAATCCCGGCGTTGTTGACCAGGATGTCCAAGCGCTGCCACCGGTCGATGACTTCCTGAACCACCCGGCGGGCGTCTTCCTTAACGGAGACATCCCCTTGGATCACCAGGCAGTCGCAGCCGAGGGCCTTGATCTCATTGGCGACTTCCTCGGCATGGCAGCGATCCATGCGAAAGTTAACAGCGACGGAGGCGCCCAGATGCGCCAGTTCGACAGCGATCGCGCGACCGATGCCGCGTGACCCGCCAGTGACCAGGGCTACTCGCCCTTTCAGCGGAGTGCCCGTCCCATTTCCTGTTTCATTACTCATTGTCATACCCTCGTATTATTTAGTAACGGTCGTATTAGTTGTTATTAGTTGTTAGGAGCCTCGAAGATAGCGGCAATGCCTTGTCCCCCGCCGATGCACATGGTGACCAGAGCATACTTGCCGCCGATGCGATGAAGTTCGTGCAAAGCTTTGACAGCCAGAATGGCGCCCGTGGCGCCGATCGGATGGCCCAGGGCGATGCCGCTGCCGTTGGGATTGGTCCGGTCCGCCGGCAGGCCGAGTTCGCGAGTGACGGCTAACGCCTGCGCGGCGAAGGCCTCATTCACTTCGAACACGCTGAAGTCATCCAGTTTCATTCCGGTCTTGGCCAACAACTGGCGCACCGCCGGTACCGGACCCATGCCCATATATTTCGGCTCCACTCCCGCCAGGGCATAGTCCACCAGATAACCGAGCGGCTTGAGTCCGCGTTCTTCGGCGGCCTGTTTATCCATCAACACCACCGCGGCCGCGCCATCATTGATGCTGGAGGCATTGCCGGCCGTAACCGTGCCCTCCTTATCGAAGGCGGGTTTCAATTTCGCCAAACCTTCCAACGTGGCATCCGCCCGCGGATTCTCGTCGGTATCGAAGATCACCGGCCCTTTCCGGGTTTTCTGTTCGATGGGGACGATCTGCTCTTTGAAGATGCAGTTCTTAATGGCATCGATGGCCCGGCGATGGCTTTCGACCGCCAAAGCATCCTGGTCTGCGCGCGAGATATTCCACTTCTTCGCTACGTTTTCCGCGGTGATGGCCATGTGCACGTTGTCGAAAGGATCGGTGAGCGCTCCCACCATGGCGTCGATGACGGTTGCGTTGTCCATTCGCTGCCCCCAACGCAAGCCGCCAATCCAGTACTGAGCGCGGCTCATGCTCTCGGCGCCGCCGCCGATGGCCACTTTCACGTCCCCCATCCAGATCGATTGTGCCGCGCATAGGATGGCCTGCAGGCCGCTGCCACACAGGCGATTCACGGTTAACGCCGGCGCTTCCACCGGTACTCCGCCGTTCACCGCCGCCACACGGCTGAGATACATGTCTTTGGGTTCGGTATGGATCACATTGCCAAATACCACTTGGCCGACTTCGGCGGGCGCGATGCCCGCGCGTTGAATGGATTCGCGCACCACTGTCGCGCCCAATTCCGTTGGGGCAACGTCTTTCAATCCGCTGCCATATTTACCGATCGCGGTGCGCACTGCGCTTAGAATTGCTACCTCACGTTGGCTCACGTAATAGTCCTCCTCGTTCTGCAGGGAATTTCCGCCTGCCGGGAATGTGTCTTGCCGAATGAATCGCAGAAAACCAGAAGTGTAGAACTACTGCTAATAACGGAAACGTGAAGTAAGATGCCATTCGACGCAAAAAATGTTGGGCGGATGCAAAATATTTTTGCATGGCATATTTCCATTTTGGGAGGGTGTCAAAACTGGACGGTTTATTTTTGCGGGCGCTTGTTTTTCAGTTGGCATTCGTTATACGCTGAGCCCAGAAATGTCTATGTGGGGAGGGCCCTTATATGTTACCCAAGATCTCGATCAATCCACCCAATGGCAATCCATCGACGGAACGGCCATCGATCTCTTCTTACGACGCCTTTCAGGAGCATAGTTTGGACTACGCGATACAACTTCGCCGTATGGTCGAAGACGAGCACGAGGAGTTTATGGCGGCCGGTTCGGAACACGCCATTGCCGCGAAAGCCAGCTAGTGAGGCAGAAGAAGTAACAAGCCAGAGAGGCGGCAATAAGCGACAAGCAATTAGCGATAAGCCAGAAGCGGGCTGGGTTGGCTCTTTAGTTTTGGCTAGGAGTCGTTGTTATCCGGGTGCGCCAGCGGAAAGGGTGCAGAGGAGTCTTGGCGTGCTTGTTTGGCTTATTGCTTGTCGCTTGGTTGCTGCCTTCAGAAATGAAATCCTCCTCCGCAAATCAGCACTTCGCCGGTGACGTAGTCGGAGAGGGGAGAACAGAAGAATAGGACCGCTCCGGCGGCTTCTTCCGGAGTTCCCAACCGGCCCAGGGGACAGGCATGCTTGACCGATTCCAGCATGGCCGGCTGCACGCCCAGTTTAATTTCGTGTCCGTGCATGGCGATTATGTTTTCGTTGCCCGTCAACGGTTGGACCAGACGGGTATTAATGAGTCCGAAGCCCACGGCGTTTACGTTGACGTTATATCGCCCCCACTCCTTGGCCATCGTCTTGGTGAGGCCGATCACACCAGCTTTTCCGGAGGAATAGCCGGCCTGTCCGGCGTTTCCGTCGGTGCCGGCGATGGAAGTAATGTTGACCACCTTGCGCATCACGGTTTTTCCCTCGGCAATCTCGCTTTTCGCCTTTTCCCTTAGATAACCGGAGGCCGCCCGCAGAATGCGGAAGGGCACTACGAGATGAATCTCCAGCATGGAGGTAAACTGCTCATCGGTGGTCTTCTGGATAACGCCGTCCCAGCTATAGCCGGCATTGTTCACGACTATGTCGATGGAGTTAAAGGTCTTAAGGGTCTCCGCAATCAGTTCATCCGGGAAGGAGGGCTGGGTCAGATCACCCACCACATGCGAAACCTGACATCCCTCTCGGCGTAGGCTGCATTCGGTTTCCCGAAGGGCTTCTTGATCCAGGTCGTTGACCATGACCCGAGCCCCGGCGGTGGCCAGTTTAGTCGCTATCGCCCGCCCTATGCCTCGACCGGAACCGGTTACAATCGCAGTTTTGTCACGCAGCGTAAAGCTCATACTTGCCCTCCTCAGCCTCAGCTAGCAGATGACGATGTATAAGCGAAAGTTGTGCCTTGCTGCATGTTTATATGCAGTGCAGCATACCACTGCAATATACCACCATTCCGGACTGGGGGATTTGGGTTTTTGAGGGATTTTTCAGGCTAGATAATCGGACGGGCAAGCCAACAACACCTACCACGGAGACACCGAGTCACGGAGGACACGGAGATTTCAGGCGGAATTTGCCCTTATTCCTCCGTGACCTCCGTGACTCGGTGTCTCCGTGGTAGGTGTTGCTTTTGGGTTAGATCTCGAACACCGCCCCGGTGTCGGCGCTGGTGACGTGCTGCAGATATCGTGCCAGCCAACCGCGCTTCACCTTGGGTTCGAAGGGAGGCAGGGCGGCCAAACGTTTCTGAATCTCGGCCTCAGTGACCTTCAATTCGATGACGCAGGTCTTGGCATTGATATAGATCCGGTCGCCGGAATGAACGGCGGCAATCGGTCCGCCGGCGGCGGCTTCCGGGGAAACGTGGCCAATGCACAGGCCGCGGGTGCCGCCGGAGAAGCGGCCATCCGTGATCAGCGCCGCGCGGACACCGGCGCCCACCAGCGCCGCCGTGGGCGAAAGCATTTCCTGCATGCCCGGTCCGCCGCGTGGGCCTTCGTAGCGGATTACCACTACATCGCCGTCCTTGACTTCCCCAGCCAGGATTCCCTGGAGAGCGTCTTCTTGCGATTCGTAAATCCGTGCCGGGCCCTCGTACTCCATCATGTCTTCGGCGACCCCGGCAACCTTGACGACCGAGCCTTTAGGGGCGATGTTGCCAAACAACACCGCCAAGCCACCGGTTTGCGAAAAAGCTTTGGCCACCGGGCGGATTACGTCGCCATCCGGATCGGGAGCGCAGGCCACCATATCGCGCAGCGGTTTTCCCGTTACCGTGGGGACGTCGAGGTTCAAACCGGTTTTACCGTGCCTCTCCAATTCCTTCAAGATGGCCGGAATGCCGCCAACGCGATGAACGTGCTCCACATGCACTTCCGGACGGCTGGGAGAGACTTTGCAGATATTGGGCGTGCGGGCGGAAATCTCATTGAGCTTCGCCAGTTTGAACGGGATATTGGCGGAGTGGGCCAGGGCCAGCGTGTGCAGAATGGTATTGGTGGAACCGCCCATGGCCATATCCAGCACAAAGGCATTTTCCAGCGCCTGCGGCGTGACGATATCCAGCGGGCGAATATTGTTATCCAGGCAGATCTTCAAGGCGTGCGCCACGCTCTTGGTCAGGGCAGTGCGCGCCGGATTCGGTTCGGTGTATTGGAAGCTGTTGTCCATCCAGCGTTCGGCGGGAATAGTGCCGTTGCCGGGCAGAGCCAGCCCCAGGGCTTCGCCCAGGCAGTTCATGGAATTGGCGGTAAACATGCCGGAGCAGCTTCCGCAGCCGGGACAGGCCTTTTCGGCCAGCGCGCGCAATTCGGCATCGGTCATTTTGCCTACGCTGTGCTTGCCCACGGCTTCGAAGATGGTGATCAAATCGGTATTGCCGGGACCGGCCAGCATGGGGCCGCCGCTTACATACACCGCGGGAATATTGATGCGCACCATGGCGTTGTACATGGCGGGCACGATCTTGTCGCAATTGGCGATGCCCACCCAGGCATCGCAGGGATGGGCGCCGATAATGGTTTCAATCTGATCGGCGATCAGTTCCCGCGAGGGCAGGGAATACTTCATCCCGAAATGCCCCATGGCTATGCCATCGCAGATTGCTCCGCCCACATTCACGTACCAGACATTGAATCCCAGCGCCTTGAGTTCGTCGCGTACGATGGCGCCGATTTTGTCCAGGTGCGCGTGTCCGGGAATCTGGTTGGTATAGGAGTTAATGACGGTGACGAACGGTTTTTTCAAATCGTCCAGTGAGCTAATGACGCCCTCAGCCATCATCAATCCCGCCGCCGGCAGCATGTGTGCGCCTTCGGCGATAATGCGGCTTCCCCGTTTGCGGATGTTTTCAATGCCCTTATTCATAGTTTCTCAATTTTACAGCAGGAGGAGGGAACTTGGACGGGACCACCTTGTGTGATGAGAAACTCCGCCCGATGTAGCGCCGGCGTCTCGCCGGCTGTCCTGTGGGCGTCTCGCCCACAGGGCTTTGCTGCATGTACTGGTACGGCCGGGACGTCCGCACCGACAGCCGGCGAGACGCCGGCGCTACGTGCTTTTCGTGGTTAGGACCCCGACGCCAACTTCCTATACCGCCGAATCAGCGTATTGGTCGAACTATCGTGTTTCAACTCCGGTTCCCGCGGACTCTCCAGCTCCGGGACAATCTTGGCGGCTAGTACTTTTCCTAACTCGACGCCCCATTGGTCGAACGAGTCGATATTCCAAATCACGCCCTGGGTAAATACGCTGTGTTCGTACAGGGTAATCAACTTTCCGAGAATCTCCGGGGTCAGTCTTTCGGCCAGAATGGTATTGGTGGGGCGGTTGCCCTCAAAGACGCGGTGTGGAATCAGCCACTCGGGTGTGCCTTCGGCACGCACTTGTTCGGCGGTCTTGCCGAAGGCCAGGGCTTCGGTTTGGGCGAACAGATTGGCCATCAATAGATCATGATGATGGCCCAAGGGTTCCAGCGCCTGGCAGAAGCCGATAAAGTCGCACGGAATCAGCTTTGTCCCTTGATGGATCAGTTGATAAAAGGAGTGTTGTCCATTTGTGCCGGGCTCTCCCCAAAATACCGGCCCCGTCTGGTAGGTGACATGTTTTCCGGCCAGCGTGGTGTGCTTCCCATTGCTCTCCATCGTCAACTGCTGCAGATAAGCCGGGAAGCGCTTTAGATATTGTTCGTAAGGCAGCACAGCCACGGTTTCGGCGCCGAAGAAGTTGTTGTACCAAACGCCCAGCAGTCCCAGTAAGACCGGCAAATTGCGGTCGAAGGGAGCGGTGCGGAAATGCTCGTCCAGGGCATGCGAGCCGGCCAGCAGCGCGCGAAAATTCTCCGGACCAATGGCGATCATGGTCGACAAACCAATGGCGGATTCCATGGAATAGCGCCCGCCAACCCAGTCCCAGAATTCGAACATATTGGCCGTATCGATTCCGAATTGGGCGACCGCGGCGGCATTGGTGGAAACGGCGACGAAATGCCGGGCAATGGCTTTTTCGTCCTCCAGTTTGCTCAAGGCCCAGGCCCGGGCCGTTTGGGCATTGGTCATGGTTTCCAGGGTGGTAAACGTCTTCGAGGAGATTATGAATAGCGTCTCTTCCGGATTCAGGTCGCGGGTCGCTTCCTTGAAATCGGTGCCGTCCACGTTGGAGATGAAGCGGAATGTCAACTCGCGCAGACTGTAATGGCGCAAAGCTTCGTAGGCCATCACCGGGCCGAGATCGGAACCGCCGATTCCGATGTTGATCACGTTACGGATCCGTTTGCCCGTGTGTCCCGTCCATTGCCCGGTGCGCACGCCCTCGGAAAAAGCGGCCATCCGATCCAGCACGGCGTGAACTTCCGGCACAACATCCCGGCCCTCCACCAGAATTTGCTGGCCGCGTGGCGCCCGCAAGGCAATGTGCAACACTGCCCGCTTCTCGGTGACATTGATCTTTTCGCCATGAAACATCGCGTCAATGCGCTGGCGCAGGCCGCACGATTCGGCCAGCTGCCCTAAAAGGGTTAGCGTTTCCCCGGTGACGCGATTTTTTGAATAGTCGAGGTAAAGGCCCAAATCTGCCAGGGCCATCCGGGCGCCACGCTCAGGATCGGCGGCAAACAGCTCGCGGAGGTGCTGGTGACGGATACTCTGGTAGTGGAGTTCCAGGGCCTTCCAAACCGCTTGCTCAGTCCGGGGTTGCGCTTCCAAGGTGGTAGGCATGGTCATCCTTTTTTTCTTCCTTATCCCAACAGCAGATTTTACCGCTTCATAACAAATCTTTACATTCTGTCGCCTCGGCGCGTGTTCATCTATAAAGAGCAGGTGGCGTAAGCTGCTGTGCCGTCGTGGGGTGTGGGTATGCGGTCTGATGGGCGAAACGGAATGAAACGTTGCCAGTGTGCCGGAAAACAAGCGCTGCAAGCCAGGCCGCAAGTGTATGCGGCCCGGGCGGAGTTCTGTCGCATGTTTCAAGACGACATGAATCGTTTGTACTTCCTGTGCTTCGCGCTGACCGCCGAGCACGGCAAGGCGGAGCAGTGCTTTCTGGCCGCCATGGAAGATTGTTTGAAGGCCGACGGCGTTTTTCAGAACTGCGCCCAGCGCTGGAGTCGGCGCATGGTGATCCTGCGCGCCACGCAAATGCTCCGGCCGGTACGTAGCCCCGACGAAAACCTGCCATTGCCAAGCGGCTCTTCCCAGTCGGAGGCGCTGGCTGCCCCGGCGGTGCTAGCCGCGTTAATCGATCTGCCCTCGTTTGAGCGCTTTGTTTATGTAATGTCGGTTTTGGAGCGATATTCGGTGCAGGAGTGCGCGGTGCTCCTTCATTCCTCACGTAAGGAAGTATTCCAAGCCCGCAATCGAGCCATACTCCAACTGGCCAATATCTTGGGCGAGTCGAGGGACGACACTGCGGAATTAGCGGCCAGCGCGGATTGACCCGGGAGCGCGGCCAGCCAATTCCATTATCACCTGATTGTCACCCTGCGCGAGTCCCGCTGAGCGGGACGAACTCCGCTCTCCAGGAACTCTTTTGCAAACCGTATCGCTTCAGTAGCCACGCCATTGAGGGTAGCGCCGGCGTCCTCGCCGGCTGTCGGTGCGGCCGTCCCGGCCGTACCAGTAAATGCAGCAAACCCCGTGGGCGAGACGCCCACAGGACAGCCGGCGAGACGCCGACGCTACACCGGACCCGCGGAGTTTCTGTTCATTATGGACCCGCCGCCAGGCGGATGCGTCACTCAGTATGACAATCGCCCGCGCACCCAGGTGTTCCCAAATGAATAACATCGTTCCCGTATCTTCACGGACATTTAACAAGGCATTCACATCCGCTTAAAGCGGCGTAATTAGAACCAACCCATGTCCGCTCAAAATTCAGGCGTTTTGCCCCAGTCCGCTGGGATCAGGTCTGCGTTGCCGGTGCATGGCGTAGCCGCATGGCTTCTTCCGTGGCGCCGGCTGCAACGCGTGTACGGCAAAATCATGATGCAGGACGAAGCGGAGTTGATTTTTCGCCGCATTCTGCGGGCCATGGCGGCTGACTATGCGGTCGAGGAAAGCGCCTTGCAACACATTCCTCGCACCGGTCCCTTGGTGGTGATTGCCAACCATCCGTTCGGCATTCTCGATGGCGCCATTGCCGGTGACCTGCTGGCGCGGGTCCGGCCGGATGTCAAAGTGGTGACCAATCGGCTTCTGGCCGGCGTGCCCGGCATGGCGGAGCGCTCGGTATTCGTCGATCCTTTTGGCACTCATGAATCCGCCTATGCCAGTCTGCGCGGGCTGAAGGAATCCATCTCCTGGCTGAAGTCCGGGGGCGCTATCGTTATCTTTCCGGCCGGCGAGGTGTCGCATTTACGTCTGGATCATCCGGCGGTGACCGATCCGGCCTGGACTCACACCGCCGCTCGCCTGATCCGCATGACCAAGGCCAACACCGTACCGTTATTCTTTGCCGGGTCCAATAGCGCGGCCTTTCATGCGCTGGGCTTAGTCCATGGACGGTTGCGTACCCTGCGGCTCATGCACGAGTTCGTGAACGCCGCCGGGAAAATGGTCCAGCTTCGCGTGGGCACCGCGATTGCTCCCGAGGCGATGGCCGATATGGGAAGCGATGGAGACGCCACGGCCTATCTGCGCTGGCGGACCTATCTTCTGGGCGAGAGCGAAAAGCATCCCCTGCGCTGGCCGTGTATTCGCCGCCGGAGCCGGCCCATCCCGGAAGCCCTGCCGGCAAACACCATGCGGGAAGAAGTGGAAGCCCTCGGACCCGACGCTTGTCTGGCACAAAACGGCGAGTTCTCCACCTTCCTGGCCGATGCCCATCAAATTCCCTCCGTTTTGAAGGAAATTGGGCGATTGCGTGAAGTCACATTTCGCGCTGTGGGTGAGGGAACCGGGGCGGCTTACGATCTCGACTCATATGATGCGCATTATCGGCACTTGTTCATATGGCGTCCGGAGACCAAGGAGATCGTAGGTGGCTATCGCTTTGCCGAGACCGCAAAGGTGCTGCCCGCGCGTGGCATCAAGGGCCTGTATACCAGTTCGCTGTTTCGTTATGACGAAAAGTTCTTCGATCAGTTGGGCGGGGCGCTGGAATTGGGACGTTCTTTTGTCCGGCCGGAGTATCAGCGCATGTACGCGCCGTTGCTGATGCTATGGAAGGGAATTGCCCGCTACGTGGCGCTTCATCCGCAAGCGCCGGTACTGTTTGGAGCCGTGAGCATCAGCAATGCCTATAACCGTGCGTCGCGGGAGTTGTTGGTCAAGTTCTTCGAGAAACACAAAGAGAAGCAACCGCTGGCGGGCTTGGTGGTGCCGCGAACTCCATTTCGTGCCGGACGCTTTCGTGGTCGGGCACTGGACGACGTGCTGCCACTGTTACGCGACGTCGAGGATCTGAACGCGCCGTTAGCCGACATTGAACGCGACGGAAAGACGGTTCCTATTCTGTTGAAGCAGTATCTGAAAATGGGCGGAGTGGTGCTGGCTTTCAATGTGGACCGCGATTTTTCCGATGCCCTGGACGGGTTGGTTTTCGTCGACATGCGCCGCACGAAAGCCTCCGCCCTCGCCCGCTACATGGGCACGACGGAGGCTGCGGAATTTCTGCAACGGTACGGCATACCGCAAAATTAATGATGTGGCGAGCGGCGGTTTTTCGCCTTCTGCTCAACCGACAACAAGGGTGCCCGCCCCTTTGCCGCCGGACCTGTGACCCCTCTCCCACCCTCGTACTTGACACAACTTGGTTAGATATCGAATTGGACCGGAGCGGACGTGCCACTCGTATCAGATTGCTTGCGCCAGAATGAGCAGTGACCCCAGTTTGCTCTATCGCGCACCCAAATCGAAGTCGTTATCGCGGCTGAAGGCGGGTGTAGCGGCTAAGGTCACCTTCAGTGTGAAATCCTGCTTGCCGTCGTTGACCAGCAGCGTAAACGAGCCGGCAGGCAATTCGCGGAACAGGTAATTGCCTTCCTCGTCAGTGATCGATTCGCGTTTCAATTCCACAATCGTGACTTTGATGCCGCCCAGAAGCACTTCTTTCCTGCCTTGAGAGTCAAAGGCTTTGACTCGCCCCGAGATGGTCCGAATCGCCTTGGATGTAAAGGTGACGTGAGTGGGCGCGCCCAATTGCAGATCCGTAGTCACCGGATCGAGGCCCTCGGAAAGATAGCCGGCGGGCAGGGATTCCGCTTTGGGTTCGATGCGATAGCTGCCGGCGGCCAAGTCGGCCAGCAGGAAATGCCCTTCGCCATCGGTGACGGCCGTGTACGTTTTTTGCGCGCCCGTCACGCTCACGGTAACGCCGGAAAGTCCAACTCCCGCGTCATTCACTACATGGCCGATCAGGCGCGCGCGCGTGAAGACGACGCCGAAATCCACGCTGGCGTTAATCTCCGTAGCCACCGGCGTAGGAGTAGTAAAGAAGTAAGGCTGTCCGCTATGAAACACCGCCTCCACCTGATGCGCCCCGAAGGGAACATGGGCGAAATAGTAATGTCCCTGGGCATCCGTGGTGGTATGGCGTGTACCGTCTAAAACGATTTCCATCGCCGCGAGGCGCGGCATTCCGTCGCGAAACACTCCCTGGGCTGCCGTGTCCTGAAAGGCGGTGCCGGCGATGGTCCCGCTTCGCCCCGGTATTAGAAGCCAGGGAACCCGATTGAACTTGTGCCGTAGCGAGATTTCCAGCAGCGGGCGATAACCGGAGGCTGTCCCCGGCGCCGTACTGCGAAACAGCGAAGCGGAGGCAAACACGGTGTTGGCGCGAGTCAATTGTCTTGAGTACGTTGCCGTGTAGATTGTCGATTCCACAGTGTTGCTGATGGTTTGATTGCTGGTGTAAAGCGCGCCCAGGTAAAGCTGCTGGAGCGAAGAACCTCCCGGCTTCCAATTCAGCGTGGTGCCGGCCTGCAACAGCACCGGGCTTAGATTCCACGACAGTTGATTGATGTAGCCGAGGGCTAGCAATACGGCATCATTCCGCAATAAGTCGGAAACCTGCTCCGGCGAGGTCGCGGCAATTCCCAAGCGATCCAAAGTATCTTGCAACCCCGGGATTGAGGAGTACAAGGTTGTCACCGTCGGAGTCTGCGTCTGGCGATCAACGTAAGCCGAGAGCTCCCATTGCCGGGTGCTGCCGGAAACGTTAGTCCGGAAGCCGCGGCCATTGCCGCCTTGGCTGTTGTTCAGCGCTTCCCGGTACTGAAAGCCCGCGCCGAAGTGGGCCGAGGTGAAGCTTACGCCCAGCGGGAACTGCAGGTTCTGAAGGGGGCCGGTCGTGGCCGCGCCTCCACTGAAGCGAGAAAAGGAATAGCCGCCATTTCCGAACCAATGCCGAGAAAACTGGTAGTCCACCGTCCAGTCGCTGGATATGTTCACCTGCGCCGGAAGCGTAGGCAGGTCATATTGGTTGCCGGAGAAGGACAGCGACGAACTCGTCCGCCGGCCCAGTTTTCGCTCCCAGTGCAGATCGGATAGAAAGCCATGGAGATTGTTTACCGCCACGGAATGGAAGTCAGGCGCCTCATAACGCAAGTTCGCGTAGATCTGCTCGTCGGCTTGCCGGTGATATTTCAGGCGTCCGGCGAAACCGGGACCGCCGCCCAACCCGGCCTCGGCCAGAAAGGCCAAATGCTTGCCGATCTCGTGACGGAATTCCAGCGAGCCCAGCGTTCCTGGATGTCCAGCGGACAATTGACTGGCATTGCTGCCTTGGAAGTAATACAGACTGGGCGTGAGGAATGAGTTGTTGCCCAGGGAGAACTGGTATCCAATGCCGCCCACCGCTTCTTTCTGCGCCGGCAAAAAGAGGTTTTGAAAGCTTGTCTGAGCGGTGTAGCCGCCGTGAAATAGCCATCCTTGATCGCGGAAGTGGAAGCCGCGTACCAGCACATTGTCCAGAGTCAATGGTGAATCGGATACCATCTGATCCAGGAACGTGACGTCGCGCCCCGGAGTCTCGATCTCATAGGAGAGGGAAGGAAAGGCCGCCGGAGATTGTCCCTCCGCGGGGGGCAAGTAGTCCACGTTTTCCGCGTGCAAGCGTATGGTGCGATCTCCCTGGCGCTCGGTGAAATCAAAGGCATTTTGCAACTGGTAGGGGTCGTTGCTGAAGCGCAATTCGTAGCTGCCCTCTTCGGCGGAGGCGCCCTCGCCGCCGGGCCGGGGAAAGCCGGGGGGAAAGACCGGCGCCGGCTGGGGAACCGAGACGTGATAGGGCTGAATGCCGACTCCGGTGATCACCATGACCGTGGTGCTTCCGGGATGATTGCCTTGAATCGTAAGCGTTCCCACGTTCACCGAGGCGTCCGCGTAGTAGCTGTTCAACGAATAGGCGGCAGTGGCTCCAGGAACATTAAGCTGGACAGTTTGCTGGTACCCAACCGTGACAGTCTGGGCTATAGCCGGTACCGTTAGCAGGCCCAACAGCAAACCTAGAAAGCAATATTTCATTCCACAGTGAATTCGGCGGTTTGCGATAGCGTTTTGTCTTCAAATTGAAAGGAACTGATGGCCTGGTAATGTCCCGGAGGCAGCAACGGGTCGTAGGTCGCCGTGAACTCCAGGCGTTCGCCGGGCAACAGACGCTGTGCGTTGAAGGGAACCTTGCCCACCAATTTTCCCGAGTCCGACAGCAGCGCCACTACGCCTTCGGGAATCACCGGCTCCGTTCCCGTGTTCACCAGCGGTACGGATACGGTCAGCGGGCGAGTGGTGGTTTGCGGTTTAATCTCCGCCGGAGAAGGAGAGATGGCGAAGTTGTTGGAAGCCGTAAAGGTGATCAAACATCCCAGGGACGCAGTCATGGCTACCGCGCCTTGTCCTTGCAAACGATCGGTGCCGTGAAAGATGGCGACGATTGCACGTACCGGCGTGTCCGGCGGCAGGGTGACGGTCACATCCACGGATGCGGATTGCCCCGGCCCCACCGTTACGGTCGGGCGAGAGAAGATCGCGGTGGCGGCGATGCTTTGCGGCAACTCTCCGGCATTGACGAATTCGCGGTGACCGTTGCGCACCTGTATATCCTGGGCGATCATCTCGAAGCCAAACGTCATCCCGGTCTGGTTGCTGATGGTGAGGGTCTGCGTCAGACTTTGCCCGGGCAATCCCCTCGTCATGATGACTGCGGGACTTAGCGAAAGCGCTTTGGCTTGATCCGGCCCGGCTGCTGCCGGTGGGTTGACCTGGGCTTTACCGGCCACGGGAGCAGCGGCTGCCGCCGTTCCCGGCCCAGCGGACTGAGCCGTCACTGCGGACACAAGCGCACTCACCGTCAACAAGACGCAGAGCCAGCGGCCTCTTAACTGAAGCAAGCTCATTGCACCCCTCGGAAGAAATATTCAGACTAGTTATTCTCTAGTCAATGTACTCTTAAGGCAATAGGGGATACACCGGAGAGGCAGCAGGCAGCCTTCGGCCCTCGGCTGTCGGCCTTCGGCCAGCAGAGCAAAGCCAGGCAGCCAGCGGCCCTCGGCTGTCGGCCCTCGGCTTTCGGCCAGCACGGAAAACCCAGAGGCAGGCAGAGGCGGCCGTGGCCGGAAGCGGTGCTGGCCAAAGGCCGACAGCCGAGGGCCGAGGGCCGCTAATTCTGTACTGCCAGAAACCCTATGGTATTTGCGATGGCTCCCTGGTCCTGGGAGACGGAACGAGGTACGGCAATTTCTAAACGGTGGGAGGTGACCTCTCCGAAATGGATACTGCCCTGAATCAGCCGCGTTGCGGTTGTCAGGGGGATCCCGTCCATGGAGATATCGCAACGTGCATCCGGGTGGTAGAGGAATGCGCTCAAGCTAGCCGAGCCCGAGGGGACTCCGGGATTATTCAAGCGTACGCCGAAAGAACTGTGGACAACCATGGAGCCCGGGCGACGTTCGACGGTGACTCCGCCAGTGCGGGCGCCGGTTCCCGCCGAGACTTCCCCTAACTGCAGAGTTCCTTGGCCTTGGGGGAAGGAACTCATGGTGGGGCCGCCGGTTACGGGAACGAAGGTGACCGAAATCGATCCCTGGCTCACCGGCGCGCTAGCCTTGATCGCCACTCGCGGTTTTCCCACCGGCCGGGGCTGGCCCCAGGCGGAGATGCCGCCCAGAGCCAGTAACAGTCCCAACAGATAACGGGTTAGCAGATCCGTCGTCGGCAATGCCGTTCCACTACTCCTTTAGAGTTGTGTCGCTATCAGGTTGATAGTATTAGAGATCGAGCCGCCCGCTTCGGTCGTTGGGATGGAGAGGATAAACGCGTGACTCACGATATTTCCATATCCTGTGCCGCCGGTAACCGCCACCGCAGTGGTGGATAAAGTCTTAGTATCCACAGTCCAGGTATTGGTGGTGTCGGCATTTTGCAGCGCGGCGGTCAGGCTATAGCCAGTGCCGGCGCCGGCATTAAACTGCGCGACCTTGACGCCAAAGGCGGTGCTCAGCGTGAACGCCGTGGCCGGGGTCCCCACCAGCGCCTTGGTTACGCCGGTTGGCACCGTGCCGCCGTAGGCGGAAACGTTGCCTAATGCCATGGTGGCAGCCGGCGTGGATGCGTTGGTTAAGGCGATACCGCCAGTGGCATTTTCCAACGTCAGGTAAATGCAACTTTGCAAGGTTGCCGTTATGGCCAGCGTTCCATTCGCGGTGTTTTGCGCTGCCAGGGTGCCTACCGGTAAGAGCCCCAGGGCCAGGACTAGTAGAGTCAGCTTCTTCATTATTGTTCTTATGCTCCCATTGGTGTTCTTGATCCCCCAAGAACTCTGAACAGCACTGTACTTGAGTTGTTTCGCGGTGAACCAGATTACAAGGGTAATCAGGTAGTTAATAGCCCGTAATCAGGTGGTTACGGGGAGCAATCTGCGGGGATAGTCTTAGCCCAGGTGGGGGCAGGGTGGAAGCGTTGGGCTTTAGCCCAGCGAAATTAGCTAAGGAATATTGCGGGCTTTAGCCCCGGGGGCACTCACTTTTCGACCGGGTCGTGTCAGGGCACGACTTCAGTCGTGCCGTAACAGCGTGCAAATCAAAGCCGGCTTTAGCCGCTGTTGTGCTGGGCCAGAACCGCTTTCGGGAGCCCCAGCGGCTAAAGCCGAACATCTTTAACACCCTTTCGGCACGACTAAAGTCGTGCCCTGACACAAACCTCAACGTCTGAGCCCTACCAAAGTTTCGTCGTCATCCCCGCTAAAGTTTAACCGGGCCCAGCCGATGGGGAGATGAGCAGCCAATATTTATGTCAACGCCTCGGGTCGACCGCCATTGGGTCGTTCTGTGCCGGGTTATCCTCATCGGGATATTATTCCTGCGCGGTTCGACTATGGCGATTGCGCAATCCGGTACGGCACGGCTGACGGTGACGGCGACGGTTGTGCCCTCCGCCTACATTGTCTTTCAGCCGGACGGTACTGCCCGGATCATTACCGCCAATGACCCGGACAGTGGCGTCGCCACCAGTTGGCGCCGGAGAGTTGCGAGTTGTGAGTTGCGAGTTGCGAGTAGAGCTGCGAGTTGTGAGTCGCGAGCTGCGAGTCGGAAATCGATCCCTCGCATCTCGCGACGAGCCTCGAATCGGCCCCTCGCAACTCGCAACTAGCAACTCGCAACTCTCCGGCGCCTCGCAACTCACAACTCGCAACTCGCAACTCGCAACTGGCTTCAATTTACTGTTGCCGTAAAGTCAATCGTATTGCTGATGGTTTGCGCGGCTGCCGATGCTGGAATCTGAATGGACAGACTGTACTGCACATTTTGGGCGTAACGACTGTCGTTCTGTGAAAGCGGTACGGCATTGGTCGATAAGGTTTTGCCGGAGACCTGGTAGCCGAAGACTCCGGGCGGGGAACTCAGATAAGCACTTAAGTTGAAAGTGGAGCTGCCGCAACCGCCCTGATTCACTTCAAGATCGAAGGGGGAACTGACGGTGAAGTAGGTGGAATTGGCGCCTGTGGGACGGGTCAATGTAACGCCGGCCGCGGGATGCGCGCCATACATCGAGATCGTTCCGAAATTCAGGGCTGCGCTCGAGCTGGCGGCGCCGGACAGGGCGACTCCGGCGGGATCGGAATTGAACACCAGGGTGAGGGAACTGCGGTGCTCCACGCTCCCATTGAGGGTCCCGGTGGCGACCATCTGCGCCATCCCTGGGAGGGCGCAGAGCAATCCCACAGCGAAGAGCAAAAGCGAGCGCGAAGGGGTGTATCGGCTCATTTAGCGGTAGCCTCGAATTCGACGGTGCCGCTGAGCGTTCCCGCCGGCACCTGTTTCTGGACCTGAATGGCGAAGGTTTCCGTGGTGCTGCCATAGGCGTTGGTTTGCTGTGGGGCGGATGTCCGCGAGGGCGTCAGCGTTTGCGAATTCAACAAGAATGCCACTTGGCCGGGAGGGGCGCTGGCCACCCAGGCCCGCAGGTCATATTGCGAACTCGAGAGGTTGAATACCTCCACGTCCAGATAGAACGGACTGCTCATCTGATAAGTCGAGTTGTTGACTACTGTGTACTGCCCACAGCCGCCGTGGGTTCCCCCCGCCGGTTGCGTGGCCCAGCCTAGATTCAGTCCCGCGTTGTTGGTGCCGGAGCCGGTGAGCGGACAGACGCCCGGTCCGGCGGGATAACTGTTGAATACCAAACTGATGGAGGAGTTCACGTGCAGCGAGACGGTTAACGCTCCCGCGCCCTGCGCGAATGCCGGAAGGCTTCCCAACAGCAAAATGGCGCAAAGGCAGGCCACGGCCCATCCTTCACGATTTCGGTAGCGCCACAACTTCAAAAGTCCTCTCCCTGCTTGAGGGCGATCCCTGGGCTGAGCGGATATAAATATTGATGGGAGGTCCGGACCAATCCCCAATTGGTACGGCTACAGACAGCATACTTTAGTCATTTCCGCGCTTTCTAGTTACTTTGGTAACTGGCCTTCTGGTCCTGGATGCGCGGCCACCTGCCCCGGCCTGCCGTGGGTCCTGGCCGCATCGAAATGCGGGCAGGATGCCCGCGTACCCAGGGGCCATGTCCAACCTGCAACTCCGCTCCGGCGTCTAAATACCTCGTTGGACGCGCGCTTGAGATTTCTGAGATTTCCGCAGCGGCGAGGCTCGCCGCAAGATCGGGGACATGGCCGCCTTGTCCCTTTCCCCAACTCCGCTAGACCGTCCCCCGGACTGGCCGGGCGATTATGGCGCATGGGCCCGGGAATTGTGACCGGTTCTTCCAACCTGGACCCGTCCGCAGTGGTTACGGCGACCATTATTGGAGCCACCTACTCGCTGTCTTTGTTATGGGTGGTATTTCTCTGCGTGCCCTTTTTGTTGGGGCTGTTCTCCGTCACCGCGCGTATCGGCGTGGAGACCCGTAAGGGCCTCTTGGACCTGGTGCGCGAATATTATGGCCGGCCTCTGGCAATATTCGGCGCCGCCTTTACGGTTGTGGTCAATATGGCCGTCGTCATCGCCGACCTGATGGCGGTGACCGACGCTTTTTCCATTTTGCTGAATCAACGCCGCAGCTTCTTCATTGCCGCAGTCGCCTTTTCGGTTTGGTACATTCTGATTTTTCGCGATTACCGCAAAATTACCCTGGCCTTGGTCGTGGTCTCGTTGCCGCTCTATGTCTATGTGGCCTCGGCGGTGATGACCGGACCTCCGCTGGGGGAACTGCTACACCGAATCCTCATGCCGCAGTTGCGGAATACGGCGCATTGGACCGAGGGCGTGGTGGCGCTGTTTGGGGCTCTGCTGACACCCTACATTGTGCTCTGGCAAACCAGTTCGCGCAGTGATCCGGAGCACGAGCCACACCGCAGTGACGCTTATGCCGCCACGTTGGTCACGGCGGTGCTGGCGATTTCGGTGATGGTGGCCTCCGCCTCGGTGCTGCATTTTGCCCAACCCGTGGACATGACTACCCGTCAGGCCGCCGAGGCCTTGCGTCCGGTGGTTGGCGATCTGGGGCCGATCTTGTTCGCGCTGGGCATTATCGGTTCGGGGATGGTGGCGATTCCCGTCCTCATCGCTTCCCTGTGTTACGACATTGCCCAAGCCATGGGGTGGCCCTACGGCCTGAGCGAAAAGCCCTGGGAAGCCAAGCGCTTTTATGTTCTGATTTCCGCGGCGGTGCTCCTGGCGGCGGTGGGAAATTTTGTGCACATCAATCCCGTCAAGGCGTTGTATTGGTCCATGATTCTGGCCGGCGTATTAACGGTGCCCATCTTTTTGTTTGTTCTGTTGGTTTCCAACGATCGGCGCATCATGCATACCACCAACAGCCGCTGGCAGAACTTTTGGGTAGGAGCCGCCGCCGGAGGCGCGACGGCGGCCGCCGGAATGTTTCTCTGGACCCGGTTTTCGCCTTGATCTGTCAAGTGCACTTTGGATACTGTCCTTCCGCCGCATTTTCTTGACGGCTTTCTATCCTTAGCGCACTGTTAAGCCGGATTACACTCTAGACAAAAGAATTTGCAGTTGGAGAATCGCAAGGTTCTCCCGTGGATGACCGGACATTGCTGAAGATGTGGCGGAAAGCTGCCAGAGGACTTTGCGAATGTTCAAAGTTCTGAGGGCCCACAACCCGAGCGTCCAGATGGTGTTGCTTCTCTTGCTGGGGGCAATCTGCGCGCACGGGTTGGAGCCTGGACGGCCCATGGCTAGTTATGGGCATCGGGCCTGGATGCGGGAATCCGGCTTGCCGCAGGATACGGTCACCTGCATGGCCCAACGCCAGGGTGGCTATCTCTGGCTGGGTACGAACGACGGGCTGGTCCGCTTCGATGGCGCTCAGTTTACCAGCGTGGATTTATCGGTTCCTCAAGGCCTCAAAGTAAGCGGCGTTTACGCGCTGTTAGAGGATCGCGAGGGCGGCCTGTGGATCGGAACCAACAATAGCCAAGTCCTTTACTACAAGGATGGCCGCATAGTCCCCATACTCTGGCCGGGTATCGTTCCCCATCTGCAACCCACATTTATACGAGGCATTCACCAAGCCCGTGACGGTTCCGTATGGATTGCCAGTGAGGACGGGCTTTTCCGCTACCGTGGTGGCCGGATTACGGAGATTACGGCACACGAAGGCTTGACCTCGAATCGGGTGGAAGCTATCGCCGAAGATGGGGAAGGACACATCTGGGTGGGGACGGCGGGAGGGGGACTGCTGCGCTGGGAAAACGGCAAACTGGTGGCTGTCGATCCCGGTGGCGGAAGTCGCTTCATTCTTGCGCTGTTAGCCGACAACCAAACCCTTTGGGTGGGCACCTTGGAAGGGTTGCGCGTGCTTCGCCAAGGCCGGCTGGAACCCTATACGGCGCAGCAGGGATTGGGCAGCCAGGCCATTGGATCCCTGTATCAGGATCGCGAAGGCGCCCTTTGGGTGGGGATGCTGCAAGCCGGTGTACGCCGCATCGGCCGCGATGGGACGGTCTCCAGATACTCGCACGGGGATGGACTCTCTTCCGACATGGTTCTCTCGATCTTGGAGGATTCGGAGGCCAACCTGTGGATCGGGACCCTGGGAAGCGGGCTCAACCAGTTGCGCGACGCGGTCGTGCGGAAGCTCACGGCCGAGGATGGTCTGTCGCCGGGATTTATCCGGGCAGTCATGCAAGGACGCAATGGCGATTTCTGGATGGCCAGCAACACCGGCGGCCTGAATCGCATGCATGACGGCAAGATCAGCAACTATGGAACGCGACAGGGGCTTTCCAGCAATTCCTTGCGTTCGGTCTACGTGGATACCGATGACTCAGTTTGGGTCGGAACCTACGGCGCCGGGTTGAACCATTTATGGAAGAACGAACGGGTCGAGGTATATACGACCGAGCAAGGACTTGCCGATAACACCGTTAAGGCCATTCTTCGAACCAGAGATGGTAGCTTGTGGGCGGGCACGGACGGAGGGGTAAGCCGCTATCGCAACGGAACGTTTACCAATTTCACCTCTCGGGATGGACTCGCGGCGGATTCCGTATGGCAGATATTGGAAACCCAGGATGGAACTCTGTGGTTTGCCACCAACAATGGCGTCTCCCGCTTCAAAAATGGCAAATTCGAAAGTCTCACCATCCGGGATGGGCTTTCCAGTAACTTAATTCGCTATTTGTTTGAGGATCGCGATGGCGTGGTGTGGATCGGGACCCGGGATGCGGGGTTGAACCGCTGGGATCACGGGCGCATTACGATTTATAACCAGAGCGTCGGATTGGCCCATGACGCGGTGTACTCGATTGCCGAAGACGACGAGCACAACCTCTGGCTGAGTTCCAATCAGGGCGTCTTTCGTACCGAAAAAAAACAGCTCCAGGAATTTGCGGAAGGACGAATTCATGCCATTGTCTCCGTCCTGTATGACGCGGCCGATGGTATGCCCAATGCGGAATGTGCCAGTCTGGTTCAGCCTACGGTGTGGAAGGCACAGGATGGCAAACTGTGGTATCCGACCGTGGCGGGCGTCGCGATGATTGATCCTCGCCTCCTGGGACATGGATTTGAGGTCAACCCGCCTTTGATTGAGCGGTTCTTCGCCGACAAACGGCCGGCCGCGCTTTCCTCATCCGAGCTTAAAATCCCGCCGGGCCAGGGCGAACTCGAGTTTCACTATACGGCGATTTATTTCGTTGATCCGGCCAGGATTCGATTCCGCTACAAACTGGAAGGCTTCGATCAGGACTGGGTGGATGCCGGCGTGCGTCGAGCCGCTTTCTATACCAACATTCCGCCGGGCGCCTATCGTTTTCGGGTTATGGCGCAAGGCAGCGATGGCGGCTGGGAAGAGAGTGCGCCGGATCTCCAGTTCCGTCTTTTGCCGCATTATTACCAGTCCTCGTGGTTTTGGGCGTGCGTGATTGGTGCGCTGGGATTGGCGGGGTGGGGATGCTATCGCTTGCGCCTGCGCACCTTGCAAACGCAAGAACGGGCGCTGTTCGCCTTGGTGGAAGCGCGGACCGCGGCGCTGCAACACGAGGTTGTAGAACATGAGCGCGCCGAGCAAGAGCTCTATGCCGCCAAACAGGCTGCGGAAGTTGCCCAGCGGGCGGCCGAGCACGCGAATCGGGCGAAGAGCGAGTTTCTGGCCAATATGAGTCATGAAATCCGCACTCCCATGAACGGCATTATGGGGATGACCGACTTGGCGATGGAAACCGATTCCGGCCCTGAGCAACGCGAATGTCTGGCCATGGTGAAGTCCTCGGCCGAGGCCCTGCTGGTGATCCTCAACGATATCCTGGACTACTCCAAGATCGAGGCCGGAATGATTCGTTTCGATCCCACCCGGTTCTCGGTTTTGCCGCTGGCCGCCGATTGCCTGAAGAACGTATCGGTCGCGGCTGCGCAAAAGGGGCTGGAATTAACTCTCCAGGTCGACCCGCGAGTGCCGGCGGAAGTTATCGGCGATGCCATGCGATTGCGGCAAGTGCTCCTGAACCTGCTGGGCAATGCCCTCAAGTTTACTCATCAGGGGAAAGTGGCGCTGTTCGTGGAAGTGGAAAAAGCGATGGAACTGGGTTGGCAACTGCACTTTGTCGTGCAGGACACCGGCATCGGGATTCCATCCTCCAAGCAACAAACGATTTTTCATGCTTTTGAACAGGCGGATTCCTCGACCACGCGGCATTATGGAGGAACCGGATTAGGCCTGGCGATCTCCTCCCGCATTGTTCAGCTCATGGGTGGTCGAATATGGTTGGAAAGCGAACCGGGCAAAGGATCGAGCTTCCACTTCACCATCCAGACGGAAGCGGCGCCGGCGAAGATTCAATGAGACCAAGAACGCTGTCTGGCCGCGGGCATGGACGGGTATCTAGCCAAACCTTTGAGCCGGCAGGACCTGATTCGTATCATTACTCAGCCCGGTGAAAAATTGACGGTTTCGCCGAAGTATTGAATAAGATTCTAAGGTGCTCCTAATCGCGCGACCTAATTGCCGCCGGAGTGGGATTAAAGGCAAGGGGAAGAAAGGCCGATTACCGATACAGCTATGCGTCTCCACCGGGCTTATCTTCGGAGCTTAGGAATCCTTCTGTGCGTCCTGTCCGCCACGTTCGCACAGGCCTTGGAGCCCGGTCGGCCTTTTGTGGAATACGGCCATCGCGTATGGCTGCCGGAATCCTCCGGATTGCCCCAAAGCGTCATTCGTAGCATGATCCAGACCAGCGACGGCTACCTGTGGTTGGGGACCGAGGCCGGGCTGGCGCGTTTTGACGGCGTTCAGTTTACCGATTTTGATTCGCTGAATACTCCCGCACTCAGGGTCCGGGCCATTCGCGCTTTGCTGCAAGATCGTCAAGGCCGGGTGTGGTTAGGCACCAATGATGGCCGGGTCTTCTATTACAAGGATGGCAAGTTCACCTCGCTTTTTCAGCCTGGAGCAGTTACCCAAGCCGCGGTGGTCCATCAGATTTATCAGGACCACGAAGGCGACATCTGGGTGGCGACCGAGGAGGGGGTGTTCCGCTACCAGCAAGGACAGCTTCACGAGTTTGGCTCCGAGAGCGGGCTTACCTCGCGGCGGGTGCAGGCCATCGCCGAGGATGCCGACCACCGGCTTTGGATTGGCACAGCCGGAGGCGGACTTTTGTATTGGCAGGATGGCCGCTTTGTTGCCTTCAAGACTAAGGACTTAAGCGACTACGTCAACGTGCTGCTGGCGGATGGGAGCGATTTGTGGGTGGGCACCCAAGAGGGGCTGCGTCATCTGCATGAAGGCACAATCAGCCGCTTCAGTCGCGATCCCCACCTGTTAACCGAGCAGATCGATGCCATTTATAAAGACCGGGAAAACTATCTATGGATTGCCAGCAAAGGCTCCGGGGTTCGCCGGATTAGTCCCAAGGGAGAAGTCTCTACCTTCGCCCGAACCGATGGACTCTCTTCCGATGACGTGACGACCATTCTCGAAGACGCCGAGGGCAACGTGTGGTTGGGAACCTTCGGAAGTGGACTGAATCAGCTTCGCGACGCTGCCTTTGGCAGCCTGTCTACCGTGGATGGTCTTTCTCCGGGCTTTTTCCGGGCGGTGATGGAGGGGCCGGACGGGGACATCTGGATGACGGCCCACACCGGCGGTCTGAACCGGCTGCACCAGGGAAAGATCACCGTCTATGACACCCGCCAGGGATTATCCAGCAATGCGTTACGCGGTTTGCTTGTCGATCGGGACGGTACCGTGTGGGTGGGAACCAGCGGGAAGGGGCTGAACCATCTTCTAAAGAACGGGAAAGTGGAAGTCTTCACCACCAAACAGGGGCTGGCGAACGATAACATCAAGGCGATTCTGCGAGCTCGAGACGGAACCTTGTGGCTCGGTACCGATGGCGGGGTGAGTCGCTATAGCGGCGGCAAGTTTACCAACTATACCGTGCGCGAAGGCCTGGCCGAAACCTCCGTGTGGCAGTTGCTGGAAGGAAAAGAAGGGGAGCTTTGGATTGCCACCAACGGTGGGCTCTCCCGGTTGAAGGACGGACAGATCAGCAACATTACGCGTAAGGATGGATTGTCGAGCGATTTGGTTCGTGCCCTTTATGAAGACGCGGAGGGTGTGTTGTGGATCGGTACCCGGGACCGGGGACTGAATCGATTGCAGGCCGGCAAGCTCACCGTATACAGCCAAAGTATTGGGCTCGCCTACGACGTCATCTATTCCATTGTGGAAGACGACAACCATAATCTCTGGATGAGTTCCAACCAGGGCATCTTTCGGGTAAGCAAGAATGAGTTGAATGAATTTGCCCGGGGGCAACTGCGCTCCATCAATGCGACGCCCTACGGGGCGGTCGACGGCATGCCCAACGAATCCTGCAGCAGTATGGTTCAACCCGCTGCCTGGAAAAGCCGGAACGGCCGCATCTATTATCCGACGACCTCGGGCATCGCGGTGGTCGATCCCGCACAATTGCCCTCCGAGATCCATGGCAAACCGGTGATTGAGCGGGTGATGGTGGATCGTAAGCCGATCCCGCTTAGCGACGCGGAGGTGGTGCTTCCCCCGGGAAAAAGGGAGTTGGAGTTCCATTACACCGCCTTGGCGTTTGCGGCCCCGGAGAAGGTTCGCTTCAAGTACCAACTGGAAGGGTTCGATCAGGACTGGGTGGATGCGGGTACCCGCCGGGTAGCGTATTACACCAATCTTCCCCCAGGCCGATATCGTTTTCAGGTAAGAGTGCGGGGCGGCGTGGAGGCGGGCAATGGCATGACGCCGGGAGTTTCCCTGCGCTTTCTGCCTCACTACTACCAAACGCCTTGGTTCTGGGTGATCTCAGCGTTGTTGCTGGCCGCCAGTGTATTGGGCATTATCCGGCTGCGTTTGCGGCGATTGGAAATACAGGAGCGGGCACTGGTAGCCATTGTGGATGCCCGCACCAAAGAGTTGCAGTGTGAAATTGCCGAACATAAGCGCGCGGAAGAAGCGTTGTTGAACGCCAATTCAGCGGCGGAAGCGGCCCGCCAGACGGCCGAGGCGGCGCAACGCACGGCCGAGCAGGCCAACTGCGCCAAGACCGAATTCCTGGCCAACATGAGCCATGAAATCCGTACCCCCATGAACGGCATTGTGGGGATGACGGAACTGGCCTTGGCCACCGAGTCGCCCGCCGAACAACGCGAGTATCTCGGGATCGTGCGTTCCTCCGCCGATGCTCTTTTAGTTATTATTAATGACATCTTGGACTATTCGAAAATTGAAGCCGGCAAAATCGAGCTCGACGCGGTGCGCTTCAAGCTGCTCCCGTTGGTCGCCGACATCATGAAGAGCATGACCGCGCCGGCGCAAGGCAAAGGGTTGCAGTTGCTTTTCGAAGTGGACTCCAATCTGCCCGAAGAACTGGTGGGCGATCCGGTACGGCTGCGGCAAGTTCTGCTGAATTTGCTGGGGAATGCCATCAAGTTCACCCATCGCGGGGAAGTCCGGTTATGGGTTCGTAGCGAAAGTGTGGAGGGGGCCAATGTCCGCTTGCACTTTGCGGTGCAGGATACGGGCATCGGCATTGCTCCCGACAAGCAGGAACGGATCTTCCAGGCTTTTGAACAGGCGGATACCTCCACCACGCGGCATTACGGGGGAACCGGCCTGGGCTTGGCAATTTCTTCCAGCATCGTGCGGCTGCTGGGCGGCCGCATGTGGGTGGAGAGCGAAGTGGGATCGGGATCGACCTTTCATTTCACCGCTCAGGTGACTGCCGCCCCGCAAACGGCCAAGGCGAGGAAGCTGGTCGTAACGCCGGCTGCCTCAAGGGAAAAGCCCAGCGAAAACCAGCCGGTCGCGCCGCTGGCCAGCCCGACCACCCTGCCGTCTGTGGCTGCGGCGGGTCCTGAAGTTCAACCGAAAGAGGAAAAGGTGTCGTTGAACATCCTGGTGGCCGAAGACAATGCCGTGAATCAGAAATTAGCGGTTATCATCCTGACCAAGCTGGGCCATCGGGTGGAAGTGGCCGATAACGGTTTGATCGCGTGGAATAAATGGAAGGCCGGCGGCTTTGACCTGATCTTGATGGATGTGCAGATGCCGGAGATGGACGGCTTCGAGGCCACCGCTCACATTCGCGCCGAAGAGCGGCAGACCGGTACGCATACTCCGATTGTCGCCTTGACCGCGCACGCCATGCTGGGCGATCGCCAACGTTGTTTGGACGCCGGCATGGACGACTACGTATCCAAACCAGTAAGCCGTAAGAGTATTGATGAGGTCATCAATCGGCAAACGCTCTCGCCGCCGCGCCTTGCCGCCGCACCGCCAACGCCGGCGATTGAAGACCAAGTATTTGACCTCCCGCAATCCTTGGCTGCTTGTCAAGCTGCCGACGGTTCTCGCCTGCGCGAATAACCGCTGGCGCTGCTGGACGTTGTTTCCGTGTCTTCCGTGGTTAACTCTCGAACTTGAAACCTTGAAACCTCCGAAACCTCGCCCTTGAAACCTCCGAAACCTTGCCTCCTGTTTCCCGCCAGCAACCGCCCCACGTTCTTTCCGTGTATTCCGTGTATTCCGTGGTTAACCCGGAAACCTCCGAGATGTTTTCGTGTATTTCGTGTATTTCGTGGTTAACCTCCGAAACCTCCGAAACCTTGAACCTTGCCCCGAAGCCCGCGCAGTGTGGGGCCGATGGCCTGGAGAAATCGTGAGGCAAGAGAGAGCGATGGTCAATAGTGTGGAAACGGGTTTTTCTGCGGGGGGATGCGCGATTGAAACGGCCCCTAACGGCTAACTACTAGCGACTAGCTGCTGGTTTTAGGTGGAAACGGGTATTTTGCGGGGTGAGAAATGCGCAATTAGCGATTGGCAATTAGCGATTGGCCTGAACGGAGCGTTCCCGGTTTCCCGTCTCTCGCTGGCGGCGTTTCACGTTTTCCGTTTCACGTTTCACGTTGGAATCTCGGAAACCCGAGTTGTTTTCGTGTTTTCCGTGTATTTCGTGGTTAACCTCCGAAACGTTTAATAGCGGTTCCTGAACGCGCGCATGTGGGGCTTCGAAAAATTTGGTCCAAAAGATTGCAATGCTGGTGCTTCAGGCGTAAGTTGGTGGGCGATAAACGTTCAGCATTTTTGTAAGCGTCTACAGCCGATCAACTCAGGCGGCCGTTTTTGCGTCGGGCTGCGGACAGGTAGTGCGACGCAAGATACCAGGGCATCCAGATGGTTGGGCAAGGCAACTTCAATGCTGCCTTGCGGAAGGACCCATAGCGCGATGAGCGATCAGAGTTTGGCTGAAAGAGTCCCACTCGACTTCCCGTCAATGTTCGAGAAGGCCAGCGGGTTCCCGCCTTATGACTACCAAATCCGTCTTGCGACTGGGGGCCAGTTACCCGAACTGCTGAATGTGCCTACTGGACTCGGTAAGACAGCGGCGGTCGTGCTGGCCTGGCTGTGGCGTCGCCATTTTGCTGAAGAACAGGTCCGGCGTCAGACCCCGCGTCGGCTCCTATTTTGCCTCCCTATGCGCGTATTGGTGGAACAGACGATCAAGAGTGCTCAAAGGTGGATGGGGGAGCTAGGTTTGTTGGGCAAACCGGGCGAGGGACGGGTCTCTGTTCACCAGTTGATGGGCGGAAGTGTCGATGAAGCATGGCAGGAGCATCCTGAAGCCGATTGTGTTCTTGTTGGCACCCAGGACATGTTGCTATCGCGCGCGCTGAACCGTGGCTTTGCCATGAGCCGTTATCGTTGGCCCATGCATTTCGCTTTGCTCAACAATGACTGCTTGTGGGTTATGGATGAAACCCAGCTGATGGGTGTCGGCGTGGAAACCTCGGCTCAATTGGCGGCCTTTCGGAATAAGCTGGGCACGCAAGGGAACTCCCATAGCATCTGGATGAGCGCAACTTTGGAACAGTCCCAATTAGGGACAGTCGATCATCCGAAGCCGCCCGGTGGCTGGCGTGTTCTCCAATTGGAGGAATACGACATTCGCAAGCCGGAGGTACGAAAGCGTATCCGCGCTCCCAAGGCCGTGGAAAGGCTCAATATAGCGTTAACGAAGGACAGTGCGAAAAGCTATCCGAGGGACCTGGCGACCGCCGTCCTGAAGGAGCACAAGGCCGATACTCTCACGCTGGTTGTCGTGAACCGTGTTGGCCGGGCACAGCAGATCTACGAGCAGCTTCTGAAGCAAGGCAGGACTGGCTCCGACACGGCGCTGATCCACTCCCGGTTTCGGGAGGCCGATCGCAGAAAGCAGGAGGGCATTCTTTTCGGTTCGGGCGACAGGATTGTGGTTGCTACGCAAGCTGTGGAGGCGGGGGTGGATATCTCAGCGCGAACGCTTGTTACCGAGCTTGCGCCCTGGCCATCTCTGGTGCAGCGGATCGGGCGCTGCAATCGGTATGGCGAGTTTGGTGAAGCACAGGTGCTTTGGATCGACATTGCCACTGGCGATGACCAAGGCGACCTAAGCTTACCATATGAACAGGAAGACTTGATTCGAGCGCGCACCGTTCTCGAAACGCTTCTGGACGCCGCGCCGGAGAAGTTGCAAAGGGTGTTCGTAGCCATACCGGTGGTTGTTCGTCCCGTATTGCGCCGCAAGGACCTCTTGGATTTGTTCGACACCACGCCGGATTTGTGCGGTAACGATCTGGACATATCGCGTTATATCCGCGATGGGCAGGATACGGATGTGCATTTGTTCTGGCGCGATGTTGCCGGCGAGACCCCGTCAAACGAGATCCCCGAACCGGTTCGTGGCGAACTGGTAGGTGTCTCCGTGGGCGGCTTTCGGAAGTTCATGGAGAAAAAGCCGAGGCCGCGAATCTGGCGATGGAATTGGTTGGAGAAAATGTGGGAGCGTGTTTCCCACGCCGCACCCGGACAGACGTACCTCGTGGATCTAGCAAATGGCGGCTACTCCGAGCGGTTCGGTTGGACGGGTGACTCCGGTGATATGCCGGGCGTCGTGCCAGTCGGAGACGAAGCCCCCGATGCCAACGACGCGGACAAGGAAACGTTCATTAGCAAATGGGTGGAGTTGGGCTGCCATCTCGAAGATGTGACTCAGCAAGCCTGTCGACTGGCTGCGGCGCTGCAACTGAACGCGGACGCGGCGGCGCCACTGGTCGAGGCAGCGCGGTGGCACGATGTTGGCAAAGCTCACCCCTGCTTCCAGCAAATGCTGATGAGCACTGGTGCGACCCTGGTGCCTGGCAAACTGTGGGCGAAGTCCGCCTCCCAGCAGGGTCGTTGCGACCGAAAGGGCTTTCGACACGAACTGGCTTCGGCTCTGGCCTGGCTGCAACATTCGGCTGATGGCGGCTCTGCCCGCAACATGGTGGCCTATCTCATCGCCGCCCACCACGGTCGCGTTCGTTTATCCATTCGGTCATTTCCTGGCGAAAACCCTCCGCCGGAGGACGGCCGATTGTTTGCGCGTGGTATCTGGCAAGGCGACCAGTTGCCCACCGTTTCGCTGGGTACGGATGAAAGCATATCGCCGGTGGAACTCGACCTGTCGTTCATGCAAATGGGTGGTGGCCCCAAAGGCGAGTCTTGGCTGGCGCGCATGCTCTATTTACGCGACAACGCGGATATCGGGCCGTTCCGGCTTGCCTACCTGGAAACATTGTTGCGCGTGGCCGATTGGCGTGCCTCGGAACTGGAGAAGCAACCCCAATGAACGCGATCACTGTAGCCGGTTGCGCCCCCGTTCCGCTGGCTCACTACCTCAAAGCCCTTGCCATTCTGCGCCTCGTTGCGGAGCAGCGGGACATCAGCGCGAAGGGATCTTGGCAGGGCGACACCTTCGTGTTGAACACCGCCTTGGACACAGCCGCACTAGTTGAGTTCTTTTTGAAAGATTATCACCCTACGCCAATTCTCGTTCCATGGAGCGGCGGGGATTTCTTCGCGGTCAACCGAGGGATCGAGCCGGATAAACTGGAGAAGAAGTTCAAAAAGCGTCCCACATCGTCGAATGTCGTCGAGGCCATCCTGGCCACAACCACGGAACGGCTGCACGGATATCGGATAGCCCTGGATCGCACCTTCGCCGCTATGGACCTGTGTGGATTAAAGAAGAAGAAGGATATTGAGGGAAGCGGTAACGCCCAGAAACTCAAGAAGGCCGACTTTCTTCAAGCGCTACGCAATTTCCTCCCGGACGATGCGCTCCAATGGGTTGATGCCGCTGCGGTTATCAGACCAGATGCCTTCTCGCCAAACAATCTCCTGGGCAGCGGCGGTGGAAGCGACGGGAATAGTCACTTTTCGGATAATTTTATGCAGGCGTTGTGGGCAGTGCTGCCGGAATTTGACTGTCAAAGAGCGACAGCAGTCGCTGCAGCGGGCGGCCGTGCCTTTGATTCCCGTTTGGCATTGCAGGAGTCACTCTTCGCGCGAGCAGGCAATAACACGCACCTGAAAAAGTTGTCGCCCGTCCTATTCGATTCGACAAGGGTGGGTGGACCAAACTCGATCAGTGGCTTTGATTCCGAAGCGGCTAGCAATCCTTGGGACTTCATCTTAATGATCGAGGGTGCCTGCCTATTTGCCGGGGCACTTTCCAAGAAAATCGGGGCGGCTAACCCATCCACAGCACACTTTCCCTTTCTGCTTGGGGCCTCGCCCATTGGGGCAGGTTCGCTGGGACAAGTCGAGTCCTCAGGAAAAGAAATCTGGTTGCCAATTTGGGAATCAACAGCCTCGGCCAAGGAGGTGGCTGAGCTTTTTGCGGCAGGCCGTATTGAAAGCCATAAGAGAGTGGCGGCCCATGGCATTGATGCCGCACAGGCTGTGTGCCAATATGGCGTGGACTGCGGCATTGATAGTTTTCAACGAATTGGGTTGTTTCGCGGAAGGATCGGCGGCGACAATTATTTTACCAGCGCTCATCTTGGGCGCTTCGTTGTTTCGCGCAATCCCAGCGTCGATCTCCTAGGCGAGTTTGATCCTTGGTTAATTGCGTTCCGAGACAAGGCAGGGGCAGGCCGTGCCCCCGCCAGCATCAACCGGGTTCTGCGAAAATTGGAGTCTGCCGTTTTCGACGTTTGCCAGCGAACTGACACGGCGCGCATTCAGCAGGTGCTCATTCAACTCGGGAAATGCGAGCAGGCGATGGTGCATAGCCTGACCTGGGCGATCAACTCCTTTGCTAGGCCAGTGACGCCACTTTCCTATCACTGGCTGGAAGCCGCCAACGATGGCAGCCCAGAATACCAACTTGCAGCATCCCTCTCTTCGGTTCACGGCCGTTATGGAAAAAACAGTTTTTCCTTACGCCGGCAGCTCGAACCAGTTACGGGATCCACTAAGAATGGGGCAAGTTGGTTGGAATGGGACAAGGGCTGCATTGTCGACGTTGCATGGCACGAAGGCGATGTGATCGACGCGATGAATGCCGTCATGCGCCGTCGTCTTGTGCTAGCACAGAAAGACGGCGGGCGCATCTGGCCAGATACGGGACGACTCTTCGCGAAGCTCTCAGATATTGCTACATTCATCGAAAACAGCTTCAATAGGGACCGTTTCGCTGAGCTTTTGTGGGGCCTAGCACTGCTTGACTGGCCGAGAGTTCCGCTCGCATCTCGATCTACGGCGTCCTCGGTAGAATGGCGGGGTGATGCATTCCCTCGATCGGCCTACGCCCTTTTGAAGCTCTGTTTTGCTGGCACGCCGGTGCACGAAGTTGGAGTGCCGCTATTACCGGCCATTCACCAGCATGCTGCTGCCGGCAAGGGCACTCTGGCGACCGAACTGGCTGCTGGCCGGCTCCGAGCCAGCGGACTTGCACCCAGTGTCGAGCGGGTACAACTCGGCGGCCCGACAGCGGCAACTGTTGCGGCCGCTTTGCTATTCCCTATCGCCCGTGGTGACGTGGAGAAACTGGCAGGAGCCGTGCTCAGGCTGAAGAATCCGAAACGTTAAAAGGAGAAGCTTATGAATCTTAGTGCATTGGAGTCGAAGCCCCGTTTACTCATGAAAGTCGGGCTTCAGCCCGAGCAAGGTATGCGCTTCCAACCCACTGGTTTTCCCGATATCGGAGCCGCCCAATACGCTGCACCGTGCCTACGCGATGATGGCGTTGAATGGGTCGAAATGCTTCTTGTTGAATCCGCTCAGTCAGTTGCAAACCACCTGGAGCAGTCTTGCCTGAATGAAACAAAGGAAGGCTGGGTGGAGGAACTAGAAGGACTGCCCTACATCTGCGTGAAAGACGCCGCCGGAGAGGCACTCACGAACTCGATCGTCGAAGCCCACCGCATCAACTCTGAGTACATTATCGAGGCCAAAATAAACGAAAACTCATTCAAGAAGGTCCTGGCCGTTGAATTGAAGCACAGCAAACGCAAGCCAGTTGACCGGCCCGCGTTGATAAGAACACTCTTTAGTCGAGACCCAAATTCATTACTCCATGGGGCATTTCTTGAGGAGATTGATGGACGTTATCGTGTGATGCGAGCAGTCTCTGGTTTTGTCGAAGCGCTAAATGCAAGGACTGCCCAGAGCGGCGGGGTGAAGGTCAATCGTATTGAACCCAGTCTTAAAGGTGGGAAGGGGAACGTTGTATATCAACGCACAGAATTTGTTGCTAGCGAGATTAGCGCGTTCTTCAATATCGATCTCGCATTGCTTCGTAGCTACGGAAGACTGCTGGGTACCAAGGATGCGGCTGAGCTTTTGCTTGCCTTGGCGCTTCTGAAGATTCAGAGGTTCCTGTCTTCGGGACTTCGCCTCAGGACCGCCTGCCACTTTGCGATTACAGAGCCACTGAAAGCGACCAACGTGGAGGACTTCAGCCTCCCCTCGGAATCCGAACTGCTGGCTGGGTGCAGGGACCTAATCCAGAGGTGCGCTGAAATTGGCTTGTTTGCATCGCCCAGAGTCACTGAGGTTATTTGGTCGCGAGAGGTGCGGAACATCATTATCGCCTTACCCGAGGACGCTCCGGAGCCAATAATTCCAGAGGATTTAGAGCTGCAGATTACGTTCAAGAAAAAGATGCCGAACAAGCCTGCGACCGTTGAGGTTTCTCCGGATCACGGGTGGGGCGACGTGGCAGAATTGGCAGAAGCTATGTTTCCGGACCACCAGCAGGCTAGGGAAGCCGCAGTCGCGGAACTTAGTGCTACACGCATCGAAGTGCAGGATGATGATATAAGACCAAAAATTCCTAAGAATCTGAAAGCAAAAATTCGCTGGGCGAAACCTAAAGGAAACCAAGCAGGCGAGATTTGGATTGCCGCTGACATCGGCATGGAAGCGCAGGAGTTGGCCGAAGCGTTGTTCCCGAGCGACGACTCCGGCCAGAACCTTGTCCTGAAAGGCCTTGCATGATTGCCGTCGGCTTCCGATTCGTCAGTGGCCGATACCACGCCACGCCGTGGGGGCGGCAGGTCAACGAAGGTGTGGTTGAGTGGCCTCCGTCGCCATGGCGCATCCTCCGCGCGCTCATTGCTACCTGGTATCAGAAGGCGGAAGATGCGGTCGCAGAACCAGTATTGCGTAGCTTGGTTGGGAAGTTAGCGGCCGAAGCGCCCACGTTTTACCTGCCGCCGGCCACTGTCAGTCATACACGACACTATATGCCCTACATCGAGGGAAAGAACGAGAGACGTACAAAAATCTTCGATACTTTTGTTCACGTCCTCGATGGAGAATGCCTTGAGGCGATGTGGCCGAAAGTCGAATTGACGGATTCCGAAGCCGCTGCGCTCGACCTCCTACTCCAACGACTCGGCTATTTTGGCCGCGCTGAAAGCTTGGTGGAAGCAAAGCTGGAAAAACGGTCGCTCTGCTCGTCGAATGCCCGTCCTCTACCTGACGGCGGACTTCCCAGCTCTGACGAAGAACTGGTGCGAGTCATTGCTCCCATGCTGCCGGCGAATTATTCGGTTTGGCGCGATGGCTATGAGGCGGCCATGTCCGCGGATTTGTCGAAGCAAACCAAGAAGAAGCGTGGCAAGGCCAATGGCAACGATCTTGCGCTTCCCGTCGATATCTTCAATGCGTTACTGGCCGACACAGGAGATTTAAAAGGAGCTGGGTGGAGTCAACCGCCTGGCGCCTGCTGGATTAACTACACTCGTCCACGGAATGCTTTCGAAGTTCGCCAGCGGGCCAAGAGCAGGTTGTCTTCCGCCCCCTTGCCCACAGTAGTTCGGTTTGCCGTCGCCAGCCAAGTTTTACCTCGTCTCACTCAGGCGCTTTCGGTGGCCGAACGTATCCATCAGAGTTTAGTCAAGATCTCCGGAAATGCCACCGTCTTCACCGGGCTTGATGCGGAGGGTAAGCCGCTGAAAACGCACGATCAGGCCCGCATTCTTTGTGAAACGTCCGACGAACGTGGCAGCATTACTCGTGTCACCTTATTCGCTTCCATGGGCTTCGACGCAAGCGCTCGGTGGGCGCTAGACCAGTTGCGCCGGGTTTGGGGGCATGGTGGCCATGATCTGCAACTGACACTGCTCGGCGTTGGTCAGCGCACTGAATTTGCTGGGTCCGACGCATCCCGTGATCAGTCGCCGCTGCTTGTAGAGTCTTCCGAATGGCGTTCCCTCACTCCATTTGTCCCGACGAGGCATGCGAAAGCCCATCGGGACGGGCGCCCTAAGTACGATGAACAAGGCCTTCAGATCGGCTCTCCTGGCCACGACCTTTGTCGGTTAATCGTTGAATCGGGCTTACCACGGCCCACAGCCATTGTCCCACTGAGCAGGGGCAGCTTCGGCCAGCAATCTGTCTCCTGGCTTGATTTTCAGCGTGAGCGCAAGCAAGGCAATGGGGCGCACGCTGGGCATATGGGATATGGATTCATGCTCACCTTTCCGGAAGTTGTTTGCGGTCCGCTTGCGTTCGGCTATGCCAGCCACTTTGGACTTGGGTTGTTTGTGCCCGCGTCAAAAGCTCCAGCACCGCGAGTGAAGGTAACGTGTTGAACTTGGGAGATAGCGGGAATGTGCCTCTGCGGTGGAAGTACCGGGCTTTTTAGCCCGGCAAGTTGGGGTTCTCGATTCAGCGTGGCTTCAGCCCTGGCGCCCCAGGAAACCGGGGCTAAAACCCACAATGCAGTTGTCGTGCTCGTCGCCGGGCTGAAGCCCGGCGCTTCCACCAGAGAAGGCGCGAAGACGGGCAAGCTGGTTTCCGCTCTGTTGAAACTTGGCGGGTAGGACAGGAAGTGATTCGACCATGCGCACCTCTTACCTAGTCTGTTACGACATTACCGATGAGAAGCGCTTGCGCCAGGTGTTTAAGACCATCCGGGGCTACGGCGATCATCTGCAATTTTCGGTGTTCGAGTGCCAACTGACGCCGGCGGACTTGGTGAAGATGCGGGCGGAGTTGGGGGAGATTATCCATCACACGGAAGATCAGGTATTGTTTGTGAACCTGGGACCGGCCGATGGGCGGGGAGAGCGCGTGATCACCGCGCTGGGTAAGCCCTATATTGTGCTGGATGCGCCGTGTATTGTGGTCTGAGACCGCAATTGGCAATTGGCAATTGGCGATTGGCCGAAAACCCGTTCCACGTTGGCGAGGCGGTCGTCCTTCACGGGTAGGCGGGCCGGAGTATTATAACTGCCAATTGTTCCGGACCTGTGGTCGCCGAAGAGGGTTGAGCAAATGCGGAATGAGGTTTTCCATCCATCGAAGCAGGAAATTGCCGGCTTCTGCGAGCGTTATCACATTCGCAGGCTTTCCTTGTTCGGGTCTGTGCTGCGTGCGGATTTTGGTCCCAACAGCGATATCGATGTGCTGGTGGAATTTGAACCGGAGTACGTACCCGGCTTCTTCCGCTTGCTCGCCGCGGAAGAAGAGCTTTCCCGTTTTTTTGGAGGACGCAAAGTGGATCTTCGCACGCCGCAGGATCTTAGCCCTTATTTTCGAGATGAAGTCCTGGCTCAGGCGGAGGTTCAATATGCCTGTGAGTGATGCCGTCCGAGTCCGGCACATTCTGGATGCGGCTCAGGAGGCTGTGGCTTTCGTAAGCGGTCGTTCCCGTGCGGATTTGGATACTGATCGCATGCTGGGGCTTGCGCTGGTACGCCTGCTTGAAATCATCGGTGAGGCTGCCCGCGGCGTCTCCGAGAATTTTCGGGAGCTACATCCCGAGGTGGCATGGAATCGAATGACCGGGATGCGTGATCGGTTGGTCCATGGCTACTTTGACGTGAATTTGGGCGTGGTCTGGGAGACGGTTGCCCAGGATTTGCCGTTGTTGATCGATCAGGTTGGAAAAATCGTCGCTTCCAGCGGCCTCTGACGCCATTTTGCAGCCACCCTGCGTCTCCGCGCCTCTGCGCGAGGACCGGCTTGGCGTGGAACGTGGAACGAGAAACGTGGAACGGCTTTCTGGCCGACGGCCGACAGCCAAAGGCCAAAGGCGGGTTTTTTATGGCTACACTTCCAATTCTTCCCCAGCCGCAACCCGAGCGTGAGCGGCGTGAGCTGCCCGACTATCTGCCGGCGCGCATGGTTAACGAATTTTCCTATTGTCCCCGGCTGTTCTTCTATGAATGGGTCGAAGGGCTATTCCATGAGAGTTCGGACACGGTCGAGGGCGCGGTCCAACACAAGCGGGTGGACAAGGAAGGTCCGGGCTTGCCCGCCTCGGGAGATCTCTCCGATTCCGAAGAGCTGAAGACGCGCGCGGTAACGCTCTCCAGTGAGCCTCATCGTCTGATCGCCAAAATGGACCTGATCGATGTCTCGCAGGGCATCGTCACTCCTGTCGACTACAAACACGGCAAACCCTATGACACGGGACACGGGTTGGGCGCCTGGCCCAGCGACCGCGTGCAACTCGCCGTGCAGGGCATTGTCCTGCGCGATAACGGCTACGAGTGCAACGAAGGCATCGTTTACTATGCCGGCACGCGGCAACGGGTGCGGGTGGAGTTCGACGATGCGCTCATCGCGGAAACCTTGGCGCTGGCGGAGCAGGCGCGGGCGACGGCGCGGGAGGGCGTGATCCCGCCGCCGCTGGTGGATTCCCCTAAATGTCCGGGCTGTTCACTGGTCCCGATTTGTCTCCCGGTGGAAACCAACGCTCTGCGTCTGCAAGCGGCGGAAAGCGACGGGCAACTCATGCTGTTCTCGTCCGACGTGATGCCGCCCAAAAAACCGGTACAAGGCGAAATGCGCCGGCTGGTAACGCCGCGTTCGGATTTGCGACCGGCTTATATCGAAACTCCGGGGTTGCGGGTGGGGAAGTCCGGCGAGGTGCTGCAGGTCAAGGAACGGGATACGCTCAAGCAGGAGATTCGCATGGGCGAAATCTCCCAGTTGAATCTGATGGGCAACATCCAAATTACCACCCAGGCGGTGCAGAGTTTGTGCGAGAACGACATCCCGATTTCCTATTTTTCGCAAGGAGGATGGTTTTACGGGATTACCACCGGGATGAACAGTAAGAACGTTTTCCTGCGGCGGGCGCAGTTCCGGTTGGCGGATCAGGAGTGGTTCTGCCTGAGCCTGGCGCGCAAACTGGTGGCGGGTAAGATTCGTAACCAGCGCACGATGCTGCTGCGCAACCATGTGGAACCCGAAGCCGGCACCCTGGGCGGGATGAAAGCCATGGTGGAAAGCGCGGAGGCCGCCCAGTCTTTGGAAGAGTTGTTGGGCATTGAAGGCAATGCGGCGCGCTTGTACTTTGGCGGATTCGCGGGCATGATCAAGGCGGAAGAAGAGGGGGAGGATACCCCCGCCATCTTCCGCATGGACTTTACCAACCGTAACCGGCGCCCGCCCAAGGACGCGGTCAACGCCATGTTGTCGCTGGCCTATAGTGTGCTGGCCAAGGATCTTACGCTCACCTGTTACGCGGTGGGCTTCGATCCGTTGATAGGCTTTTATCACCAACCGCGCTTTGGGCGTCCCGCGCTGGCCTTGGATTTGATGGAACCCTTTCGTCCCCTGGTCGCCGACTCGGCAGTCATCAATGCCATCAATACACGCATGGTGACGCCGGCCGATTTTGTCTCCGCCGGCGAGAGCGTTGCCCTCAAGCCCAACGGACGTAAGGCGTTCTATCGCTCCTATGAGGCCCGGATGGATACCTTGGTGACCCATCCGCTCTTTGATTATCGGGTAAGCTATCGGCGCTTGCTCGAAATCCAAGCCCGCTTGTTGGCGCGATGGATAGAAGGAGAGATCGATGATTATTCCGTTTTTGTCACGCGCTAAAGCCCGCGAGCGGCGCAGTGGCGTTGAATTGCCGGGGACCGCTCGCAGGCAGAATACCTCAAGAGAATCATGCAGTTATGGTAGGATGACCCTGTTCCTCCAGAGGACACACGCGGCAAACCCAAGGACCGCTCGCCGCATGCCTCGCAGGTCCTTGAAAATAAGACGAATAGACGATAGGCTATTTCCGCGACTGATCGGTCGCGGCCTCATTGAAGCCTGCCAAGAAGAATGGGACGCTACGCCGGAGAGCCGCCATTTCCGCGACTGATCGGTCGCGGCCTCATTGAAGCATCCACGGTCGGTCTCCTCTCCGCGAAAGATGAAGAGATTTCCGCGACTGATCGGTCGCGGCCTCATTGAAGCAGACCACTGCGACCGGAACGGTTACCTTCTATGACGATTTCCGCGACTGATCGGTCGCGGCCTCATTGAAGCGACAATATCAACGACGCCACCGTAAGCGGATTCACCATTTCCGCGACTGATCGGTCGCGGCCTCATTGAAGCCAGGAGACCTGGACGATACGCCCCCTCCGCCGTCGGATTTCCGCGACTGATCGGTCGCGGCCTCATTGAAGCGTGATGACGCGGCGCGGCGAAGGCACGGCCTACAAAATTTCCGCGACTGATCGGTCGCGGCCTCATTGAAGCCCAGCATGGCATCCGAATCCGCGCTGAGCCGCAAGAATTTCCGCGACTGATCGGTCGCGGCCTCATTGAAGCGGCCAGCTTCTTGGTCAGCTTCTCTTCCACCTTCCAGATTTCCGCGACTGATCGGTCGCGGCCTCATTGAAGCTGCGCCATCCCATACACGCCCACCGTGTCGTTATTATTTCCGCGACTGATCGGTCGCGGCCTCATTGAAGCTTAGCTCCGCCCCCGGCGTTCGGCCGGATCTCTTCATTTCCGCGACTGATCGGTCGCGGCCTCATTGAAGCACAGGACTATAACTCGTGCTCCCCAAGGTCGCGCCAAATTTCCGCGACTGATCGGTCGCGGCCTCATTGAAGCGTGGCGAACTGCGCGGTTGCACCCATTGCACACGTCATTTCCGCGACTGATCGGTCGCGGCCTCATTGAAGCACTGGAACCCGTGAACTGCCTGCATTGCGGGCAGTTGATTTCCGCGACTGATCGGTCGCGGCCTCATTGAAGCCGGATCTTGTTTCTCCCACCCCACCAAAACATCCGATTTCCGCGACTGATCGGTCGCGGCCTCATTGAAGCGAAAGACGAAGCGCTGGTGAAACGCGATTGGGAAGATTTCCGCGACTGATCGGTCGCGGCCTCATTGAAGCATTTTGCGGCCGTCCAGGTACCGGAGTCGCCGGCCATATTTCCGCGACTGATCGGTCGCGGCCTCATTGAAGCACCACTAGCGGCGCCGGCGGCGTCGAAGGCCAGGTCAATTTCCGCGACTGATCGGTCGCGGCCTCATTGAAGCCTCGCCCAGCTCCTGCACGCTGATCCATAACATCGTCATTTCCGCGACTGATCGGTCGCGGCCTCATTGAAGCAAATCGACGGTCGCATCCTGCAACACGCCGAAGCGGTATTTCCGCGACTGATCGGTCGCGGCCTCATTGAAGCCCCATCGGGAATGACCTTGGTGACATACGTTTCCCAATTTCCGCGACTGATCGGTCGCGGCCTCATTGAAGCAGGCGGACCGGGAACAGTTACCGACGATGTGAGGTCATTTCCGCGACTGATCGGTCGCGGCCTCATTGAAGCAAAGCGCACATCAGGCCCAGACGGGCCTCACTCGGGTATTTCCGCGACTGATCGGTCGCGGCCTCATTGAAGCCATTCGAGGCCGCGCAACCCGTCTTCGATGACCCGATTTCCGCGACTGATCGGTCGCGGCCTCATTGAAGCAGCCTTTCGCCGGTTGGCGTCGGCGCGAGAAAGTCCGCATTTCCGCGACTGATCGGTCGCGGCCTCATTGAAGCCACGGCAAGCCTAGTACGGAGGTAATCACGGTGCTACATTTCCGCGACTGATCGGTCGCGGCCTCATTGAAGCCAGGACTTACGAAAATGACCCTGACTAAAGAAAACATCATTTCCGCGACTGATCGGTCGCGGCCTCATTGAAGCCGGCTGAGCCGGGGTTTCATTCGTGACTTTTGTGGTATTTCCGCGACTGATCGGTCGCGGCCTCATTGAAGCTGTTCGCCGATCATCTTGTCGCGCAACTGGCGCATCATTTCCGCGACTGATCGGTCGCGGCCTCATTGAAGCGCCATCCAAAAGTAGCGGTGTAGCGGCTGTAGTTAGGATTTCCGCGACTGATCGGTCGCGGCCTCATTGAAGCGGCGGGTAGGCCTGCCATACGTCGTTGCCGGCGCTGTATTTCCGCGACTGATCGGTCGCGGCCTCATTGAAGCTTTACCTTTGAAGGTGTAGATGATGCGCGAAATGGCATTTCCGCGACTGATCGGTCGCGGCCTCATTGAAGCGCGGCTCCCGCCCGCGCCTTGAGGTAGTCTTTACCATTATTTCCGCGACTGATCGGTCGCGGCCTCATTGAAGCAGGGGTTCTCGATTGTTGGACTCGCTAGAAATTCGAGATTTCCGCGACTGATCGGTCGCGGCCTCATTGAAGCGTTAAAAAATAAAAAGTGCCAGCAGCGGGGTTGTACATATTTCCGCGACTGATCGGTCGCGGCCTCATTGAAGCCGGGGTAATCGTCACCGTTGCCCCCGGCGCGGTTACATTTCCGCGACTGATCGGTCGCGGCCTCATTGAAGCGTGGGCGCCCAGACTTTGCTGAGTGTATCCACGTATAATTTCCGCGACTGATCGGTCGCGGCCTCATTGAAGCATTGACGACGCGGAACTTCAGGATCTCTCGCACAACATCATTTCCGCGACTGATCGGTCGCGGCCTCATTGAAGCGTCGATTCAGCCTTTGGGTCGCCCATTGTAGAACGGATTTCCGCGACTGATCGGTCGCGGCCTCATTGAAGCCGCTCCGGGAAGATCACGGCATCGCATGCCACCGATATTTCCGCGACTGATCGGTCGCGGCCTCATTGAAGCACGATGCCGAAAATACGCTGCACGTGGTATACCGGATTTCCGCGACTGATCGGTCGCGGCCTCATTGAAGCAGTAAGAGTTTCCGGCTGGCGCAAGAGGCCGAAGCTATTTCCGCGACTGATCGGTCGCGGCCTCATTGAAGCAGGGGAGGCAGGACCGGCTAGACTCTTTGGTGGTAGATTTCCGCGACTGATCGGTCGCGGCCTCATTGAAGCGATAGGAGGACGGCC